>Ga0315556_1001916_pt1 | contig 12229 bp, 6 predicted proteins | sample SalMarSW160310MG_FD_202112 | JGI IMG/M metagenome (GOLD analysis project Ga0315556, IMG submission 202112) | Salt marsh sediment microbial communities from the Plum Island Ecosystem LTER, Massachusetts, United States - Salt Marsh Sediment SW1603-10 ...
GCGGTGGACGGGGAGTCGCTCATCCGGACCAGCCTCCGAAGACCCTACCGGCTCCGCGCACGCGGATCCGGAAGATGGTGCGGATGACGCCGGGCGCCGCCACGAACAGAACCAGCACCGCCTGCAACACCTGCACGAGCTGAAGCGGGATGTTCGCGTTGAGCTGCATCGTCCGGCCGCCGGCCGCGAAGGCCCCGAACAGCAGCGCCGACAGCCCGACGCCGTAGGGATTGCCCTGACCGAGGATCGCGACCGTGATGCCGTCGAAGCCGATGGTGCCTCCGTAGCCCGCCGCGACCTGGTGGTCGACGCCGAGCACCATGAAGGCGCCGGCGAGCCCCACGATCGCTCCCGCCAGCGTCATCGCGAGCACGTACTGCCGGCTGATGTTCACGCCGGCGACGCGCGCCGCCTCGCGGTTGGCCCCGAGCATCCGGAACTTGAACCCTAGCGTGCTCCGCTGCAGGAGCCACGCGACCCCCACCATGCTGATCAGCGCCAGCACGATGCCGAGGTTCACGCGCAAGGACGGTCCGGCGATATGAGGCAACTGCGCCGTGGCCGCAACGGCCTTGGACACGGGCTGGTAGCGCGGCGGCCTCTGGAACAGCGCCGTGGTGAGCAGGTAGGTCAGAAGGTTCAGCGCGACGTAGTTGAGCATCATCGAGGTGATGACCTCGTGCGCGCCCGTGCGCGCCTTGAGCAGGCCGGGGATGAAGCCCCATGCCGCGCCGAACGCCGCGCCCACGACGATGGCGAGAGGCAGGTGTAGGTAGATGGGAAGACCCGGCAGGAGGAAGCCCGCCAGGGTCGCCCCGAGCGCACCGAGGATGAGCTGGCCCTGACCTCCGATGTCGAACAGCCCCGCCCGGAACGCGAGCGCGATGCCCAGACCCGACATCATCAGCGGGGTCGTCGAGACCAGCGTCTCCGACAGCGGATACAAGGCGCTCGAGATCTTCGCGCCGTCCCCGCTCGCGATCGCCTGCACGATGCCGCGCGGGCTCCCGATCGAGCCGATGAAGAGCGCCGAGTAGGCGGTGGCGATGGCGTGCCAGCTCCGCCCCAAGGCCGCACCGGGCGCCCGGCCGACGTGGTCCCAGGCGGCCATGGCATCCGGGCTCGCCAGGATGATGATGATCGCCCCGAGGACGAGCGCGCTCACGAAGGCGAGGAAGGTGACCATCACCACGTTGCCGCTCAGGAAGAAGCCGCCGATCCTCGCGAGGACGGAGGACCCTGCACGCGGTTCGGCCCCGGGCCGAACGGGATCGTCGCTCATCGCGCCCCCCCGGCCATGATCTCCTCAGGTCGGCCGCCCGCCATCAGCAACCCGACCTGATCCCTCGTGACCTCCGACTGCTCGTAGGGCCCGACGAGCTTCCCGCGGTACATGACCACGATACGGTCGGCGAGTTGCATGGCCTCGTCGAGCTCCGCGGAGATCAGCAGCACGGCCGCGCCCGCATCCCGTGCCGCCACCAGCCGACGGTGCACGTACTCGATCGAGGCCACGTCGAGGCCGCGCGTCGGTTGCGCCACGATGATCAGACGGATGTCCCGCGAGAGCTCGCGCGCGACGATGACCTTCTGCTGGTTGCCCCCGGACAGCGTCGCAGCAGCGGTGTGGATGCTGCTAGCCCGGATATCGAACTCCTTCAGACGCTCCTCGGCACTGGAATGGATGCGGCCCCAGTCGAGGGCGCCCCGGTGCGAGTAGGGCACCTCATCGAAGACGTCCAGGATCAGATTCTCGGCGATCGAGAAGCTACCGACCAGGCCGTCGCGCAGGCGGTCCTCCGGCACGTGGCCCACGCCCGAGCGGAGGACGTCCTTCGGCGAAGCCCCGGTCACGTCCTTGCCAGCGATGCGGACCGTGCCGGCGACCACCGTGGCCAACCCCGTGAGCGCTTCGGCGAGCTCGGTCTGGCCGTTGCCCTGCACGCCGGCGACCGACAGGATCTCACCCGCGCGTACCCGGAAGGACACCCCGTCCACGGCGACCTGGCCCGAATCGTCGAGTGCCGTCAGGTCTTCCACCTCGAGCACCGGCTCTCCGGGCTTCGCCGGGTCCTTGCTCACCTGCAGCTCGACGCCGCGACCGACCATCATCGAGGCCAGCCGCGACTCGTCGGTCTCGCTTGGGCGCGTCGATCCGATCACCTTCCCCAGACGGATGACGGTGATCCGGTCGGCCACCGCCAGGACTTCCTTGAGCTTGTGGGTGATGAAGAGGATCGTCTTCCCCGACTCGCGGAGGGAGCGAACGACCCGGAACAGGTCGTCGATCTCCTGCGGCGTGAGGACCGCGGTAGGTTCGTCGAGGATGAGCACCTGCGCCTCACGCGCCAACGCCTTGACGATCTCGACGCGCTGCTGCTGTCCGACCGAGAGATCGCCGACGAGCGCGTCGGGATCGACCTCCAAGCGGAAGCGCACCGACAGCTCCCGGATCTCCGAGCGGGCCCGTTTCCGGTCGAGGAAACCGCCGCGGCGCGTGCGCTCGAAACCGAGCATGACGTTCTCGGCGACCGTGAACACCGGGATGAGCATGAAGTTCTGGTGCACCATGCCGATGCCCGCCCGGATGGCATCACCGGGGTCCTCGAACCGGACAGGCTCGCCATCGATGAGGATGGTGCCCTCGTCCGGCCGGTACAGACCGTCGAGAACGTTCATGAGCGTCGTCTTGCCGGCGCCGTTCTCGCCGAGGAGGGCGTGCACTTCGCCCCCCTCGGCGGTCAGGTCGATGCGGTCGTTGGCGACGAGGTCACCGAACCGCTTGGTTATGCCACGTAGCTCAAGGCGCATTGCGTTCGGAAAGCGCGGCTACGACCGTCGTCACGGAATGGGATAGGACTTCGGGTCGACGGAGATCGAGCCGTCGATGATGCCCTTCTTGATGGTCTGCAGCTCCGACTTCACCGCGTCGGGGATCTTGCTCTCGAAGTCGTGGAAGGGAGCGAGGCCGGTGCCGCCGTTCTCGAGCGTGCCGACGTAGTTGCCGCCCTTGAAGGTGCCGTCGAGGACCTCGCCGACGGCCGCCTTGACCGAGTTGGCGATCCCCTTGGTGACGCTGGTCAGGAAGAGGCTGCAGTACTGGGGAGCGGACACGCAGCCATCGGTGTCGACCCACTCCATGTACACCGGGCTGTTCGGGGAGGCGCTGTCGTGCTGTTGCACGGCGGCGGCCGAGCCCAGGCCCACCGAGCCTGCGACCGGGAAGATGATGTCGGCGCCCTGGTTCATCAGGGCCTCGGTCACCGTCTTGCCCTTCGCCTGGTTGGTGAAGTCGTTGGTGAAGGTGCCGGAGGCCTTCTCGGGATCCCAGCCGAGGACCTTGACGGACTTGCCGTTCTGCTGGTCGTAGTAGCGGACGCCGGCGGTGAAGCCGTCCATGTAGATGGTGACGGTCGGGATCTTCATGCCGCCGAAGGTCCCCACGGCGCCCGACTTCGACATCGCCGCGGCCAGGTAGCCGCCGAGGAAGGCGGCCTGGTTGGTGTTGTAGATCAGCCCGAGAACGTTCGGGATCGCGGGATCGTAGGTGTAGTCCACGATGGCGAACTTCTGGTCCGGGTGGGCCGCAGCCGCGGCCTTGGTCGCGTCGCCCATGAGGAAGCCGACCGTAACGATGAGGTTGGCGTTCTTCTGGATGAAGGCCTGGATGTTGGGAGCGTAGTCGCTCTGGTTCGTCGACGACAGGTACTGGGCCTTGATGCCGTAGGCCGCTTCCGCTTCCTTGAGGCCCTGCCATGCCGAGGCGTTGAACGACCGGTCGTCGATACCGCCGGTGTCGGTGACGACGCCGGCAAGAAAGTTCGAGGCAGTCGGGGTCTTGGTGCTGCCCTGGGCGAGCGCGAAGGTCGCGCCGAAGGCCAACACCACTGAAACGACGAATGCTAGGCCGGTAGCCTTTCTCATCAGTACCTCCTTCGGTGCCGGGCCTCTCCCCGGTCACCCGCGTTCTCTTCGGTAAACGGCGGGTTGCCCACGGAGGGGCCAAGCAAGTCGATCACCGTAGAAGACATCCTACTATCAATGAGCGCGCTACGGGACGACCTCCCGGAAGATCCGCAACCGTTACACGCTCCGTCCTGACGCCGCGCGACGCCAGAGCCCCCGGGCCTCGCTGCGGGCCCCGCTGCGGGCGGCGCGGCGGGCCCGGCATCGCTCGTGCGATCGGTCCCCGAACGACCGTTCGGGCGTCGTGTCATGCCGGGACCCAACGGGGCGATTCCCCGGCTCCGGGAGCGTCATCGAGGGGCCCCGATCGTCTGCTACAGTAGCCCGATGGAACATCGATCGCCGACGTCCATGAGCGGGTTGCCCGCTCAACAGCCGGACCGTGCCGTCCGGCTCGGTTGCGTCGCCGCAACAGGATGAGCGCGCCGTCCGCCGGCACGGCCCGGCGCATCGCTTTCCTGAAGGTGGGGACCATCCCCCTGGCATCGGAGTTCGTGCTGGCACAGCTCCAACAACGCTTCCCCGAGTACGAGGTCGACGTGCTCGATCTCTCGACGCTGGTGCGTTCCCGCCCGGACCTCCTGGCCGTCAACGCCGGCGCGACCCTGGGCGCCTACGGCTGGGACATCTTGCGGGGAAGACGCAAGGTGCGCCAGAGCTTCCTCCGTACGCGCTACCTCTACGGCCGCGTCAAGCGCCTGGCCCGCGACTGGATCCGTCCCGGCGAACACGCCTTCTCCTTCCAGATGCAGTCGTTGTTCGACACGAGCGTGCCCGGCGTTCCCCATCTCATCTATACCGATCACACCAACCGCAGCAACCTGGAGTACGCATCAGGCCTGGAGCGAAGCCTCTATCCCCCCCGTTGGCAGGCCCTCGAGGCCGCCATCTACCACAACGCCTCTCGTGTGTTCGTGCGGAGCCACAACGTGCTCCAGACCCTGGTCACCCACTACGGCCTCGAGCCGGAGCGGGTGCACTGCGTGTATGCCGGGAGCAACGCGAAGGTCGCGCTGCGTCCGAGGTCGGGCGAGCGCTACGACGGCAAGCGCATCCTGTTCGTCGGCTTGGACTGGGAGCGCAAGGGGGGCCCCACCCTTCTGGAAGCCTTCCGCCGGATCCGCCCCCGTCACCCCGACGCCACGTTGACTCTCGTCGGCGCCTCTCCCGCCCTCGACGAGCCCAACGTGGACCGGGTCGGACCCGTCTCCCTCGACCGCGTGAACGAGTACTACGAGCAGGCCAGCGTCTTCTGCATGCCCACCTGGCAGGAGCCCTTCGGGATCGTCTTCGTCGAAGCCATGTCGCACGGCCTCCCGATCCTCTCCACGCGCGTCGGCGCCCTGCCCGACATGGTCGAAGACGGGCACAACGGCTACCTGATCGAGCCCGGCGATGCCGACAGCCTGGCCGCCCACCTCGACGCGCTGCTCTCGGACCCCGAGCGCCGCCGCCGTCTCGGCGAGAACGGCCGCGCACTCGCCCGGGATCGATACAACTGGGATCGCGTCGGCCAGCGCATGGAACACCACATCCGACAGGTCCTGGCGGGGACTCCGTCCGATCCCGGTCGGGACCCCTTCGCGCAGCGGTAGCCGTGGCGCGGCCCAGCTGCGCCGCCAGAGCCCACCACACCGACGATGAGGGTCCGCGCACGCTCGCGTGCCCGCTCAGGCCTCGGCCGCCCTACGGGGCGGCTTCTGTTCGTCCGGACCTTCTGTTCGTCCGGACCCGGTACGAAGCAGCGGCCCCCACCGTTGGGTGGGGGCCGCATGCCTACCGTCTGGCACGGCAACTCTCTTGGAGCGGGAGACGGGATTCGAACCCGCGACATCTACCTTGGCAAGGTAGTGCTCTACCAGCTGAGCTACTCCCGCACGGCAAGAGGTCTAAGACCGAAGCCTTAGACCCTCTGCCCGAGAATATAATCTCCCCGCACTGACCTACTTTCGCAGGGGGCTGCCCCCCAACTATCATCGGCGCTGGCGTGCTTAACTTCCGAGTTCGGAATGGGATCGGGTGGGTCCACGCCGCTACAAGCACGAAGAGAAAAAATAGTGACAGGGAACAGGAGCGCATACGAGCCGAGGTCTGCTTCCTCAGGATGAGTCCGCAAAAGGTTAAGTCCTCGACCGATTAGTACTGGTCAGCTAAACACGTTGCCGTGCTTACACTCCCAGCCTATCAACCCGGTGGTCTTCCGGGGGTCTTACTCCCACAAGGGGATGGGAAAGCTCATCTTGGAGTCGGCTTCGCGCTTAGATGCCTTCAGCGCTTATCCGTTCCACACATAGCTACTTAGCATGTGCCGCGGGTGCGACAGCTAAGACACTAGAGGTGTGTCCATTCCGGTCCTCTCGTACTAGGAACAGCTCTCCTCAACTTTCCTACGCCCACAGCGGATAGAGACCGAACTGTCTCACGACGTTCTGAACCCAGCTCGCGTGCCATTTTAACCGGCGAACAGCCGGACCCTTGGGACCTTCTCCAGCCCCAGGATATGACGAGCCGACATCGAGGTGCCAAACACCGCCGCCGATGTGAACTCTCGGGCGGTATCAGCCTGTTATCCCCGGGGTAACTTTTATCCGTTGATCGATGGCCCTTCCACGAGGTACCACCGGTTCACTAGGGCCGACTTTCGTCCCTGCTCGACGTGTATGTCTCGCAGTCAAGCTCCCATATACCCTTGCGCTCTATGCACGATTTCCGACCGTGCTGAGGGAACCTTTGCGCGCCTCCGTTACACTTTGGGAGGCGACCGCCCCAGTCAAACTACCCACCTAACGCTGTCCCTCGCCCGGATAACGGGCGCAGGTTAGGCGTTCGAACCGATCAGGGTGGTATTTCACCGTTGACTCCACCGAGTCTAGCGGCCCGGCTTCACAGTCTCCCACCTATCCTACACAGACCAGTCCAAACGTCAACATCAAGCTGTAGTAAAGCTCCACGGGGTCTTTTCGTCCTGCTGCGGGTAGGCCGCATCTATACGGCCAGTTCAATTTCACCGAGTCTCTGGTTGAGACAGCGCTCCAGTCGTTACACCATTCGTGCAGGTCAGAACTTACCTGACAAGGAATTTCGCTACCTTAGGACCGTTATAGTTACGGCCGCCGTTCACTGGGGCTTCAGTTCGGCGCTTGCACGCCTCCCCTTAACCTTCCAGCACCGGGCAGGTGTCACACCCTATACATCCCCTTCAAGGGTTAGCAGAGTGCTGTGATTGTGGTAAACAGTCGCTAGAGCCAATTCACTGCGCCCGCCTCGGGCAGTCACGAATGACAACCCTACACGCGGGACCCCTTCTCCCGAAGTTACGGGGCTATTTTGCAGAGTTCCTTAACCAGAGTTCTCTCGCGCGCCTTAGTGCTCTTACACTCGCCCACCTGTGTCGGTTTTGGTACGGGTGCTTCCGCTTCAACGTTTAGAGGTTTTTCTTGGCACCGTGGATTCGACCAGTTATCAGCCCCGTAGGGCCTTCCCGACCAACGTCACTGTATTCGAGGGCGGATTTGCCTATCCCTCGCAGCTTCGCAGGCCGCCGGGCACAGCCATGGCTCCGGTTGGCCTATCCTAATGCGTCACCCCATCACTCCACGGAAGCAGGGCAGGAATATTGACCTGCTGTCCATCGACTACGCCTTTCGGCCTCGCCTTAGGTCCCGCCTAACCCTGAGGGGACGACCCTTGCTCAGGAAACCTTGGGCTTTCGGCGGAAGGGATTCTCACCCTTCTTATCGTTACTCATTCCTGCATTCGCACTTCCGATACCTCCACGGCTCCTTGCGGTACCGCTTCAACGGCCTACGGAACGCTCCCCTACCCAGCACAGCCATAGGCTGCACTGCCGTAGTTTCGGTGCATGGCTTAGCCCCGATCATCTTCGGCGCAGAGACGCTCGACTAGTGAGCTATTACGCACTCTTTAAAGGAATGGCTGCTTCTAAGCCAACCTCCTAGCTGTCCTAGCGTCTCCACATCCTTCTCCACTCAGCCATGACTTGGGGACCTTAACTGACGGTCTGGGTTGTTTCCCTCTTGTCTACGAAAGTTAGCTCACGCAGACTGACTCCCGGGGTATGGACCAGTAGCCTTCAGAGTTTGACAGGGTTTGGTAAGCTGGTAAGCCCCCTAGCCCAATCAGTGCTTTACAGCCACTGGTAAACCCCCGAGGCTAGCCCTAAAGCTATTTCGGGGAGAACCAGCTATCTCCGGATTCGGTTAGCTTTTCACTCCTAACCACAGCTCATCCCAAGAGTTTTAAACCTCAACGGGTTCGGACCTCCACCTCCTGTTACGGAGGCTTCATCCTGGCCATGGCTAGCTCATCCGGTTTCGGGTCTACTGACAGCGCCTGAACGCCCTGTTCAGACTCGCTTTCGCTACGCCTCCGCCTATCGGCTTAAACTCGGCACTGCCAGTAAGTCGCAGGATCATGCTTCAAGAGGCACGCCACCACCCATTCGGGCCCTAGGGGCCCGCATAGGGCTGTGACTGCTTGTAAGCACACGGTTTCAGGTACTATTTCACTCCCCTCACGGGGTGCTTTTCACCTTTCCCTCACGGTACTGGTTCACTATCGGTCAGCCGGAATATTTAGCCTTACGGGGTGGTCCCCGTAGCTTCACGCGAGATTCCACGTGGCTCGCGCTACTCAGGTGCCAGCTAAGCTTCCGCGCCTTTCGCCTACAGGGCTTTCACCTTCTGTGGCCCGCCTTTCCAGTGCGGTTCGGCTAGACGCTCGAGTCCATGATGCTGGTCCTACAACCCCGCCTCCCGTGGGAGGCGGTTTAGGCTATTCCCTCTTCGCTCGCCGCTACTAGGGGAATCGAGGTTTCTTTATTTTCCTCCAGGTACTTAGATGTTTCAGTTCCCTGGGTTCCCTCCACACGACCTATGTGTTCAGTCGCGGGTAACGGGGGTTCGCCCCGTTGGGTTTCCCCATTCGGAAATCTCCGGATCAACGCTTGCTTCCAGCTCCCCGAAGCTTATCGCAGGTAGCCACGTCCTTCATCGGTTCGGCTGCCAAGGCATCCACCGTGTGCCCTTAGTAACTTAACCTTCTGTTTGACTAAAGGATGGATGAGTGAGCAGACGCACGATTTCGTCCTCGAACAACAAGGACGTCACCGCGCTTCGACAAGAAGTGCTGTCATAGACGGCACAACTCTTGTCGAGCTCGCTGCTCGTTTCGCTCCTATTCCGCTGTCAATGTCCTCGCCGCCGTTTCGAGCGGCAAAAATGAGTGTATACCTGCGGCGCGGAAGCTGTCAAGGGCCAAGGGGCGAGAACCGCCGGACCGCGTGGCGAGCACCTCCCGCTGCGGAGCCGGAGGCGCTCAGCGAACGCGCTTCAACTCGTCGCCCAGCTTCGCCACGGACAGCTCGCCCAGCCAGCGGCCCACCAGCTTCCCGCGGGCGTCGAAGAACAGGGTGGTGGGCAGCCCGCGGGTCGAGACCGCGGCCGAGAGCCGGCTGCCGGCGTCGAGGAAGACGTGCTGAAGGGACAGGTGATGCTCCTTCAGATAGGCAGCAACGCGTGGCTGCGGCTCGCCCTGGGACACGAACAGGAAGGTCACGTCCGGGGTGGCGGCCGCCTGCGAGGCCAGCATCGGCAGCTCCCGCTGGCAAGGAGCGCACCAGGTCGCCCACAGGTTGACCACCAGCGGCCGGCCCACGAAGGCCGCGATATCGCCGGTCGAGCCGTCGAGCCCTTGCAGGCGGGTGGTGAGCACGTCGGGCGCAGGCGCCGGCGGAGGGCCGGAGGCGAGCTGCCAACCGCCCCACACCACGGCGCCGATCAGCCCGGCCAGCAGGGCGCCGCCGAGCAGCACCCTGCGCGCACGCAGCACCGTCACCGCGTACGCGACCGCGGCGACCGCCCCGAACGGCAGGCTGAACCCCCCCTGCCAGATGTACAGAGCGCTCAGCGGGGCGCGGGCATAGCTGCCCAGGTGCAACGCCACATAGCCCAGACGGGCGGCCAGCAGGCCCAGCACCACGGCATTCCAGGCCACCGGCGCCACCCCCTTGCGGCCGTGCCGATCGAGGATCTCGGCCGTGACGAGCAGGGCGATCAACGCCAGCGCCACGCCGAAGCGCGGTCCGCTCAGCACCACGGGTCCCAGCGATACGTCGTTCATGCTGCCCCATCCTATGCAGGCGCCGCCGCGCCCGCCCGCCGCGCGCCCGACACAGCGCCGCGGCGGCCGCCCGAACCGCTACCATGGAGGCCGTGACCATCGACCTGAACAGCGACCTCGGCGAGTCGTTCGGACGCTGGCAACTCGGCGACGACGCCGCCCTGCTGCGGCTGGTGAGCTCCGCCAACGTGGCGTGTGGCTTCCATGCCGGCGATCCCCGGGGTCTGCGCCGCACCCTGCGCGCTGCGCGCGAGGCCGGCGCCGCCGTCGGCGCCCACCCGGGCTACTGGGATCTGCGCGGCTTCGGGCGCGTCCCCATGGAGCTCCCGACCGACGTGGTGCGCGACGACGTGCTCTACCAGATCGGCGCCCTGGCGGCGCTGGCGCGGGCCGAGGCCCTGCCACTGGCGCACGTCAAGCCGCACGGCGCCCTGTACAACGCCATGGCGACGCGCGCCGAGCTGGCGCTGGCGGTGGCCGAGGCCGTCGCCGCCTTCGACCCGGGGCTGCCCATCATGGTGCTGGCAGGCTCCGTCGCCGAGCGGGCCCTGGTCGGTGCCGGCGTGCCGGTGCTGCGTGAAGGGTTCCTGGATCGCGCCTACCTCGCCGACGGCACGCTGGCGCCGCGAGGCACCCCCGGGGCGGTGCACGTCGACCCCGAACGCGTGGTCGAGCAGGCGCTGACGCTCGCCACCGCAGGGCGCGTCCGTGCCGTCGACGGCAGCGAGCTCCGGCTGAACGTCGACACCCTGTGCCTTCACGGCGACACCGCGGCGGCCGTGGACCTCGCCCGCCGCGTCCGCGGCGCGCTCGAGGACGCGGGCGTGAGCGTCGCCCGACCGGACGCGCAACCGGGCGCGTGAAGATCCGCAGCGCCGGGCCGGCCGCCTGGTACGTCGACGTCGCCGACGCCCCCTCGCCCGAGACCGCGCTGCGCCTGGGCGCGCTGCAGCGCGCGCTGCTGGCGAGCGCGCCCGCAACGGTGCGCGACGTGGTCCCGGGCTACACCAGCCTGCTGGTGGAGTTCCGCCCCGGCACCTCGCCGGCACGGCTCCAGCGCTGGCTGGACACGGTCGACCACGGGCTCGAGCACGAAGCGCCGGCGGCGACCCGCCGCCGCGTCGAGGTGCGCTACGGCGCGGACGCCGACAGCCGCGAGCTCACGGCGCGGCTGGGACTCCCCTGGGAGCGCATCGTGGCGCTCCACGCCGGCGCGCTCTATACCGTCGCCTTCCTGGGTTTCACCCCCGGCTTCCCCTACCTGCTGGGGCTGCCCAGGGCGCTGGTCACGCCGCGCCGGGAGACCCCCAGGATGCGCGTGCCCGCCGGCTCGGTGGCGATCGCCGGCGACCACGCCGGCATCTACCCCAGCGCCAGCCCCGGTGGCTGGTGGATCGTGGGACGTACCGATGAGCCGCTGTTCGACCCGCACCCCTGGCCCCCCCGCGCCTGGGCGCCCGGGGACGAGGTGCGCTTCGTCGCCGTCGGGCCCGGGCCCGACGCGCCGGCTGCCGGAGGGCCGCCCACCCCGCGCCCGGCGCGCGGGACCGAGCGCGCCACGCTGGGCGACGCCGCTGCACCGGCCGTCCTCGAGGTGGTCGAGGCGTGGGCACCCTCCGCCACCCTCCAGGCAGGACCGCGCTGGCGCGTCGGGCACCTGGGGATGGCGCAGGCGGGCGCCCTCGACCCGCTGGCGCTCGAGTTCGCCAACGCCGCCGCGGGCAACGCCGCCGACGCCCCCGCGTTGGAGCTGCTGGCCCTGCCACTGACGTTGCGCGCCCTGGAGCCCGTCACCGCGGCCCTGATGTGCGGCGGTCACCGGGCGCGGCTCGACGGGCGCCCGCAGGCGACGGGGGAGCCGTTCGCATGGCCGGCGGGCGCCGTGCTCGAGCTGGTGCCCGGAGGCCGTGCCCACGGTCGCGCCAGCTACCTGGCGCTGGCCGGCGGGATCGCCGCCGAGCGCTACGGCGGCTCGGCCAGCACCGACCTGCGCGCCGGCGTCGGCGGCGGCCGACACGCGTTACGGCCCGGGGACCTGCTCGGCACGGGCGCCGCCCGTGGCGGCCGCTCCGCGGGCCCGAGCGCGTACCGTCCCCGCTACCCCGAGCGGCTGCTGCTGAGG
>Ga0315556_1001918_pt1 | contig 12218 bp, 13 predicted proteins | sample SalMarSW160310MG_FD_202112 | JGI IMG/M metagenome (GOLD analysis project Ga0315556, IMG submission 202112) | Salt marsh sediment microbial communities from the Plum Island Ecosystem LTER, Massachusetts, United States - Salt Marsh Sediment SW1603-10 ...
CGAGCGCTGTCGGGGCCGTCATCCGGAGGATTGCCAGAGGGCAATGATCGGGGAGCTGTTGATCATTGGGGCGGTGCTGGGCGTCGGAACGACCTTGGGCGCGCTCCTTGGCAACGCCTGGCCCGGGCTCTGGTTAGCCACGGCCGCCTGCCTGGCCTATGAGCTGAGGCGGCGCCAAGAACTGGTGGCCCTGATACGGCGACATCGCCGCCTGTCCGAGCCCTTTCCCCGCGGCCTCTGGGGAGAGATATACCGGGATCTGGCCAGGCTGCAGAGCCGCAGCCGCAAGCGCAAGCGCGGCCTGGCGCGCTTCGCAGCCCGGTTCCGTGAGGCGGCCGCCGCGGTCCCGGATGCACTGGTTCTGCTGGACAGCCAACAACGTATCGACTGGTGCAATCCGGCCGCCCGCTCGTTGCTCGGCATTGCCTGGCCCGAGGACGATGGCCGACCCGTCTCGCAGATTTCGTTGTACCCCCTGATCCAGGACCTGATCGAAGCGGCCGACTACGGCCGCGCCCTCGAGTGTGTGTGCCCGGAGAACGAGGCCCTGGTGCTTTCGGTGCACATCGCCCCATTCGGCGGCAAGAAGAAGCAACGGCTGATCGTCGGGCGCGACGTCACGAAGGTCTATCACCTCAACCAGATCCGGCGCGATTTCGTGGCGAACGTCTCCCACGAGCTGCGCACCCCACTGACCGTGATCAGCGGTTTCCTCGAGAACATGCTTGGCGAGGAGTCACCCGACAGGCTCGGGCGTCGCCCGTTGGAGCTGATGCAGCACCAGACCCGGCGCATGCAGACCCTCACCGAGGATCTGCTGGCCCTCTCGCGGCTGGAGCTGGACGAGAAGGCGAGCGATTTGGCCCGCCTCGATGTTGCTGCGCTCGCCGAGCAGGCCCTGACCGACGCGCGGGTCCTGAGTGCCAGTCGAGCCCATCGCTTCGAGCTCGACGCGGATCGCTCCCTGCTGCTCCAGGCCAACGAAGGCGAGCTGCGCAGCGTGCTGGCGAACCTGCTGTTCAATGCGGTGATCCATACGCCCGCGGGCACCCGGGTCTCGGTGTTCTGGGGCCGGGAAGATCTGGGTGCGATCCTCTCCGTGACCGACGACGGCCCCGGCATCCACGCCGAGCACATACCGCGTCTCACGGAGCGGTTCTATCGGGTGGACAAGGGGCGCTCGCGCCAGTCCGGGGGGACAGGCCTGGGCCTCGCCATTGTCAAGCACGTGCTGTCACGCCACGGCGCGGAACTGCGCATTGCCAGCCGCGAGGGCGAAGGCTCGACCTTCAGCTGTCATTTCCCCGTGGATCTGCTGCTTCGCAAAGAGGAGATCGGAGGGGCGCCGGGCGTCGGGGACGCTCCCTGATTGAGTCGCGAGCAAGCCCCGCCCCCGGTGCGCGGCTGCGCTCAGTCGCCGAGAAAGGCCCCGACCACCGCGCACCAGGCGCGCGCCAGGTTGGTGCGATTGTAACCTCCCCCACCCATGGCGAGGATCCGTCCGTCGCAGTGACGGTCTGCCAAGACGCAGAGCCGGCGGGCGACGTGGGCGTGTACGGCCGTCGTGTAGGCGAGGTGGGTGATCGGGTCTCCAGCAACGCTGTCGGCCCCGGCCTGCAGCAGAATGATCTCGGGGTCGCAGCGGTCGACGAATGCCTCCACGGCTTCCCAGACCTGCAGGAAGACCTGGTCACCGGCCCGCGGCGGCATGGGCACGTTGAGCTTGTGGCCACGGGCCGTATTGCGGCCGGTTTCCAGCAGGCTCCCGGTGCCCGGGTACAGGTAGCGCCCGTCCTCGTGCAGGTCGGCGAAGTAGAGGTCCGGATCGGACTCGAAGGCGTAGAACACCCCGTCGCCATGGTGGGCGTCTATGTCCACGTACGCGATGCGCTTTACGCCATAAATCTGCCTCAACGTCTCGATGGCGATCCCGCAATCGTTGACCGCACAGAACCCGGCGGCCCGGTCGCGCCGAGCGTGGTGCAGGCCGGCGATCGGCACGAAGACCCGCCGGCAGTCGCCCTCTATCAGGCGTCTGATGCCGTCGAGCACGCTGCCCGCAACGGTGGCGGCAGCCTCGTAGACGCCCGGGAACGCCGGGGTGTCACCGTAATCGAGAAAGCCCTCGCCGAGCGCCGACAGGGTCGCGAGGGTCTCGACGTACTCGCGGGTGTGGAAGCGCTCGAGCGCGGCGCGCTCGGCCTGCACCGGTGGACAGATCTTGACCCGCGCGGCGAGACCTCGCTCCTCTAACAGGCGTCCGAACGCGGTCAGGCGATCGGGACCAAAGGGGTGGCCCGCGCCGAAGCCGTAGCGGGCCAGGGCCTCTCCGTAGTAGACGCAGACCCTTTGCTCAGCACTCATGGACATAAGCTAATTCCGGGCGAGGGGTGCCGACAAGCCCGATCGGTCAAACTCCTGCGCCCCTGGCAACGGTGGACTGAAACGGGCTGGACGCAAATGGACGAATTTTCAAAAAATGCTTTCGATACCGCAACTTGCGTTCAAGCGCCTGTTGCGCAGAGTTGACCTCCGGGGCCCTCTCTGTTATAAAACCGCGGCTCTATTGTGCGCCTCTAACCAGCAGCATGGGCTAGACCCGGGGCTCGGCGGCGTGAGAACGGTTTCCGGATTACGTTAGGAGTCAAAGATGAAGAAGATCGTTGTTGTTGCGGCAGCCATGCTGATGGCCGCTCCTGTGAGCTCTGTTTTCGCACGGGACGGCAAGCAGGTTTTCGACACCTTCTGCCATGTGTGCCACGGCACGCCCGGTATCCCGCAGTCGCCCCACCTCGGTGACAAGGCAGCTTGGGCCCCGCGCATCGCCCAGGGCATGGACACGCTGTTCCAGCACGTCAAGGACGGGTACAAGAGCCCGACTGGGATCATCCCCATGCCGCCCAAGGGCACCTGCGCGGATTGCACCGATGACGAGCTGAAAGCGGCCATCCAGTACATGGTCGACAAGGCCAAGTAAGCCGAGACCTCGTCCCTCGAGGCCGCCGCACCCAAGGTGTGGCGGCCTCCCTCATTCCTCCCACCAGAATCGAGTAGCAGGTGCCGGCATGAAGAAACTCGCCCTCCCTCTTGCGGTCAGCCTTACGGTCTGCGTCGGCGCAGCCCAGGCTGCCGGCAATGTCGACGCCGGCAAGACCAAGGCCACCACGGTTTGCGTTGCCTGCCACGGCGCCGACGGCAACAGTGTCAACCCGATCTGGCCGAAGCTGGCCGGTCAGCACCCCGAGTACCTTCTCAAAGAGCTCCGGGATTTCAAGTCCGGGGCGCGGAAGGACCCTTTGATGAGCGCCCAGGCGGCGCTCCTCAGCGACCAGGACGTGGCCGACGTCGCGGCCTATTTCGCCACCCAGACCCGGAGCCCCGGCACCGCCGCGGCCGACAAGATCGCCGTCGGTCAAAAGATGTATCGGGGGGGGGATGCGGCTACCGGTGTAGCCGCGTGCATCGGGTGCCACGGGCCCGACGGCGCAGGCAATGCCGCTGCCCGCTTCCCGTCGCTGGCGGGCCAGCAGGCGGATTATGTAGCCAAGCAGCTGAAGGACTTCAAGGCGGGGGCTCGCTCGAACGATCCAAACCAGATGATGCGCACCGTGGCCGGCAAGATGACCGACGCCCAAATAGAGGCCGTGGCACAGTACGTGCAGGGGCTGCGCTGAGGGTACGAGTGCTCGCCGAACCGAAAGGGGGCGGCTTCGGCCGCCCTTTCCGTTTATACCCCGCGCAGGTGCCAAGCGAACTTCCTCGGCGGCGTCTGGTCCGACCCGGGGGGTAATCGGTTATTCTGATGGCATCTGCTGCCCGCCCGGCGGGCCAAAAGGAGTGGCAATGAGAAAATTGATCGTGGCGTTGTGCCTGCTCGCCCTGCTGCCGTTGACGGCCGGGGCCGACACTTCCGAGCCCGTCTACAAAGAGGGCACCCAGTATCAGCGCATCGACCCGCCCCAGCCGGGCGCCGAGGGCGATAGGGTCCAGGTGACGGAGGTGTTCTGGTACGGCTGTCCCCACTGTTACGACATGGAGCCCCTGATCGCGAAGTGGCTTCAGCACAAGCCTGACTACGTCGATTTCGTCCGGGTACCTGCCATGTTCGCGCGGCCCGACGTGCAGATGCACGCGGAGGCCTTTTATGCCCTGCAAGCGATGGGCAAGGAGGCTGGGCTCCGGCAGAAGATCTTCGACGCCATGCACAAGGAGCACCGCGACCTGCGCACGCCCGAGCAGTTCGAGGCCTGGCTCGCCGAGCAAGGGGTGGACCTCAAGGCCTACCGGGCCGCCAAGCAGTCGTTCAGTGTCCAGGCCGACGTCAAGCGAGCGTCCCGCCTCGCGCTGCTCTACGGGATCCAGGGTGTCCCGGCCCTGGTCGTGGACGGTCGCTATAAGACCAGCCCCGCCGATGCGGGCGGCTACCAGGAAGCGCTGACGGTTACCGATTTCCTCATCGCTAAGGTGAGAGCGGAAAAGGCTGCCAAGTAATGTCGGCGCTGTCACAAACCGGGGTCGCGCTTATTGCGGTGGGCGGACTCCCGGTGTGGACCTGAGACGGACCTTGGTCGAGTCGGCCGCGCCCCGGCTCGGCTCAGCGGTGGCCGGCGCGCTGCGCCTGCTGAGCTACAACATTCAGGTGGGCGTGGATACCCGCTACTATCGGCACTACGTGACCCAGAGCTGGAAGCACGTCCTGCCCCACCGCGAGAGGCAAGAGAATCTCAATCGCATCGCCGGGCTGGTCGCGGACTACGACCTGGTCGCCCTCCAGGAGGTCGACGCGGGCAGCCTGCGCAGCGGCTTCGTTGACCAGACCGAGTACCTGGCCCACCGGGCGGATTTCCCCCACTGGTACAAGCAGATCAACCGGAACCTGGGCGCCTTCGCCCAGCACAGCAACGGGCTGCTCTCGCGCCTGCGTCCCGCGGCGATCTCCGAGCACAGGCTGCCGGGGATGCCGGGCCGGGGCGCGATGCTGTGCCGATTCGGGGAGGGGGCGGAGCAGATGGCGGTGTGCATCGTTCATCTGGCGCTCGGGCGCCGAGCACGTCACCGTCAGCTCGAATTTGTCAGCGACCTGGTCCGTCCGTACCCGTACGTGATCGTCATGGGCGACATGAACTGCCCGTGCGAGGCACCCGAGATGCAGCAGTTTGTCGACGCCACGGGGCTACAGGAGCCCTCTTGCGACGAGAGCACGTTTCCGAGCTGGCGCCCGATGCGCACCCTCGACCACATCCTGGTCTCGGAGTCGCTGAAGGTGAAGGAAGCCCGCGTTCTCGATTATCCACTCTCGGATCATCTGCCCATCAGCCTGCAGGTTGTGCTTCCCGAGGGCCTGCGGATCCCTCGTTGATCGGCGAAGGCACTCAGCCGTCCGGCTGCACGTAGAAATAGCCCCAGTCACCCGCACCGAGCCGGGCCAGGCCTTTCATCAGGCCGGGCACGGGAACCGCCTCGCTTGGAAACACGTTATGCACCTGCACAGCGAGCCGGGCGAATCCCGCCGAGCGTCGCCAATTCAGCTGGCTGGGCTTCAAGGACGCGCGGCAGCGCTCGCAGCTCAGGTGGGGCCCCAGGGTGCGTGCCCGCCACTCGCTCAGCCGCCCGCCGCAGCGCGGGCAGCGGGGCGGCGTCGTGTTGCGTCCCGCGAAGAGCCGGGCAGACTCGAAAGGACCGAGCAGGGAGACGTGGCAGAAGTCCGTGCCACCGGAGGCCGGGGGCTCAATCTCGACGTGCGCTGAGCAGCCCATGAAGCTGATCAGCTCGAGAAATCCATCCCCGACCAGAAAGGTCCGCTCTCCGGGGTCCAGGGCGGCCCCGATCAATCCGGCCTCGCGCAGGAAGTCCAAGACCTGTTCGCCCGGAGGTGCCGGGGCATCGGGGTCGAGGGGGGCCAGCATCAGCTTTCCCGTGCTCATGGGCGCACCAAGTGGAGGATGCATTGTAACAAGCCGCGGCGATTCGGCCGCCCGGCGTGTGCGTCGATCGACGTCCCGCGCGCGGGGTGCGCGACGAATTGTAATGCTATAACATAACGCCTTTCCCGAGGCTTCTCGATGAAACCGATCTCGCCTTTTTGCCTTGCATACATCGGGCGACGTCCAAGATGCTCGGCCAGGGCAGACGCGCGGCGGTCCGGGCGCACAGCCGTACTCGACAGTACGCCGGAGACCCGGGCGCACGGTCGCGCGGGAGATACGGCCGGAGCGGGCCACGCAGCAGGAGTCCGGCAAGACAGGTGGGCCAAGGCGTGGGTCCTGCTCGCCAGCTGGCTGCCCGTCCTGTTGGGCCTCTGGCCCAGTCTCTCGGCAGCGGCGCGCCAGGAGGTGATGGTCAGCGTGCTGCCACTGCAATGGCTCGTCGACCGGATCGGCGGCGAGGCGGTGCAGACACGAACGCTTGTCGCCCCTGGGCGCGACCCCCATACCTTCGAGCCCACACCGCGCCAGATGGCGGAGCTAGCCCGCGCAAGGTTGTACGTTCGGGTCGGGGTGCCGTTTGAGCAGGCCCTGATCGAGCGAATCCGGGCAATCAACCCGGACATGTCCGTCCTGGACGTTCGCCAGGGGCTGCGCCTGCGCGCCATGGAGGGTGCCGGGCGGATGGTCGGCGGGCCGAGCGTCGGGACCACGCACGCCGACCCGGATGAGACCGAGGATGCGCGCGACCCCCATGTGTGGACGAGTCCGGCCAATCTCATCCACATGGCCAGCCTGGTACGTGACCGCCTTACCGCGCTCGACCCCCAGCACGCGGGTCTCTACCGGCAGCACGACAAGGCGCTCGCAGGCGAGCTGGCGTCCCTGGATCGAGATCTCCGGACCCGCCTAGCCGGCCTCCGGGGGCGGGCCTTCATGGTCTTCCACCCCTCCTGGGGCTATTTCGCCGACGCGTACGGCCTAGAACAGATCCCCCTGGAGTACGAGGGGAAGGCGCCCGGGCCGCGGACCCTGGCTGCATCGGTGGAGAGGGCCCGGCGCGAGGGCATCCGCAAGATCTTCGTACAGTCCCAGCTCGATCAGCGCGCCGCGCGCACCCTTGCGGCCGCCATCGGGGCGACGGTGGTTACGGTCGATCCCCTGGCCTATGAGGTGGGGGCGAGCCTGCGCGCGCTGGCGGACCAGATAGCGGAAGGACCTTGATGCACACCCCTCCCGCGATCGAGGTCGAGGATCTGTCCTTTTCCTACGGGGGACCACCGGTGCTCGAGGGCGTGAGCCTTGCCGTGCCGGCCGGGGAGTTTCTCGGGGTGGTGGGGCCCAATGCCGGGGGCAAGAGCACCCTGATCAAGCTCATCCTGGGCCTGCTCACGCCCGACTCCGGGCGCATCAGGCTGCTCGGTCAGTCTCCACGGGAGGGGCGCCGTCGAGCAGGATATGTGCCGCAGTATCCCCCCTTTGCCCGCGATTTCCCGATCACCGTGGAGCAGACCGTGCTCATGGGCCGGCTCGGGCAAGGCCCGATGCTCGGGGGCTGGCGCCGGGCCGACAGAGAAGCGGCGCGCCGCGCCATGGACCGCACGCAGATCGCCGATCTGAACAAACGCCGGTTGCACACGCTCTCCGGAGGGCAGCTGCAGCGCGTCCTGCTTGCCCGGGCGCTGGCCTGCGATCCGGAGGTGCTCCTGCTCGATGAGCCCACCGCCAACATCGATATGCGCCTGGAGACCGATATCTTCGACCTGCTCAAGGTTCTGAATCGGCGGATGACGATCCTCGTCGTGTCCCACGACGTGGGCTTCGTCTCCCGCTACGTCGAGCGAGTCGCATGCGTCAACCGCACCCTCATGTGCCACTCGACGGCCAGCATCGACGGAGCGGTGATCCAGCGCCTGTACGGAACCGCCGTCCATATGGTCGAGCACCGCCACGGTTGAGGAGACGGTCATGGGCGGATTCTTTGGGGCGCTTCACCAATATGCCTTCCTGCAGAATGCGCTGATCGCGGGGCTGCTCGCGAGCCTGGCCTGCGGCGTCGTAGGCAGCTACGTCGTGGTGAAGCGGATCGGCTTCCTGGCCGGCGGGATAGCCCACAGCGTTCTGGGCGGCGTGGGCGCGGCCTTGTTCCTGGGTTGGAGTCCGATGCTCGGTGCCCTGGCGGCCGCGCTGGCGGCGGCCTTGCTGATCGGCTGGGTGAGCCTCCAATGGCGCGAGCACGAGGATACGCTGATCAGCGCGGTCTGGGCCGTCGGCATGGCGGCAGGCATCATCTTCCTCTCCCGGACACCGGGCTACAACGTGGATCTGATGTCCTATCTGTTCGGCGACATCCTGATGGTTCGCCGGCACGACCTCTGGGTGATGCTGGGCGGCGACCTGCTGCTGGTCGTCCTCGTGACCCTGCTCTACAGGCAGTTCCTGGCCGTGGCGTTCGACGAGGAGCTCGCCCGGCTTCGCGGGACCCCGGTGACCCTGCTCTACCTCCTCCTGCTGTCGCTGGTAGCGGTGACCGTGGTGCTGCTGATCCGGGTCGTCGGTCTGATCCTGGTCATCGCCCTGCTCACCTTGCCGGCCGCCATCGCCGGGCAGTACGTGCATACTCTGGGCCGGATGATGGGACTCTCCGTGGTGATCGGCATGCTGCTGACCACCACGGGCCTCGCACTCTCCTACGGGCCGGATCTGCCGGCCGGCGCGACCATCATCCTGGTCTCCGGGACGGCGTATCTCCTGTCCACCGCCCTGAGCTCGACAGCACTGCGGGCGCTGGGGCGCTGGCGCAACCGCGCCCAGTCGGCTGCCCGGAAGGAATGATGGGCACGGATCCGGTCAGGCGCCGATCGGCCCTGTTGGCTCAGGCAGATGCCTTGTGCCGCCGCCGCGGGGTGCGCATGACCGAGCAGCGCCGCCGGGTGTTCGAGATCCTCTCGGACTTGGGCCGGCCGGCCGGCGCGTACGAGGTGCTGGACTATCTCAGGCGGGCCGTACCCGGAGCGGCACCGCCGACGGTGTATCGGGCGCTGGAGTTCCTTCTCGCCCAGGGGCTGGTGCACCGCCTGGAGAGCCTCAACGCCTACGTAAGCTGCCACCACCCCGGAGCGCCTCATCGGAGCCAATTCCTGATCTGTCGCGCCTGTGGAGAGGTTCGAGAGCTGGAAGACGGGGCGGTGGACCTCAGCCTGGGAGCGCTCCTAGCCGCCGAAAGGTTTACGCCGGAGCGCAGGATCGTCGAGGTGACCGGACGTTGTGCCCGCTGCGGCCAGGCGGGCGAGCCGTGAGTCTCCCGGCCCGTGCCTCAGCGCTTGCGCGACGCTCCTTCTCGGCGCTGATCCGTGGCTATGCGCTGCTCATCAGCCCGTTTCTCGGCAACAACTGCCGTTACTATCCCAGCTGCTCCGCCTATACCCAGGAGGCCATCGAGAAGCACGGCGTGCTGCGCGGTCTCTGGCTCGGAGCGCGCCGGATATCCCGATGCCACCCCTGGCACGAGGGCGGCTACGATCCTGTGCCGCGGCCGCGCCGTCGCCGGGATAGCTGACCGGGGTAGAGTGCATGGGAAACAACGGCTTAGCCCCTGTTTCATAACGTACTGACCCTGGCCGTTGTCTTCGCGCCCTGGCTTCTGGTGGAACTCATCGCCGCGGGCGCGATCCGCAGCCTCCTGCCGCTGGAAATGGGCGGCGTGCCGGCATTGAGCCTGGTGCCCGGGCTGGGGCTCGACCTGGCCCTTGCGCGCCTGGGCTGGAATCTCGCCACCCCGGCTGGTGCCCGGTCCGATCCTTCCGGCGAGGAGTCCGGGTGGGTTACCTGGCTGAGCCTGGGTCCGCTTCTCTTGGCCGCCGTCCGGTGGCTACGGCGCCGTGTGATCGGTCGTTGAGCCCCGGCTCGGTGGCCGAGGCGCCCTGCAGACGGACTCCACCCCGGTGGTGACAACGCATGGTGTCGCTGGCTCGCCCGCCCGGTGGGCGCGCGAGCTCCTTCGCGCAACGAGCTGGCGTGCTCTGCCGTGGCCTTCCCGGGCCCCGATCAGGTCGAGAGCAGCCGGCTCAGGGGAAATGGGCGCCCGATGGCGTAACCCTGGGCGAAGTCGACGCCGATCTCGCGCAGGCGCACCAAGATCGCCTCGGTCTCCACATGCTCGGCGATCACCAGACGGTTGCCGAAGTGGGCGATCTCGGTGATCGACTTCACCAGGGCGAAGTCCTTCTCGTCCGCTGCAATGTTGCGGACGAAAGAGCCATCGATCTTTACGCAATCCACGGGAAAATTCTTGAGGTAGGAGTAGGACGACATGCCCGTGCCGAAGTCGTCGAGGTACAGCTTGCACCCGGCCCCCTGAAGCCTTTGGACGAACGCTTGCGCCGCCGAGAGGTGGCGAACCATCGCAGTCTCGGTGATCTCGAATGCGAGCTTCTCGGGGGGCAGGGGAGTGCGCTCGATGTGTCCCATGATCAGCTGCAGCATGGCGTCGTCGCCCAGGGACTGTCCCGAGAGGTTGATCGAGAACCCGCCGACCTGCTCGAGGAGCCCCGTGTGGTCATCGATCCATCGGAACACGTGCTCGATGACCCAGCGGTCGAGCGATCGCATGCGGTCGAACTGCTCGGCGGCCAGGATGAAAGCCTCCGGGGATAGCGCGAGCCCGTTCTTGTCGAGGACGCGAAGCAGCACTTCGTAATGATCCAGAAGTCCTTCGTCGAAGAACACGGGCTGGATGAGCTGCAGATAAAGCGTGATCCGCCCCTCCTGGACGGCCTCTTCCACGAGCGGCAATTGCTGCAGGGTCCCCTGGTGGCGCTGGACCTCGCTGTCCGAGACCTCGAAGACCTTCGTGAGATTTCTGCCGGCCTCCTTGGCAAGGAAACAGGCCGCGTCCGCCTGCATGAGAACCCGGGATGCCGATTCGGTGCGCTCGTCGATGTCGACCAGACCGACGCTGATCGTGATCCTGAAGCGTTGCCCTTCCAGGCGGAAGTCCATGTTCTCGACGGCCCGGCGCTGGGTTTCGGCGACCTGGTAGCCGGCATCGCGGGTGCAGTCGCGCAGCAGTATGCCGAACTCGTCGTCGCCGGTGCGTGCGATCACCGATTCGCCGGTCAGATAGGCCCGGATCACGCCGGCGACGTCCTTGAGGAGTCGGTCGCCGCCTTCGTGGCCAGACAAGTCGTTGATCAGCTTGAAGCGGTCCAGATCCAGGATCAGCAGAACATTGCGGCCATGCTCCCTGCGGGCTTGCTGCACCGTCTCGTCGATGTGCCGCTCGAATGTCCTCCGGTTCATCAGACCCGTCAGGGAGTCGTGGGCGCTGTCGTAGACGACCTCTTCGTAGCTGCGCCGCAGTACCCGTTGGACTGCGCGCTCGACCAGTGGCAGACGCCCGTCCTCCAGCACCGAGAGCTGACCGGACTCCAGGTTACTGGCGAGGTCCGTAAGGGTCCGTTCCAGAGCCCTGAAGCCCCGCCCGTCGACAAACACGAAGCGGTCTCCTCGCGCGCTCGTCCATGCCAGGTTGATCGGGCGGGACAGGTCGCGTGAGCGCCGCTCCACCAGCCAGTCCCCGACGGAGATCGAACGGATGACGGGCATCCAGGAGGCCAGGGTCTTCGCCTGCTCCGGGCTTGGAGGAATGGATTGCTCGGGGGAATGGGTGGGCTTGAGCACGTCAAGCTGGGCCGGCTGTCGCTCCCGCGATAGCTGCCGTAGAAGGTCGGCATCTCCGCGCAAAGCGCTTCGCAGACGCTCCATCAGGGCTTGCTGGCGAACCGGATCGTAGGGGACCAGGGAAAGCCCTCGCTCCAGCACTTCGAGAAGTGCTGGCCCGGCGCCTGCGTTCGGCGAGGAGGCGTCCGGTTGCGGGCCGAGCAGCCGGATCAACGCCTCGATCGCGCCGAGGTACTGCGACCAAGTGTCGGACTCTGGGCCATGGTCGAGCCAAGTCAGCGTCAGCAGGGCCGCCCAGCCGAGCTGGAGCAGCGCGTTAGCGGCCGAAGGAACGGGCTCCTGCCCGATGATCTCGGCCAGGGCGCCGCGTACGGCCCGTTTCGCCTGATCGAGCCGCTCCTGACCCTGAGAAACCGCCGTGACTCGCTCGACATTGTGCGCAAATAGCTGCTGGTACTCGCGCACGTAAGGCGCGAGAGTGTCTCGTGCGTCGGCGAACGCGCTCAGCCCCGGCCTCGTGTCCTGAACCAGGGATTCGCTCACTCGGCTGATCAGGGCGTTGACCTCGCTCGAACGACGGGCATCTGCAGGCTCCGCCGACAAGGCAAGGGC
>Ga0315556_1001920_pt1 | contig 12212 bp, 9 predicted proteins | sample SalMarSW160310MG_FD_202112 | JGI IMG/M metagenome (GOLD analysis project Ga0315556, IMG submission 202112) | Salt marsh sediment microbial communities from the Plum Island Ecosystem LTER, Massachusetts, United States - Salt Marsh Sediment SW1603-10 ...
CCGCGCCGCCAGGAGTTCGGCGACGCGCCGTCCGTTGACCTCGTGGGCAGCCATGCGCACGGCGAGAGTGCGCAGCCCGCGCAGCACCAGGTACGCGTCGAACGGTCCGAGGATCGCGCCGGCGTTGTTTTGGACCGTGTGCAGGCGGCTCCCGAGCGCACCGTCGCGCGCGACGACGACCCCGCCCACTCCGTCGGAGTGGCCGTTCAGGTACTTGGTGGTGGAGTGGACCACCAGGTCGGCTCCATGCTCGAAGGGGCGCTGGAGCATTGGCGTGAGAAAGGTGTTGTCGACCACCATCAGAGCGCCCACAGAGCGGGCGACGGACGCGACCGGGTCGAGGTCGACCAGACGCATGAGTGGGTTGGTCGGGGTTTCGACGAAGACCATGCGGGTGCGCGAGGTGACGGCATCGCGGAAGGCCTCGGGGTCCGAGGCGTCGACGAAGCTGATCTCGAGACCGTGGCGTGAGGACAGCGTGGTGAAGAGGCGGTAGGTTCCGCCGTAGAGGTTGTCGGCGGCGACGATGTGGTCGCCCGGCTCGAGCAGATCGGTGACAGCGTCGATCGCGGCCAGGCCCGACGCAAAGGCTGCAGCGTCCGCGCCACCCTCGAGCTCCGCCACCGCGCGTTCGAGCGCGCTTCGGGTCGGGTTGCCGGTGCGGGAGTACTCCCACCCCCGGTGCTCGCCGAAGCGGCGATAGGCGTACGTCGAGGTGGCGTAGATGGGGACGTTGACGGCGCCTGTGGTTTCGTCGGGACCTCCTCCGGCATGGACGCAGCGGGTCGCGAGCTTCATGGCGCCTCCGGGAAGAGTTCGAAGATGCCCTTCGACATGTAGCGTTCGGCGGTGTCGGGGATGATCGTGACGACCCTGCGATCGGTCCCGAGCCGACGTGCCACCTCGAGAGCGGCCCACACGTTGGCCCCGGCCGAGGAGCCGGCAAGCAGGCCGCAGCTCGCGGCGAGCCGCCGGACCGTGGCGAACGCCGACGGGTCGGACACGGTGATCACCTCGTCGATGAGGTCGGTGTCGACGGTTGGGAAGATCTCGTCCATGCCGATGCCCTCGACCTCGTGCGGGCCGGGCTCTCCACCGGCCAGCACGCTGCCTTCGGGTTCAACAGCGATGGCGAGTACGTCCGGGCGGCGCGACTTGAGGTAGCGTGCGACGCCGGTGAAGGTGCCGCCCGAGCCGCAGCCGATGACCACCGCGTCCAGCTCCCCGCCCATCTGCTCCCAGATCTCGGGTCCGGTCGTGTCGGCGTGGGCCTGCGGGTTGGCGGGGTTGGCGAACTGGTTGACGAACACCGCTCCGGGGGTCGACGCGGCGATCTCGGCCGCTCGGTGTTGGGCGCCCGCGATCCCGAGCTCGGTCGGGGTCACGACCAGCTCGCCACCGAGCGCGCGCATGACGCGCTGCTTCTCGAGCGAGAACTTCTCCGGTACGATCAGGATGACCCGGTATCCGCGGCGACGCCCAACCAGCGCGAGTGCGATGCCGGTGTTGCCGGCGGTGGCCTCGACGACCGTGCCGCCGGGCCGCAGACGTCCGTCGACCTCGGCGGCGCGAATGAGCGCGACCCCGATGCGGTCCTTGACCGACAGGCCCGGGTTCAGGAACTCGAGCTTCGCCCAAACCTCTGCCCCCCGTTCGTCCTCGAGCTCGCCGAGACGAAGCATCGGGGTGTGGCCGATCAGGTCGATAACCGACGTGACAACGCGCATGAGCTCTCCCCAGCAACGGAAGCGTCCGACTGCCCGAAGGGAAAACCGCCGAGTCGCATGTGCGCTTCCAGGAACAGAATCTACAGATGCGCGCAGCGCGTCAAAGGAGGTTGTGGGGCAGAGGCCCCCGACGTCGCCTCGAAGATCCCACGTGCGATCTCGGGCATATGCCCCACAGGCTCCTAGGTGCCGTCGAAGCTCAGCACCACCCGTACCGTTCGCATCATGACGAGAAGGTCGAGCCACAGGCCCTGGCGCTTGATGTAGTAGAGATCGTACTGAAGCTTGCGCATCGCCTCGGCGACGGTGTTGGCGTAGCCGTGGTTGATCTGGGCCCACCCGGTCAGGCCGGGCTTGACCGCGAGGCGGGCGCGGTAGAAGGGGATCTCCTCGGCGAGTCGCGCCACAAGCTGCGGGCGCTCAGGCCTCGGCCCGACGACGCTCATCTCCCCGCGCAGAACGTTGAGGACCTGGGGCAGCTCGTCGAGCCGCGTCACGCGCAGGAAGCGACCCACCCGCGTCACCCGGGGGTCGTCCGGCGCCGCCCAGACCTCCTCGCCGTTCTCCTCGGCGATCGTCACCATCGAGCGGAACTTGAGAATTTTGAAGACGCGGCCCGAACGGCCGAGGCGGGGCTGGGAGTAGAACACGGGTCGCCCGCTGTCAAGGACGATCGCGGCAGCGACGAACGGCAGCGCAACCAAGAAGACCGCCAGCCCAAAGGCACCGGCGACCAGGTCGAAAGACCGCTTTGCCACCCGCTGCACCGTCGGGAGGCCGGTCTGCTTGGTGAGGAGCGACGGAAAGGCGGTGCGTCCGAGATACTCGACCGGTACACGGCCGAGAGCATCCTCGAAGACCTCGGACATTCCGCGCACCATCACCCTGGCCTCATAGCACACGAGCAGGCGCTCGGCGAGCGGCTCGCCGATCTCACCCCCGACGGCGAGCACGACCTCATCGGCGCGGAGGTCGCGGACCAACTCAAGCAGGTGGTCGCTGGTGCCGAGAACAGGGACCCCCTCGATCTCGGTCCCGACCTTGGCCGGGTCATCGTCGACGAATCCGACCACCGCGACGTCGTCCACCGCGGAGCTCAGCTCGGCGGCGAGGGTACGGCCGCTGCGTCCCGCTCCAACCACCAGCAGGCGTCGGCGCAGCCGTTCCCCTGCCGCGAGGCGCGTGTACAGACCCCGCCACAGGGAGACACCCGTCACCAGTGTGATCAGGAAGATGCCTGCCGCGACGCGGGGTGGAGCTGCCGGGGCTGCGGCCAGCCCTGACCTGCCGACTGCGACGATCGGACGACCGAACACGAAGAAAAGCCCCGCGTAGACCAGCGATGTGGCCAGCAGGGTGAACGCGAGCATGCGGGTGGTCGGCAGGAAGCGGCTCGCGATGCGGACGTCATAGCAGCTGTTGACCGCAGCAGCGATGAGCCAGGCGATGCCGAGCACGAGCAGCCATGCGGCCTTGACCAGCCGGCCACCCTCGCCGGGGATGCCACTGATCCTGTCAAGCCACAGGCTGAGGACGAGCGCTGCCACGACGGCGACAACATCGCCCAACACCAGCAGCGCGCGACGTTCCGCGAGGTGCAGAGCCATAGTGCGTCACGCGGTCGGCCCGGAGGCCGACCGCGAAGTGATCATTCCGAGGTTACCGCGAGCGACGCCGGTCGCGATCGCCGCGTCCACCCCGACCGCCCCGCCCATCGCGGTCCCCGCGCCCGCCGCGATGCTCGCCCGCAGGCGCTGTGGCGCGCTCCGGAATCTCCTCGCCTCGTGCACGCGCCTCTTCCTCGAGGATCACGCGACGCGACAGCTTGATCCGGTCGTTGGCGTCGATGTCGATGATCTTGACGGTGATGGTGTCACCCTCATTGACCGCATCCCGGATGTCCGGGATCCGCTCCATGGAGATCTCGGAGATGTGCAGGAGACCGTCCTGGTTGGGGAGAATCTCGACGAACGCGCCGTAGGGCTCGACGCGCTTGACCACACCTTCGAAGACCTCGCCGATCTGCGGCTGACGCGTGAGGCCCTGGATGATCGCGATCGCCGCCTCGGCCGCCTTCTGGTCGGACGTGGCGATCTGTACGGTGCCGTCGTCCTCGACGTTGATCTTCGCGCCAGTCTTGTCGACGATGGCGCGGATGGTCTTGCCGCCCGGGCCGATGACGTTGCGGATCTGGTCGACGTCGATCTTGATTTGGAAGATCCTGGGTGCGTAGGGTGAGATGTCCTCACGCGCCTTCTCGATCGTTCCGGCCATGATCTCGAGAAGGTGCAGTCGGCCGCGGAGAGCCTGCTCGAGAGCCTGCTCGAGGATGTCTCGGCGCAGACCCGAGACCTTGATGTCCATCTGCAGCGCGGTGATGCCCTCGCGGGTACCGGCGACCTTGAAGTCCATGTCGCCGTAGTGATCCTCCTGTCCGGCGATGTCGGTGAGCACAGCGAAGCGGTCGCCGTCCGACACCAACCCCATCGCGACCCCGGCCACGGCGCTCGCGATCGGGACGCCGGCGTCCATCAGCGCCATCGAGCCTCCGCAGACGGAGGCCATCGACGAAGAGCCGTTGGACTCGAAGATGTCGGACACCACCCTCAGGGTGTAGGGGAAGATTTCCTCGCTCGGGATCATCGGCGCGAGCGCGCGCCGGGCGAGGTTGCCGTGGCCGATCTCGCGTCGGCCCGGGCCGCGTAGGAAGCGCACCTCACCGACGGAGAACGGCGGGAAATTGTAGTGCAGCATGAAGCGCTGCCGGGTGTCGCCCTCGAACGCCTCGATGATCTGCTGGTCCTCGGCGGTCCCGAGGGTGCAGGTGACCATCGCCTGGGTCTCGCCTCGCGTGAACAGCGCGGAGCCGTGGGCGCGGGGCAGGAAGGAAGCTTCGCAGGTGACCCGGCGGACCTCGTCGAAAGCCCGGCCGTCGAGCCGCTCGCGCCGCTCGAGAATGGTCTCGCGGGTGATGTCCTTGACCATGCGGCGGAAGACCGCCTTGGTCCAAGCCACTGCGGCGTCGTCGGCGTCCTCGGGCAGGGCAGCGAGCGCCTGCTCACGGACCGCCGCGATCGCGTCCTTCTGCTCGAACTTCCCACGCACATGCATTGCCTCGCGCAGCGTCTCGCGCCAACGCGCGATCACACCGTCGGCGAACTCCGGGGGCCACGGGTCTCCCGGCGCCTCGAACGGAACCTTGACCACGCCGAGAGCCGCGACGATCTCGCGCTGAAGCGCGACGATGCGCCGGATCTCCTGATGGGCGAGGTCGAGGGCGTCGAGAATGACCGGTTCGGGGAGTTCGTTGGCACCACACTCCACCATGACCACCGCGTGCTCGGTACCGGCAACGACGAGGTCGAGCTCGGAACGTTCGCGCTCATCGTGGGTCGGGAAGAGCACGAACTCGCCGCCGATGCGTCCCACCCTGACGCCGGCGATGGCGTCAGTGAAGGGGATGTTCTTCGCCACCATGAGCGACATCGAAGCACCGGTGAGGGCGAGGACGTCGGGGTCGTTCTGACCGTCCGCCGACAGCACCAAGCCGATGACCTGGGTGTCGATGTAGTAGCCGTCGGGGAACAGCGGCCGCAACGGCCGGTCGATCAGGCGGCAGGTGAGGATCTCGCGCTCGGACGGGCGGCCCTCGCGCTTGAAGAAACCGCCGGGGATACGGCCCCCGGCATAGGTGTACTCGCGATAGTCAACGGTGAGCGGCAGGAAGTCGCCCCTCTCGCGCTCCCTGCCCTCAGCGCACGCGGTGACCAGCACCATCGTGTCGCCCAGGCGCACCACCGTGGCGCCCGAGGCCTGTTTCGCGATCTTGCCTAGCTCGAGGACGAGCGTCTTCCCACCGATCTCGATGGACCTTGAGATCTCCGTCATTCAGTCATCCGTTTCGTTGTGTCAGCCGCGCAGGCCGAGCCGCTCGATCAGCTGTCGGTAGCGAATGATGTCCTTGTTCTTCAGGTACTCGAGCAGGCGACGGCGACGACCGACCAGCCGCAGCAGGCCGCGGCGGGAGTGGAAGTCCTTCTTGAAAATCTTGAAGTGCTCCGTCAGAAACTCGATCCGTCGCGTGAGCAGCGCGATCTGCACCTCGGGCGAGCCCGTGTCGCCCTGGTGTGTCCGGTACTCGTCGATGATGGCAGCCTTGTTAGCGTCGAAGTGGCTCACGATCAGTCTCCCGTATTTCCGAGCATCCTCCGGTGGCGCGAAGGCACCGGTACGTTATCAGGAAGGGTCTCGTCCCGCAATACCTTCGCCGTCATTCGTGGTCGCTCGAGCGGTCCCCTGGCGAGGGCGGGGCGAGGGTCAGGTGCGCATGCCGGACGGGCGCGGATCCGAGCACGGTGGCCGGCTGCACCGCGATCGTCCGACCGCGCGCGAGAACGGTCGCAACGGTGCCGATGCCGAGCAGCTCACCGCCGAGCGAATGCGCCGCGACGCGGTCGCCGGTCGAAAGGGGCTCGGGGGTGGCACGGAACAGGATCACTTCCTGTCCGTGCAGGAAGCGTTCCGTGGCCGACGGGTTGAGGTCGATGCGTGGAAACGGCAGTGCGATCCTCTCGAGCGGGACCCATGCCGGTCCGCCGATCACCTCCTCGGGTCCGGCGATGGCCTCCAGCGCCTCCTGAGGGAGCGCGTCGTCGACGGTCCATGGTCCAATGCGCCGTCGTTCGAGGTGCTCGAGGTAGGCGCCACATTCGAAGTGACGGCCGAGGTCATGAGCGAGGGAACGGACGTAGAAGCCCGATGAGGTGGTGACCTCGAGCGCGATCACGTCGGGCTCGGCGAGCTCGAGGCTCAGGGCGTGGACCGTCACCCGCTTGGCATCGACCTCGACCTCCTCGCCCGAACGGGCCAGCTCGTAGAGCTTGCGGCCGGCGACCTTCTTGGCCGAGAAGGGAGGCGGAACCTGCTCGATCGCGCCCGTGAAGGCGGCCGCGGCCGCATCGAGCTCGGTGCGACCGATCTCCGGAACCGGCGCCGAGCCCGCAGTGATCTCGCCTTCCGCGTCATAGGTGGTGGTGGCCCTCCCGAGGCGGACCAGGCCGCGGTAGGTCTTGTCCCAGTCGAGCAGGTACTGCTGGAGGCGGGTGGCGTTGCCGACGCACAGCAGGAGCAGGCCCTCGGCCATCGGGTCGAGCGTGCCGGTGTGCCCGATCCGGCGCTCCCGGAGAGCGCGGCGCGCCATGTCGACGACATCGTGAGAGGTGGGTCCCGGCATCTTGCGGACCGGCAGCAGGCCGTGCCAGCGGGAGGGACGACGTCGACTCACCGGGGACTCCCGAGAGACGCTGCAGCCATTTCCAGGACCGGCTCCGCGGCCTCGGGAAGGTCGCCGTGCAGCGTGCAGCCGGCGGCGTTGGTGTGGCCGCCGCCGCCGAAGCTCGCGGCGACTGTGCGTATGTCCACCTCTCCTTTGGAGCGCAGGCTGACCCGCACGATCCCCGTCTCCCACTGCTTGAAAAGAACCACCGCCCGCACACCGGCGATCGCACGGGGGAGGTTGACGATCTCCTCGGTCTCGGCGGGTGTCGCCCGGGCGCGCCGAAAGGCCTCCGGCGTCAGCTGCAGGCAGGCGAGGCGTCCGTCGCAGCGCAGCTCGAGCGTGGCGAGTGCCTCGCCGAGGAGCCGCACCGACGCGGGGCTGCGCCGGTGGTGGACCCACTCCGCCACCTGATCGGGCCGGGCGCCCGCCGCGACCATCTCGGCGGCGGCGCGAAACGCCCTCGGGGTGGCGTTGGAGTACCTGAAGTCGCCGGTGTCGGTGGACAGCGCGACGAAGGCGTTGGTCGCCGCTGCGGCGTCGGGTGTCACGCCCGCGGCGGCGAACATGCGCCACACCATCTCGCCCGCCGCAGGCGCCTCCTCATCAAGGTAGTCGACCTCGCCGTAGCGCTCGTTGGCGCGGTGGTGGTCGATATTGAGGATCGGCAGGCGGTTGAGGCCCTCGAGGCCGGGCCGGTCAAGCCCAGGGCACTCGAGTGTGACCACGAGATCGAAGCCGGCCGGAAAACCGTCGGGGAGCTGGGCGGACACGGTCACTTGGTCGATCCCCGGCAGCTCGGCAAGCGAAGGCGGTGACGGATCGCGGTTGACGATCACCGTGTCCACCCCGAGTGCCTTGGCGAGCTGGGCCAGAGCGAGCTCCGAGCCGAGGGCGTCGCCATCCGGGCTGGCGTGGGAGGTGACGAGGGCGTGTCGTGCGCACCGCAGCCGCTCGACGGCATCTCCGGGTTCAGTGGTGGCGTCGCCCATCAGGTCTCCGACTCGCTGTCGTCGCCCTCGCGTTCCCGGTGAATCTCGTCGAGGAGCCGCTCCATGCGATCTCCATAGGCGTAGCTGGTGTCTCGTTTGAATCCCAACTCCGGCACGGTGCGAAGGTGCATCACGCGCCCCAGCTCGCGGCGCAGGAACGGGTTTGCAGCCTGAAGTCCGTCGAGAGCCTGACGCTCGCGCTCATCGTCCCCGATCACCGAGACGAAGACCGTCGCGTGGGAGCGGTCTGCCGCCAAGCGCACGCCAGAGACCGTGACGCCTTCGAGCCGCGGGTCCTTGGCAGCGCGGACGATGAGCTCGGTCAGCACTCGACGCAGCTCCTCGGAGAGCCGGTCGTTGCGGGTGAAGGCCCGGCGTGTCATGGCGTTCCTCCTGTCATACCTGATGAATGTCGACGTTCCACCCCAGCACATGTCCCGGCCACGTTTCGTCCACCGTTCTCGCGACCCGCTCGAGCCGCTCCTCGAGATCCGCCGCGCGGGTCGAAAGCGCGCAGACCGCGAAGGTTGCGCGCTGGTGCAGGTCCTGGCCGTCCGCCTCGATCACCAGCACCTGGTGGCGGGCACGAATCCTCTCCAACAGAGAGCGGGTGTGACTCCGCTTCTCCTTGAGGCTACGAGCGTCAGGAACGTGCAGCTCGAGTCGTGCGACACCGACGTAGAGGCGCGATTGGCTCATGCGTCTCCCCGTCCGCGGACCGCGCTACAGCTCCGGCGCCACCTCGACCATACGGAAGGCCTCGATCACGTCGCCTTCCTTGATGTCCTGGTAGCGCTCGAGGCCGATACCGCAGTCGAAGCCCTGGCGAACCTCCGAGACATCGTCCTTGAACCGCCTCAGGGACGAGACGCCCCCCTCATGAACGACCACGTTGTCCCGCAGCAGCCGCACCTTGGCGGTTCGCGTGATGACCCCTTCGAGGACGTGACAGCCCGCGATGGAGCCGATCTTGGGAACCCGGAAGACCTCGCGGACCTCGGCGCGGCCGAGCTCCTCCTCGCGGAAGGTCGGCTCGAGCAGGCCGACCATCGCCTTCTTCACATCGTCGATCAGGGTGTAGATGACCGTGTACAGCCGGATGTCCACCTGCTCGCTCTCGGCAAGGTCGCGTGCGGTGCGCTCGGGCCGTACGTTGAACCCGATGATGATCGCGTTGGACGCGGAGCCCAGCATCACGTCGTTGGTGGTCACCGCGCCCACCGAGCCGTGCAGAATCTGGATCTTGACCTTCTCGGTCGAGAGGCTGGGAAGAGTCTCGCGGAGGACCTCGACCGAGCCTTGCACGTCGGCCTTGATCACGACGTTGAGCTCCTTGGCCTCGTCCTCGATCATATGGTCGAACAGGTTCTCGAGCGAGACCTTGCGCTGGACGACCAGGCCCTCCTCCTTGTCGCGCTGATTGCGGAACGACGCAACCTCGATGGCCCGCTCCTCGTTTTCGACGCCCTGCAGCACGTCGCCGGCGCCTGGCACGCTGTCGAAGCCCATGACCTCGACCGGGTCGGCAGGCCCGGCAGTATCCACCCGCTGGCCGGCATCGTCGGCGAGGGCGCGCACCCGACCAAACGTCGAGCCGCAGAAGAAGTAGTCACCGACCGACAGCGTTCCCTGCTGCACGAGCACGGTCGCGACGATGCCGCGGCCTTTCTCCTTGCGCGCCTCGAGCACGACCGCGCGGCCGGGACCTTCGGCACTCGCCTTGAGCTCGCGCATCTCGGCGACCAGCAGAATCACGTCGAGCAGGTCGCTGATCCCCTCCTGCTTCTTGGCCGACACCGACACCGAGGGGACGTCGCCGCCCCAGGACTCGACCAGAACGTTGTGCTCGGCAAGCTGCTGTTTGACGCGTTCTGGATTGGCGTTGGCCTTGTCGATCTTGTTGATCGCGACGATCAGAGGCACATTGGCCGCCCGGGCGTGGTTGATCGCCTCGGCGGTCTGAGGCATGACGCCGTCGTCGGCCGCCACCACCAACACCACGATATCGGTCACCTGGGCGCCGCGGGCGCGCATTTGGGTGAATGCCTCGTGGCCGGGGGTGTCGACGAACACAACCGTTCGGCCGTCCTTGGACTTGATCCGCGACGCGCCGATGTGCTGTGTGATACCGCCGGCCTCGCTCTCCGCCACGCGGGTCGTCCGAATGGCGTCGAGCAGCGAGGTCTTACCGTGGTCGACGTGTCCCATGACGGTGACGACCGGCGGACGCGGCAGCTGCGGCCCGATAGACTCCTCCGCCTCCTCGCGCTCGAAGTCCATGATCTCCTCGACCGAGGCGACCATCGCATCGACCCCGAGCTCGGTACAGATCTCCTCGGCCAACTCGTGTGGCAGCGACTGGTTGGTGGTCACCATCACGCCCTTCTGGATCAGGAGGGCGAGAAGGTCCTTGGCGGTGACGTTGAGCTTCTCGGCGAGCTCGCGAGTCGTCACCATTTCGGACAGGAGGATCGGTCCCTCAGGCTTGATGCCGTCGCGGAACTGGATGCCACGGCTGGCGCGCGGCGGCGCGACCCGCCGCTCGATCTCCTGCGGCTGGCGCTTGCGGCCCTTCTTGCCGCCGGGGCGTCCCCCGCTCGGGCGCCGGCCGGGGCCGGGTCGTGTCGAGGCCGGCTCCTGCTGGCTCTTGAGCTTCTGCTCCTCGAACTTGTTGAGCAGGTCGCGGATCTCGCGCGCGTCGGCGGTCGCGGGTTTTCCGGCAGCTGCCTTGCGGCCGCCCCCGGCCGCGCGCTCGGCCTTGCGCTGGCGCTCGGTCGCCTTCTGCGCCTCGAGCCGCGTCTTGATTTCGTCGGCGCTGAGCTCCCGCAGGTTCTGTTCGAGCGGGGTTCGGGCCCGCCCCGGCCGCACCCGCAGCGGCTTGTTCTCGGTCGCCGCGGCGCGCGCCTTGGTGAGCTCCTCCTCGGTGATCTCCGGTGCCGGCTTGAGCTCTTCGTCGGCTTCGGCCTCTGCGGCGGCGGGCTCGGCGGAAACAGCGACCCCCTCCGCCGGCGGCTCCGCCGGTGCAGCTTCAACCTCGATCTCGGCGTCGACGGCCTCTTCCACGACCTCGTCGGATGCTGCCTCGGGTTCCGAGACGGCCTCGTCGGGTGTCTCGGCGAGCCCGGTGGCGACCTCGGCCGACTCCGACGCGATCTCGGCGGCAGATGCCTCGGCCGCGATCTCGACCTCCTCGGGCTCAGGGCTCGTGTCGGACTCCGACTCGACGGCGGCCGGCACGGTGCGCTCGGTCACGACCTCGCGGATCTCGTGCTCGGTCTTCACCACACGGCGCCGTCGCCGATGGGCGAGCCGGTCGCGCGCCGTCGAGGTCGAGGCGTCCTCCTGCTGACTATCGATGCGCACGAAGACCTCGCGGCTGGGCTTCCTGAGCGTCTCACCGGTGATGATCGCCTTGACCGTCGCGAGGTCGAGGGCGTCCTCTTCGGTCGCCACACTGACTCCGATCGAGCGAAGCTTGAAGATCAGCTCGATCGATGTGATGCCCATCGTGCGGGCGAGGTCGACCACGCGAAGCTGCTGCATCATTCGGGCTCACTCCTCCCTGGCCGTGTCCGAGGCCTCGGCCAGGGCCTCATCGAGGGTCTGGCGGGCCATCTCCAGGAGGCGTTGCGCCGTGACCGGGCCGATGCCCGGGATGGACGAGAGCTCCTCGGCCGAGTTCGCCAGGACGTCCTGCACGGTGTGTAGGCTGTGGGTCTCCAGCCGCTCTCGCAGCCGGTCGGTCAGCATCGGCAGGTCCTCGAGGGGGATCAACTGGTTGTAGTCGTAGGTCGGGGCGGCGGCATCGACGGTCGGGAGGATCTCCTCCTCTTCGGAGGTACCCTCCATCTCGCGCAGCATCGATGCCAGCGCCGATGCCAGCTCGTCCTTCACCGCCTCTTCGCTCTTGATCTCGATCCTGCTGTTGAGCAGGCGCGAGGCGAGGCGAACGTTCTGACCCCGCTTGCCGATCGCGAGCGACAGCTGCTCGGTGCCGACGATGACGTCGAGCACCTTCTCGCGGCGCTCTTCGATCACGGCGTCGCCGTTCTCGTCTCGCAGGATCTCGCCGTTCTCGTCCCGGAGCAGTATCTCGACCGGTTCCTCTCGGACCGCGACCCGGTTGATCTTGGCCGGCGCGAGTGCGTTCTGAGCGAAGCTCACGAGGTCGGAGTTCCACGGGATGATGTCGATCTTCTCGCCCTTGAGCTCGCGGGT
>Ga0315556_1001921_pt1 | contig 12207 bp, 11 predicted proteins | sample SalMarSW160310MG_FD_202112 | JGI IMG/M metagenome (GOLD analysis project Ga0315556, IMG submission 202112) | Salt marsh sediment microbial communities from the Plum Island Ecosystem LTER, Massachusetts, United States - Salt Marsh Sediment SW1603-10 ...
ACTGGCCCACCTTGATGGATACAGAGGATCGCGCCCGGTGAGAATCGGGAACGACGCCCACAGACAGCGTCAAATGGATATCTACGGCGAACTCCTGCTGGCCTTCTATGAGACCTCGCGCTATGGAAAAAAGATAAGGCGGGACGACTGGACTTTCATCGAGGGTGTGGCCGCCGAGGTGATGACCAACTGGGATGCCCGGGACTCGGGTATCTGGGAAGTGCGGGGAGGCCCGCAACACTTTACGTACTCCAAACTCATGTGCTGGGTCGCCCTGGACAGGGCCGTCAAGATGGCGCGAAACACCGGTTTTGAAGCTCCGGTTCGGCAGTGGGCAGAAACGCGCGACCGCATCAAGACCGCCATCCTCGAGCGCGGTTTCGACGACCGGACGGGAACCTTCGTTCAGTCCTTCAACGGAGATTCGCTTGATGCCACGGGCCTGCTGATCCCCAAGATGGGTCTCCTGCCGTTCAGGGACAGGCGCGTCCAGGGGACCATCAAGGCCACGATGGAAAGGCTCATGAGCCACGGCATGGTTTACCGTTACGAGGGCGACGACGGACTGCCGGGCCAGGAGGGAGCCTTTTTGCTGTGCACCTTCTGGCTCGTCAATGCGCTTACTCTCTCCGGACGGTTAGAAGAAGCCGAGGAGCTCTTTCTGTCCGTGATAGGGAGAATTGGGAGACTGGGGCTCCTCTCCGAGCAGATCGCCCCCGGAAGTGGAGAGTACCTTGGGAACTACCCGCAGGCATTCAGCCATATCGGGCTGATCAACAGCGCCCTTTACCTGGGACGGGCCAAGGGTCGTAGCCACGCGGGACCCGTCCCCATCGGAGAAGACACACCCGCGGCCTGAAACCATTTGCCTTCCTTGCTCCAGGACGTCCACCGGATGCGCCGCCAGCCGGCGTCACTTATCACTATCGAGAAATTCTCTGAGGTCGTGGATGTCGGCGGTTCTGCCCCTGAGCGCCAGGTGCACGCCGTCCGTACCGTAGGACATCCTGAGAACGGTGAAGCGGCTCCTGAAGGCCGAGAAGCCGGGCCAGAGACCGTAGGGCACGAAGAAGGAATCTCCCGCCAGGGACTTGCGGACCGCGTCCGTAAGCGCCTCCTTCAGCTCTGCAATGCCCGCTCCCGTACCCGCCGAAACGAACAACGCCTCCGGGTAGAGGTTGCGCGCCCTCTCGAGAAATGGCGGGGGCGCCTTGTCGATCTTGTTGAATACCCGGATCACAGGAACGCTGTCGAGCTTGAGTTCGCTCATGACGCCCAGCGCGGTCTGCCCTTTCTCCTCAAAATTGTGTTCGGACACGTCGATGACGTGGAGAATGAGGCTGGCTTCCCGGATCTGTTCCATGGTGGAGCGGAATGAGGCGATCAGGTGGTGGGGCAGTTTTCGCACCAGTCCGACGGTATCGATGAGGAGGACGTCCTCGGCGAATCCATCCAGGTGCAGACGCCTGAAGGTTGTGTCCAGCGTGGAGAAGAGGCGGTTCTCTACAGAGACTTCCGCGGAGGTCATCCGGTTCATCAGCGAAGACTTGCCGACGTTCGTATAGCCCACGAGGGCTATTTCGTAGGTTTGCGTTCTCCTCCGCCGCTGGACTTCCCTATGCGAGGCTATCTGCCCGAGTTCCCGTTTGAGAAAGGCGATCCTCTTGCGGATCGCGCGGCGGTCGGTCTCAAGCTGCGTCTCCCCAACGCCCCGGGTACCGATGCCGCCGGCCTGGCGGGACAGGTGACTCCACGCCCGGGTCAACCTCGGAAGCAGATAGTTGTACTGGGCGAGTTCGACCTGGGTCCTGGCTTCCCGGGTCCTCGCTCTTCGCGCGAAGATGTCGAGGATCACGCCCGTCCTGTCCGAAACCCGGCACCCGAAAACGGATTCAAGATTCTTGGCCTGTGCGGGTGATAGGTCGTCGTCGAAGACAACCAATCGCGCGTCCTCTTGCCGGCAGATCGCGGCTATTTCCTCGGACTTGCCTCGTCCTATGTAGGTCGCCGCGTGAATCCGCTGGCGTACCTGAACGATTCTCTGAACGACGGCGCCTCCCGCCGTGTCTACGAGATCCGCCAGTTCGTCCAGGTCCTCGTCTATGTGGTGCTGAGGCCGGTGTGGCAGTGCGACACCGACCAGGATGACGCGTTCGCGGCTCATCGTCCTGTCGCCCTTTCAAAGCAACGATATCACAGCGAACGTGTCAAACATGAGGCGGCACTGAGAAAAAGTCCCCGCGGGGGATATTGCTACCCCCCCGGGCCCTGTGCTATTGTTCTCGCATGGGAAAACGATTGATCAATCCCTTATTGAGCCTGCTTCTCATAGCGAGCATGGCCGGTCTGCTCGTGCGTGCGGCGGACGGAACCCGCGACTATCAGCGCATGAGGCTCGTGTCGCTCGAGACCCTCCTCTCGACCAAGCAGGCCATGATCAAGGCCAAATGGTCAGCGCTTGCCCGCCTCGACTCGCGCATAAAAGATTCGATCGCTGCAGATGACGAAGTGCTCGGCGAATCGGAACGGAGGACGTCCGATCAGGCGAAGGCGCTCCAAAACAACGCGGAGGCGCGGAAAGAAATGGAAGAGGAAAGGGCGCGCCTGGTGCGGACCATCATCGACCTCTACGGGGAGGAAACCGCCCTGAAGAGCGAGGTGAGCAAGGTGCGAGCCGAAATGCAGGAATCCCATCAAGTCCTCGACGGTCGCTGGCAGATCACCCTCATGCCCTCGGGGACTAAGGGAGATGTCTACCTCAGCCAGAACGGAACCCTCGTGACGGGCGACTACAAACTGGACAACGGACAGGCCGGGAGCCTCCAGGGGACTTTCGTCAACAACATTCTGGTGATGGAGAGAATCGACCAGAAATACGGTAAAATGGGAAGGTTTGAGGGCACGCTGAACAAAGGCGGACAGTCCGTCAAGGGATCCTGGTACAGCTATGATTTCGCGTCGGGACAGCCCCTGACAGGTCCTTTTTCGCTCGACCGCGCAGCAGAGGGCAGTGCCACCCCATGAAAATAGTGAAGAAAGCCCTGGACAACAGCATCACCATACTGGACATCACGGGACAGGTGAGCATCGGGGAGTCAGCCACCCGCCTCAGCAGCGAATTATCCAGGCTTCTCGGCGATCCCCAGGTGGAGGGCGTCATTCTGAACCTGGAACACATCAACTACATGGACTCGACCGGACTGGGTGAAGTCGTCGGCCACCTCAACCGATACAGGGACAACGGGAAGCGCCTTAAGCTCGTCAAACCGAACAAGACCATCACAAAGCTCATGGAACTTACCCGCCTCAACGAGATCATAAGAGTATACGGTTCGGAAGAAGAGGCCCTCGAGGACATGTTCAGCTAATTGCTCAAGGGGGGACCATGGCATTATTCAACCCGTCCTCTCGAGAATTGACCGCCAAGATCGTCTACTACGGTCCGGGGCTGAGCGGGAAGACCTCCAACCTGAAGTACATCTACGAACACATGGACGAGGAGGTGCGGGGCAGGATGCTGTCCTTGACCTCCGGAGCGGACCGGACCATCCTCTTCGACTTTTTGCCACTCGAAATGGGGGATACGAAGGATGCCAAAGTACGCATCCAGCTTTACACCGTGCCCGGCCAGGTGTTCTACGAAGAGACCCGGAAGAAAGTCCTGAAAGGGGCGGACGGAGTGGTTTTCGTGGCCGACAGCCAGAAAAAGATGGCCGAGGCCAACGTGCACTCACTGCAGCAGTTGCACGAACACCTCGAGGCCAACGACCTAGGGGGCGACGCCATTCCGCTCGTTCTGCAATACAACAAACGGGACCTTCAAAGCATCCTCGATCTGGAACAGATAGACGAACAGTTGAACCCGGGAAGCACGCCTTTTTTCGAGGCGATCGCGAGCGAAGGGGTGGGGGTTGAAGACACCCTCAGGGCCATATCGGCCCTCGTGCTGCGTGATCTGTTTTCACGGCCCCTTGAAAGCTATGCCGCCGCGAAGGTTCAACAGCCTACCGCCGCAGCTCCGGACCAGGAAGAAGAGATCTTCGCCAGCAGCGATGAGATGCTGGACTCGGCCCAGGAAAGCGCCGTATTCGACGTCCTGCCCGGTGAGTTCGAGGCTGATGATTCGGCAGAGCTGCTCTTTGTCGAGCCTGCGGCCCCGGGAGAACCGTTCGCGGAGCCCCAGGAAGAGCCGGGAGCCGCGGCCCGGCTCGAGCATCCAGCCGGAGAGCCGGAAACACAGCCTTCGTCCCCCTCGGAGGCCCCCACATCAGAGGAACCGCCGTCTCTCCACCTGGTGCCGGGTCAGCCCATGGAAGCCGTGCTGGACATCATGGGGACGAAATTTAAGCTCAGGATTTCTTTGGAACCGATGCCCGAGGAATAGACCGGGACGAGAGGAGGCCTCGCGGTCAGGCGGCGAGCCCGCCGTCCTCGTCTTTCGGGTAACCGCTCTCCGGACCCGGCTCCCGGGGTGAAACCGGCGCGGGCGGCATCGTCAGCGTGCCATCGCCCTTCAGGACGAACTCCTTACCGCCCACCGCGAGCGTGGCCGCGGTCACTTCCCAGTCCTTGCCGGCTTCTTTTGCCAGGTCCACGGTGGCGCGGCCTTCAGCCCTGCTTCCCTTGAGCGAGAAGACCAGGTGCGCCCTTCCGGCGCCGTTAACCTCCCGAACCGAGCCACTGGGGAGCCAGCCGAAATCCCTGATATCGCCGATTCTGGCCTGCACCACCGGATCGTTCTTGAGAAAATAGCGTGCGGTTTCTGCCGCTCCCCCGTGGCTGAACCACGAGAAGGGGAGGAAGATGACGGCCACCAGGCAGGCAACGCAGAGCCCGCCGGCAGCCAGCAAGGAGATGAATCCGTAAAGGAGAACCTTGTCCGTCTTCTTCAATTGCGCCAACCTCCCGGGTCATAAGACCAGAGGTTCGATCGTCACGTCAAGAAAAACGTGAGGCACGGCAGCTTTGCTTATTGTTCGACCACTCACTCCCGATCAGTTCTGCGTCCGCCGTTCCACTCGCCCTCGCCGTCCGCGACCCTCTTGAGGTCCTCCTTGAAGACGCCTGCGAACACCTTCAGGGTGCCCGAAGGAAAGGCGAGCGAAGCGATGTCTTGTCGGCGGATCCACTCCATCGGCAGCGCCGTGGTCGGCGAGGCATCTTCCAGGAGTTCACAGACGTAAGGATGCAGGACCACTTCAAAATGCGTATAGGCGTGGCGTACCGGGGGATACTCTTTCAAGATACGCGTTTGAACCCCCAGTTCCTCTGCGAGTTCCCTGTGAAGGGCGCTGCATCCGTCTTCCCCGTCTTCCCATTTTCCTCCGGGCAGTTCCCAAAGGCCTCCGAGGAACCCGTCGCTCTTTCTTCGGGTGACGAGAAACCTGTCGCCGCGCTGGAGAATGGCGACGGACACGTCGTATACGGGACGGGGAGCGCGGCGCACGGACAGCGGGAGTTCCTCAACCCGGCCTTCGGCAAAGGCCCGGCACCACCTGTTAACGGGGCAAGCGGTGCAGGTCGGGGCGGTCCGCCGGCAGATCGTAGCGCCCAGTTCCATGAGCGCCTGGTTGACGATATCCGGTTCCTCCACCTCGACGGCCGCCTCGGAAAGGTCCCAGAGGGGCTTGAGGGCGCGCCCCTGCGGAATCGCGTCGTAGGCGGCAAGCCTGCACCACACGCGCTTTACATTTCCATCGAGGATGGGAGCGCGTTTGCCGAAAGCGATCGAAGCGACGGCGCCTGCCGTCGATCTGCCGACACCCGGAAGGGAAGAAAGGCCTTCGATGTCGTTCGGCCATCCTCCCATGGCCGCGATGATGCGTGCCGATTCGAGCAGGTGCCTGGCGCGCCTGTAGTACCCCAGACCTTCCCACAGCTTGAGCACATCATCTTCGCGGGCGCCTGCAAGCGATTGGACATCCGGGAAACGGACGAGAAAGCGCTCGAAGTAGGGGATGACCTTGTCGACCTGCGTCTGCTGCAGCATGATCTCGCTCAATAGAATCGTATAGGGATCCCTTGTCGAACGCCAGGGAAGTTCTCGGTGGCCTTCTCGATACCATGCCGCGAGGGCGGACATGACAGCCCGAAGGGTGGCAGCGAAATCCTTCACGACGCCAGCTCCAGGTCCGCGCCTTCCAAGAGGTATATGGGGTCACTCTGCTGGAAAGCGTACCGGCGGAGGTTCGCACCGGAGATCCGGCCTTCGTCGTATGCCCTGAAGAGTCTCTCCCCCAGCCAGTATCCCGCCTGCCGCGAAACCGAATAGAGGGTTTCGCGGTCGGTGCCGAGAATGGGATCTATTTCCTTACTGATCCAGGGGCCGTCGGTGGACACGAGGCGCAGAAAGGCCAGCGTGTTTTTAAAAACCCTCGCCTGACGCTCGAGTTTGTTTCTGTCCTTTTCGCGATGGATACCCGGGTGTCTTTGAACGAGTTCCTCCATGTCGCGGGCCGTTGGGGAGGTTCTGGTGGGATTGATCAGTTTTGAAGCAATGTAGCCGCTCGAAAAGTAGTGGGCTCTCTCCATGAAGGCCTTGAGGCCCTTTTCCACCGGAAGCTCCCGGTCCATCAGGTAGTGCATGGACTCCTCCACGGTTTGATTGATATCGAGAAGAGGCACGTAGATGGTCTTATTCCAGCGCGTGAAGAGCGAGCGGCCGTCCCTGACCAATCCCGCATACCTGGCGCCTGGGCCGCTCTTGAAATAAGGATCGTCAAGAAAGTGCAGAGAGTGAAACGTGAAGACCTGGAAATCGTCGTCCGGCCTGTGCCTGAGGCCGAAAAGATCGTGAAGGGCCCTTATGTACTGCTGGACCGTATCCGAAAGTTCGATTTCCTCGTCTCCGGCATTACCGCGCGGGCAATAGCCGTACATGGCGTATATGGCTTCACCACCGTGCTGGAGCCAGGTCAGGTAGGTCTGCATTTTGACCACAGGAGAAGTGGTGTTCCAGACAAAGCGGTCTCTGCTCAGCCACCACCATCCCCGTGGCTGCAGCCCCCTCTTGAGTTTTCTCATGTAGATGCTCTCGCTGTTCTGGAAGAGTCGCAGGGGCTCGATTCCCTGGTGAAGCAGTTCGAGCGGCAGGTGCTTCGACGCCAGGTGGAGGTCTCCCACGAGGACGAGAATGGGCTGGTCCGGATATCGCGCGTCGATGTGTCTTATCCGCCACGCCATGAATCGGTCCCGGGAATCGAGCGCGCCGTTCTTGTCCAGACCGTGAACGGCGAGCTTGTGCTTCCGGGCGTATTCGAAGATCGGCCTGTAGTTGGTGAAGTCAAACCCCCAGTTCTTGAAATAGTTGATGCGCTCCAGAAAATCGACTTCCGTAATGGAATGGCGGACGTACTGGTGGACCGGCAAGTCGTAGGCGGCGTGGACCATTTCGAGAACGACAATGGGCCTCACCTTCCTTTCCACAAGCCGCTCCACTATCTGCAGGTAGTTCTTCTGTGCATCGCCCAAGGTGTGGAAATCACCCACCAGCGTTACGCGTCTGCGAGAAGCTTCGTTCAGGAAGTCGATCATGTTTACGGGCCGGGTGCGCGCTTTTTCAAGTTCTTCGGCGTAGGGGCGGTAATAGGCCTCTACGTCCCCGTCGGAGGACCCGCGCTCCTCGCGTACCCTTCTCTTTATGGACCTGAGAAGCTGGTTCGTAAAGGTGTAGCCCATCGCCCGCATGGCCATGTCCGCTGTCTCCCCGTGTGTCTGAAGGCTAGCACGAAAGCACATTTGGGGTTAAGACCAACCTCCTGAAAGAGCGTGGAAGGAGGCCTTGACAGCAAAAATACCGAGTGCTAGATTAATATCTTAAATATGGAGTCATTATATCCATATTTAGAGAAGGGAGTTCCCCATGCAGCTCAGCAAGGGTTTCGATTACGCCATCAGGAGCCTGGTTTACCTCGCTCTGCTTCCAAAAGGGACGTCCGCCGAACTCAGAAGCATTTCCGAATCGCAGGTTGTCCCGGTATCTTACCTCGCTAAGGTCATGAGGAATCTCGTAAGGGGTGGTCTCGTGAGTTCGACCCTCGGCCGAGACGGGGGGTATGCATTAAGAAAACGCCCGGCCGAAATCACGCTGATGCAAATCTACGAAATCATGGAAGGCGAAATGATCTTGGTCGAGTGTATGGACGATGAAAACAGCTGCGTCTTTTTCGGGGGATGCCCCCAGGCCTCCGTCTGGAAACGGCTACGGGAAACCGTGGAACACATCTTCGTCGAAACCTCGCTGCAGGATCTTTTGCCCGCCCCAGCGCAAATAAACAAGGATGACAGATCATCGAAGAACCTGAAGGAGAAGAGTTATGCCCGAGCCGGCGCTTGAAATCCTCAACTTGCATGCCTCGATCGAGGACAAGGAAATACTGACAGGCATCGACCTCACCGTCCCGCGGGGAGAGATACACGTGATCATGGGCCCCAACGGGAGCGGCAAGAGCACCCTGGCCCACACTCTCATGGGGCATCCGAGGTACACCGTCACGGGCGGAGAGGTCAAGCTTTTCGGCAAGGACCTCCTCGCCATGAAGGTCCACGAGAGGGCTCGCAACGGCCTCTTTCTTGCCTTCCAGTATCCGGTCGAAGTGCCCGGCGTAAGCTTCGCCCATTTTCTCTGGAACGCCTACCAGTCCAGGCAAGAGAATAAGGCCGAACCGGGCAAGAAGAACCCGAAGGGGGTTCTGGCCTTCCGCAAGCGCATGAACGCCTCTCTGGACGAACTGAAGCTGGCCACGGAATTCGCCACCCGCCACCTGAACGTAGGCGCCTCGGGCGGCGAGAAGAAGCGCATAGAAATCAGCCAGATGCAGCTCCTAGAGCCGAGGCTCGTCGTCATGGATGAGATAGATTCCGGCCTCGACATAGACTCCACCAAGGTCGTGGCCAACGCCATCAACGACATGAAAGGAGCTGACTTCTCCGCCCTGATCATCACCCACTACCCGAGGATTCTCGACTACCTCAACCCCGACCGGGTCCACGTCATGGCTCAAGGCAGGGTGTTGTGTTCGCGGGGCATGGAACTGGCCCGGGAGCTGGAGAAGAACGGGTACGACTGGATCTTGAAGGAATACAACGCGGTCTGACCGTCTATCCGTTTGCCGCCGCGCTGCACGGCCCGCTCCGCGTTCCGAGGGGCTGGCCCGCATTGACGAAAGGAGATAGCCATGAACGCAAAAGATACCGGCGCTCTGGATCTCGATATAAATAAATACGATTTCAGGGACCCGGAGGTCTCCGTATACCGGTCGGTTACGGGGCTTACCAAGCAGACCATTCTGGACATTTCGGCCCATAAAAACGAGCCGGACTGGATGCGGGACATCCGTCTCTACGCATACGACGTCTTCTTGTCGAAACCCGTGCCCACGTGGGGTGGCGACTTGAGCGAGATGGACTTCGCCGCCTACAATTACTACATCAAGCCCACGGACAAACGAGAAGATTCATGGGAGGACGTTCCCGACGACATCCGCAAGACCTTCGAACGCCTGGGCGTCCCGGAGGCGGAGCGCAAATTCCTTGCCGGTGTAGGCGCCCAGTACGAATCGGAGATGGTGTACCACTCCATCCACGAGGACCTCGCCAAGAAAGGGGTCATCTTCCTGGACACCGATACCGGGCTCAAGGAATATCCCGAGCTCTTTCGGAAATACTTCACCTCGCTGGTGCCGCCCGAGGACAACAAGTTCGCCGCATTGAACACGGCGTGCTGGTCCGGCGGGAGTTTCATCTACGTGCCCAAGGGCGTCGTGCTGGACATCCCCCTGCAGGCCTACTTCCGCATCAATTCCGAGAACATGGGCCAGTTCGAAAGGACGATCATCATTGCGGACGAGGGCGCCCGGCTCCACTACATCGAGGGTTGTACCGCGCCGCAGTACTCCACAAAATCCCTCCATACGGGCGTCATTGAGATCTTTGCGCACAAGGGAGCGCAGGTCAGGTACACCACGATTCAGAACTGGTCCCACAACATATACAACCTCGTCACACAGCGCGCTATAGCATACGAGGACGCCACCATGGAGTGGGTTGACGGCAACATGGGTTCCAGGCTGACCATGAAATACCCCTCCATCTACCTCGCAGGCGAGCGCGCGAAGGGCAACATCCTCTCCATCGCTTTCGCCTCCGACGGCCAACACCAGGATGCCGGCGCGAAGATTATCCACAAGGCGAAGAACACGACCTCCACCATCACCAGCAAGTCCATCAGCCGGGGAAGCGGCCGCTCGAGCTACCGGGGCCTGCTGAAGGTCGCCAAGGGCGCGACCGGGGTCAAGGCCACGGTCAAATGCGATGCCCTCATGCTCGATGAGGAAAGCCGCTCGGACACCTATCCCACCATGGAGATAGGGGAGGACAACGTCGCCATCGCCCACGAAGCAACGGTTGGGAAGATCAGCGACGAGCAGATCTACTACCTCATGTCCAGGGGACTTTCAGAATCCGATGCAACCGCAATGATCGTGCAGGGTTTCATCGCGCCGTTTGCAAAGGAACTGCCGATGGAGTACGCCATCGAACTCAACAGGCTGATCGAGATGGAAATGGAGGGGTCGGTAGGATGAGTGCGGCCGAAGAAATGACCTCGCCTCTGTCGAAACGGGAGCTTCCTTTCACTGTCGAGCAGGTGGAGGAGGCTTCGAGGAAGGCTGGGGAACCGGAGTGGCTGGCGGCCAGGCGCAGGAATCACCTCATGCGTTTCGCGGAAACATCCCCGCGTTTCGGCCGATATTCACGCGTGCTGCTCAACTGGCGGGCCCTGCCCCTCAAGGGCCCTCTCATCGCGGAGCCGTTTCTCCAGGCAAAAGGGCTCGAACCCGTCGCACCCGGGAACGGAAGCCCGTCCGTACGGCTTCTCTCCGAAGCTGTGCGCTCGAGCGAGGCCTACCTGTCGGAGCGTCTGAGGCCCCGTTCGGAATGGGACGAACTCGTGCTGGCCGGCTGGCGCGAAGGCCTCGCCGTCCACTGGCACACGGACCAGGCGCCGGATGCCAAGGTCGCCTACCTTTCTATGGGCGATCCCGGCGGCCTGGTTCTGGAACCTGTCGTGCTGGACGTCGACCGCGGCGTCCAGGCCTCTGTGTTCATCCACTGGAAGGGCGGAACAGATTCCTCGATGCACATGAGTCTTCTCGGGGGCAGAATCGCCGACGGGGCCAGTCTCAAGGTGTTTATTCTGCATCAGGGGGAAGAAATGCACCACCATATTTCCACCTCTTTCGAGCTGGGAAGAGACGCCTCTGTCGAGGCCTACTCGGCCTGGATGGGCGGAAAGTGGACCGTTGCAAGGCTCTTTGCCGAAATGGCGAGCCCCGGCGCGTCCTGGAAAGAGAGCCACATGGTGATGTGCACCGGCAGAGAACACATCGACCTCGACAGCCGGACCTCCCAGTTGGCGGATCACACCCACAGCGACGTTCAGGTGAGGACCGTGGTTGAAGATGCAGGGCGGGCCGTCTTCACCGGCAACATCCTCATGGAGAAGGATGCGAGTTTTTCGGAGGCCTACCTGGCCGACCACGTCCTTCTCCTTTCTCCCAGGGCCCACGCGGACTCGATCCCGGGCCTAGAGATCAAGGCCCTGGACGTCAAGGCATCCCACGCCGCCAGCGTCGGACAGGTTGATGACGAGCAGATGTTCTACCTGCAGAGCAGGGGACTGGACCCCGTGAGCGCCAAAAGGCTCATCGTCGTCGGTTTTCAAGAGAGCCTCTTCAACCGCGCACCCTTCCCGTTCATACCTGAAATCGTAGACCCAATACTCGAAAACAAGGTGAAGGCCTGATGAATCCAACAAATCCAAATGAACTGCTGGATGTGGATCCCTTGATGATGGACGTCCTGCTGGACCACTACAGGCACCCGCACAATTTCGGTAAAATCGAGGGAGCCGACATCCTGCACGCGGAGGGGAATCCGTCGTGCGGCGATCAGATCGAGATCGCCATAAAACTCAATGGGGACGTAATCGAGGACATCAAGTTCAGCGGCAAGGGGTGCATCGTCAGCCAGTCGGCGGCATCCATTCTCACCGACATGATGAAGGGGGAAACCCTCGACAAGGTCAAGGACCTGACAAAGGATGAGATGCTGGAGAACATAGGCATCCCCATCGGACCCATGCGGCTGAAATGCGCCCTTCTGGCGATGAAGGTCCTCAAGGCCGGCGTCTACGGGCAGGCCCAGTGG
>Ga0315556_1001922_pt1 | contig 12205 bp, 8 predicted proteins | sample SalMarSW160310MG_FD_202112 | JGI IMG/M metagenome (GOLD analysis project Ga0315556, IMG submission 202112) | Salt marsh sediment microbial communities from the Plum Island Ecosystem LTER, Massachusetts, United States - Salt Marsh Sediment SW1603-10 ...
GCCCGCTCTTCCGCCTTCAAATCCGGGATCTTCTGATCGAAGTCGATCCAGGCCGACAGCACGCTCTCACAGTCCGGATGATAGGACGATGCTTCCCGGAGGACCTTCCGCGCCTGGTCCATCCAGCTCTTTCCTTCCAGCCGGTGCGCAAGGGAGATGAACCACCGCGGGTCCGAGGGAGCGCTCTCGGTGAGCTGGCGCAGCAGCACGAGATCCTCGTCCGTGTCCGAGTTCGTCCCTGCGAGCAAGGCCTTGAAATACAGGGCCATGGGGCAGTCCGGGGCCGCTTTCAAGGCGCGGTCCAGGGAGCGTTCGGCCCGGCTCTGCGCGATTTTTGTGGGGAGGTCGTCGGAATCGAAGAGGTACATCTGCGCCGACAGACAGTTCCAGAGGAGGCTTTTCGGGGCCCCGGCGGCGGCGTTTTCCATCATGATTCTTCCGCTCGCCACGTCGCCGAGCCACTTGTTCCACAGTGCCTCATAACCGAGCCACCTCGGATCCTTCCGGTCGAAACACGACCAGAAGAGCCCCTTGTTTTCGCCCATGTTCTCGAACCGCGCCGTCTTTCCGCCCGGAGGAACGGGGGTTGAAATCCAGTGCACGGGCAGAGGATTGCCAGACGCGTCGAGAAGCGCCACGTGAAGGCCGTCACCCACCTGAGCGGCATGAAGTTTGATCAACAGGCGGTGAGCACCCGCCGACAGCCTCACTTTCTGCACGGCGGTGGGATTCTCCTGCACCTTGAATATGTCCTTGACCAGAAGCACGTGGTCGTCCAAAACGACCCTGAAACTCTTTGACGCGTTCAGATAGACGAGGGCTTCGATCGGTTTGTCGACCGTGAAGGGAACGAGGATGTAATAGTTCGATTCCCTCTGGTCCGGCATGTCGTAGAGGGGAGGCCTCACGAGGATCCCGTCCAGCTTCGAATACGTCCAGTTCTCGTCACCGATGTCGCCCTTCTCTACGGGATTTTCGTCATAGAACCGCAGACGGCTGAGCTCGGTCTCCGGCTTTGAAAAGTAGGCTCCCGGTACAAACCCGGCCTGCTCCATGGCCTCGACCCGAGCGGTCCTGTCCCCGGATCTTGCCGCGAGCTTGTACCCGAGCCATCGGAGGTTGAAACGCACGAGCGGGTCCATGTCTTTCGCCGATGCAAGCTCCGCCAGCGAATCGCTGACCAGACGTACGGTGGCCTGGTCGAATGTCGCATCGTCGCTGATGAAATCTTCCAGAACAAAGGAGAGAGGACTGCCCGGCGCATTTCGCAGCCCCTCCACGGCCGTCACCACGGACTTTTCGCGTTCACCCCTGATCCGCTGAAGAAACGCCAACCCGACGGCGGCTTCCGCGTCTTTAGGATTCTTAACGAGTTCGGCCTTGAGCGCCGTCTCCGTCTTGACGAGATCGCCGCCGTCGAGCAAGCCCCGCCACCCGTCGGAGAGAGTCGCGTTGAAGGGTGCAACAGCCACGGCGGAAAGCAGCGCCGCCGTAAAGATGAAGCGGATTCCTGCCCGCATCGCGTTTCTGGTCATGACTTGCCTCCGGGAAGGGCGATTCGGAGGCGGTCGTCCGTGGTCCTGTCCGCCTGAAGGCAAAACGCCCTGAAAGCCTTATAACTACTCACATTCACCCGAATGACCGAGAGCGTCACGGTGGTCGTGACCTTGACGACCCGACCGTTCACGCTCGAAGCCCTGGAAACGCTTCCGAAGGGCGTTTTGACGTCGACGTCCTGGGGAAGGACCGCCTCGGCTCCATCCGGCAAGTGATATGTCACCGAGTACCTTTGCCGCCACGGGTAGTCCAGCTCGATGGGCAGGTTCCTCTGCTGAAGCGATGCGTAGCTGTAGGACATGCGGAGCTGCCCCAACCACATGGGCAGGCTGATGTGGTGCGTTCCATCGGGACTGACGGCCTGGCCGAGTGTCCCCTTGAAGGAAAGCGTTACGGGGCTCGTGAGCGCGGCGAGATTGCTGCGCTCAGCCGCGTCCAGGCGGGTGCCCGGGAAGGTGCCGGAGAGATCTTTTTCCAGAAGCTCCCTGAATTTTCCGGCGTCCTGGTAACGGCTTCGAATCCACGCGCATTCCTGGCCGGTGACCGTTATTTGGGCCGCGGCCGCCGCATCCGTGGTGTCAGGCGAGATCCTGAGGTCGTAGTCGGCCTCGTAGGTGTCGTTTTTCGCCTCGTCCTCGGGCGTTTCCATCCGCTTTGTCCTTCCGTCCGGCCAGACGACCTGGACCCATATTCCCTGATCCTGATAGGGCAGTTCGTGCATGCCCGAATACTCGGCCGTCCCGTCCAGGAAGAGGTTCAATTCCGGGACATAGCAGATGCAGTGATTGAAGATCGCAAGGGAGGCGGGCGTCGGGTAGATCTGTCCGTTGTCCTTCGTTCGGACAAGGACCATGGCCGCATCCAGCCCTGCCTGGCGCAGCATTGCCGTCATGAGCAGGGCCTTGTCCTTGCAGTCTCCGAATCTCCGCTCGAAGATCTGCCGGACCTTGTAGGGTCTGAAACCATGCACGCCGAACTCCAGGCCGACGTAACGCGTCTTCTGGACGACCCACTTGTGGATGGCATAGACCTTCTCCTCCGGAGTCTTGAGACCGGCCGTCAGTTCGGTGACTTTGGCCTTAACTTCCGGAGTCATCTCCCACTGGTCCGCGATGAAGTTCGCGTACCACTTGCCCATGGCGTCCCACGTCTGGAAGGTGGACACGTGGAGGTAGGGCATCACCTCCGTTATGCCGGGCATGTTAGGCTCTCTCTGCAGGCTGGCTATGTCGTGAACAACCCACCGGTAGGTCTTTTCGTTCCTTATCGAAAGGACCATGGGTTTGACGTCCAGATTCTCTCCGTGCATGTAAAGCGGGAAGCTCTCGGGAAGTATGAGCGTGTACTGCTTGGTGATGACGGGGAGCGAACTTCCGAACATGACGAGGTCGCCGAAATATTTCCCGTATTCGTTCGACTCTCCGATGTCCGAGATCTTGTATTCGATCGACAGCCTGTCACCGGCGCTGAGCGACGGGAAGGAGAGAACGAGATTCCTGTTCCTGTAATAGAGCCTGAACTGGGGATCGGACAGCGTATCCGTGACCATGGTGTCCGCGTGCACTTTCGTTCCGTCCGCCTTGAGAATCGAGGCGTCCAGTACCCTCACCTCCTGGCGGTCGGGGTCGAAGGTGATGGGATAATACTGAAGCTGTTGGGCGGCGCCAGTCTGGAGCACCTGGATGACCTTCTGGATATAGCGGCTGGACAATCCGCTGGGCTGAACCTTGACCACGGTGTTGTCCAGCAGCACGACCGCCTGCTGACCCGCGTACTGTGACATGTCGGTGGGCAGGTCCTTCTCGGACACCCGGTACTCCTGCTCGAAGCCCTCCTTTTCGGGGCTGAGGAAGGCAACCTTCCGCTTGACACTCTCCAGCTGGGGTTTGAGCAAAAGAGCCTGGCGATATTCTTCCAGGGCCTGTCTGCGTTGACCCATCGCATCCAGGATATCCCCGTTCAGCACGTGCAGTTCCGGCCAATCCGGTGCCCAGGACAGCACGGGCTTGAGTACCTTCTCGGCATCTGCGGGCCTGTTCAGTCCCAGTAGGTATTTTGCGTGCCTGTCGGGGATCAGCCTTTGCAGAGGAAAGCGCCTGGTCGCTTCCCCGAAGAGCTTCAATGCCCGCTCGCTCTCGCCCTTGGTAATGAAACCGCTGATGCGTGCAAACCACGCCTCCGGGTCATCCTGGTGGGCCCTCCATACATCCTCGGAGAGTTTCTTCAGATTCTCCGTTTCGCCCAGGGTTCTGAGAGCGTGCATGTAAGCAGCCTGGACGTCCGGACAATCCGGGTGCTTGCCGTAAAGAGCCCTTAGATCTCTTGCCGCCAGACCGTCGGAGACATACTGGAGTTCGACCCGGGCGATCAGTGATTCCAGGGCCGGGCTGCCGGGGTCCGATTTTAGAGCCTTCCTCAGGTAGGTCATCGCCGGGAAGGGCATGCCCCTGTTCAGGTAGTACTGTCCCATCCTCTCCAAGGCCGCAGGCGCCGCCGGCGAAGCCTTGAGGGCGTTCATGTACGCAGCCCTGCTCTTGTTGTGGTCCTTCTCGACATCTCCGAGGGCCACCCAGTAGTCGACGTTTGTCGCCGCCTTCCGTGCGGCCTTTTTCAGCGCATCGACATTGGCGTCGTCAGTGCGGTCAAGGGTGCGCAGGAAGGACATGTACAGGCCGTAATCCTCCAGCTCTGCCGCCGTGCCTTCCTTGTCCGCCGCCTCTTTCAGCGTGACGAGCGGATCGTCGAAACGAAAGCCCTTCGTCGCCCGGCCGTCTTTCGCCAAGATGGCAGGTATCTTTTCTTTCAAGGCGGACGGATCGGAGCCCGATGTCCAACCCTTCAGTGCGCGTCCCCGCGCATCTGTAATCCTGATGCTGAAGTTCCAGCCGGCTTCCTGGTTACAGACCTTGACAAGGATGAAGTTCCATCCCGCGTGCAGCGTGCAGGCGTCCGCATACTGATCGAAGGCGCGCCCGTTGTAGTTCTTCCTCGCCGCCACGAGATCACCATCGACCCATATCTTGTAGGCCTCGTTGTAGCCCCCCCGGAGCACGCAGGGCGTTTTCCGGCCGACCTTGATAAAGGTCAAGGCGTAACCGGCCACCTTTTCCGAAGGATCGAGAAGCTCGTTCAGCGGTACGAGGCCGTCCACGGCCGGTCGAGGCATGCGTCTCCACCGGACGCTGTGGGACTTGCCGGGATAGTCCGCCTCGAAATCAATGGCCTTCTCGGGTGGATACTCGGCATCGTACCCGCTCTTGTTGTCGTCGTCGAAGGGCCCAATGACCATCCAGTTATCGATATAACCCAGGTCCGATTCCAGGCGGGAGGCCTCCTGGTCCCGGCCATGATTAAGGAAAAGCACGGCCAGCTCTGCCGTTGCATGGGCCGCGACTTCAGGATCCGTGTCCGGCGCCGAAATGACCTTCCTCAACGTTTCTTCGAGAGGCTCTTGACTGTCCTGGGCATTCGCCAGCCGGCCCGCCCGATAGAGGGTCACGATGGCACGAGCTTCGCTTCGCTGGTTGTAGAGTTCGCCCAGGGCCTGTTTCTGGTGGGCCGTGTAAATGTCGGCGAAAACCGATCCGGCCACCAGGATACAGGCCGCTGCGCACATCACGGTGCGGCGGTAAGAAGACATCAAGTCCCCCTGAGGAAGGCCGGCCGCAAGGGCAGGGAGCCCTCCTCGGCGGCGGATATGGCGGCAAGAAGCCTGTTTCTGTCCCTGGAAAGACGCCCGCCTATGGGCAGCGGGTTCGACGCGTGATTGGCTCTGAAAACGGTGTTCAGGAGTTCCAGTTCGGAAATCAGCACCTTCAGTTCCTTCAAAATACCCGCATCGTCCGGGCGCCGAAAGCGCCCCTTCTTCATTTGCCTGAAGAGGGGTGCATCTTCAGAAGGATACCACGTCAGGGCGGAGAGATAGGCGGGCTGTATGCGATTCAGAATCCTCGCGGTGCTCAAGGCGTGATCCTCAGACCCGGCCGTCCCGCCGAGCCCCAGAAGAACCATGAGCGAAGACCTCATGCCGGCGTCGTGGGCTTTTGCCGCCGCCTCGGCCATCTCGTCCGAACTTACGCCCTTTCCCACCGCGCGGAGGACCTCATCGCTGCCTGACTCGAGCCCCATGTAGAAGAGGGAGAGCCCGTGTTTTCTGAGCTTTGCGAGGTCTTCGGGGCGCTTTTCGAGCAGGTTCATCGGTGTGGCGTAGAGGGACACCCTCCGCACCGAGGCAAAAGAACGTCGCAGGGCGTTAAGCACCTCCAGGAGATACGAGGTCGGAGCGGCCAGCGCATCGCCGTCGCCAAGAAACACCCTCGGGCATTCCGGCCACTCGGCGGCCGCTTCCCGGATTTCCGCAAGCACGTCATCGAGGGGCCTGACGAAAAACCTCTTGTTTCTATACATGGCGCAGAAGGTGCACGTATTGTGGGAACACCCCACCGTCGCCTGGAGGATGAGGCTGCCGGCTTCCGAAGGCGGCCTGAAGACGGGCTCGAAGTAGTGCATCGTTCTCCTCCAACGGCGGTATCGCGTGACCGTTTTATGATCAAGGCCGATAGGAAGCCGATTTTCTCACGTCGGGATCCCGAACGTACACGGGCGAAAGGACTTCGCCGTCCAGGTCCTGCTCCAGACGCGAACGCGCGTGGAAGGCGGCCTGTACGCCCAGGTTGGGAATCTCCGGGATCGTGGTGCAGGTGACGGGCCACCGGGAGACGAGCCCGACGCCGTCGCCTATGGCCCAGGCAGGATTCCACGGACCCGCCAATACACCGTCTGGGGCCGACGAGCGAGCCTCGTCGAGCGGTGTTACATCCTCGCCGTTCTTGCGGAAACGCCGAACGTAGACCTCCCCGCGCCGGGCATCCAGGATGGCGAGGCCTTCTCCGTCGTGCCTGCAGGACAGGGCGAGCGCCGTCAGGGAGTCCATGCCGAAAGCCGGGATGTCGAGCGCCGAGCACAATCCCGTAACGGAGGCCAGACCCACCCTCAGGCCGGTGAAGGACCCCGGCCCCAGAACCGCTCCCACCGCCGCAAGGTCGGCCCTTTTGCGGGCGGCGGCCTCTCGGAGGAGATGGTCGATAACGGGAAGGAGACGCGACGTGTGCGTCCCTACGCGTTCGTGGAATTCGCCTGCGATCTCACCCACCGAGGTCACCAGAGACACGTTGAGCCACATGGTTGAGGTGTCCACGCCGAGAAAGAGTTCCCTTTCCATCTTCACCTTTCACCAACCGCCCCGGATTAGAAAAAAAGGGCCTGCCAGGCAGGCCCCTTCTCCACAAACAGTATACAACGGATTGCCGGTTAGTTGAACATCTCGGCGAGTTTACAGACGCCCGGTATCTCCCACTTCTGTCCGCCGAAGGCCTTGACCCAGCCCATGATCATCATGGCTATGACGAGAACCCACCAGAGGCAGAGCACGAAGGCGATCACGAAGTTCAGAATGGGAATCACCAAACCCAACATTCCGACCAACCACACCACAAACGCGACGATGGTGAGGGCCAGGCCCTGCCGCGCGTGCCAGTAGACGTACTCCTTCTGCGGATCAGACCGCTTGTCCCTGAACATGAAAAAGGGTATGAGGGAGAAAATACCGAAGTACGCAAGGAACAGATAGATCTTGTCGTCGTCCGAGTAGGGCTTGGTTCCGCCGATCGGTCCCGTTTCGCTCATAACTACCTCCCTTGAAATCCTCGTCTCAAGTATACCCAAAACGGACTGACATTGGAAGCGCCTGAAAAAAAACCTCCTCACTCTTTGCCCCGGACTCCCTCTTTCCCCCCTCAGACCTCCTGGAACATGAAGGGCCTGACGCAATCCAGCCGCTTGTCGTAGTCCTCCGGAGTGATCAGCCAGGTCGCCGCTGCGATGCTGGAAAGCAGGGAATTCCCGTCCTGGGGCGTATAACAGAATCCGGAGATCTCGGTCCCCCTGTGCACGACAAGGGACCGAACAGGCAAAACCGTCTGGCTCAGGATCCGGCCGAAGTTGCCGTGGTCGCGCCCGAAGGAAAAGACCGTGTTAGCCGATTTCTTATAGGTTACCGCCACACGCCTGTTGGCCTCGACGGCGGCAAGCAGATTCTCGACGCTCGTAGGTCTTCTCACCTTCAGTTGGAACCAGAGCGTGTGCATGTACTGGGTATTCAATTTGATAGCCGAGGAGAAGAGATCCAGGTCCATGTTCAGGGTTTTGAAGAGGTGCCAGGCATCGCGGGCGTGATGCGTCCCGAATTCCGGGTCGTCGTGCCGGCCGGCCTGCGGAGACGGCACGTACGACGAATCCTGGCTTATGTCGTTGGCCCGCCTCATGCAGACGAAGCGACCTTCTATGAGGTTGTCTGGGGCGTTTCCGTTGTCCATTCCCAGGGTGTGTATGATAACGGCTATGTTGTGGGTGTTGCAGGATACGACATGGATGAACCTGTCCTCGCCTGGGACAAGGGCGCTGTCGTTGATGCCCCGCGCGTACATTTTCCCAAAACCGAAGGCGCTACCCTGGGCGAGAAAGCCGTTGACCTTCCTTCCTATAGGCAGGTAGAGGCTCTCTTTGTTTTCGTTTCCGCACGGGGTGCAGTCGATGACGACTGAAGCCCTCTGAATGGCCTCCTCACCTGACATTTCGGGTTCGAGCCCGAGTTTGCTGAAACCTTCCATGGCGGCGGGATCTGTGGCAAGATGAGCCCCGTGCTCCAGCAGGGCACGGACCTTGGAACGTTCTTCCAGCAGCGGCGTTCTCTTGTGAAATGTGATCTCGTCGAAGCCCAGCTCCTCCTTCATGTGGGAGAAAAGCCCGATGAGCGGCTCGCCGATGGTTCCTGTCCCTACGACATGAACGATCTTCTTGTCCATTCCACTCTCCTTGCCGGGCACCCAGGCCCCCTCCAGGAACCGAAGGCTCGATAATCCTCCCTCCGACCCTCTGGTGCAAACAAATAGGGGGAGCCGCAAAGCCCCCCCGTATGATCAAAAGCTCCCGCTCTAGGCGAGGCCCTACGCTCCTGCCTATTTACCCATCGGCTCCAATATAGAGCCTCTTGAGGCGATGCGCCAACACGTTCCGCCTCGTGGCTGTCGATCAGGTGCCCTCCTGCCACGAAGATAGGTAGGCGATCTGTTCTTCCGTAAGGCTGTCCATGCGATAGCCCATGGTGTCCAGCTTTATCCTCGCGATCTCGCGGTCGATCTCTTCCGGGATGACATGAACGTCTTTTGCCAATCCGTCCTTCTTCTCGAGGATCCACTCGGCTGAAAGAGCCTGGTTCGCAAAGGACATGTCCATGACCATGGCCGGATGACCCTCTGCGGCCGATAGATTCACGAGTCTCCCGTCGGCCAGAAGGTATATGTTCCTGCCGCCCGGCAAGCGGAACTCTTCCACGAAGTCCCTGACCCGCGTCCTCGATTCGCACAGGTCATAAAGGCCGCCGTCGAGTTCGAGCTCCACGTTGAAGTGACCGCTGTTGGCGACGATGGCCCCGTCTTTCATGGCTTTGAAGTGCTCCGTGCGGATAACGTGCTTGTTGCCCGTCACCGTGATGAACAGATCCCCGGCGGGAGCGGCTTCGGCCATGGGCATGACCCGGAATCCGTCCATGATGGCCTCGATCGCCTTGACGGGATCGATCTCCGTGACGATCACGTGGGCGCCCAGCCCCTGCGCTCTCTTCGCAACACCCTTGCCGCACCAGCCGTAGCCCGCGATGACGACCGTGGACCCGGCGATGAGCATGTTGGTGGCCCTGATCACGCCGTCCAGCGTGGACTGGCCCGTGCCGTAGCGGTTGTCGAAGAAGTGCTTCGTCATGGCTTCGTTGACGGCGATGATCGGGTACGCCAGAACCTTCTGCTGCGCCATGCTCTGGAGCCGGATGACGCCGGTGGTGGTCTCTTCGGTGCCCGCCAGCACGTGCTCGAGCGCGTCGCGCCTGTCGCCGTGGGCCAGGGACACCAGGTCGGCCCCGTCGTCCATGGTAATCATGGGCTTTGTGTTGAGAACCGACGCCAGGTGGTCGTAGTAGGTCTTGTTGTCTTCGCCCTTGATGGCGAAGACGGACACGCCGAAGTCCTCCACCAGGCTGGCGGCCACGTCATCCTGGGTGGACAGGGGGTTGCTTGCGCAGAGGGCGACCGATGCGCCCCCCGCCACGAGGGTGCGCATGAGGTTAGCCGTTTCCGTGGTCACGTGGAGACAGGCTCCCATTCGCAGGGCCTTGAGTGGTTTCTCTCTCTCGAACCGTTCACGGATGCTCGCCAGTACCGGCATGTGGCGGTCGGCCCACAGGATCCGCGCTTTTCCCTTGGAGGCCAGGCCCGCGTCTTTGATATGACAGTCCATTATCGATATCCTTTCTCTTCTCTCGTTTACAGGCCGCAGCGGGATCTGAGGGCGTCGGCCTTGTCCACCTTCTCCCAGGTGAATTCCGGGAGTTCGCGGCCGAAGTGACCGTATGCCGCTGTCTTTCGATAAATCGGCCTTCTCAGATCAAGATATTCTATTATTCCGGCCGGCGTCATGGGGAAAAGCTCCCTCACAGCCGCTCCGAGGAGGGCTTCGTCCACGGTGCCCGTACCAAAGGTCTCTACCATCACTGAAACCGGTTCGGCGACCCCGATCGCATAGGCCAACTGTACCTCCGCCCTGTCCGCCAACTTTCCAGCCACGATATTTTTGGCGATATACCGGGCCATGTAACTCGCCGAACGGTCGACCTTCGTCGGATCCTTGCCCGAAAAAGCACCGCCGCCGTGGCGCCCCATGCCTCCGTACGTATCAACGATGATCTTGCGCCCTGTAAGCCCCGTATCCCCTTGCGGCCCGCCCGTGACGAAGCGGCCCGTAGGGTTAATGTGGTACTTCGTGTTCCCATCCAGCATGTCGGGGGGGATGACTTCCCGAATGACTAGCTCATTGAGGTCCCGGTGAAGCCGCTCGGAGGTGACGTCCGCGTCGTGCTGCGCCGAAAGCACTACGGCCGAGACCTTCCTGGGCACGCCGTTCTCGTACCAGGTGCTGACCTGGGCTTTTCCGTCCGGCCGAAGGTAGGGCAGGCTGCCATCTCTGCGCACGATTGCGAGCCGTTCCGTAATCCTGTGCGCCATGTAGATGGGGAAGGGCATCAGCGTCGGGGTTTCGCTGCACGCATATCCGAACATGAGTCCCTGATCGCCCGCCCCGCCCGTATCGACGCCCATGGCTATATCCGGGGATTGCGGGTCTATGGATGAAATGACCGAACAGGTCCTGTAGTCGATGCCGAAATCGCCGTGGATATAGCCTATTTCCTTGAGAGTGCCTCTCACTATGGTCTGGACGTCGACGAATGCGTTCGTCGTAATTTCGCCCGCGACGAACGCCAGCCCGGTAGTCACCAGGGTCTCGCAGGCGACGCGGCCGTTCGGGTCGGTTTTCAACACGTCGTCGAGGACGGCGTCGCTGATTTGGTCTGCAATCTTGTCGGGATGCCCTTCCGTCACCGACTCGGACGTAAAGAGGAAGTTTTTTGGCATTTGCTCGCTCTCCATGGGGTCTGTGAACAAGGAGCGTTTATAGCATTGCCCGCTAAAGGCGTCAAGTTAGGTAACATATGGGGAGTGCCCATTGTCCGGCCAGAAAAGGTCCGCCGTGTCGAAGGCGCGAGAAAGCACACCACGTTTCCAGGCGCGGCAAAGCGGCAAAACAGCTTCCGCGGCGCCGGATGCTGTCCATTTCGTTCACGGGTGGTCCGGGAGCCTTTCGGATTAACGGTCGGGAGGGCACCGGCGGCCCGTTCTACTTGACGACCCTCGCCTTGAGCGTGACCCGCCCATCCTTGCTTTGAACGCTGAACACGACGTCCCGTCCGGGGTACTTGGCCGAGATGTTCTTGCGCTGCGTCTTAAGATGCGCTTCGAAAGCCTTGAAGTCCCACTGCGGAACCTGTCCGGCGCTCAGTTTTGCGTTCAGAAAGTCGTCGTAGAGCTTGCGAAGGCCGTTGCCTCCTCGCCTTGAGGGGGGCGGTGCAGTCTGATCCATGCGCGGCTCTTGAACGGACGGCCTGCCGTTGCCTTCTTCCGGCTGGGACTGCTCCGTCTGTCGTTCCATGTCCTGCAGGGCTTTGCGCGCTTTCCTGACTGAACCCAGCAACCTCGGATCGGAGGCAAGACCTTCATCCCGGGCGCGCATCCATTTATTCCACTGTTCGTTGTGGACCATGAACTTGTTGGCGAGGCTCGAAAACAGGAATTGCTGGCTCAGCCGGGTCAGGGATTCATTGTTATAGAACCTCACGATGCCCTCGAGTTCGGCGTGCTCTTTCGCGGGCGGATCCTTCCGGCCACCCGCGAAGAAGAGGTCATATTGGTGCTTTACCGCTTGTATGAGGCTCCTGAGCCGGGACATGTCCCGCTGGAATTCGCTTTCCGAAACCAAATTAGGCCTCCCCGAGCCAGTATATTTTAGGTGCTCGCGTGAGATTTTGCAAGATGTTACGCGGTACCCAACGGGACCCCGTGAGCCGAAAGGCCCAACTTCGAGTTTTTCTTGGATTTATTGCTTGACACCCCCATACCGCTTTGTTAGATTTGCCCTCCTGGAAGGGGGATTCCCTCTAACCGCGCCTTGCTTCGGGAGGTTAAGGTGCTTTTTGCGGGAAGCG
>Ga0315556_1001924_pt1 | contig 12184 bp, 10 predicted proteins | sample SalMarSW160310MG_FD_202112 | JGI IMG/M metagenome (GOLD analysis project Ga0315556, IMG submission 202112) | Salt marsh sediment microbial communities from the Plum Island Ecosystem LTER, Massachusetts, United States - Salt Marsh Sediment SW1603-10 ...
TTTTCTTTGAAAGCAATGTGTTAAGCCCTAGACACGTGCCGTTTGGCTCTGATCCCTGCCCTCTGCTGCCTCGCTATGAGATATGCCATACTGTCGCCTTCGATTTCCCCCCCCCGCCAACATGTTACGGGGCTACGATGAGCCCGGCCGCCGCCAAGAGTCGGTCTCGGTGCCAGAGGTGGCGAATTGACCGTCCGAAAGACTTTGCGATCAATGGCGCGGTGGGCGACCGAGCCGCTGCGTCTCCCCCTGCGCGAGTCGATGTGGCAGGAGCACGACAAGATGGCCTTCGTGCGCCGCTTCGCGCTCGTCAACCGGATCGACCTCGGCTGGCCGATCGAGGTCGAGTTTCGGAACGACGACTTCGTCGTGATCGATGCAGCGGGCTCGTTGTGTATCGCAAAGCCCAGCCGGGTCGCTCTTTATCGCCATGGGATCGAGGAGCGCCTGCGTCGGTTGGAGTCCGAATATCTGCTTTCAGGCATCCCGATCGAGCCGGGGAGCGTCGTCGTCGACGTGGGCGCAAACATCGGGGAAGTGTCGTTGCTGCTGGCGCGTCGGCATCGGTGCAGGTTGGTCTGCGTCGAGCCCGAGCCCGAGGAATTCCGTTGTCTGCAACGCAACTTGGCTCCGTTCGACGCCACCTGCGTGAACACCGCGCTTTGGTCGAGCGTCGAAACGCTCAAGTTCTATTCCAAGAGCGACACGGCCGATTCGACGCTGTTCGAGATTGAGCACTATGATTCGGTGCGCGAGGTGCAGGCGACAACGCTCGACCGGGTGCTCGACGAGGCCGGGGTCGACCGTGTGCGGCTGCTGAAACTGGAGGCCGAAGGCGCCGAGCCGGAGGTCCTTACGGGAGCCTCCGCCCATCTCTCCCGGATCGACTATATCGCGGCCGACCTTGGGCCGGAGCGCGGGGTTTCCCAAGAGGCGACGGCGCCGGCGGTCATCGCGCGGCTGCTCGAGGCCGGGTTCGCCCTTGAGCGCGCCAACGCGCCGCGTCTGGTCTGCCTATTCAGGAATCTTCAGACGAGGTGCTAAACCCGATTGGATGATCCCCGCGACCGCGACCGCGGTAATCTTGGATCAGGGCACGAGGCGGCGGGCGCGCTGTGACCGACATCTCAGGAGCTATCCGCAACAAAGCCAGGGGTCGGAACGCATGGTCCCCGGGGGTGGGTCCGGAAAGCGCATCCGCGCCGCGACGCGCCTTTCGCGCGGCAACTCGGATCGTGCCGGATTATGAGATGGCTTCTTGAGAAGAAAGGCGTGGATCTCAATATTCACCAGCAGGTGCTGGGCAGCGTGTTCGCCGTCGCGGCCGTGATGGGGGCAGTGGCGAACAAGACCAATTTCTGCACCATGGGTGCCGTATCCGACTGGGTGAACATGGAGGACACGGGTCGCATGCGTGCCTGGCTGCTGGCCATCGGCGTCGCGGTAGGGGGCCTCCTGTTGCTGCGGCTCTCGGACAAGGTCCAGCTTCCGCACAATACCTTTCCCCCCTACCTCACCGCCAACTTCGCCTGGCTGCGTTATCTGCTGGGCGGCGCCATGTTCGGCATCGGCATGACCCTGGGCTCAGGGTGCGGCTACAAGACCCTGGTGCGAATCGGAGGCGGCAATCTCAAATCGCTGGTGGTGCTGGCTGCGGCCTGCGTCATGGCCTATCTGATGCTGTGGACGGATTTCTACGCCACCGCATTCGACTCCTGGATGGCCCCGTTGGCAATCGATCTGTCGAAGCACGGCATCGGGAGCCAGGGGCTCGATGGCCTCATCGGCGGGGCCTTGGGTATGCAGCATACGGACAGTCTGCACACCGTCCTGGCCATCCTCGTCAGTCTGGCGCTCGTCGCCTTCGCCTTGTCCTCCCGGGACTTCCGTCGCAACCGCAACCTGATCCTGGGCGGGACCACCGTGGGTCTCGCCGTGGTGGCGGGCTGGTACATCACCGGCAGTACTGGTATAGGCCAGGCTTGGCGCGATTTCGCCGACTTCGCCGAGTTTCCGCCTTCCCGAGTGCTGGTGCAGTCCTATACGTTCATCAGCCCAATGGGCGACCTGGTGCATTGGCTGACGTATCCGACGAGCCTCACGCTGGTCGATTTCGGCATCATGGGGCTGCTGGGAGTGATCGCGGGCTCCTTCGTCTATTCGATCCTGTCCAAGGGTTTTCGCATCGAGTGGTTCCCCGATGTCAGGGACTTCGCCTTTCACGCCCTAGGCGGCGCGCTCATGGGCGTGGGCGGCGTGCTTGCCATGGGATGCACCATCGGCCAGGGGGTGACGGGTTTTTCCACTCTGGCCCTGGGCTCGATGCTGACCTTCGTCTCCATCGTGGCCGGGGCCGCGGGCACGATGAAGCTGCAGTACAGATTTCTGTGACTGGCTGCTTTCCGGGAGGAGCGCCATGACGTCTACGATACGGACCGCGGTTGTCTGCTTGGCGCTGTTCCCGCCCACGGTTGGCTCAGCGCTGGCGGCGGATGCTCCGTCCACGCCCTCTGCCGCCAGTCCCGCCTCCCTGGCCGGGGTCCTGCGGGTAGTGATTCAGGTGGACGAAAACGACGAGGGGCGCTGGAACCTGGCGCTGGACAACATCAGGAATGCGCAAAAGGACGTGGGGGCGAAGAACATCGACATCGAGCTCGTCGCCTACGGCCCCGGGGTCGCCATGCTTCAGGACGACTCCCTGGTGGCCAATCGCGTGCAGGTGGCCATGGCCGCGGGCGTGCGCTTCGTCGCCTGCCGCAACACCATGCAGGCCAAACACCTGACCGAGGACGAGATGATCCCCGGCATCGGCTACGTCCAGGCTGGGGTAGTCGAGATCATCAGGAAACAGATGGAGGGGTTCGCCTATCTCCGCCCCTGAGGCGGTGTGCGGTGTTCTTGTTAACCGGTGAGGAGAGGTCGATGAACCTGACGCGTAGAAACCTGTTGAAGGGGGCGGGGGGGGCGATTGCGGCCCTGTTCGTCGCGGGCCTGGTGAAGCCGATCAGGGTGTTGGCGGGCACCTGGAACGAGGCGGCTTTCCAGTCCAAGGACCTGAAGGAGGCCTTGAGTGCCAGCGGTGCTGCCGGCGCCGCCGACAGCACCGATGTGGTGTTGACGGCTCCCGGTATTGCGGAGGACGGCGCCGTGGTGCCCATCGTGGTACGGAGCAACATCCCCGATACGACCCGCGTTTCGGTGTTCGTTGAGCAGAACCCCTATCCCCTGGCCGCGAGCTTTGACTTCATGAACGAGGCTCTGCCCGAGGTCGGCGTGCGGCTCAAGTTCGGCAAGACCTCCACGGTGCGTGCCGTGGTCATGGCAGGCGGCAAGGCTTACACGGCCCACAAGGACGTTAAGGTGACGGCCGGCGGCTGCGGCGGTTGAGACAGCGAGGAGAAGAACATGCCTTATCCGATGCGAATTCGCGCCCAATTGCACGGCGACGTCACGGCCATCACGGCCATCATCAGCCACCCCATGGAGACCGGCTTGAAGAAGGACGGCGACAAGGTGGTGCCGGCCCATTTCATCCGCATGCTCACGGTGGATGTGGGCGGCAAGAGGGTAATCGAGAGCCACCTGAACATGGCCGTCTCCACCAACCCGGTGCTCAACTTCAAGGTCAAGGGCGCCAAGGTCGGCGACAAGGTGGAAATCAACTGGGAGGATAACCTGGGTGAAAAAGGCTTCGGCGAAAGCGTGGTGTCGGTGCCGGAGTGAGCACCATTGCACACCTGATTCAGGGCGCCGGGCAAGGGGGCGTTTCCGCATGACAGGAGTGAGACGATGAATAGAATCCTAGTAGTAGCTGCCACCGCCTTGCTCTTTCTGGGCCTGGCTGGCGCGGCCTGGTCCGAGACCGACGGTGACGACGCGCAGGCGCAGATCGAGCAGTACCGCCAGATGCTGAGCGACGGCAACCCCGCCGAGCTGAACGAGATGAACGGTGAAACCCTGTGGAAGGAGGCTCGTGGTCCGAAGAAGGCGGGCCTGGAGAAATGCGACCTGGGTCTGGGCCCCGGCGTGGTCAAAGGTGCCTATGCGAAGCTGCCGCGCTATTTTTCCGATACCGGTACGATGCAGGACCTGGAATCCCGGCTCCTCACCTGCATGGTGAATCTGCAAGGCTTCGACCGCGACGAGCTGGCCAAGCACGCATTCGACGGCACATTCGGCACCCCCGATCTGGTGGCCTACGTGGTGGGCCAATCCCGAGGCCAAGCGATGAGCGTGCCCATGGACAAGCCGCAGGAAAAGGCCGCCTTCGAGCTGGGCCGGCAGATCTTCCACTATCGGGCCGGCCCCTACGATTTTGCCTGCGCCACCTGTCACGGCGAGAACGGGCGCCGCATCCGCATGCAGGACTTGCCCAACCTGACCACCACCATCGGCGCCCAGCGCGCCTACACCACCTGGCCCGCGTACCGGGTTTCCCAGAGCAAGTTCCGCTCTTTCCAGTGGCGACTCAACGACTGCTTCCGCCAGCAGCGCTTCCCGGAACCGGGCTATGCCTCCGCATCCACCGTAGCCCTGACTACCTACCTGGCCGCGATGGCCAACGGCGCGACCTACCAGGGTCCCGGTATCAAGCGTTGAGGAGAGACACATGAAGAGCAAGTTTCTGGTGGGCTCCGCCCTGCTGCTTGCCGCGGGCACGGCCGCCTATGCGGGTGATGACCACCCGGTCGTGGTGGCTCAGCTCAAAGCCGATTTCCACGCCAAGGGTATTGCCGGCATGGATCGTCTGGACCAGGACCAGGTCCAGGCCACCTGTTCCTTCAAGCATTCAGACGAATTACCCCAGACGCTGGTCCATACCCTGCAAGCCCAGCAGCTGGCCTCGGTGCGGTACCCCAGCGACGGCAAGTTCCTGGGTGACTGGCGCAAAGGCCAGGCGCTGGCGGAGAGCGGCAAGGGCGATACCTGGAAGGACAAGCCGGGTGCTCCCAACGGCGGTAACTGTTACAACTGCCACCAGATCGCGCCGTCCGAATCGTCCTACGGTACCCTGGGACCCAGCCTCTACGCTTACGGCAAGCGGCGCGGCAACACCGCGGAGACGCAGAAGTACACCTACGCCAAGATCTTCAACGCCAAGGCGTTCAACCTCTGCACCGCCATGCCGCGCTTCGGTTATGCGGGCGCGCTGACGGAAGAACAGATCAAGGATCTGGTGGCGCTGCTCCTGGATCCGGAATCCCCGGTGAATAGATAGGCGCGGCGATGCATCGGCGGGAGCTCCTGCAAGTGCTGGCTGCCGCTGCGGCGGCCGGGCTCGCCCTCGATTCCCCTTCGCTGCTGGCGGGGCGGCAGGGGGCGAAGGCTTACGAGCTGCCAGCCTTCGGCAACGTTCATCTCCTGCACTTCACCGATTGTCACGCCCAGCTGCTCCCGGTGTACTTCCGGGAGCCGGACACCAACCTGGGCGTAGGTCCGGCCGCCCGCGAGCCGCCTCACCTGGTGGGCGAGCATCTGCTCAAGGCCTTTGGCATCCCCAGGGGGACGAGGGAAGCTCACGCCTTTACCTGCCTCGATTTCGAGGCCGCCGCGCGGACCTACGGCCGAGTCGGCGGGTTCGCCCACCTCGCGACCCTGGTCAAGACGATGAGGGCTGCCCGACCCGGTGCCCTGCTGCTGGACGGCGGGGACACCTGGCAGGGCTCCGCGACGGCGCTCTGGACCCGTGGGCAGGACATGGTGGATGCCAGCAAGCTGCTTGGGGTGGACATGATGTGTCCCCACTGGGAATTCACCCTGGGCGCCGAGCGGGTGCAGGAGTTGGTGCAGAAGGACCTCGCCGGGCACATCGAATTCCTGGCCCAGAACGTCAAGACCAATGATTTCGGCGACCCGGTGTTCAAGGGCTACGCCCTGCGGGAGATGAACGGGGTCCCGATCGGGGTCATCGGCCAGGCCTTTCCCTATACGCCCATTGCCAACCCGCGCTACATGACGCCGGACTGGACCTTCGGCCTCGACGAGGAGGCGCTGCAGGCGGTGATCGACGAGGTCCGGGGCAAGGGCGCCCAGGTGGTGGTGGTGCTCTCCCACAACGGCATGGACGTGGATCTCAAGCTCGCCGGCCGGGTGAGGGGTCTCACCGCTATCCTCGGCGGCCATACCCATGACGCCGTGCCCGCGGCGCTGCCGGTGGCCAACGGCGGTGGCAAGACCCTGGTGATCAACTCCGGCAGCAACGGCAAGTTCCTCTCCGTGCTGGACCTGGCGGTCAAGGGCGGGAAGGTGGCGGATTACCGCTTCAAGCTCCTGCCGGTTTTCTCCAACCTGCTGCCGGCTGACCCCGCCATGAAAGCGCAGATTGCCAAGTCCCGGGCGCCTTTCGAGGCGAAGCTGGGGGAGAGGTTGGCGGCGAACGAGGCGCTGCTCTATCGGCGGGGCAACTTCAACGGCTCCTGGGATCAGCTGATCCTGAACGCCTTGATGGACGTGAAAGGGGCCGACCTGGCCTTCTCACCCGGCTTTCGCTGGGGTACCAGCCTGCTTCCCGGGCAGGACATCAGGCTGGAAGAGCTGATGGCCCAGACCGCCATCACCTATCCGTACTCGACCCTCACCGAGATGAGCGGCAGCCAGATCAAGGCCGTCATGGAGGATGTGTGCGACAACCTGTTCAACCCGGACCCCTATCTCCAGCAGGGCGGAGACATGGTGCGGGTGGGCGGTCTCACCTATGCCTGTGCGCCCAAGGCCGCCATGGGCCAGCGCATTCGCGACATGAGGCTCAGAGGCAAACCCATCGAGGCGAGCAAGAAGTATAAGGTCGCCGGTTGGGCGCCCGTGGCGGAAGGGGCAAGCGGCCAGCCCATCTGGGAGGTAGTGGCCGAGTGGCTGAAGGCGAAGAAATCCGTCGGGAGCCTGGAGGTGAACACCCCGGCGCTCGTGGGCATGGAAGGCAATCCGGGCCTGATCGACTGACCCCTCGGCAAGCGGAGTGCTCCGCGCGGGATCGCCGCAGCCGGGAGTAACAGCGAAATGGCACAGACGGGCATCCTGCCTGCTCTCGAGGGCCAGCGCGCAACCGAGCCCGCTCTGACATCAGCAGGACCAGGCAGAGAACCGGCGCCACGACCGTATGGGGCTCGACGCACGCGCCTTGGGGGTTCCCCGGTGGCGCACGGCTTCATGGGCGCCCGGGAGACTTGCGTAGATTGCCGACGCTGCGCGTGCCTCATCTCCGACTCTCTGCGAGCGAGTCCAGCCAACGCGACACCGCTTCGTACTTCGGTCGGTCGGGGTAGATCCCTTCGCAACGCGCTGCCGTCGCGCGGGCGTCGTCGATGCGCCCTTGCAACGCCTGCACCTTCATCAGCTGCACGCAGGCTGCGCCGAAATAGGGCATCATCTCCAGGGCGCGTTTGTAGTGCATCTCGGCCTGGGACAGACGCAGCAGCTCAGCGTCCGCGCTGCCGGCCGCGAGCTCGCGCCAGGGCGACTCGGGTGTCGCCGCCAGGTGAGTCCGCTGCGGTCGGTCCGCCCGCTCCAACAGCTGGGATACCCCGTCTTCGTAGAGGAGGCGCCAGCGCCCGGTTGCCAACAGGCCCTTCAGGATGAGCGCCCCGGACCTGCTGTGCGTCGGCCAGAGCGCGTAGTCTGCGCCCGAGTCTTCGATCGCCCGCAGCCACCCCGGCTGAAGGTTCAGCACCGCTACGTACGAGCTGTACGTCGCGTCGTCGAACACCATGTCGGCGCGCCCGTCGATGTACTCCTTCAGCGCGCCTTGGGTGCGCCAATCCAGGTAGCCGCCCCAGTTGTAGTAGGCGTACACCTTTCCCTCGATGTGGTTGGCTTGGACGAAGTTCAGCGTCTCGACCGGAAAGGTGTCCTCGGCCACCAGATAATGGAACGCCCAGGAGTGCAGAGGATAGGGCCAGAGCAGGATCGAGCCGACGGTCAGCGCGGCCAGCGGCGGAAGCCACAGCCGTGCCGCGCCCAGGCCCTCCAGCCGTCTCAGCGCCCATTGCACCCAGGGGGCCAGGGTCGAGGCCAGTGCGATGCTCTCCGCGATCCCGAACAGGGACACGAACCGGCGGCTCTTGAGCGACATCGCCAGCGTCAGGCCCCCCAGCGCAATGCCCATCAGCCCCACGGGCTGCCGTCGCCCCGAGGCGTGACGTATCAGCAAGATGACGGTACAGGCCAGGAACGCGCCGATCATGTAGGGGTAGGGCGGAGAGTAGATGCCGCCGGGCTGAAACGGCGGGAGCCACTCGCCGAGGCTGCGATAGGGTGAGCTCGTCAGGGCATAGCGGATTGGCCGCGTGAACACGGTAACGGTGTTCGGGTTTAGCAGGCAGACGGCTCCCGACGCGAGGCCGATCAGCAGGGCTCGCCTTCGTTCCTCGGCGGGGCCCCGCACCAGGGCCGGTGCCAGCAGCAGCGATAGTGCCATCAGGCCGAACACGAACACGGCGTGAAGCTGCACCCAGATCAGGAACAGAACCGGGACCCACCAGGACGGGCGAGGGCGTCCCAGGGTCAGTTGCAGCAGCAGCGTGAAACCCAGCAGCGAATACAGCTGGGGACGGACATCCAGGAACGCCTCGCCCACCCATATGGCCAGCACGGCGCCCAGATAGGCCGACAACAGGTCGCCGGTCACCCGATGCAGTGCGCGCATCAGCACCAGGTAGGTGGCCACCAGCACGCTCCACTTCCACCACGCCAGGGCCTGTAGCCCAAACAGCGCCACCCACCAGTGATAGATCCGCTCCGAGAGCCATTCGTCGTCCAGCCATGGTTTGCCCAGAAAGGTGAACGACCAGGGGTCCTGGTGGAGGAAGCCGCCATAGGTGGCCATCCGGTCGCCGGCGGCCAGATGCCAGTACAGATCCGAGCCGCGCATTATCGTGAAGCCGAACGCCCAAACTGTGATGGCGGCCGCCAGGTACCACAGCGTCACCACAGAGCGCGGAGCGGGCAGCGGCGGCGCTTGGGCCGGCACGGGCACGGGCGCAAGCGCGGGCGTCGGTTTGGCGCGCGCTGTCTGGCTGCCGCGCGCGCGGTTTCTTGAGCGCTTCTTTCCCATCCTCACGGGTCCTGTGCGATTGCGGCGCAAAGGCCAACACAGGCCGGCCTGCGCCATCGGCTCGCGGTGAACAATCGGCGGCGTATCACGTCTAATCGTTGGCTCGGCCGATGGTAACCCCGAATGGTCCTTGAATGGCTCGATGATCGTTCTCCAGCGGCCAGGCCGGTCACTCGATGATGCGGACCCGGCGGCGGAGATCGCGGCTGAGGGCTAGCCCCCGGCTGTCCACGGCCTCGGATCGAAGCCTAGGGGCTGGCCATTCTACGCAGCTCGTCCGAGCCGGTGACGCTTGGGGGCTTGGTCGGCATCGCTGGGTCGGTGCGCGGCGGGCCCCGAGTGCCCTGGGATGATCGTGAGCCGCTACCGGGTCGGCGCGCTATGATGAGCAGACGTCTGGGCTGGCGGCCTGTTTGGCGCCCTGCGCGTGATCACCGAAGTGAGATTATTTGAGTTGTCTATCAATGAGTTAGCATCACAGGAGCGCCGTTGGGGGCGTCCTCTCGGCGCAGGCAGGGGCAAGGCGAGGCGATTCCGACCTCGGACTCGGACAGGGAGAGACCGGTGACCAACGATAAGGGCCGGCGTGCGAATGGGCGAGGTGGGAGGCGACCGGACGCTCCCGGTGCCCGGGACGCGCGCATCTCCCGCGAGGCATTCATCGCCACCAAGCGGCACGACCTGCGCACGCCGATCAACGCCATCATCGGCTACAGCGAGCTGCTTCTGGAGGAGGGCGAGGAGCTGGGTCTTGCGGCCGCCGCGGACGATCTGGATCGGGTCCGTCAGGCGGGCTATTCCCTGTTGGCGAAGGTCAACTCGCTGCTCGATGCCTCCAAGATCGAGTCCGGAGAGATCGATCTGTCTGACATGAAGGCGCTGGGTGACCGGGTTCACCACGAGCTTCGCAACGACATCAACACGGTCATCGGCTACAGCGAGATGATCCTGGAGGACATGGATCCGGCCCAGGACTCCGCCGCCGCGGATCTGGGCAAGATCCACGCCTCCGCCCAGAAGCTGCCTGAGCTGATCGGCGAGATCATCGCCTTCGCCGAGGTGATGAGCGGCGGCGGGTTCCCTTCCGGCACGCCGGCCGAATCCCCGGGGCTGCGCGACATGGTCGAGACGCTCAAGCGATTCGACTCCCATGTGCGGGACGACAAGGAGGCCCCGGGCACCATCCTGGTCGTGGACGACAATGCCATGAACCGGGAGCTCCTCGCCCGGCGGCTCGCCAAGGATGGCCATGGCCTGATCATGGCCGAGCACGGGCGCGAGGCCCTGGATCGTCTCGCCGAGTCCAATGTCGACGTTGTCCTGCTTGACATCATGATGCCGGTGATGGACGGCTATCAGGTGCTGCTCGCCCTGCGAGCGGACGAGCGCCTGCGCCGCATCCCGGTGATCGTGTTGTCGGCCGACGACCAGACCGAGAGCGTGGTGCGCTGCATCGAGATAGGCGCCGAGGACTTCCTGCCCAAGCCGGTCAACCCCGTGATTCTGACGGCGCGGGTCGAGTCCTGCCTGCAGCGCAAGCGCTTCCAGGATCGGGAGCAGGCCTATCGGGAGGAGATCGAGCGCGAGCGGGCCAAGTCCGAGCGGCTGCTGCTCAACATCCTGCCGGCTTCGGTGGCCGAGCGGCTGAAACTGGGCGAGGACAACATTGCAGAGCGGCACGACGAGGTGAGCGTGCTGTTCGCCGACATCGTCGGATTCACGCCCATGTCAGCTACGATCAGCGCGGAGGAGCTGGTCGGGCGCCTCAACACGGTATTTCGCCGGTTCGATGCGCTCGTGGAGCACCATGGCGTGGAGAAGATCAAGACCATCGGGGACGCCTACATGGCGGTCGCGGGGGTCCCCGACCCCTGCCCGGACCACGCCCGGCGCATCGCCGAGCTGGCGTTGGACTGCATGGCTGCGCTGGCGGAGATAAACCGGGAGCGCGAGCTGGACATCAATATCCGTATCGGCATCCACGCCGGGCCGGTGATCGCCGGCGTCATTGGGTCGCGCAAGTTCGCCTATGACCTCTGGGGCGACACCGTCAATACCGCAAGCCGCATGGAGTCCTCCGGCGTGCCCGGCAGGATCCATCTCTCCGAGGCGGCGGCGGTCTTGCTGGATGCCAGCCACGTACTGATCAAGCGGGGCGCCATCCAGGTGAAGGGCCGCGGTACCATGGAAACCTATTTCCTCGAGGGGCGGCGCGAGCCCGCGCCCTGAGGGGAGCCCACGACCTCTGGGCTCGGGATCGCGCTAGGCCCCCTGCGGGGTGAACGCTATTGTGCCGCAGCGGGCTTGGGCACCGGGTTGGGGGTCTTGGCGTCCAGATACCCTGCCAGTGCGTGGAAGCCTCCGTTCGAGACGTAAACGTTGTCGAGCCCGATGTGCCGCGGCGCGGGGAGCGCGGGCCCGCCGCGCCTGCGCGGCGTTTGGCACAGGTTCGGGCGTTGCAGCCGCGCGTGCGGCGGCTGAGCGAGGGCCCTCAAGGACGCGGTATCCGGTCCATGTGATAGAGCACCACCACCAGCACCGCGCTGGCGCCCGCCATCAGAACCGGACCGAACAGCCAGAAGACGAGCGGCACTGACAGGAAGTAGGCCCGCATGCCGATGCTGTAGTAGCCGCCGGCGCGGTTGAGGTGGCGCGCGACCTGCTCGGGGGTCACGGCCTCCGGGCGCAGCGCCGGCGGCAACGTCACCTGGTAGCCCACGTGATTGAACAGCCGTACCGACATGGCGAAGCTGAAGAAGGCGATGAAGAAGTCGGCGGTCAACGCCAGCAGCTTCACCAGCCAGAGCCCGGGATGGCGCGACCCCAGGACGTTGAGCACATGCCAGTTGCCGGCGAGCTTATCGGCCTGGCCGCTCAGGCTCAGCACCCCCATGATCAGCAGCACCGCCGTGGAGGCGAGGAAGGTCGCCGCCATGGTCGAGTTGCGCAGCGTCTGCACGCCGAGAATCCCGAGGGACTGGTCGCTCATGATGTTCTCGACCCAGGCGCGGCGCGCGCTACGATTGACGCGCTGAATGGTGCAGTGGGGGTTATGCCGCGCGCAGCGACCCACGTAGATGTGGTAGGCGATCAGGATCAGGGTGCCGATGCTCACCCAAATGATGTCGGTGGAAT
>Ga0315556_1001925_pt1 | contig 12183 bp, 7 predicted proteins | sample SalMarSW160310MG_FD_202112 | JGI IMG/M metagenome (GOLD analysis project Ga0315556, IMG submission 202112) | Salt marsh sediment microbial communities from the Plum Island Ecosystem LTER, Massachusetts, United States - Salt Marsh Sediment SW1603-10 ...
CAAATTCCAGGCCGTTGAGGACCACAAATCCGCCCCCGTTGAAAGGATCTCCCGCCATGAAGGACTCGGCCAGGTAGTCCAGGCACGTTCCGTTGATGACCACGCGGGGCCTCCCCACGCCATTGATGAGGGGCCGGCCGGCCGCATTTCCCATCACGTAGACTTCGCCCCCCTTGGCCCCGTACATGAACGTCTGCCCGGCATCGCCATAGACGACCATCTTCCCCGACTTCATGATCTGTCCAAGCTGATCCTGTGCATTGCCATGGACCACAATGGTGAGGCCGTCGATGCCCGAACCCAGGTAGTCACCGGAACTGCCGTAGAGATCAATTTTCACGCCGCCGGAGTCGGGTCCGAAGCCGCACCCGTGAAATCGCTGGCCGCGCAGGCCGAACACGATAAACTGCTTCCACCCGAGGCCGTAGGCATCGACCATGAGGCGGCTGTCGCAGTCATCGCCCTCGGGAGGGAAGAGGTCCGCATCGATGACCAGGACCTTTTCCAGGCCAACAGGGGCCCTGAGACCGTCTCTGGTCTCCCAGTCTATCAGACGATGGGCAGCCCCGTTTTTCTTCCCCCCTATACCAGGGATTCCCCGGAGCATGGAATGCACAGCCTGGTTGACCAGTTGCAGAACGGACCTGCGCTTCTTGTCCTTGGTCGGGTAGCGCCGGTCCAGGAGCATGGTGAGGATCTCTAGCGCCGCTGGAAGCTGTTTTTCGTCACCGGCGGCGGCATGCTTCAACCATTTGAGGCTCTTGAGCAAGGCTCCGTATCCAGGCTCTTCCATGACGCCCATGAGGCAGCCAAAACACAGAGACGTCTTCCCGGCCTCCAGAGCGCTTGAAAGGCCGGCGTGTATTTCCCCCATGTCTCCGACCGCCTCGTAGACCCGCCCGGGAACATAGGCCGCCCGGTCCTCCGGGATACGGATTTCACGACTGAACTTGTCCACGCAGGTGAGACGCCGCTCGACACCTTTCACTCCCTTGCGATCCAGGTTGAAGACAAAGGCACCGCCGTCCGTGTGGCTTCCTCCCCTGGCGTTCCAGTAGCGATCCGCCACGGTTCCCACGCGGGGGTCTTCTTCGGACAGGCTCTTCAGTGTGGCATCAATGGCCTGTTTCTCAGAACAGACGAGGCCCACCTGCACCTCCCCTTCATGGAGGGCAAAGACCTGGGGCCTCAACATGGCCGTGTCCGTGATACCGATGAGTTGCAGCCGGTCGTTCTCTGTATCGTTTCTTGCCACGATAAAAAACCACGGCCCGTCAGGGGACCCGTGGATGTGCGTGGCCTGGATAGCGCGATAAACCTTCTGTTTCTCCGCCGGCAGCAAATCAAAATCACGCTCCATGGTGGGTGCCAGGGCCTCGATAACATGCTCAAGGGGATACCCGTAGGTGCGACTGTAAAGGTCGAACAGGAGAGCGGACACCTCCGTGTCGGTCAGGAACTGGGGATAGATATGGCTCTGTTTCAGGTATTCGGTCACCGAGTGGTAGTTGGCGAAATCTCCGTTGTGGACCAGGGCCTCATTGAGGCCGATAAAAGGGTGGGCCCCGCCCGGGTGCCACACGCGTCCCTTGGTGGGATAACGCTGGTGGGCTATCCAGACATGGGCCTTGAAATCGTCCAGTTCATAATACTGGACCACCTTTTCCGCGTATCCCACGATCTTCAAAATAAAGAAATTCCGGCCGTGGGACAACACAAAGGCGCGCTGTTTGCCCGCCGCGTCATAGTAGGTCTTGTTCAACCTGAAGCTGTTTTGATAGACAAACTCGTCTTCGGCCTGCCGGTCAGTCAGTGCTTCCAGCCCATTTTTTTCAACAAAGGCCCTAAGGACTTCAGGTCTGACGCGGACCATGAAGCGCCACACTTCGGGAGGCTTGACATCCAGATCCGGAATATCACGATAGTCATCTATGTGAGCAAGTTTTCCAGAATAGTCCACGCGGAAATGGGGGGTGATGAAGCGGTCTTCGAGTTCGTCCTTTACCCCTTCTTCCAGCACGGCGATGTGGAGCAGGTAGTCCTCATCCAGGACTTCCCGGGAGACGCCCATGGCCTGGTGATCGAACCCCATGGCCGCGATGCCGCCGCCGCGGCCGTTGCCCCGGTTGTGCATCTGCCTGGAGGGCTCGTAGATGTGCTTGCCCCTCACAGGGATGCTGCAGGCAAACCCGGTAACGCCGCAGCCCCCTTCCGCCTCGGTTTCATAACGGAGTCTGGAGGGCAAATCCTCCACCATTTCCCTTCGGGAAGCTATCATTCTGCGAACACTCTCGATCTGATTCATAACTGAAACCCGCTGTTTTCTTCACTAAAATTTCCGGACAGGATAACAGGACCAACACAACAAGTTTTCATCAAGAAAACCCTAAGCCCTACGCCTCAGAATTTTGTTTTCATATAGTCCAGGTGGATCAGGCAATCGGTCCTGCCCACCAGATCCTGGACACTCTTCATCCCCAGCCTCTTCAAAAGGCGCGTCAGCTCTTTGGTCCAGGCCAGATACATGTTGATGATACGCTGGCTCCCCCAATCCTGATCCACCTGGCCTTCCAGTTCCGGATCGGTTGTGGCAATACCGCGAGCGCAGCCCCTGCCACTCTCACAGTTGTGACACCTGACGCACTCCAGCGCCACCAGGTCCGCCGTGCCGATGCAGACCCCGTCGGCGCCCAGGGCTATGATCTTGGCGATGTCATGTGGTGTCCTGAGGCCCCCGCTCGCGATCACCGTTATCTTGTCCCTGACCCCTTCTTCCCGAAGAAAACGGTGGACCTTGGGAACGGCATATTCAATGGGCATGGCGATGTTTTTCTTGGCGATTTCCGGAGCAGCTCCAGTGCCTCCATAGCTGCCGTCCAGGTGAATGATATGGGCGCCCGCATAGTAGCTGCCCACGGCCACCATGTCCACGTCCGTGGGCGTTGAAACCTTTACGGACACCAGGGCCTTCGGGTTCATTGCCTTGATCCAGTCCACATGCTTCTTGTGGTCTTCTACCGAGTAGACACTGTGGAAAGGAAAAGGCGAAAACAGGGGGTATCCCACCACGGCTTCGCGCATGCGTGCCACACTGGGTGTGACCTTGTCGCCCAGCAAATGACCGCCAAGTCCGGGCTTTGCTCCTTGGGCGTATTTGAACTCGACGATTTTCACACGTTGAATGGTCTCTTCCCTTACCCCGAAGAGCCCTGTCGCCACCTGGGTAATCATGTGATCGCTGTAGGGTTCCAGTTCATCGGGGAATCCCCCTTCGCCGGTGCAGCAGAACGTTCCCAGGGCCTTGGCCGCCCGAACACGGCTGAGTATGGTGTGGATGCTGACGGAACCGTAGGACATTCCTCCACCATAAAAGGGCAATCGGATTCTGACACGATGAGCCCCGTCATTCCGCCTGTTCAGATCCAGGGACAAGTCCACCTCTTGATGATTTGTCTCCGGAGCCGACCCGGGTTCGGCCTTGGGCAGAACCATGCGCAACTTGTCAAATCCCCCGCCGGAATTCCCGGTCCTGTACTCAAGTCCGGCGGCCGGCACCCGGCCAAACTCGGCCATATGCCAGTTGCTTGCCAGGAGGTCCGCCGTCCAACGGAAATCGCCCAGGGCATCGAAGTCCTGGTTCCGCTTCAGGGAAAGGGCCTTTTCCGGGCAGGCCTTGTGACACGGATCAGGACAATCTGGCCCCATGCAGCGGTAGGCGTTCTTGATAAGGACCATGCCCCGTTTGGCCACATGAACCCCGTGCCGGCATATCTCAACACACTTTCCACAAGCAGTACAATCAGGGGTCCTGTGCAGCCGGTACTTCCCAATGGGGTTTTTGAATCGGGAGGGTGTTTCCCTTACTTCCGGAAATTTGTCATCGTTCATGCTACTCAAGCTCATATCCCTCCTTCAGCTCTCCCAGGGTCCCGAATGTATTCTCGTCCAGGTCTTCAAAAAACATGGCCCGGCCCACCTCACCGCGAATGCGGCGCGCGTCCCTGATGCCCATGGCCCCCATGACCTCAAGGAGTTGATTGTGCCACGCACCGAGGAGATTGATGGTGCGAAGCGCCACCCAATCCCGGGGGGCCTCTTCTATGCTTACCGGACAGGGAAGCCCCTTGGTACACCGTCGACACATGCGGCATTCCAGGGCGATCAATAGGGGAAAATCAACGTACACGGCATCAGCGCCGCAGATCATGGCCTTTGCCACGTGCTCCGCCATGGCCAGACCGCCGCTGGCCAGGACAGTGACGCGCTCCCGAAGATTGGCATCCACCAGTCTTCGGTGTACCGCCAGGATCCCCTCCTTGAGGGTCAGCGTATCATCGTCCAAATAGGTGCCTTTCATGCTTCCCGCAATATGAAGCACGAAAGCGCCGGCCTTTACCTGTTCCATGGCCCTCTCCTCGATACCCTTTGTGAGGGAGAGTCGGACGATCATCATGGCGTCGCGACGTATCTTCCGGTTGATGGCGGAGAGGTCAGGCGTGGAATCGGTTGCGGTGCATTCCACGAAGGGGAAATCCCCGCTCAGGTCGCCGACCCGCCCCATACCGTCATCCAGAAAAGGAATGAGGGATCTCGAAAGACCGTTCATTTCCGGCCCTAATCTGTCCTTCGGGAGCGCCAGCAGGGTTCCCAACCGTTCTGCCGCTGCTCCCCAGCCTTTCACTGTCTCGTCCGTGATGGATCCAAAGGAGGGCACTTTCATGATGATGGGAAGGGGGATGTCCATGATCCGGATACCCTCTCCGCGCCATCGACCTTCCTCGTCCACGGAGAGACACACGGGCTTTCTGCCAATGTCCACTGCCGTACTGATATACTCTCTTCCATGGATCCCATCCCTGGTGGGCCTGACGATCTCGGACATGTCCGTCCACATGGAGTCAAACCCTGCGCCGCTGAAGGGTCCCGGATACCCAGCACCTGAAACGGGAATCTTCCCCGTCTCCGCCTGATACCAGAGCCTGGCGATGATGTTGGGTGACCAGTATTCGTCTCCTAACTCCTTGAATTCCGGGCTTATGGATTTGTGAATGAGTTCCTTCGGGCAACTCTGGATACACCTGAAGCAGTTCATACACTCGTTGTCTATGGAATCAATCATCTGACGGGGGTGAAGACCCCGATGGGCGTAGACATTGTAGATACAGCGTGTTTTTACGCACACGGCACACTTGAGACACCCCTCCTCCCAGGCGATAACGCCGGACTTGGTAACAGGCTCAAAGCGGTGAGGGACGGGCCTCGTGTCTATAACATATTTTGCCGGCATGTGACCTTCCCCCTATGCCTGATCGGTGTCGGGTCTCGGAAACAGGCCCGCACCCTCCACGATGTCCGCAACGGCTTCTTCCCATTCAATGGCCATAATGTGGACTCCCCTGACATCGGAAATGTCTCTTAACCGCTCTATGGTCTCCACACAGATCTTGATGCCCTCGTCTCTTTGTTTCTCCTTGGGCACCCCCTCCATCCTCTTGATCAGCGCGTCGGGAATATCCATTCCGGAGACCTTGTTTTTCATATATCTGGCCATTCCCGGAGACTTTAGAGGTGTCACCCCGCCCAGGATGCAGGCCCTTTCCGTGAATCCACGATCCCTGGCCATGGCCAGCCAGGCCTCAAACCGCTCGAGGTTGTAGATACACTGGGTCTGGATAAAATCGGCCCCGGCCCGTATTTTTTTTCCAAGCCTGACGGCCCTAAAGGCTAAGGGATCTCCAAAGGGATTGGCTGCCGCACCGATAAACAGATCGGGTGGGACGGCCAGGGTCTCGCCGCCCAGGATGACTCCGCCGTCCCTCATGTTTCTCACCACCTCAACAAACTGGATGGAATCGAGATCAAAGACCCCGGCCGCCTGGGGTTGATTTCCGAAACACTGGTGATCTCCTGAGAGGCACAGGACATTCCGGATGCCCAGGGCCGAGGCCCCGAGGATGTCGGATTGAAGTGCGATACGATTTCGGTCCCTCACCACCATCTGCAGTACGGGGTCCAGCCCGGCGTCCTTTAAGAGGGCACATGCGGCAAGACTGGACATCCGGACAATGGCCGTCTGGTTATCAGTGACATTCACGGCGTCCACGTACCCTTTCAGCTTTTCCGCCTTTTGGAGAACGACGTCCGGGTCCGCCCCTTTCGGCGGTCCGCATTCAGCGGTTACGGCAAACTCCCCTGCTTCGAGAACTCTTTTTAACCGGCTCGCGTCTTTCACTTTTGCTGATCCTCCCTTATGATCTTTCGGGGGCCCCTCCCCTGCTTCAATGACCAGTCCTTTGGCGGGTATATCATCTCCAGCCGCTCAAGCGCCCCCAACTTTTCCAGGCGGTCTATGATCAATTGCCAGGCGCAGGGTATATCGGGGTCCACTTCACACCGGCCATCCATGGAACCGCCGCACGGTCCGTTGAGCAGGTGTTTGGAACAGCGGGCAAGGGGACAAACACCACCAAAATAGTAGAGCATGCAGTCCCCGCAACCGAGGCAGGACTCCGTCCAGTAGCCCTGGTCTTTGGTCTCCCCCATGAATTCCGTGTTCAGGCCGGGAATAACGGGCACTTCCGGGTACATGTCAGCCACCGATTGCACGCCTGCCCCGCATCCCAGAGAAAGCACGGCATCGTAGGTATCGATGACATCGTCCAGAAGCAGGACGAATTCCTTGACACACTGGCGATCCAGGGTCATTTCCTCAATGAGGACCTCTTCCCCGTGCATCTTGGCGGCCATTCGCAGGGTCGAGGCCAGCATGGCAGTCTCCTTCTGACCGCCTGCGGCACATTCGGCCACGCAGGAGCCGCAGCCCACGACCAGGATCCGCCTATAGGGGGCGATCATCTCCCTTATTTCATCAATGGGCTTTTGTTCGGCTGTGATCATTGGTTTTTCTCCTCGTCTGGAATTTCGTCATATTGGCAAGGCTGACATCCCTGATGGTGCACCGGGGACGGAGTCATCTTAAAAATGCTTTCCATCAACACCTCGACCTGCTCGGGGAGGCCTTTTGGAGCCTCCCTGGACCCCATAACCATTCCCACCCGTTCGGGTTCGAGTCCGATGCTCCTGATAATGGCCCGAGTCCTTTCCATCCTCTTCCCTGCCCTCCGGTTTCCCTCAAAGTTTCTGCAGGCCCCTTCGGGACAGGTGATGACATAGGCGGCATCTGCAAATTCCTCCAGGGCCCTCAACAGATGGATGGGGTCCAGCCTTCCGCTGCATGGGATGGGGAAAAGGCGAAGGGATCCGCCATATTTCTTCTCCAGCGACTGTCTTTCCTGTTTTCTGCCATCGGGTACGTTCTGGCAGTAGAAGAGGGCGAGAACCGGTTTCCGATTATTGGTCATTTTTGATGCAGGTCCTTTCCGGGAAATATGGGGGACACCCTGTCTAACCCTGGATTCTCTTTGGCAAACGCTTCTGAGTTCCTTGAACAGGACTGGGCAAAAAAAAACGTCTGTACCAGCAAATGGATACAAACGCCTTTGTCTTAACCCATGTTTAACAAAAAACTTCCGCACGCCATTGTGCGAACAATTTAGTTATTATCCTATCACACCTGAATGATTAGTCAAGGCAAAAAGTTCTCTACAATTCCTCAGAGAGGAGGATAGCCTCGGCAACCTGGCGCATGGACTTGCGGGAATCCATGCTTTTCTTCTGGATCCAACGGTAGGCCTCCTCGCCGCCGGCATGGAGCCGCTGCATGATGATCTCCTTGGCGCGCTCCACCAACTTCCGGGTCTCCAGTTCTTCCTGGATCACCTTGGATTTCACCATAAGTTCCGTGTTCATGATAGCGACCGCCGCCTGGTTGGCGACAGCCGTAAGCATGTTTATCTCGGTCTGGGAAAAGGCGTGGGGCTCTGATGTAAAACAATTGATAACCCCGATAACCTTTCCGTCCTTGGCCTGGAGTGGCACACCGAGCATGGAAACCAGCCCCAGTTTCTTGGCCATCTCCTTTTCCTTGAACCGGGGCTCTTTGTTGACGTCTTTGATGATGAGGGGTTCATTTTTTGTCGCCACAAAACCCACGACGCCCTCCTCCTTTGTCAGTGAGCGGTCCTTCACATATTCCGGGTCAATGGCCTGTGTGGCTTTCAGCCGGATCCTTTCGGGGCTTGCACTCGAATCAACCAACCACAAGGAACAGATCTCCACACCCGTCACTTTGGCGGTGACCATTACAATAAGCTTAAGGATATCTTCGAGATAGAGATCCGAAGTAATGGCCCGGCTGATATCGGTGATGGCCTTGATGTATTTTCCATAGGTCTCAGACTGAATTTCTTCCATCGGTTTCCCCGCTTCCCCCCTGAGCGTCGCCCGCGGCCAGGTGGCTCAGGAGATAGGTTTCATACTGGGTTCGAATCCGTCGGGTGCAACTGTTCAATTTCTCCATAAAGCCCTCATTGTCGCCCCCGGGGCCCAGCACCCGTTTGGACAGAGAGGCCACTTCGCCCGCGTCTTTCGGCAGCGCGTGAACCTGAAGATCCTCCATAATCTGCAGATAATGCTCTATTTTTCGGAGGAAAAGGTAATCCTCCTTAAGCTCCAGGGTAACGGTTTCCGGCAGGAAACCGCCTTCACAGAGTGCCTCCAGGGCCAACAGGGTGTTGCCCTGGAACAGCGCGGGATGGTCCGGAGAATGAAAGAGCTGCAGGCCCTGGACGAGAAATTCCACATCACGCAGGCCTCCGATCCCGCTCTTAACATTGATCGGCGAATCCAGTCTGCCCGCGGAACGCTTCAGGGACATGTGGCGCATACGCTCGATGGAGGCGGCAATCTCCTTTCCCGGTCTGGGGCTCATCAATACGGGCCGAATTTTTTCCAGGAACTGGTAACCCAATTGCAGGTTTCCCGCGACAGGCCTCATTTTCAGAGCAGCCTGGATCTCCCAGAGAGATGCCCCGTAATGGTAATAGTTTTCCAGAGTTGAAAACTCGGGAACCAGTTCTCCGGATCGGCCGAAAGGCCTCAGTCTCAAGTCCACACGGTAGGCATATCCTTCCTCTGTATGGGATGACAGGTCCAAACGGAGTCTCTCCATGACTTGGGTATAGAGTTCCTTGTAGAAGGGTCTGCCCGCGCCTCCGGTAGTGGGATCGGGCGGGTATTGCCATAATCCCAGGAGATCAATGTCGGAGCTGTAGTTCAACTCATTGCCTCCCAACTTGCCCAGGGCCAAGACGCAGAATCCACTCTCCAGCCCCTCTTTCTCGATGGCCCTGTCCCCTTCTCCCAATTCCTCCCATATCCTTTCAACAACCACATGGACGACGGCGTCAGCCACGCTGGAAAGTTCCCGAACCACTTCCCTTGTGGAGACCCCCAGGCAGATATCCCTCGTCCCGATACGGAGGATCTCACGGCGCCTCAGCCGTCTGAGCCTGTTGAGCCATTGCCGCTTGTCCCGGGAATTTCCGGACGCCTCTCGCAACTCCCCGGCTATCTCCTCTTTTCTTCGCGTCTTTCTCAGGATTTCGGGGATGGTCACCCATTCAAAGAATTCAGGGTTTCGGACCAGGGTGTCCGTCAGAAACCGGCTGCCGGAAAAAATCCCCAGGAGGATCTCCAGCCGCAGGGGCTGGGACAGCATCAACCCGAAATGGAATTCCGGGCTCGGCAAGACCCTCGCGAACCGCTCCCAGTTATTCAAGGCCATGTCGGGGTCGGGCTGGTGCAGGAGCATATCGAAGGCGAGTACGGCCAGCCTGGCAAAGGTCTCCTGGCGGCTCCCTTTCCCTGCCAGGCCCCTGAGATTGACATAGGCCTTTTCCGGGTCCTGGAATCCGGCGCCGGAGAGGATTTTTTTCCGAAGTTCCTTCGAGACACCCGAAGAAAGCACGAGATCGGCCACAGTACCTGTCATGGGTCCCGGTATGGATTCCCGTCCGAAATGGTGTTCAGCAAAAGCCCTGACAGAAGCCGTGTGGGCCTCAAAATCGATGCGAAGCTGTTCCGCGGGTTCCAGTGGGCTTCCTCTCCGGTAACCCATGCGGCGGGCCAGGTGTTTGTACTCCTCCGAGCCAGGTTCCGGCAGAAAAAGGTCGCGAGCCGAACCCCTCAGCATCCGCATGCCATTGATCAGTTTTCTGAGAAAATGGTAGTCGGAAACAAGCCGGACAGCCTCCTCGGGGAGCAGGATCCCTGCATTTCCAAGAGCGGCTAGTGCCTCGTGCAACAAGGGTGTCCTCATGCCGGGGACATCCTTGCCGTTCACCACCTGGAGGACCTGAATCCCGTATTCCAGGTCCACGAGGGCGCCGGGGCTGAACTTGGCGTTCATCCTTGCACCGGAGGCCTTTTCGTGAAATTGCTTTTTTCTCAGGTCTTGCAGCTCGGCCAGGTCGATGCTGTGCGATGCGTAGACCATCTCATTCCGGAGCCGCTCCAGCCGTGCCCCAAGGGCTTTGTCGCCCCCTATGGCCCGCATCCTCACCAGTGCCAGACGCTCATAGGAGTGGGCCGGGCCTCCTGCCCCGTAGTAGCGGCAGAAATTCTCAAGACTGGAGGCCAGGGGACCCGCGTTTCCGTGGGGCCTTAGCCGAAGATCAAGTCGAAAGATTCCCTCTCGCTTGGTCTCAATAAACCGGTTCACATCCCGCACCAACCGGTCAAAAAAAACCCCGTTGTCCATGGATTCATCCCCGTCGGTCTTCCCATTGTCTCCGTAAACGAAGAGCAATTCGATATCGGATGCATAACCCAACGCCGCTCCCCCGAGCTTTCCAAGACCCAGAATGGCAAACCCGACTTCCAGCCCGGCGACGGATCTCGGTCTTCCAAAACGCACCACCAAGTTATCAAATATGATACCCACTGAGGCCCTGACGACATTTTCCGCCAGGTGGGTCAATCTATTGGACAGAACCAGGAAGTCCACCCGAGGATCCAGGATATGACCCAGATCAATGAGAAAGATCTCACGGTCTTTGAAGGCATTGAGCGCCTCGCGCTTCTCCGCCATCGACTTCTTGTCCTCCAGGGATTGCGCCAGTCTCTCCGGGATGGTCTCCACCGGTTCGGTGAAGCTCTCCCCCTTCAGGTGGGGCTTGAGCATCGGCAACAGGGATTCGTACTGGAGCCGTATAAAATCTTCCCACAGGAAGTCACTTGCTCCCAGCAACCGGCCAAGTCCTTGCAGGTAAAGGGGATCTGTCAGCATTTCCTGCCACTTTCCCTGGTGAGGCAGTTTCATGACATCATCCACAAGATAATCAAAACGAGACAGTGCCATGTATGGATCCGGCGCCTGTGCAAGGAAATAGGTAAACTGTTTCGTCAGGAGTACGGAGAATCGGATCTTGTCCAAGGTGCGCTCATCCAGGATCTTGTTCCCGCGAAAATCGGCAAGATAAAGCTGGTCTTCGATGCGGCCACGGATGGTACGGATTCGGACCTGCTCAATGGAAACGCCGTGCTGCGAGAGGGCATTGCTCAAGGCATAGAGGAAAGCAGGGGTGTCTTCAGAGATGACCTTTACCCCTGTAAAAACGCCCGTTTCATTGTCCAGCTCGATCTTCAAGGGAAACAGGAGGGGCATGGTGTCATGGTGGAGATGGGCAAGCCTGCTGACAACCATTTCGTTCACCTGCTGTTTGGCCTTGGTGACGGCCTGTTCACCTCCATCCTCCATGAGAGAGCAGACGCCCAACAATCTCTCCTGGAACGAAGCTGACCAATCCTTAAAAAGGAAGGCCTCGCTTATTTTCCCCGAAAAATGGTCGATGATCCGGCGTCGACTCAAGGGATCCTGCGAATTTGGACGTCGTCTTAAACGGCGGGCGCCCCTGGGCCACCCCTCATCGCTCTGTACGTGGCCATAGGTATAGATGTCTCCGGAGATAATCGAGAAGCCCATTCCCGCAAGCAGCCCGGTGATCAGGGAAAATACCGATGGATAATCAAAACCGAGTATGGTGCAGTCAATGCTCCCGTCCTTTTTCCTGACCGAAAGGACCTCCACGGGTCTTTCCGGTCGCAGCAGGGAGAGTGCCTGGAGATGTCGGCAGATCTCCTGCTCAGAGAAGCTACTGAAATATCTTTCCGGCAGACGGGAAATGTGCCCTTCGATCAGGGATGCTTCAACATCGGGGCAACCGTCTCTCAGTTTCTGGGTGTCGGTTTTCACGTCCTGTCCCTTTTGAGCTCAAATCTATT
>Ga0315556_1001926_pt1 | contig 12179 bp, 11 predicted proteins | sample SalMarSW160310MG_FD_202112 | JGI IMG/M metagenome (GOLD analysis project Ga0315556, IMG submission 202112) | Salt marsh sediment microbial communities from the Plum Island Ecosystem LTER, Massachusetts, United States - Salt Marsh Sediment SW1603-10 ...
CCTGGTTTTGAGGGGCATATTCTGGGTCTTCGTGGTATAGACCAACGTGGCCGAGAGGCAGAGAAAAGCAGCAAAGGGGAGATATTTCTCTGCGAACAGGCCTGCTTGTCCGGGAGATCCTTGATGATGCTGTCCCATGATTGGAGGAATGCAACCCCAGGAGAGAGGAACGGGACCATATGCCATTTTCAGAATTGATTTGATCTCCCAGAGGTTGAAAAATCGGGCATGACGAAAGAGGGGGTCACCGAAATACCCCTGAATTCTCCGTTTAACCCCGTCGCAGGAGAGGGTATTCATAACTCCCACAAGGACCTTCTGTCTTGCGATCCGCCCGGCTTCCCTGATGGCCGGGAGTGGATCGTCCAGGAATTCCAGGGTATGAATCAGGACGGCATAGTCAAATTCGTTGTCGTCAAAGGGGAGATCTTCCGCCATCCCTACCCTGAGGGTACAGCGGTTGCCGAGCCTTTCTTTGGCCTTTCGTATCATATGGGAGGAGGCGTCGAGACCGCTGATATCCAGCCCGAGCCTGTTGAGCAGGAGGAGATGATTGCCTGAACCGCAGCCGATATCCAGCACCCGGTCTCCCGCCTTTGGGTCAAGAAAACGAGGCAGCATGGTTCCCAGGGAACGGTCGAAGGCCTGTCCCTGCCTGGAGCGGTACCAGGCATCATAAGCATTGGCGCTTTTTCTGTCGAAAACGAGTCCCATACTGACCATCTCCCTGAATGCCTGCTCCCGGGATTCCGGGCGGCGGGATATGCTCGTGGTTCGGGGAAGGAGGGCCCGGGCGCAAAGTTACATGCGGCGCAAGAGTTGGGCCGGAGAACGGGTTTCGCATCAGTTGAAATGTTGTTGCTAGATTCCGATGATCGTGTACTTTGAAATCAATCTGGACAAATAGGTTCGCTGAATGCCCATTACTTTTGCGGCCTTGCTCCTGTTTCCCCCTGTGTTTTGGAGGTTCAAGGTTACAAACTCTTTCTTGAAATGATCTAGGGCCTCCTTCAGGGTAAGACCAAATTCCAGTCCCGAAGGAGCGGTCTTGATCCCGGTAATCGGGAGGTCTTCGGGAGTGACCTCCTGACCATTTCCCATCACGACGGCGCGTTCGAGGGCATTGCGCAGCTCCCTGACATTTCCCGGCCAGTCGTACTCGAGGATTTTTTTCATGGCCTGGTCCGAAATTTTCATATCGCGGGATCCCTTTTCCAGGCTGAACTCCTCCAGAAAATAGTTGGCCAGAAGAGGAATATCCGCTTTCCTTTCCCGGAGCGGCGGTATAGTGATCCTCACCACGTTGAGGCGATAATACAAGTCCTCTCGAAAACGGCCTTCAGATACCTCTTCGGCAATGTTCCTATTGGTGGCGGAGATGACCCGCACGTCCACCGATATGGGTTTGCTTCCGCCCACGCGGTAAAATACGCCTTCCTGGAGGACCCGCAGGAGTTTTGCCTGCATCCCTGGTGTCATTTCCCCAATTTCATCCAGGAGTATTGTTCCTTCGTCAGCCAGTTCAAACTTTCCCGGGTTTCGGGCCAATGCGCCGGTGAAGGACCCCTTTTCATACCCGAAAAGCTCGGCTTCCAGCAATGTCTCCGGAAGGGCCGCACAATTGAGGATGATCATGGGCTTGTCTTTCCTGGGGCCGGCCCGGTGGATGAGCCTGGCCAGAAGCTCTTTCCCGGTTCCGCTTTCTCCAACGAGGAGTGTGGTGGTCTTGGAGTTGGCTACCTTGAATCCGTCGGACAGGACTTTTTGAAAAACAGGACTTTCGCCGATGATTTGATACTTGGTCTCCAGTTCCTCCTTGAGGTCTCGGTTTTCTTTCTTGAACTGGTCAAACTTCCTGGCGTTGCTGATGGCAAGGGATGCGAGCTGGGCAAAGACAGTGATCGTGTTCATGTCTTCTTCCCGGATGGGGCTCCCGTCCTCCTTGTCGATGATTTCAACAACCCCGATGATTTGACCATCCATTTCCATGGGCACGCAGGCAATGGATCTGGTTTCAAAGCCCGTGGACTCGCTTATTACCTTGTACCACCTGGGGTCTTTTGTGACATCGGGGATCAGGAGCGGTTCTCCCTTCTGTGCAACATATCCGGCGATCCCCTGGCCCAGGTCGATTTCATACTTCCGAACTTCTTCCTTTTTTTCGCCTGTTGTGACCTTAAAATAGAGCTTCTGGGTCTTGGGATCCAGAAGGAGGAGGGAACTCGCCTTGGCCTTCATCATGCGGGTGGCACTATCAATGATGAGTTCCAGGAGGTGGTCCAGATCCAAGACAGATGAGACCCAGTTGGAGATCTCCTTCAGCCGATCAATGGGGGTATAGGATTCAGAAATCGTTTTTCGCATAGGCAACCCTACCGCTCTCCATTTTTACCTGTATCTTTTTTGTCACATTAGCAAAGATCAATGGGAATGTATAGAAAAAATCTGCGAGTGATTCCGGCGAGCAGGCAAACGGCATATTCCAGAAGCTACGCTCCCTCCGTCGTCCGTGACTCCGGTCGCTGCGGATTTTGGCCCTTCTCTCGCCCGTGGCGGGATTCCAGGACCGAAATGACGCCGCTTCTGGAACATCCCGTTCACCTGCTCTTCATACAAAACCCTCATGCATCCCAAATCAAAACTGAAGAGGATGACCTGAAAAAAGGGTCAGATTCGTATGGACTTTCTTGTCATGATCATAGGGTACTGCTTGTGGCATTAAGGCTTTTTCGGTTTGTTTTTGTTTGCAAATTCCTCCACCGCTTTCCTGTGTTCCGGGGTCTGGGTCAAGAGGGCGAGCTGGGAAGACATGTAGTCAAGGTGACTCCGGAGATCGGAATGAAGCCCATGGGAGACAGCACGCTTCACGGCCCTCAAGGATTCAAGCGGCCATCTTGTCATCTTCTCTGCATAGGTAAACGCATCCTCAAGAAGGTGGTCCGGCGGCACGACGGCCTGCACCAGGCCGAGATCCAGGGCCTCTTTCATGTCCACAACACGTCCCGTGAGAAGAATATCCAGGGCCCGGGTGGTGCCGACACATCGTGTCAGAAAATAAGCGCTTCCGTTTCCCGGGGCAAGCCCGATTTTTACATAGGTCGCGCAAAACGTGGCCCTTTCGCTTGCGATGCGCAGGTCGCACGTCAGGGCCAGGTCAAATCCCCCTCCATGTGCGGGGCCGTCTATGGCGGCAAGAATGGGCTTGTCGATATCCTGCATAAGCAAAGTGAGTCGCTGGACATGGTCCCAGAGAAACCGTTTCATTTCCCATGAAGTGAGTTTGCCGTCGGCCATATCCTTGACATTTCCCCCGGAGCAAAAGGCCTCACCCTGCCCGCTGAGGACAATCACCTTTATTCGTGGATCAGACTGGGCATCATAAAAGGCCTTCGAAAGGCTTTCCGTCATTGCGTAGGTAAAGGCGTTCCGGGTTTCCGGCCTATCAAGCTGGATAGAGGCAATTGCATCGAATTTTGAATAGATGATATCGGGAAATTCCATAGTATCCTCTTGGGATCAATGGGGCGCAGGGATGATTTCCACGTGAGAATGCTCCATGAACCCCTTCAGTCGGGTGGCATCCTCAGTGACCTTGCCGATGATATTGACAGCACTGGCAGGAATTCACGTGCCTTCCAATCAATCAAATTGCGTGGTTTCTGTCAAGCCGCTAATCAATGGCTCAAAGCTTGGCCCGCTTTTCTCACGAGTCTTCGTAGCGAGGCGGTGGAGAGGCCCGTGGATAGCAAGTTGAGCTTGCGAAATCCCGCTATCGGGAGCGCGCGAAGAAAAATGGATGAAGGCGTACTTGCAGTACGTCGAAGTCATTATTCAAGTGCAACGCACGAGACATGAGACTATCCGCCGTCACAGTCCCGCGCATCGCGGGATGAGAAATGTGGGTTAGGTATGCTGGCATATTTATTGCGTTATTGAAGTTTTCAAACGGGCATACCTGTGGTCGGCAGGGAAAAGTGTCTTCATTATTGACATGGAGCGCCACTATTTTGTCGCAGCACGGCGCAAAACGGGAATCTTGAGATGGCCAAACGAGAACAAACGGAAAAAGCACCGAACACCAATGCATGGATTACCACGTACACGGATCTGATGACGTTGCTTCTTACTTTTTTTGTGCTCCTGATCAGCATTTCGACCATCGATTCCAACAGAAAACGAGAGGCCCTGAATTCTCTTATCGGCGCCTTCGGCTTCAAACCCGGAGCACAGTCTGTACTGGGTAAAGAAAACGGTATGAATGTAACCATGGGATCTGCTCCCATGGTGAAGGAAAAAGTTGACTTTGAACAGTTACAGAATGTGGCATTTCAAAACGGTCTGGATGCTGATGTCGAAGTCAGGCGGGAGCAGGAAAAGATCATCATAAGTCTGTCAAAAAGAGTGCTTTTTGAACGTGGTTCCACCAAGATAAGGCCGGAGAGCAGGAGATTCCTGTCAGAAGTGGGAAAGGTGTTCAAAGAGGCGCCGGGGATGATCGAATTCAGGGGTTTCGCTGATGAGGCCGAAGTGATTTTTGAGAGGGATCCAATGAAGCGGGCCATGTACCTGTCCGCCGAACGGGCAATGGCTGTCTACGGGTACTTCAAGACCGAAAACCGGATCCCCATGAAAAAGATGGTTGCACACGGATTCGGCTACCGGAAAAAGAAGAAAGAGCTTGAGGCGGGGAAAAAAGTGCGGGACAACCAGGTGAAAATTATCTGTAATTACCGTACGAAGATTCCGTATCACCTGCGAAAAAAGCCGCGCAACAGGAATATACTCCTGGATTTCAAAGGATTCCTTTTCAAGTTGAAAGGTGAATAAGATGGGGAGTAACAGGAGAAAAAAAGGTGGCAAAGGAGAGGAAACAAACACGACTGCATGGATGGTGACGTTTTCGGACTTGGCAACGCTCCTCCTTACCTTTTTTGTGTTGCTCCTTTCCATGTCATCCATGAACAAATTGAAGATGAAAAGCATGTTTCATAATTTTACCAGCAGCTGCGGTATCCTGGCATTCAAGGAATACGGGGAAATCGCCCGCCCAAAGGAGAGCCTGATAACGGGGATAGCCGAGACCTTGAAAGATACGCTCGTTGTCAGGAAAAACGAGGACCGTTATGAAAAGGTTGACATAACCTCGGATGTTCCCGAAAAACTGTTCAAGGGGGCGAGCGGTTCCCTCGTGTATCAGAATGTGGAGGGGGGATTCAAGCTCGTTTTCGGGCAGGAGCTTCTGTTCAATTCAGGGAGCGCTGAAATAAAGCAACAGGCAAAACCGGTCCTTGCAAAAATTGCCCGATTCATGAGGATCACCAGTTATCAGATCTACATTGAGGGCTACACAGACAACGTCCCCATCCACACGGAAACCTACCCATCCAACAGAGAGCTGTCACTGGCTCGCGCGTATGCCGTAATGCATTATTTTGTGGAAGAGGAAAAAGTGCCATCGGAGAGTATAGGCTTGGCAGGGTACGGTGCCTTACGCCCGATTACTACCAATGCGACCAGGGGTGGGCGGGCAAAGAACCGGAGGGTGGAGATGATTTTCAAGGACCAGAAGTATTTTTGAACCCCTGCAGCCTTTTCGCTTTTCTTGTCTCATCTTTGGCGGAAGATAAGTCGTATGGGGGTGTGTGCAAGACCGAAATGATCCCTGAGCTGGTTCGTCAGGAAACGTTCATAGGAAAAGTGGACCATATCCGGCCTGTTCACGAAAACCACAAAAGTCGGCGGTTTTGTGCTGCTTTGGGTGGCGTAAAAGAACTTCAAAAAGCCCTTCCCGATCCTTGGCGGGGGGTGCTTTTGAATCATTTCCGCCATGGCCTTGTTGACTTCCGCAGTGCGAATTCGGCGGGAATAGTCTGCATGGACGAGGTCAATTTTCTGGAAAAGCCGCATGACCCGTTCACCGGTAAGGGCTGAAATATGTACCACAGGAGCAAAGGAAACGAACTTTAACCGGCGTTCCATTTCACTTGCCAGAAATGTTCGCTTCCGCTGGTCCTTTCTCACGAGATCCCACTTGTTGACCGCCAGCACAATTCCTTTCCCCTTGTCCATGGCGTATCCACAGATACGGGCATCCTGCTCCGAGATCTCACGTTCGGCGTCGAGGAGTACCGTTGCGATATGGCAGCGGTCGAGGCTCCGGAGAGCTTTTATGACGGAGAATTTCTCAATCTTTTTCTTGACCTTGGATTTCCTCCTGATTCCCGCGGTATCGATCAGAAGATAGTTTTTCCCCTGCCAGGTGAACAAGGTATCAACAGAATCCCTGGTCGTACCGGGGACGTCACTTACCACGAGGCGGTCATGGCCGAGTATGCGGTTGATAAGGGAAGATTTTCCCGCATTGGGCCTTCCCAGGACGGATATCCTGATCTGGTCTTCACCCTCCAACTCGCGGGGTGTTTCCGGGATATCGGAGGTTACCGCCGCCAGAAGGGTCTTTACTCCGTAGCCGTGGGAGGCGGATACGGACAAGACAGGCTCGATACCGAGCCGGTAGAATTCCATGGCCAGATGCTCGTGTTCCGGTCCGTCTATCTTGTTGACCGCAAGATAGACCTTTTTCTCAGTTCGCCGCAGGATGTCAGCCATTTCTTCATCACCAGGCATTATTCCCTGACGGCCGTCCACCAGAAAAATGACCCCGTCTGATTCTTCCACCGCATGGAGCACCTGTTCACGGACCATCCCCAGAAGGGGGTCCTGCCCGAGATCCTCAAATCCCCCGGTATCAACAAGCGTGAATGGAATATTGTCATGGATGATGGTGGCGTAGAGGCGGTCCCGGGTGACACCGGGCGTATTGTCCACCAAGGCGTCTCTGGACCTGGAGAGCCTGTTGAAGAGGGTGGATTTTCCCACGTTGGGGCGTCCCACAATGGCAATGATTGCTCCCATGGGTTAAGAAAAACCTCGACAGAATCAGTGGAGCGAGTTTCAAAACGCCCCCTTTTGCCCGATCCCTACGGCAGAGGAAAATTTTAATCCTCGAAATATCCAATATATTCCTACGGTTAAAATTTTCATCTTTCTTGACCTCGAACAAAATTGAACATTTTGAAACTGGCTCAGTGTTATGAATGCTTGGGGAGGTTCCTGCTCACAATATGAGCCAGGTCATGCATCCTCATAGGTTTTTCGAGGAGGGCGAGTGCAAATCCCTCTTTAATGGTCTGTTTTGCCCGTACGTCCGAAGGGTTCCCGGTCAATACGAGGATCCGGGCATCCTGATCGTAGGACTTAATTTTCCTGCTGGAATCATACCCATTCATGACCGGCATATTCATATCCATGATGACCAGGTCGGGAGAAAATTCCTTGTATTTTATTACCCCTTCCAGGCCATTGGACGCCTTGTCAACCCTATAGGGTCCCTCTAACTCAAGCGCTTCACAGAGCAGGGCGGATAGTGCAGGCTCATCATCAATAATCAGTATTCTGCGGAGTTCCACGTTGCCAGTCCCCTCGTTTGTTTTTAGTGCCAAACCTGTTGCAGGTGGAAATATGATTCATGAACCGTTTTTCTGTAGCTGTTTTGAGAGAGGATGTCAAGCATAAATAACAATATATTGTGCTTCTTGTCGAAGATAGCCGTCTATATTGTATTAATTTTTATGGAACAGCGGATGATATTAGCCCTTGACTAAGCACACAAATGCGGATAATTTCAATAATGTCCATCCATAAATGGCTATTTTGCCCGATATCGTCGTTATGCTCAAATTTTAATCCTCGAAATACCTGGCTTGTATTGCTGTGGTTAAAATTTTCGCATGCCCCCGCTCAAAGTCCGGGATCTTCGACTTGATCTCGAACAAACTATCTCATTTATTGATGGACACTCAATAGCAGCAGCCATCTGGGAATCGAGGGAGTGTGGGCGGATTTGACTGAGAAAGGGCGGTTTACCCGGGAGAAAATGGAAATGCCAACCAAGTATATCATTGTGACGGGCGGTGTGCTTTCCGGGCTTGGAAAGGGGATTGCGGCCGCTTCCATCGGCCACCTGCTCTCCTCCAGGCTGAAGATCGTCCCCATAAAATGTGACGGCTATTTGAATGTGGACCCCGGCACCATGAATCCCTTCGAGCACGGGGAGGTCTTTGTCCTTGATGACGGCGGCGAAGTGGACATGGATTTCGGTCATTACGAACGGTTCCTCGGCGTCACGTGTAAATCCAAATGGAATCTTACCATGGGCAAGGTGTTTGACATGGTCAGGAAAAAAGAACGCCGGGGCGACTACCTGGGCAAGACCGTGCAGTACATCCCCCATGTTACCGATGTCATAAAGAACCATATTTTTGAGGTGGGCCGGGAAGAAGAGGCTGACCTCCTCATCGTCGAAATCGGGGGGACCGTTGGAGACATCGAGAATGAGCTTTTCCTGGAATCCATGCGTCAGATGAGGGAAGACGCGGGCAGGGAGAACATCCTTTATGTCCACCTGACCTATGTGCCTATTCCTTATGGCGTCAATGAGCAGAAGTCAAAACCCACCCAGCAGAGTGTCAACCTCTTGAAGCAGCGGGGTATTTTTCCGGACATCATTATCGGGAGATGCTCTGAATTCCTCACCAAAGAGATACGGGGGAAAATTTCCTCCTTTTGCGATGTGGAACCTGAAGCCGTCGTCACCGGTCTCGACGTGGACGACATATATGAGATCCCAGTCATTTTTGAACAGGAGCGGCTCCCTGAAATTGTACACAAGAAGCTCAATATCTATAGCCCGCCGGATCTGAGAAAATGGAAGGTGTTGATCAACAACCTCAGAAATCCCAAGCGTTCCATTCAGGTGGCCATGTGCGGAAAGTACACGAAGCTGGAAGATTCCTATGCCTCTATCATCGAATCGTTCAACCACTGCTCGGCCCATCTGGGATGCAAGATCAATGTGAAATGGGTTGAGACCACGGATCTCCACGATACAGCGTTTATGGATGAAGTGGACGGTGTGATTGTGCCGGGAGGTTTCGGATCCCGCGGCACAGAGGGAAAGATCGAGATCATCCGGGTGGCACGGGAAAAGAATATCCCTTTTCTCGGCCTCTGTTTGGGGCTGCAGCTTGCTGTCATCGAGTTTGCAAGACATGTGTGCGGCCTCGAAGGGGCAAATTCGACTGAAATTGACCCGGATACAATCCATCCGGTAATTGATGTGCTCCCCGAGCAGAAAGACGTCACGGAAAAAGGCGGGACCATGCGGTTAGGGGCATATCCGGCCGTTTTAAAAGAAGGAACTGTAGTGCGGGGGCTCTATGGGACCGAAACGGTTTCTGAACGTCACCGGCATCGATACGAGGTTAACCCCGAGTATCACGAGGCCATTGCAGAGAGAGGAATGGTTTTCTGTGGAACATCCGGTGATGGGCGGTTGGTGGAATTCATTGAATTGCCCGACTTGAGGTTTTTCGTGGCCACACAAGCTCATCCGGAGCTGAAATCAAGGATGGAGCAACCGGCGCCACTGTTCTACGGGTTTGTGAAGGCATGCCTGGATTGACAGACCGTTTGCAAAAGGCATGAAGAGAGGGACCCCATGGGGTAGTTATTATAAGAGTATCTCGTGGGGTTTTTTATATGAGTGAGAGACTGGAAAGGCCGACCGAGAGCAATGTCCAGGATTGTTGATTTTAAACAAGGCCGCCTGGTTATCGCGGCAAAAAAGGGCTTCAGGAACTGGGTGAGCCATTTCGGAGAAAACTTCGGGGTTCACACGAAGCTGTCGGATGTTTCTCTGCCCACCCTTTCCTACCTGGCGCAGGCAAAGGAGAAGGGGACCTTTTACCTTTACGATCTCATCATGAATCTTGAGTCTCTCGGGTCCGGATTTGATTTCAATGAGATCAGTGCGAAAAGCAAGATGGCGGTGATTGATCGATACCTTTTCCTGCTGGATCGGGTACGATTTGAATGTATGAAACGGTTGGGCTGGGTGGACCACTACCCAGGGGAGGAGTTGAGTATTGTTGAATTCATCACCCGGTTTGAGGAAGTCGCGGCGGACCTTCAGGCAAAAATCCCCACCCTCAACCCATCACACCCGGGCTACAAACATTTTTGCACGTTGCACGCGTTTGACCAAGAGGCCTATATCCGAAGGCTCATACCGGTGGTCTTGAAGAAAATGCAGGACTAGTCAGTGACCTTGAAAACCTTATCGTTTTCCCGGACCCGTTCTTTCACCTTGATACCGACGAGGTCTCCAACCTTTGCTTCTTCCACGGTCTGATTGTCGATCTCCATGCTCTTGATTTCGTCAGTGAAATCAGTTGTATGCCCCTTGAACCGCAGCAGATCTCCGACTCTTATAACGCCTTTTGTAATCTCCAGGGCTGCCACACTGGGTTTGGAAAAAAACTTAATAATCATGGCAACTTGCTCTTCAGGCATGGCGATACCTCCTCACTAAAGATGAGAGTAACCAAAAGGAGCTTAATATATACCACCTCCTTTGAAGCGTGTCAAGGAGTCTGTGGTGCCAAAAATCTATTGAAGCCTTTGGGCCGTTGGGCTATGGTAAAATAATGGAAACATATAAAGAAAAGCTGGCACAGGTGCTCGCAGAAACAGGCGCTCTTTTTTTTGCACAGGACCTTGTCTTGAAAGACGGGCGGCCGACGCCCTATTTCGTGAACATGGCCATGTTTAAGACCGGCCGGCTGAGCCTGGAGCTGGGCTCCTTTTTTGCAGGGATGATGATGGCAGGAGGATTTGCCGACAATACGGATATTATCCTTGGGCCATCTTACAAGGGGAGCACCATTGCCCTGGCAGCAGCCATCTCCCTGTGGCAGGAATATGGGCGTGATATGTTTTTTGAGTACGACCGTAAAGAAGCCAAGACGCACGGCGAGGGCAGTGTATCGGGGAGCATCTTCGTAAACAGGACCTTCTTTGACGGATGCCGGGTCTTCATCGTAGATGACGTGGCGACCTCCATGGGCACGAAATACGACCTCCTGGAGAAGGTGAAGGAACATGCCCTTGCCCTGGGTATCGATTACCAGGTTACAGGGATCGGGATCGGGGTGGACCGGGAGCAGGTTACAGCAGTTTATGATAAGAGCGGGAGGGTGATTCCGGGTGAAAGAGGGAAAGATGCCATACGGGACTTTGTTCAAAAAAGCGGTGTCCCTGTCTACGCAGTTGCCGGCATCCGGGAAATAGTGAAGTTCCTTTACCAGGAAAAGATACCAGTCCTGATCAACGGCAGGAAGAACCCAATTGATGATGAAACAAAAAGCTCTTTTGATTCCTACCTCGAAATTTACGGGGCCTCCAGATGAGTCACAGCTTTCCCCAGGAAGGCAGTATCATGACTAGTCTAAATCATGCGGCGGAGATAATAAAGAAGGTGCTTCTTTCCAGGGAACCAAGAAGGATTCGGGTGAGCGGCAACTCCCTGCGCCATGCCGGTGTCCTTATCCCTCTTTTCGAGAAGAAAGAGGATATACTCGTCCTTTTCACCAAGCGGACAAATACTGTCGAACACCATAAGGGCCAGATTTCTTTTCCGGGGGGTGCTGTTGATAAGGGAGACGCCTCCTACCAGGAGACGGCCCTTCGGGAAACCCGGGAAGAAATAGGCCTTCCGGAAGAATTCATCGATATCCTGGGACCTATTGATGACACCTTGACGCTTGTTTCCAGTTTCCTCATACATCCCTTTGTGGGAATCGTGAAGTCGGGGTGCTCCTATTCGCTTAATCCTGCGGAGGTGAAAAGGGTATTGGAGGTCCCGCTGTCCGTGTTTCACCCTCGATACGCCGGCATGAAGAACTATACCTTTGAGCACGAAGGGAAATCGTTTCAAGCGCCGGGGTATGAATACGAGGAAAATGTGATCTGGGGCGCCACTGCCAGGATCATGGATAACTTCATGCATATCCTGGGAGACAAAATACCCTTGCCTCTCCCGAAAAAATAGGATATATAATCGAGGCAGTTTCTAGATGTTCAATCTTGAAACTGCCTTGTTTGTCAGTCGGGACGTGGCTCAGCCTGGTAGAGCACCGCGTTCGGGACGCGGGAGTCGCTGGTTCAAATCCAGTCGTCCCGACCATTCCATAATCTTATTTTTTGTAATGATAAAGGGGAATTAGGCATACTGCCTTTTTCCCTTTTATTGCTATGGGGCACATTTGGGGCACTTTTTT
>Ga0315556_1001927_pt1 | contig 12177 bp, 9 predicted proteins | sample SalMarSW160310MG_FD_202112 | JGI IMG/M metagenome (GOLD analysis project Ga0315556, IMG submission 202112) | Salt marsh sediment microbial communities from the Plum Island Ecosystem LTER, Massachusetts, United States - Salt Marsh Sediment SW1603-10 ...
AGAAACCGAAGGGCCCCCGTGGAACCCCCCCGGGAGCCCTGCTCGCAGAACAAGAGGCGCCGCCCGGACTCGAACCGGGGATCGAGGATTTGCAGTCCTCTGCCTTACCAACTTGGCTACGGCGCCGACACCGATAGGAAGGGGGGCCGCATCGGGCCCCCGACGCTTGCCCCCCTTACAGAGCGGGAAACCGGACTCGAACCGGCGACCCCAACCTTGGCAAGGTTGTGCTCTACCAACTGAGCTATTCCCGCATTGGATTGTGCGCTTACGAAGGTAGGAAAGGCTCTCGGGGAGGTCAAGCGCCTACGGGCGCAAGGAGATGGCGTGTTCCACGGCGCCTCGGGCACCCTTATGTTTCGCGACGCACGCCCCGTTTTCGGGGGTCGCGCACCTTTGCCGACGATCCGACGACACCATGCCCTGCCGACCCCCCGAGAACATCCCTGCGCGCGTCCTGCGGCTTCCCGCGGCGGGGTGGGCGTGCCTGGCGGCGGGTGTCGTCGTCCTCGTCGGAGCCGGCCGGGGAGCGGCCCAGGTCCTCCCGGGACCGCTCGCGGAGCCTTTCGTCCCGGCCGGACGTGTGCGCGTCGACTTCACCCCCTCCTTCACGACGTGGGACAGCCGATACGGGGCCCACCTCGACAACGGGCTCGTCGTGGACGGTGTCGAGCCCCTGGGTGCCGACCTCTCCGACCCCGAGCGCGTGTTCCCGGGCATCGCCGCGCTGCGGGAGAGCGTGCGCGCCCTGACGGGAGAGAGCGGCTACCTGGTCCGCATCGGCGACACGTACGGTCGCCTCAACCAGGACGTGAAGCGCATCGACACGGGGATCCGCCTCGGGGTCTTCGACTGGCTCACCCTCGGCGTGAACGTCCCCTACGTGAAGACCCGGGCCGCCATCGACCTGGGCTTCGTGCCGGATCCGGCGGCCAACGTGGGCGCGAACCCCAACGCCGACAACCCGGACGCCGTCTCGACGCTCCTGGCCAACCTGGAGCGCTCCGCCGCCGCCGCCGCGGAGCGAGCGGCTTCGCTGTGCGGCGCCGGCGACCCGGGGTGCGCGGACGCTCAGGCGCTCGCCGACCGTGTGAGCTCCTTCCGGACGCTGACGCGCACCGCGTACCTGGCGTCGCCGGTGTTCCCCACGGCCACCTCCTCCGCCGCGGCCACGCTCTCCGCCGTCCTCGCTTCCCTCGACGTCGACCTCACGTCGGCGGGGCTGGAGGGGGTGTCGGCGGCCATGCCCTTCGCGGCTTCGACCCTGGATGCCGAGGGCTTCGCCGGCCTCGCGGAGGATCCGTCCGTCGCCGGCGCACCCCTGAACACGGCCGACGTGGGCCTGTGGACACTGGGGGACGTGGAGGTCACCGCGGCCCTACGCCTGCTCGACGGGGAGGTGCGCGACTCCGCGTCGGTCTCACCTCGCCTCGCCTGGTACCTGTGGGGGGGGGCGCTCGTCCGCTTCGGAACCGGGAAGGTGGACGACCCCGCCGTCGCCTTCGACCTGGGCAGCGGCGACGGGCAGATGGACGTCGAAGGGCGCGTGGACGGGGCGGTACGGGTGGGAGCACACTTCGACCTGCACGGCTCGGCGCGCTATGGGGTGCAGGGATCCGGCACGCTGTACCGCAGGGTGGCGCTGCACGAGCGGGCGTTTCCGCCGGTGGATTCCCGGCGGGTCGTGCGCTGGAAACCGGGCGACTACCTGTTCGTGGAGCTCTCTCCCCGCTGGCATCTGGGCGAAGCGCTCGCGCTCGCGCTCGACGTGCGCCGCTACCACAAGGCCCGGGACGGCTACGAGATCCTGGCGGGCCAGGCGGAGGGGCTCCTGCCGGTGAGCGCGCTCGACCTGGACCACGAGACGGAGGTCACGCTCCAGGAGTTCGCCCTGGGCTTCCGGTATTCGACGCTCGGGCTGTGGAGGGAGGGACGGACGGGTGCTCCACTCGAGCTCGGCGCGCGTGTGATCCGGGCGACGGGCGGTGGCGGCGGCCAGGCACCCAAGAACACCAGGATCGAGTTCAGCGCCAGCGTGTTCCGTCGTCTGTGGGGCCGTCGGTAGCGCCGATTCGCGGCGCCGCCGTGGGCCGATGGGGGGAGCACCCCGGCTAGGCCGGAACCTTCCAGGCCGCGAGCATCTCGCGCGCGTGCTGGCGCGACGTCTTCGACTCGGGATCCCCTCCCAGCATGCGGGAGATCTCCTCGACCCGTCCCTCCCCTTCCAGCAGGCGCACGCCAGCAACGGTGGTGTCCTCGCCCTCCCTCTTCTCCACCAGCAGGTGGGCGTGGGCGCGGCAGGCGAGCTGCGGCAGGTGCGTGACCACGAAGACCTGATGGCGCTCCGAGATCTCGGCGAGCTTCCGGGCGACGGCCATGGCGACGATGCCGCCCACCCCCGCGTCGATCTCGTCGAAGATGAGCACCGGCACGCGGTCCACGTCCGCGAGGATGGACTTGAGCGCGAGCATCACGCGGGACAGCTCGCCCCCGCTCGCCACGCGGGCGAGGGCCATGGGGTCGAATCCCGTGTTGGTGGACACCAGGAACTCCACCGCTTCCGCGCCGTAGGCACCGATCTCGTCCAGGGGGCGCAGCCGGACCTCGAAGGTGGCCGAGGCGAGGCCGACGTCGGGAAGCACCTCCATCATCGCATCCGCCAGCTCTTCGGCACCGCGCGTCCGCAGGGCCGTCATCTCCGCGGCGGCCTCCGTGAGATCGTAGCGCGCGCGCGCGACACCCGCGCGCAGCTCCACCAGATCGTGCTCCGCGTCCTCGAGCTCCGCGAGCTCCGTCCGCACCCTGGCGGCCGTGTCGAGGACGCCGGAAAGATCCGGACCGTACTTCCGCTTCAGGCGGAAGAGCCCGTCCAGGCGCTCGCGGATCTGCTCCAGGCGGGCGGGATCGTGCTCGACGCCCGACGCGTACTCGCCGACGCGCCTCCCCGCGTCGGCCACCGCGTGGTAGGCGTCCTGGGTCAGCTCCGCCAACTCCTCCAGGGCCGGGTCGATGCGGGCCATGCGGGCGAGCTGGCTGCGCGCCTCGGCGATGCGGTCCGCGACCGCGTTCTCTCCCCCGTAGAGCGCGTCGTGGATCGACGCCGCCCCGGAGACCAGCTCTTCGAGATGCGCGTACCGTTCGGCCTCGGCCTCGAGCTCCTCGTCCTCGCCGGGCCTGATCTTCGCGACGTCGATCTCCTGGAGCTGGAAGCGCAGGAACTCGGCCCGCTCCTCCAGCTCGCCCTGGCGCTGCTCCCGCGCCTGCAGGTCGCCCTGGCGCGCGCGCACCGCGGCGTGGGCGGCCGCCACACGGTCCAGAGCCTCCCGTCCGTCCACGTAGGCGTCGAGGATGGCGCGCTGCTCGACCTGGCGCAGGAGGGTCTGGTGCTCGTGCTGTCCGTGCATGTCCACCAGCGCGGAGCCCAGCTCTCCCACCACGCTGGCGGTGGCGGGCGACCCGTTCACCCACGCGCGGTTGCGTCCCTCCGCCGCCACTTCGCGGCGCAGGATGAGCTGGCCGTCCTCCGGCGCGAAGCCGAGCTCGTCCAGTCGGGCCAGGAGCTCCGGCATGTCGCCGACGTCGAAGACCGCCTCGACGGTGGCCCGGTCGGCTCCGGCGCGCACGACGCCGGACGACGCCCGCTCTCCCAGCAGGAGGGAGAGGGCGCCCACGACGATGGACTTGCCCGCGCCCGTCTCGCCCGAGAGCACGTTGAGGCCGGGGCCCAGCGTCAAGCCGAGGTCCTCGACCACGGCGTAATTCCGGATTCGGAGTTCGATGAGCATCATCGTCCAAGGTAGAACCGGACGGCTGCGCCCCTCAATGGTGAAAGACGCCGCGCGCTCTGCCGGTCAGGCCCGTTCCGGGGGCCGGGCCGCCCAATTGAGCTTCCTGCGCATCGTCCCGAAGAACGTCTGTTCCGGCAGGCGGACGAGCTGCACGTCGTGCTCCCCGCGGCCCACGACCACCTCATCGCGCGGGTCCAGCATCCGCGCCACCTGTCCGTCCACGGTGAGCTGCAGCTCGTGCGACGGGTCCAGCGGGCGCACGGTGAGCGAGTCCGTCGCCGGAAGGACCAGCGGGCGCACCGTGAGCGAGTGCGGGCAGATCGCGGTCACCACGATGCACTCGACCTCGGGCACGATGATGGGCCCGCCCGCCGACAGGCTGTAGGCGGTCGAGCCCGTCGGCGTCGCCACGATCACGCCATCGGCCGAGAAGCTCCCGATCTCGGCGCGCTCGGCGTCGCGGCCGACGGTGAGGAGCACCGGCGTGACACGCGCGGCCCCGGGCTTGTGGATCACCACGTCGTTGAGCGCGTAGAGCGCATCGCCCTTTCCGACGCCGACGCCGTACACGCGGGCCTGGAGGGTGAAACGCCGGTCGATCTCGGCTTCTCCGTCCAGGACGCGCGTCAGGCCCACTTCCAGCTCGGCCTCGGCCGTATTGGTGAGGAAGCCGAGCTGCCCCAGGTTCACGCCGAAGAGAGGGACGTCCCGCCCCGCGACCAGGCGGGCGGCGCGCAGCAGCGTCCCGTCGCCACCCAGCGCGACCACCAGGTCCACCGGCTCCTCCTCGAGATCGACGCGTGGCGCGCGCTGTGGGACCTCGCTCGCCCCCTGCCGGTCCAGGAGGACCTCCACGCCCCGCCCCTCGCAGATCTCCAGCAGGCGGGTCATGGCGCCGGGAAGCTCGACGGAGCGGCGGCGGAGCACCACGCCGAGACGGCGGATCGGGCCGGGAAGGCGCTCCCGGCCCTTCGGGACGTTCATCGGACCCCGGTGCCCTCGTGCACGCTCGCCAGCTTGCGGACGCGCTCGGCGATCCCGGCCGCGTCGAGCCCGAGCTCTGCCATGAGGGCGGCGCGCGCTCCGTGCGTGACGAAGTGGTCGGGAATGCCCATGGACGCCATGTGCGGGCGCCGATCGAGCTCGAGCGCGTCCAGCTCCCGGGCCATGGCGGCGCCGAAGCCGTTCGTGATCTGCCCCTCCTCCACGGTGAGGGCCAGCGGATGGCTCCGCATCATCTCCTCGAAGACGTCGGTGTCGAAGGGCTTGAGGAAACGGCAGTTGACAACCGTGCAGCGCACACCTTCGGCGGCCAGCGTTTCGGCCGCCTTCAGCGACGGGAGCACCATCGTGCCCACGGCGAGGATCACGGCGTCCGGCCCGTTGCGCAGGATCTCCCACGTGAAGGGCTGGATCGGTGGGATCTCGGCCAACGGGGGTACCTCGGCGGGGACCGTGTCGCGGGGCCAGCGCACGCTCCAGGGGCCGTCGTGGCGTTCGGTCGCCAGGCGAAGGAGCGCGAGCATCTCGGCGCCGTCCTTCGGCGCCGTCACGGTGATGCCGGGCACGGCGAGCATGTAGGCCATGTCGAGGGTGCCGTGGTGCGTTGGCCCGTCCTCGCCCGCGATGCCCGCCCGGTCCATCCCGAAGATGACCGGCAGGCCCTGGAGCGCGACGTCGTGGACGATGTTGTCGAACGCCCGCTGCAGGAACGTCGAGTAGATGGCCACGATCGGCTTCACGCCGCGTGTCGCGAGGCCAGCCGCGAAGGTGACGCCGTGACCCTCGGCGATGCCGACGTCGAAGTAGCGGTCGGGATGCGCCTTCTGGAATATGTCCGTGCTGGTACCGTCGGGCATGGCGGCGGTGATCGCGACGACGCGCGGGTCGGCGTCCGCGAGCTCGATCAGCCCCTTCCCGAACACCTGCTGATAGCGCGGAAGCCCGCCGCCCTTCTTGGTGCCCTTCCCCGTCATCTTGTCGAAGGGGCCCGATGCGTGCCACGTCCACGGGTCTGCCTCGGCGGGGTCGAAGCCCTTTCCCTTCTGCGTGAGGACGTGGACCAGGATCGGCCCCTTCATCTCCTTCACGCGCGTGAGCGTGTCGACCAGCGCGTCGACGTCGTGGCCGTCCACCGGGCCGACGTAGCGGAGCCCGAGCGCCTCGAAGATGAGCCCGGGCGTCAGGATGTGCTTCACGCTCTCCTCGAGCCGGCCCGCCAGCTCTTCCATCGCCCCGCCGATGCTGGTGGGCGCCCGGTGCAGCACCTCCTTCACCAGGCTGCGCACCTTGTTGTAGGCCGGGTTCGTGATCATCCCGGTCAGGTACTTGTTCATGGCGCCCACGGCCGGCGCGATGGACATGTCGTTGTCGTTCAGGACGACGATGAAGTCCCGGCCGGTGTGGCCGGCGTTATTGAGTGCCTCGTAGGCGAGGCCGCATCCCATCGCGCCGTCTCCGATCACGGCGACGACCTCGAAATGGTCGTCGGTCAGGTCCCGGCCGACGGCCATCCCCCACGCGGCGGAGATCGACGTGGCCGCGTGCCCGGCTCCGAACGCGTCGTACTCCGACTCGTCACGCCGGCAGAACGGCGCCAGGCCGTGGCGCTGGCGGATCGTCGCCAGCTCGTCGTTGCGTCCGGTGAGGATCTTGTGGATGTAGGCCTGGTGGCCCGTGTCCCACACCAGCTGGTCGCGCGGCGTGTCGAAGACGTAATGGAGGGCCACGGTCAACTCGGCGACACCGAGGCTGGCACCGAAATGGCCTCCCTTCTGCGACACGACGTCGATGTGGCGATTGCGGGCCTCGTCCACGACGCGGCGGAGCTCGCTCCGCGGCAACGCGCGCAGGTCCTCGGGAGAATGGATCCGATCCAGCAGGGCCACCCGATCACTCCTTCGCGAGATTCGATGCCAAGCACTAAAGATACCCGAGCGCCCGGCGGCGAACACCTACCCCCCGGTTCGTACCCGGGTCCGGCACCCCCCGCCCGGGAGCCTCAGCGCTCGCGCTCCACGACGTAGCGGGCGAGCGCCTCGAGAGCGGGGGCCTCCAGCCCGCCCTCGGCGAGCGCGGCCAGCGCCTCCGCAACCTGGGCTTCGGCGCGACGGCCAGCCTCCTCGACACCGTACAGGCCGACGTAGGTCGATTTCGACAACGCCTCGTCCGACGGGTTCTTGCCCAGGACCGAAGCGGACTGGGTGGCGTCGAGGATGTCGTCGGCGATCTGGAACGCGAGACCGATCGCCCGTCCGTAGCGCAGAAGGGCGGCACACCGTGCCTCGCCGGCCCCGGCGGCCAGAGCGCCCATGTGCAACGAAGCGGCCAGGATCGCACCCGTCTTGCGGCGATGCAGCCCGTCCAGCTCCTCGGCGTCGAGCGACGCTCCCTCCCCCTCGAGGTCCACCCACTGCCCCCCCACCATGCCTCCGGCCCCGGCGGCCTCGGCGAGCGCGCCCACGACTGCCCGAGCCCGCGCCGCGTCGCAGCCCAGGGCGCGTGCGGCCTCCCAGGCCTGCAGGGCGGCCGCGGGGATCAGGGCGGCGCCGGCACGTACGGTGACGTCCTCCCCTCGCACCCGATGCGTGGTGGGGCGTCCGCGCCGGAGCTCGGCATCGTCCATGCACGGAAGGTCGTCGTGCATCAGGGAGTAGGCGTGGACGAGCTCGAGCGATGCCGCCAGGTCGTACGCGGCATCGGTGACCTCGCCGCCGCAGGCCCGGAACGCCGTGACGCACAGCACCGGACGGAGCCGTTTTCCGTCGGAGAGCACGCCGTGCTCCATGGCGCCGTGGACGTCGGCGTCCACGAGCCCGTCGAGGCTCGCCACGGCACGACCGAGCGCGGCCCCGACCGAGCCCGCCTCGGCCGCGAGGTAGGCATCCAGATCGAATACGACCCGGCTCAACGGTCCCGCTCCTCCGACTCCGCTTCCTCCTCCTGGAACGGCCGCGTCCGCCCTCCCGAGAGGAGCTCTTCGACTCTCAGCTCGGTGCGAGACAGGACGGCTTCCGCCTCCCGGACGAGCGTCACACCCTCCTCGAAGAGCGCGAGCGCCCGTTCCAGGTCGACCTCGTCGGACTCGAGCTGGCCCATGATCGCCTCCAGGCGACGGAGCCGCCCTTCCAGCGTGGCCGCTTCGTCCGCGCCTCCCTTCGGATCCTTCGGCTCTTCCGTCATCGCTCCTCCTCGGGACGCGCCGGGAGCGCGCCCTCCGACGCACAGGCCACGCTGCCGTCCGCCACGCGCAACACGAAGCTTCGGCCGGCCGGGAAGTCGGCGACCCTGCGCAGCAGCCCTCCCTCCTCCGCCCTGGCCACCGAATACCCCCGCTCCAGGATCGCCAGCGGAGAGAGGGCCTGGAGGCGGCCCGCCAGCCCCGCCAGCCTCTCCCGGCGACGCTCCAGCAGCCGCACCACGCCGCGCTCGAGGCGTCCGGTGGCGACGTCGACCGACTGGCGCGCCGGGGCCAGGCGTCGCTCCATGGCCCGCGAGAGGCCCCGCAGACGCTCCACGAGGCCCGTCTGCCGCCGCGTGACCGTACCGCGCAGGCCACGCGCCAGCCGCTCGGGCACACCCCTCAGCTGGGCGAGCACCGCGACGCCGTCGGGCACGGCGGCCTCTGCCGCGGCGGATGGGGTCGGAGCGCGTAAGTCAGCCACCAGATCGGAGATGGTCACATCCACTTCATGTCCAACTGCAGATATCACAGGGACGGGACAGGCGGCGATGGCCCGGGCCACGGCTTCCTCGTTGAACGCCCACAGGTCCTCGAGCGAGCCCCCTCCCCGTCCCACGATGAGGACGTCCACTTCCCCACCTCCACCCAGGGCCTCTACGGCTCGGGCGACCTCCCGGGCGGCCCCTTCCCCCTGGACGCGCGCACCCCGCACGAGCACGCGGACCCACGGGGCGCGGCGGCGCAGGACGGTGAGGATGTCGTGCAGCGCCGCTCCGGTGGGGGAGGTCACGACCCCGACCGTCACCGGGAACCGCGGGAGGGGACGCTTGCGCGTGGCGTCGAGGAGCCCCTCCTCCTCCAGCTTCCGGCGCAGCTTCTCGAAGGCGAGGCGCCAGAGGCCCTCGGCTCCTTCCGCTTCCACGCGCCGGACGGCCATCTGGTACTCTCCCCGGGCCTCGTAGAGGGTCAGAGAGCCGAACACGCGCACGCGCATCCCCTCGTCGGGATCCGTAGGAAGCCGCTCGGCGTCGCTGCGCCAGAGCACGCACCGCAGCTGCGCCCGCTCGTCCTTGAGGGTGAAGTAGCAGTGGCCTTGCCGGGAGCGTGTCCAGTTGCCCACCTCGCCGGCGACCCACAGTGCATCGACCGTACTCTCCAGGAGCGCGCGCACGGCCCGGTTCACCTGCGAGACCGACCAGACACGCGGCTCCGGCTCGGGCGGCGGCGCCTGCGGCTGTGCGGGCGACCCCGCGTCCCCCTCCTCGAAGAGGTCCAGGCTCAGATCGTCCGTCACGATCCCGCCCCGCTCAGCTTCCCGCGGATCGGGCGGCCGAGGCCACCGTGTTGGACAGAAGCATCGTGATCGTCATGGGCCCCACGCCGCCGGGCGAGGGAGAGATGGCCGCCGCGACCTCCTTGACCTCGTCGAACCGCACGTCCCCGCAGACCCGGTAGCCCTTCTCGCTCGCGGGATCGTCCACACGGTGCGTGCCCACGTCGATCACCACGGCGCCGGGCGCGACCATGGCGGCGGTGATCATCTCCGGCCGCCCGATGGCCACCACCAGGATCTCCGCCGTACGGGCGACCGCGGCCAGGTCGGGGGTGCGCGAATGGCAGACGGTCACGGTGGCGTTGCCGCCCGGCGCCTTGCGCAGCAGGAGGTTGGCGAGGGGCTGGCCCACCAGGTTGGAGCGGCCGAGCACCACGACGTGCCGGCCGGCCGGATCGTGGCCCGAGCGCACGAGCATCTCGATCACCGCGGCCGGGGTGCAGGGCGCGAAGAACTCGCCCGACCCGGTCATGAGGCGCCCGGCGTTCATGGGGCCGAGGCCGTCCACGTCCTTGTCCGGGCTGGTGGCTTCGGTCACCCGGGCCTCGTCCAGGTGGTCGGGAAGCGGGAACTGTACGAGGATCCCGTGGATGTCCGGGTCCGCGTTCAGACCCGCCACCACCCCCAGCAGCTCGTCCTGGGAGGTGTCGGCCGCGAGCGTGATCTGGCGCGAGTGGATCCCCATCTTCGCGGCCGCCTTGTTCTTCATGCCCACGTACATGTGCGAGGCGGGGTCGTCCCCCACCAGCACGGTGGCCAGCCCCGGGGTCAGGCCATGATCCCGCTTCAGCCCGGTGACCTTCGCCGTGAGCTCCTCCCGGATCCGGGCCGCGATTTCCGTCCCGGAGATGATCTGCGCGCTCATGACCCGAAAAGCCCACCCTGGGTTGCTGTCGAGTTCGCGGACGAGGCCTCGTGGGCACGCCCGCGCGATCCGGCCACCAAGGTAACACGTTCCCCGGGGCTCCGGGCCCCGCGCCGCGGGCCCTTCGGCGGGTGGGCCGGTCCTACCGCGCGAAGTCCACGGCGCGCGTCTCCCGGACGACCACGATCTTGATCTGACCGGGATACTGCAGCTCGCTCTCGATGCGGCGCGCGACGGCCTCGGAGATCTGCGCCATCTCGCCGTCGCCCACCTTCTCGGGCTCGACCATCACGCGCAGCTCCCGGCCCGCCTGGATCGCGAAGCACCGCTCCACCCCCGGGTGCTCCATGGCGATCTCCTCGAGCTTCTCGAGCCGCTTCACGTAGCCCTCGAACATCTCGCGACGCGCGCCCGGCCTGGACCCGCTGATCGCGTCGGCGGCGGTCACCAGGAACGTCTCGGCGAAGAAGTGCGGCTCCTCGTCGTGGTGGGCCCGGATCGCGTTGAGCACCAGCTCGCTCTCGTTGTGTTTCTTGCACAGCCGGTAGCCGAGCTCCACGTGGGTCCCTTCGTGCTCGTGGGTCATCCCCTTGCCCACGTCGTGCAGGATCCCCGCGCGCTTCACACCCTGGACGTCGAGGCCCATCTCGGCGGCCATGTTGGCGGCCAGGAGCGCGACCTCCTTGGCGTGCTGGAGCTGGTTCTGGCCGTACGAGGTGCGAAAGCGGAGACGTCCGAGCGTCTTGACGATCTCGGGGTGCACATTGTGGATGCCGAGCTCGTAGAGGACCTCCTCGGCCGCCTGCACCATCCCCGCCTCGACCTCGGCGGTCGCCTTGTCTACCGTCTCCTCGATGCGGCCGGGGTGGATGCGTCCGTCCTCGATCAGGCGCTCGAGGGCGACCCGCGCCACCTCGCGGCGCACCGGGTCGAAGGCGGACAGGACCACCGCCTCCGGCGTGTCGTCGATGATGACGTCGACGCCCGTCGCCTGCTCGAACGCCCGGATGTTGCGACCTTCCCGCCCGATGATGCGACCCTTCATCTCGTCGGAGGGAAGCTGTACGACCGAGACGGTGGTCTCGGCGGTCTGGTCGGCGGCCATGCGCTGGATGGCGAGCCCGATGATCTTCTTGGCCTCGCGGTCCGCGTCGCGCTGCGCCTGCTCCCGGATCTCCCGGAGCGCGTTGGCGGCTTCGGCCCGCGCCTCGTCCTGGAGGTCGTCGACGAGCTGCTTCCTCGCCTCCTGAGCGGACATCCCGGCGAGCTGCTCCAGGCGCGCCCGCGCCTCCGCGGTGTCGCGCTCGATGACGGCTTCGCGGTCCGCCAGCGCCCGCTCGCCCCGAACCAGCCCGGCCGCACGGGCCTCCAGCTCGGTCTCGCGTTCGTTCAGGCGCTCGAACTGGCGGTCGAGGGCCTCGGAGCGCTCCTGCATGCGGCGATCGAGGCGCTCCGCCTCCTCGCGGCGGTGCGACTCCTCGCGCTCCCAGGTTTCCCGAAGCTTGAAGCTCTCCTCGCGGCCGGCCAGCTCCCCGGCCTTCCTGAGGTTCTCGGCTTCTTCTTGCGCTCGTTTGAGGATGCGGGAGGCCTCGTCCCGTGACTCGGCCTTCTCCAGCTCGCGGTGGGCCCTCTCACGGCTTCGAGCCAGGAAGAAACCGATCAATACGCCCAGGATGAGCCCCACCGCTGCCAAACCCACCAGCGGGGTGATCATGTATCGACTCCGAACTCGGCTCCGGGATTCTACGGAGCCGCGGGTGGATCGCGTCGGAACCCTCGCGATGCCGGACCAACGGGGCAGGCGAAGGCTCGCAGGTTGGTCAGAGAATAGGATTTGGCGGCGCCGAATCGCAAGCTGCCCCCCGCCGGGGAGCCACCGGCGGCCCCCTGTGAGGCGACACCGGCGCGCTACTCGGGCCCGGCAGCCTTCAGCCCCTGCTCCACACGGGAGAGGAGATCGGCGGTGCGCGCGCCGGCCTCCTTGCGGATCCGCTCCGCCTCGTCGACC
>Ga0315556_1001929_pt1 | contig 12166 bp, 9 predicted proteins | sample SalMarSW160310MG_FD_202112 | JGI IMG/M metagenome (GOLD analysis project Ga0315556, IMG submission 202112) | Salt marsh sediment microbial communities from the Plum Island Ecosystem LTER, Massachusetts, United States - Salt Marsh Sediment SW1603-10 ...
CGTGGATTTGCCGAATTGCAGATAGTACATGTAAGGCGACGGATTCACCACGCGGAGCGCCCGGTAAACCTGGAAGGGCGGCACGCGCACGGGGACCGTCAATCGCTGTGACAGCACCACCTGGAAAACGTCTCCGGCGCGGATGTACTCTTTGCCCTGCTCCACGATCTCTTCGTAACGCTTCCGCGTCATGTTGGGCTTGACCCGCAACGCCCCTTTGGGAGGCCGGATATTCGGCAGTCGCAGAGGCCGGGCAAGTTTGCGCTCCAGGCGGTCAACCTCGCGGACGGCATGGTCGTACTTCTGGCGAAGATTTCCAGCGTCCTCCTCCGTCAGAACGTTCGCGATTAGAAACAGGCGGTGGCGGACATGATCAAAGGCGACCAGCGTACGGAAATACATGAAGATCGCATCGTCCATGTCAACGTCGGGTTCCACGCGGGCCGGCAGGCGTTCCAGCTGGCGCACGGCTTCATAGGAAAGATAGCCCACCGCGCCGGCGCTGAAAGGCGGAAGGCCCGGCAGTTTCACCGAGCGATACTTTGATCCGATGCGCCGCAAGTACTCAAAAATGTTGCCGGATTCTTCAATGCGCTCGCGCCCGCGAAGCAGCGTGATGCGGTTGCCACGGCAGGTAATCACCTGGAAGGGATCCACACCGAAATAGGTGTAGCGGCCGACGCGCTCGCCGCCTTCCACGCTTTCCAGGAGGAAGCTGTGATGCGAACCGCCCTTGCCGTGCGGTCCGGCGCCCTTGAAAGCCTCGGGGGCGAGCTTCAGGAACGCCGAGACGGGGCTCAACAGGTCCGCCACGACGGTCCGGTATACGGGCACTACCGTGCCCTGGCGCGCCAGGCGGCGGAAGTCCGAAAATTTGGGAGTCGTCAGGTCCATTAATGTCGCGGGAAAGTATCGGCTGCCCACCCTGGAGGTTGAAATCCCTCCGGGGGTGTGCTTTTCCTCTAGTCTTTCTTATTCCCTTTGTCTTTACCTTTACCTTTATCTTTCTCTTTGTCTTGATCTTTTTCTTTCTTCGGGCTATCCGGCGAAGCATCATCATCCTTTTTGGAGGAAGTCCGCCCCGCGTGCTCCGCAAGCACCTCACGAATCAGAGATTTCAAATCCTCGCGGTCCTGGTCCGAGTGGATGGCAAAAGGCTTGCTGGCCTCGCCCCAGTAGATGCTTCTGTGCGGGAACGGGATTTCAATGCCGACTTCGTCGAACTTCTTTTTGATGCGGCGGTTCATTTCGCGCCCCACCATCCACTGCTTAATGGGAACCGTCTTGAAGCGGGCCTTGATCACCACCGCCGAGTCGCCGAATTGATCGACGCCCAAAACCTCCAGCGGGGCCAGAATGAGCGGCTTGTACATTTCGTCCTGCATCAACTCATCCGCCACTTGCTTGAGGACCTCGACCACGTGGTCGGTGTCTTCCTTGTACGCGACTCCGATGTTGAAAAGGTAATACGAAAACTCATGCGTCATGTTGGAAAGGGTCGTGATGGTGCCATTCGGAAAAATGTGAACCGTCCCGTCCAGGCTGCGGAGCACAATGGTCCGCAGATTGATCTGCTCCACAAGGCCGCCGGTTCCGTTGATGATGGCCACGTCATTCACCCGAACCTGGTTTTCAAGCAGAATAAACAGGCCCGCAAACAGGTCGCGCACCAGGTGCTGCGCGCCAAAGCCTATGGCCAGGCCAAGAACGCCGGCGCCGGCCAGAAGAGGGCCGATGTCAAACCCGGATTCCTTGAGCGCCATCACGAGCGCCAGAAGCCATATCGAGATTACAACCGTCTTTCGAAGGATGCCGCTCAGGGTGGCCGCGCGCTTCTCCACCTCGATATCGGCCCGGCCATACTTCTTCATCCGTTCGATGATCTGGACCCTGATGGTGTGAATCGACTTATTCACAATCTTGGCGGCAATATAGGCCGCCACCAGGATCGCCACGATCCGGATGGCATGATCTATTACGACGGGGGCGATTTTGGGAAGTGAAGCCAGTGAAACAAACAGCATGCAATAACCCTTTCGAAGGAATTAGGTGCCGTCCCTTTTCAGCAGGACGGTGACGCGCTGACCCTGAACTCAATGCTTCTCCCCACGTTAAAGCCAGGGACTGGCTCATGTCAATTGCAAGGGGGAAATCAGGAAACAACGGCGGGCGCGAGTCTACCCTGCACCGGCGTGGCTCAGCGACTGGCGGACGGCCTGCTCCATCAGCGCGCGCGGAGCGGACTGTCCCGTCCAGATTTCAAACTGCCGGGCGCCCTGCGCCACTAGCATTTCGAGCCCCGATATGGTGACGAGGCCGCGCCCTCTGGCCTCGGAGAGAAAACGGGTTTCAACCGGGAAATAGACCATATCAAAAACCACGCGCGTCCGCAGCCGTGCAAGGTCAATCGGATGGGCATCGGCGTGGGGCGCCATCCCAACCGGCGTAGCGTTGATCACGGCGTCCACATCCAGACTGTCGGCATTTTCCCAGGGGACGGCCTCCGCGCCGACGCTACGGGCAAGCTTTCGGGCCACGGCCTCCCTTCGCGCGGCAACAAAAACATCCGCATTTACCGCTCGCAACGCGAAGGCCGCTGCCCGCGCAGCCCCGCCGGCCCCCAGGATAAGAATCCTGCTTCCCGGAAGCCGCAGACGCTTGGTCAGCACTTCGGTCACGGCGCTTGAGTCCGTATTCCATCCCATCCACTTGCCGTGGCGGATAGCCACCGTGTTGCAAGCCCCAATCTGCTCAGCCAGAGGGTCCATCCAGGCAAGTTCCTTCATGATGGCCCGTTTAAAAGGCATGGTGATGCTGAAGCCCGCAAATTTGAGCGACCGCGCAAACTTGAGGAAGTCACTCAACCTTCGGGTTTCGCAGGGCAGATAGAGCGCATTCACGCGCTTTGCATGGAAGGCAATGTTTTGCATAGCCGGCGAGAGGGACATGGATGAGTGAGTTCCCACAACTCCATACAATTGCGTCCGCTCGTCCAGATGCTCCACGTGGTAAACCGAGCGCATGTGGTCAATCGCCAGCTGGCCGCCCGCCACTGCATGATGGTTACCCACCGATGCATACGTAAAAGGACAGCCCCACCGGAAAGCCATCACGCGCGAACAGATGCCGGAATTGCCCATGGCCAGCGCAACCAGCCTGGGACGCCGCCGTCGATTGGCCTTGAGCAGCTTGAGAACTTTCAGATTGTCCTGAAGTTCCCGGGCGTGGCTTGCAATCTTGACGGCTTCAACTGGAAACCGTGCCAGACGGCGATAGATGGTATTCAAGTCAGGGGTATTGCGATAATTGTGATAGGAAACAATCACTTTGGCAGGAGCAAACTGTTTGAAGGGCGGCTTTCGCAATGCCTTGACGGACTCAATTTCAATGTCAACCCATTGGCACCCGGCGCGGGCCGCTGCGGCCAGGAGTTCAATCTGCTCTGCAACCGAGCCCAGAAAGTGGCCGCCTGCATCCACCCGCCGGCAGGTTGCGATCATCTGAGGATATCGCAGACGAGCCAGCATCTTGTGCAAGTCATGTTCAAGCCCGGAATTATCACGGAGATAGTCCAGACGCAGCTCAAACCCAATTGGCGGAGAAGTACCCAGCGTCTCGATATGCGCCTCAGCCACATCGAGATTCGGCGGCGCTAAAGAGACAAAAATGCGAGGAGAAGGAGGTTTGGCCAAAATTTTTCCCGGGGCCGCTGGCCCTGCCTAGTGAAGAACTCGCTTATTATAAGGCATTTGCTGAAATTCCGGCAAGACCATTGTCCAGCATTGGGTGCCAGCCAATGATGCTTGAACAGTTTTCAGGCGCCCAGCCGTCTCCCTAAACAGGGTTTAGAAAGCATCTTCGGAATGCTTTCATCCACGGAATCAGCAATTTATAGCCTATTTTCGTCCCCATCTCCTGTCACGGTCGAAACTATTGCCCTCAGCACGGGTGAAATGCCTTAAAATCAAGGACTGGGGATGGAAGGCAACCCGATTCTTTTGATTGCGCCCCGGGACTTTGCTAACAAGTATTGTATTTGCAACCACTTAATATTTTGGACAATGTCAGACGCGGACAGAAAGGCGTCGAAGATGAAGCGTGAATATCCCACCCGCCCGATTGTGGGAGTCGGTGGAGTGGTCATCCGCGACAATTCTGTTCTCTTGATTCGCCGAGGCCGCGAACCCCTGAAAGGCGAATGGTCGATTCCAGGGGGAATGCTGGAACTCGGAGAAAGCCTGACAGATGGTGTAAAACGCGAAATTCTGGAAGAGACCGGCCTGAAAGTCCGCCCTCTGGAAGCGCTTACGGTGTTTGACCGTGTGCAGAAAAACGGTGAAAGGGTCCGGTACCACTACGTCATCGTTGATTATATTTGCCGTCCGGCTGGGGGCCGGCTGAAGTCCGGGAGCGATGTTCTGGACGCACGCTGGGTCAAGCGGGAGGAACTTCCAGGCTACCGGATCACACCCAAGGCCACCACAGTCATCGCTGACGCGTTCAAGTGGGTTGCAGAACGGCGGCAAACATCCCCGCGCAAACAACGCTAGCGAGATTCCTGCCATTGGGTCCTGTCTTACAGGCATATGACACCGCCAGCACCGCCGCGAAAAAAAACCCCTGGCCTTGATTCGCTGTCAAGACCAGGGGTCGGATACTGATTGGGATTGGCCTCCCAGATGCTCTTGGGAATTGGCGCTGGTTGCGCCGTGCCTTCCATCCTCTCTTAGCTAGGGAGAGGTCCTACAAAGAAGCACAAGCGAGCGCCTAAGCCTCAGCACCCTCGCTACAGTTACTTTCAATTTGCATGATCACCTCCTTTCTAGCGTGATTCAGATGTTAAAAGCCTGATGCCCTGGAGTCAAGAAAAAATCTGAGTTTGTTAGAGAAAATTTCAGATACGATCCCGCCCGGCCATGGCTCGCCAGCGGAGAACGATCAAATCGAGAAACATGTGGGCGGAATCCCGCAGAAAGTGGACCTTGGTGGCGGGATTATCATTCCAGCGCACGGGTACTTCCACGATCTTCCCTCCGCAGCGCCGGATCAGGAAAAGGACCTCCGGGTCAAAGCCAAACCGGTCAACGCGCTGCAACTCGAAGGCCCGCCGCGTGGAATCCCTGCGGAAGAGCTTCAGCCCGCACTGAGTGTCATGAATCTTCAGCCCCGTGAACAGCCGCACCAGCAGGTTGAAAAATCGGCCGGCATATTCCCGCCGCCACGGCTGGCGGATTCCGATCAGCGTCCGGTCGAGCGCGCGCGAACCGATGGCCGCATCGGCCGTTTCCGACTCCAGCGCAGCAAGCAGCTTGTCCGCTTCCTCAATCGGCGCGGAAAGGTCCGCATCCGTAAAAAGGATGACCTCGCCCCGAGCTTCCAGAATGCCCCGTCGCACGCTGAAGCCTTTTCCCCGGTTAACTGCGTTGTGGAGAACCCGCGTCCCAGGCCACAAGGATTGAGACTCCTTGAAGATTTCCAGCGTGCGGTCGCTCGACCCGTCGTCCACCAGGACGACCTCGGTCTCAAAGGGCTTTAAGGCGGCGAACTTGCGCACTTCCTCGAGGGTCCTTCCCACTCTCAAAGCCTCGTTGTAAGCGGGGATGACAATACTGAGATAGGGTTCAGCCATGGGGCCAGACTATAATCGGTTCAGTCCGCAAATTGCAATGGAATTCAAACTTAAGCCGCGCTTGTAAGGCGATTCCAATCCGATACTTAACAAGCAGTTCGTGACAGAGGTTCTTGCAACTAACTCATCCGTTCCGGCCAGGCCTGCTTGCCGACCAGCGGAACAAACTGGCATGAATCCAGATCGCGGACTGAAAGTTTATCGGCGTGTTTGGAGATCACCTGAAGCGTCTGCAACTGAAGCGTTCCAACAGGAATCACCAGCCGGCCGCCGTCGGCCAACTGGGTCACAAGACCCTGCGGCACCGCCGGCGCGGCAGCGCTTACGAGAATGGCCGAATAAGGGGCTCCCGCCGGGTAGCCGGCGCTCCCATCCCCAGAAACAACCCTGACGCCGCAGTAACCTAACCGGAATAGCCGTTCGCGCGCGGATTCAGCCAGGCGGGGAATGCGTTCCGAGGTGATCACTTCAGCGCCCAAGTGCGCCAGAATTGCAGCCTGGTATCCAGAGCCGGTGCCAATTTCGAGGACCCTGTCTCCAGGTTCAACCCGGGCAGCCTCCGTCATGGTCGCCACCATATACGGCTGCGAAATCGTCTGCCCTTCCCCAATCGCGATTGGCCTGTCCTCATAAGACTCTTGCTGACAAACCGAAGGCACAAACTCGTGGCGCGGCACTTCCGACATGGCTCTCAAAACCCGCTCGTCATGAATCCCACGGCGGCGTAATTGCCATTCCACCATGGCGCGACATTCGGATTCGAAGGGAATGTCTGTCATAAGCTTTCACAACGCAGGGCCTAAGCAAATGTCGTTGCCATTATCATGAACGGCGCGTGAACCAGCGTCGAGGACTATTTTCGATATTAGATCATTGTCAGGATTGTCATGCAGGACGTACCAGGTGGGTTGACACTGTAAGGCGTTTACCAAGGATCATTGTCGATGGCAGGTCCGATTGTCGCTTGAGCCTGATCAAATGACATCAGCGATGATGAGTGTGATGTCGTCCTGCTGTGTATCAGTGGCGGGCTGCCAGTCGCGAATCTCGGCGAACAACTGATCCGCCAAATCGGACGCAGGGCAGGACTGATTCCTGCGAATGACCTGTTCAAGCTTGCGGTCGCCAAAGGGGATTCCCCTGGAATTCTCGGGCTCAGTCAAGCCATCCGTGTAAAGCAGGAAGCGGTCACCTGGGATGATGGGCATGTCGCAAACGGGGTAGTCGGGCTCCGGCATCACCCCGAAAAGCAGGCCGTTGCTTTCAATACGCTCCAGCTTGCCTTCGCGCCAACGCAGGAGCGGCGGGTGCCCGGCGGCCGAGTAAAGCGCGGTGTGATTTTCCGTGTCAATCCACAAATAAGATGCGGTGACGAACTGATTGCGCAGTTGCCCGGAAAGGGCACGGTTCAAACCACGCAACACCTCCCGTGGGTCGTGCGCGCAAGGCACGATCGATCGGGTCGCCACCTTGATCATCGATGCAATCAGCGCAGCCGGGACTCCATGCCCCGAGACATCCGCGACGAGAAGGCCAACCCGGTGTTGATCAACAGAAATGAAATCATAAAAATCGCCGGCAACATAAGTCATCGGACGATAAGCGGCTGTGATGCGAAGGTTGCTGAGTTCGGGGGTGTGGCTCGGAATGATCGCAGTCTGTATCTCGCGTGCGATCGCGAGTTCCTTCTCAATCGCCTGCAAACGCCACTGATTTCCAATGACGTTCCGCAACGCGACATACCCAAAGGAGAAGAGAAGAACTGCGAACCCCAGGTCATCCCAGAGAGACGAGGATGGGTAGCGCAACGGGCGCGAGAGGTTGACGTACAAGGCTTCCACGGCAAACACCAGCGTCCCCACCAGCAGAACGCCGCGATCTTGTATAACCAGGAACTTGCGCGACAATCCTGGCACGGCAACAACCGTCACCAGGACAGCGAGAGAACAGGTCGCGAGGAGATGGTTGTAGAGGATCAGCCTGTCGTCCACACCGGTGAAAATGAAGTAAACAATACCGGCCAAACCTATCACCATCCCAACAACGGTCACGACCTTAAGAAAGGAGCGTAGTTTGCCGGCGGTCAATTCCATCCAAGCGAGCGTCGCGACGACCAAAATCAGATACAGAATCACCGTGTCCATGTAAGGAACACCGGCCTGAAACCAGTGAGGCAGAATCCCCATCTTCGTCATCGAATCAGCCAGGGGGCGGGCTCCGTACATCGCGCTCCAGACTCCTAAGAAGACGAGAACCCGCACGCCACTCCGCCGGTACATTGCCGCGATACCGCATGCGGCGAACCCTACCAACAGGAATACTGTTCCAAAAACGATGTCGGTAAATTGGCTACGGAGCACGGCCAGGGCTTGATCCTGCAAAGACGCACCTCCCGGGCAGCACTAAGATATCAGAGAGGATGCTGTTGGGCAAAGGGCTGCGAATGGAGTTGGGACGCAACAGCGCGTTACTAATGGCCAGTCGATAACGATTTACTGATCATCATGTCGGAAACAGAAACTCCGGGCGTATTGTGGCGTACTCGAGATCTGACCCATTCCTACGTTCACAACATGCCGGTTCAGCGGGCCGGCACTATAATGAAAAGCGAAGAAGGCTTCAAACAACGATGAACCGCGAAAGATATTCCCGTCAGATCCTTTTCCCCCCCATCGGCGAGGCAGGGCAGAAGAAGCTGCTCGCCTCAAAAGCCGTGATAGTGGGGTGCGGCGCGTTGGGAACGGCGCAGGCCAATGCGCTGGTCCGGGCCGGTGTGGGCACGTTGCGTATTGTTGACCGCGACTACGTTGAAGAGAGCAACCTGCAACGCCAGTCTTTGTTTGATGAAAACGACGCCCGGGAGAGCCTGCCCAAAGCGGTGGCAGCGGAACTTAAGCTGAAGCAGATCAATTCCGACGTCCGGACCGAGGGCATTGTGGCTGACGCAACCAGCCGCAACATTGAGGACCTCGTCCGCGGCTTCGACATCATCCTGGACGGCACCGACAACTTTGAAACTCGCTATCTGCTGAATGATGTTGCCGTCAAGATGGGCATCCCGTGGATTTACGGAGCCGTGGTAGCAAGCTCAGCGGTTACCATGACCATCCAGCCGGGCCGTGGGCCTTGTCTCGCGTGCGTCTTCCCTCAGGCGCCCACAGGATTGCACGAAACCTGCGACACGGTTGGAGTGATCGGGCCGGCGGCGGCATGGACCTCGGCCATCCAGGTGACGGAAGCTTTAAAAATCCTGATGGGGCACAGGCAGGACCTTCACGGGACCCTGTTCGGATTTGACATCTGGCACAACCGCACCCAGCAGGTCAGGCCGGAACGCGATCCTGATTGCCGGACCTGCGGGCAGAGGATTTTCACGCACCTCGAAGAGGGTGAACCGTGCCCCACGACGCTCTGCGGAAGGGACGCCGTCCAGATTCGTCACCGCGACCCTCGCAATCTGGATCTGGCTCTCCTCAAGTCGCGCCTCGAACAGTTTGGGTCTGTCCGCGCCAACAGCTATCTGTTGAAGTTTTCCTTTGACTGTTATGAACTGACAGTTTTTGCGGATGGCCGCGCCATCATCAAGGGAACTCAGGACCCTGCCGTAGCTCGGGGCATCTACGCGAAATACATCAGCTCGTGAAGGATGTGCAGAGCAGTACAGGGTAGCGGCGGCTTGATGCCGCCATGTGGCAAGATGAACTCACCGCTACACACCTCCATCAGTACCACCGGATACACGGACTTTGCGGCTAGCGCGAGCTCAGGTTGTACTCTGCTACTCCCGAACGCGTGACCACAAGCTGCCGGCTCAATTGAAATTTCAGTTCCGTGCCGCGCGGCAACGTCAGGTCCGGACCTCGACGGCGCAAGCTGTCCACCAGGCCCGCAGCCCCGCCGATCACGCCTCCCACAAAAGCGCCGTGAAAGCCGCCGATCATGGTACCCAGCAGGCCTCCGCCGCCAATTCCGACGCCGACTTCTTTCAGGTCGCGCATCCGGGCATCCGGCCCCCGGACAACTCCCTCGGGGTTTGCGATGCGAGCGTCCGGCGCGCCATAGGCATGCAGCAGGACGGCGCTCATCGTAAAAGTCTGTCCGTTCGGGAGGGCCAGAGTTTCAGGGACCAGCAGCATTTTCCCCACGCCCTTGATGCGGCCCGGCCTGTTCAGGCTTGCGATTCGCCCACGGATCGTGGCGCCGGCGGGAACAATCTGGTTCCCGTCCACCACCAGCGGCTCGGCCAGCGTGGCGGCAAACAGCTGCCCCTGGGTGTTCAACGCGGTGGATAATGTCTGGGAAAGTTTGCAGTTGAGGACGGTGCCTGGTGGAACAGTTAAGGTAGCGGCCATTCCCGCACAGGTACCCAAAATAAAAAGGGATAGCACCAGCACAGCGCGCTTGACCATGAATCACCTCCGGAACCATTTTCATGGCCGGACCCTGGCGCTCTGTCCAGCTGGGTTCAAAGACCCGGGAAAGTATCCGGACGGCTAGTTTGGCCCCTCCGACCGCAACGCCATCCGGGTAACGTTCTTCGGTGTACTAATATAACCGGAGATGACACCCTTGTCCACTTTGTTCACCACGAGTTCACAGAAGGCCCGCGAGCTTCGGGTGGCAAAAAAGATCGGCTCGTTAATCGTTCGATGATCTTTCCGAACCCAGACGTCGTCCACCAGCAGATCCAGGGTGAAGCGGTGATGCTTCTTATTGGTATTCTTCAAATCCAGGCCGATATTCGCCAGGTGGATGGGCTTGTGACGAACCAGCGTGAATTCGTAATAGTCCCGTTGACCCAGTTTTCGCAGCGCGTCGATCTCATCGTGGTTGCGCGCAATCAGCGTTCCGAATCGAGTGCGCGACATACCAAAGTTGTTGGCCAGCTCATCCACGCTCTTCTTCGTCTTATCCAGGTCCGTCTTCGTATTCGAGACGTCCGCCGTCAGCGCTCCAAGCTGCTGCTGGTCTGCCTTCAGCGCAATCTCGTGTTTCAGGCTATCCACCTGCTCAGCATGGTCCACCTGGAGCTTAGAAACCATGGCGCGTGCCTTGCGGAGTTCGCCCCGCTGCGCGCCCAGGTTATTTGAAGCCTGATCCAGTTCCACTTTCAACCCTTCAAGCTGCTGCTGATTGGCCTGTTCGTAGGACATCAGCCTGGCTGAAAGCTGGTCATTCAGCTGAGTAGTGAGTTCCTTCCGCGTTATGGCATCCTGTTCACGAAAAGCTTTCCCTAACGCGGCAATCCGGCTGAAGGAATAAATTTCCGCCACCACAATCACTGCCAGGACTGTCAGGATGACCTTCATCCTGGTATCCATGCCCTTCCAGGCAGAGGTAATCCCCTGGTGGCCGCTTTCCAAAGGCGTATCATCGATCGCCATCTTCCTGCCTCCTTAAACTTATGAAAACCGCATGTTGAGCCGCAGAACTCTGATGCCCTCTGATACGCAATCGGGGTTCCAGCTTGGCCGGGAGTGGAATAATGGAATGGAAACAGATACATTCGGACCAGCGCAGAGAACGGGCCTGGAAAAGATGAGTGAATTTCTTACGTGGGGGATGTAAAAATTGCAGGATCGCAAAGAGGGTTTCAGACCAAAATAAGTAGGATATTTATGAAGGAGTTCTCATCATCGCGACTTACTGGCCCTGACTGTCGCCCTTGGCGCGCGAGTTGGGCTCCTGTGTTGACTCTGCCTTCTGCTTTTTGTGTTTTCGAGCCCATCCTTCTTTGTTCACCTGGTGCGCCCGGCCAACGGCCAGCGATTCAGCGGGAACGTCTTCTGTGATGGCTGAACCAGCCGCCACGTACGATCCCTTACCGATTTTTACCGGGGCGACCAGCATGCTGCCGCTGCCAATAAAAACACCATTTTCAATCCTGGTCGGGTTCTTCTTCTCGCCGTCATAGTTGCAGGTCACCGTCCCGGCGCCGACGTTCACCTGCTCGCCCAGCGTGGCGTCTCCCAGGTAGGTCAGGTGCCAGGCACGCGTACCGCGCCCGACGTGAGACTTCTTGACTTCAACAAAATTTCCGATGCGCGCCTCACTCTCAATCACCGCCCCGTCGCGCAGCCGGGCAAAGGGACCGAGAATCACATCAGAGCCGATCTCGCATCCTGTCACCACCGTATTGGGCCGCACCAGCACGCGGTCGCCCAGGATTGAATCCTCCAGGGTTGAATGAACCCGGATGGTGCAGCCCCGCCCGATTCGGGTATGGCCCAGCAGGCTCACGCCGGGCTCAATCACCGTATCGTTCCCCACTTCCACCGGGGCATCGATGTAAGTGGCTTGAGGATCCACAATCGTGACCCCCTCCCGCATCAGGGCCTCGGCCTTCTGCATCCTCAGGATGCGTTCCATCCGGGCCAGATCGACCCGGTCATTCACGCCCAGCACTTCGCGGGCATCCGCAACGGGAAACGCCACCACCTTCTTGCGGCGCTGGTTAAAGATCTTCACGAGGTCTGTCAGCAGATATTCCTTCTGCGCGTTCCTGTCGGAAAGCTTGTCGAGATGCTTCAGCAGTTC
>Ga0315556_1001932_pt1 | contig 12155 bp, 9 predicted proteins | sample SalMarSW160310MG_FD_202112 | JGI IMG/M metagenome (GOLD analysis project Ga0315556, IMG submission 202112) | Salt marsh sediment microbial communities from the Plum Island Ecosystem LTER, Massachusetts, United States - Salt Marsh Sediment SW1603-10 ...
GCCGTTCGCGGATCCTTCGCAGATTCCGACTCTGCTCGTCTCCCGGCTCGCGCGCAAATCGGTCACCGTGAGCCTGTCGGGAGACGGCGGCGACGAGCTGTTCGGCGGCTACAACCGCTATTTCGTCGGCCGCGCGATCTGGGGCAGGATCGGATCGCTGCCGCGATTCGCGCGCGGTCTCGCCGCGCGCTCAATTACCGCCATCCCACCTGCGGGATGGGACGCACTGCACCGCTTGGCGCGCCCGCTTCTGCGGCGGTCGCTGGACTATCCGGGCTTCGGCGACAAGATGCACAAAGTTGCATCGATCATCGGCGCCGAATCGGCGGAGGACTTCTACCTCAGGCTCGTGTCCCACTGGCAGGATCCCGCCGGCGCCGTGCGCGACGCTCTCGAACGCGCCGCAGCCCCTTCGGATTTCCCACCCGGCCTTACCGACTCCACCGAGAGGATGATGTGGCTGGACGCTCTCACTTACCTTCCGGACGACATTCTCGTGAAGCTCGATCGGGCCGCGATGAGCGCGAGCCTTGAGTCTCGCGTCCCGCTCCTCGACCACGCCATCGTTGAATGGGCGTGGCGGGTGCCCATGAAGCTGAAGATCCGGGACGGACGGGGCAAATGGATCCTGCGGCAGGTGCTCGCGAAATATGTCCCCGAGCACCTGACCGAGCGGCCCAAGATGGGCTTCGGCGTTCCCCTTGACGCATGGCTGCGCGGGCCGCTCAGGGATTGGGCGGAGGCCTTGCTCGACCCATCGCGGCTGCGCCGGGAGGGGTTCTTCGACCCCGCGCCCATCGCCAAGAGGTGGGGAGAGCATCAGTGCGGAGCGCGCAACTGGCAGTATTCACTGTGGAACGTCCTGATGTTCCAGGCGTGGCTAGACACCTCGAGGCCGTGAGCGGCACCATCGCCCTGATTTCCAATACGGCGTGGAGTGTCGCCAATTTCCGCTCGGGTCTCATCAGCGCCCTGCAAGACGCGGGCTACCGAGTGCTCGTTGCAGCGCCGGAGGACGAGCACGCACGGCGGCTCGTCGAATCGGGCTGCCGCTATGTCCCGATTCCAATGGACAACAAGGGGACGAATCCGTTTGCGGACCTCGTTCTCATTTGCCGGCTTTGGTCCATGCTCCGGCGCGAACGCCCGCTGTGCGTGCTGACGTATACCCCAAAACCGAATATCTATACTGCCTTGGCCGCGAGGCCCCTGAATATCCCCGTTATCGCGAACGTCGCCGGGCTCGGGTCCGTATTTGTCGAGCGACGCTGGCTGGCGGCCGTGGTTCGGCGGCTTTACCGCTTCGCGCTGCGAAGCCCCCGTAGGGTGTTCTTCCAGAATCGGGACGATCGGGCATATTTTCACCGCGAAGGGATGGTCGATGAATCGCGCAGCACGTTGCTTCCCGGGTCCGGCGTTGACACCCAATGGTTCGCGCCACGACCGGTGGACGGCGACAAGCCAAGAGCATTTCGTTTCCTGCTGTTCGGCCGGCTCATCGCGGAGAAGGGAGTGCGCGAATATGTACAGGCCGCAAGTTCGCTCGCTGCAAAGCACCTGGCGGCTGAGTTCCACATTCTCGGATTTCTCGAAGTGCCGAACCCGTCGGCCATCCTGCGGGAGGAGGTGGCCGCGTGGGTTGCGGAAGGCGCGGTCCACTTCCATGAGCCGACCACAGACGTAAGGCCATACATCGCGCACGCGGACTGCATCGTGCTGCCCAGCTATTACCGCGAGGGCACGCCTCGGTCGTTGCTCGAGGCCGCGAGCATGGGGAAGCCCGTCATCACGACGGACGCGCCCGGTTGCCGAGACGCCGTAGCCCACGGCGAAACGGGCTACCTCGTACGGCCGCGGGATGCCGCCGACCTCACACGGAAGATGGAGCGCATGGCCAGCCTGCCCATAACAGCGCAGCGCGAAATGGGGCGCCGCGGACGGGAGTTGATGCTGCGCAAGTTCGACGAGCGAATCGTCATCGACAAATACCTTCGCGAGGTCGCGGATGCGGCGGCGGGGCGATAGCGGCCCGCCGCGGTCGCCTTGGGACCAGTGGACGGGCTGGCCGAGCAAAGGGCGTGATTGGCACGCTTCGACTATTGCAGATTGAATGACCCGGGGCTATAACGGCGGCTACCCTATACGGCATTCTTTCGACAACTTTCGACCATCCGCTCGGGAATGCAAGCCGGCCTGATCGCTTTCGTTGCCTCGTTCCTCACCTGCGCCGCACTGGTAGCGGCGCGCGGGGCGCTGCGCAGCGCGATCGACGACATTGGCACGGGGCCGCAGAAGGTTCACGCCAGCTCGGTACCGCGAATCGGCGGGCTGTCAGTTCTCGTCGGGGTAATTCTCGGCGCGCTGTGGCTCCAATCGGGTGGTGAATCCGGCTGGATTTTGATGCTCGTTCTTGCGGCCCTCCCGGCCTTCCTCGGAGGGCTGTACGAAGACCTGATTAAACGCTTTCCTCCCAACGCGAGGTTGGCCACGGCGTTCTGCGCGGCAGCGGTGGGATTCTTCCTGCTCGACGCGCGCATCACCGACCTGGACCTCTGGGGCAGCGACTGGCTGCTCGGGTTCGGGGCAGCGTCATTCCTGTTCACGGTATTCGCGGTCGGCGGCTTCTCGCACGCGCTTAACATCGTCGACGGTTTCAACGGGCTATCGGCGATCGCCGCCTGGATGATGCTCGCGGCGCTGACGGTAGTGGCGACTTTGGTCGCCGACACCGTCCTCGCCCAGGCCTGTCTCGTTATCGCCGCGAGCATTCTCGGCTTCCTGGTCTGGAATTACCCGCGCGGCACGATATTCCTCGGCGACGGGGGTGCGTATCTGCTTGGCTTCCTGATCGCAGAGCTGGCGGTGCTGCTGGTTCAACGCAATTCGTCGGTGTCGCCCTGGTTCGCGCTGCTGCTCCTGTTCTACCCCGTGTGGGAAACGCTCTTCTCGTCCTACCGCCGGCGCGTGCTTCGGGGTCGCTCGGCCGCATCGGCAGATGGCCTGCACCTGCACACGCTGGTGTACCGGCGCCTGGTGCGCTGGAAAGTCGGCTCCCGGGATCCCCGGCATCGCCGGGCCCGCAACGCCCTCACCACGCCCTATTTGATAGCTCTGATCTCTCTCAACGTCGTACCGGCGGCGCTGTTCTGGGACAACACTCTCGCTCTTCAGCTCTTTACGCTCGCGTTTGCGCTGCTGTACGTGACGCTCTACTGGAGGATCGTCCGACTCAAGGCGCCGCGCGCGCTGATCCTGCGGCGACGCGCGGAATCCGGCGCGACCGTGGATCAGCCCGCCAAGGGGTAACAGGCGGTGATTTCACTCCCCGGCGGCACTTTTCCCTCTGGCCTTTCCGGCCGATCCAATTCACAATTCGGGGAACGCCGGGGCGGCGGCGCCCGCGCAGAACAAGAATCCGCGGAATCGACAAACTATGTCTCAGGGAGTAGCCATGCTTGACGCAAGACTGACTCGATTGTTGGGATGGACGCTGATCGCATTCAGCGCCGCGCTTTCAGGCGTCGCGCACGCCGCGGGCACGTTCGACTCGGTGCAAGGCAACGTGGTCATGATCAGCCCGAGCGGCAACAGGGTCGCCGCGGCGCAAGGCGAGACGATTCCGAACGGCACCGTGGTCAGCACCGGCGACGGCGCACAAGCGGTGCTCAAGTTCGACGACGGCGGCGCCGTGGTGCTGAACCAGAACACCGAGTTCAGGCTGGTCGATTACCGCTACGACGCCGCCAAGCCCGACACCGGCCGCTCGGTGTTCGACTTCCTCAAGGGCGCGGCGCGCTTCGTCACCGGACTCATCGCGCGCGCCGAGCCGGCCAACTACAAGCTGCGCACGAAGCAGATGACGATCGGGGTCCGCGGCACCGACTTCAGCGTCGCCTCCGGCAGCCTGACCCTCTCGGTCACGCACGGGGTGGTGACGGGCACCAACGCCGCCGGCACGGTCGCCTTCGGACCGGGGCAGTTCGGCTTCGCGCCGAACGCGGGCACGCTGCCGACGGTGATCGGCGCCGGGCAGCTCCCGCCCGGCGTGGCGAACGCATTCGCCCGCCTCGGCGCGGTGCCGCTGCCGGCCGGGACGCTGCCGCCGGCGCCCGGCGGCGCGGCGGGAGGCGCAGGCGCCGCGACCGGCGCGGCGGCGGAGGGCGGCGCCAGCGGCACCGTCCTTGCCATCGGCGCCGGGGCTGCCTTGCTGACGGGGGCGGCCGCCCATCACGCCGACGAAACCACCACGCACCACTAGCATCGACCCATAGCCAAAGAGGGCCCCGCAAGGGGCCTTCTTTTTTTGCTCGACAGGATGGCGCTGAGAAAGCTTCTGTTGGCGGTTGCAGCGATCGTTGCCGTGCCGGCGCTCGGCGCCGAGCCCGTGGCCGCGCCGAGCACCGCCGTACCAAGCAATTCAGGCCAGTCCGGCCTGCTCAACATGCCCGACGCGCGCATCGCGCCCGAGGGCGCCTGGCGCACCGGCATCTCGTTCATGCGCCCCTACCAGTCGGTGTGGTCGAGCCTGGCGCTGTTTCCCTGGCTCGAGGGCTCGTTCAGGTACACGCGGATCATGGACGTGCCGGGGTTTCCGCAGAGGGAAGGCGACCCGAACGTCGACTACGGCGACTACAAGGACAAGTCCTTCGACCTCAAGCTGCGGCTGCTGCCCGAGCGCGGCGCCTGGCCGAGCGTCGTCGTCGGCGCGCAGGACCTCCAGGGCACGGCGATCTTCCGCGCGCTCTACGGCGCGGCATCGAAGAAGATCGGCAACTTCGACCTGACGCTCGGCTACGGCTCGAAGCGCATCGACGGCGCCTTCGGCGGGGTGCGCTACACCGACCTACGGCTGCCGAACTGGAGCCTGGTGGCCGAATACGACGCCTACGACTACAAGCGCGACCGCGGCGCGGTTCTCTCCGGCGCGGCGGACTACAAGAAGGCGCCGGCGCTCGGCATCGAGTACCAGTCGCAATGGTGGGGGGCGAAGGCGTTCTCGGCCCACGGCGAGGCCGGGGTCAACGCCTGGGTCTCGGTGCCGCTCCAGGCGAGGGAGTTCGTGCCCAAGATCGACGAGCCGCCGCCGTACACGAAGATCAACCCGCGCCCGACCGAGGCGCAGTGGGCGCAGGTCCGCGAGCACCGCGCGCAGCTCGTGCGCGCGCTGTACGAGCAGGATTTCCGCGACGTGCGGCTCGCCTACCGAAATGGCACGCTCTCGGCCCGGCTGACCAACATCCGCATCTCGTCGCTGCCGCGCGCGGTGGGGCGCGCCGCGAGGACCCTGCTTTCGTTCGCGCCGCTCGAGGTGCGCGAGATCCACGTCACCTACCTCGAGGCCAGGCTGCCGATCGCGACCTACGAGTTCGTCGACGTGCCGCTGCTGCAGCGCTACTTCAACGGCATGGCCTCGCGAAGCAAGCTCTCGCAGACGGTGGCGATCGAGTACGCGCAGCCCGGCGGCGACCCGGAGGCAAACACGGCAGCCGACCGCGACGCGGCGCTGGCGGCGTTCGAGGAGCCGATCCCCGAGCGCCTGCTGGTGCAGCACGGGGTCGAGGGCAGCATGCTCACGTGGCGCGACGAGAACGTGCTCGGCGGCACGGTGCTGCTGCACCCGTCGCTCAGCGCCTACTTCAACGACCCGAGCGGCGCCCTCAAGTTCGACCTCTCGGCGGTGGCGAGCTACCAGCGCTGGTTCCCGGCCCGGGTGCAGCTGCTGGGCGACCTCAAGGCGACGCTGTGGGAGAACGTGAGCGAGGTCACCCAGCCCTCCAACAGCCTGCTGCCGCACGTGCGCACCGACGTCGCCGAGTACAAGCGCGAGTCCAAGGCGAAGATCCTGCGCCTGGTGGCGAACCAGTACTACCGTCCTGCGGAGCGGGTGTACGGGCGCGTCTCGGGCGGGATCTACGAGGAGATGTACGACGGCGCCGGAGGCCAGCTGCTCTACCTGCCGGGAGACTCGCGCTGGGCAGCCGACGTCGCGGTCGACGCGCTCAAGCAGCGCGACTTCCGCGGCCTGTTCGGCACCCGCGACTACTCGACCGTGACCGCGATCGCCTCGCTCAACTACCGCATGGCGCACGGCCTGACCGCGACCGCGCGCGCGGGCAGGTTCCTGGCCAAGGACGAGGGCGTGCGCTTCGAGATGAAGCGGCGCTTCAATTCCGGCTTCGAGGTCGGCGCCTGGTACACCGTCACCAACGGCAACGACATTACCTCGCCCGGCACGCCCTCGAGCCCGTACCACGACAAGGGCATCTTCATGTCGATGCCGCTCGACACCATGGTGACCAGGGACACCCGCGCGGTGGCCGGATTCGAGCTCGCGCCGTGGACGCGCGACGTGGGGCAGATGGTGGCCTCGCCCGGCGACCTGTACCAGCTCACCGAGCGCGACGTGCTGCAGATGCACCAGCGCGACGGCCTCTCTCGCCTGGGCGACATGGACGACGACTACACCCTGCCCGAGCTCGGCAGCGGCCGCCGCGAGCGGCGCTGGCCGGACTTCGTCGCCGGCGACGCGCGCGGCATCGCGCAGTCGGGCGGCAAGGCGGACTGGTGGAGGGCGGCGCTCTTCGGCGCGGGACTGACGCTCGCCTCGAGCAGCCTCGACACGCGGGCCAGCCGCTATGCGGCCGATCACGAGAATTCGCAAGCGAGAAAAGACCTGGTGCGTTTCGGCGACGCGCTGCCGCTGGCGGCGCTGGGCCTGTCGGCGATGTTCGCCTTCGACGACTCGCGCCCGCGCCTGTCGGACGCCGGCACCGCCGCGCTGGAAGCGAGCGCGGTTGGGCTGCTCGCCTCCGTGGGGATGAAATACGCCGTCGGCCGCGCGCGCCCCACGGCGGGCCTGGGCAAGGCGCAGTTCGAGGCGGGCTCGAGCGAGGATCGCTACCACTCCTTCCCCTCCAACCACACGGTGCTGATGTGGGCCGCGGTGACGCCCTACGCCGAGGAGTACGGCATGCCGTGGCTCTACGGCGCCGCGGCGCTGACCAACCTGGCGCGCATCGGCAGCCGCGAGCACTGGCTCTCCGACACCGTGGCGAGCTCGCTCATCGGCTACGGGCTGGGTTATCTTGCCTGGGACGCGCAGCACCAGGCGCGGCTGAAGAAGAACGGCCCCACGGTGCTGATCGGACCGCAATCGGTGAACCTGGCATGGCAGCTCGACTGAGAATCGCGGTTTTTGTTCTGGGAATGTTTTCTTTTCCTTTGGCGGCGCTTGCCTGCAAGGTTGTCGACCCGGAGCTGCAAGGAGGCTACGCCGGGCCGTGCGTCAACAGGCTCGCCGAGGGCGAGGGCTACGCGACCGGGATCGCCACCTACCGCGGCCGCTTCAAGGCCGGCAAGAAGGACGGGCACGGGGTCAAGACCTGGGCCAACGGCGACCGCTACGACGGCGAGTTCGTGGCCGGGCGCAAGGAAGGCCAGGGCAGCTACAGCTGGGGCCGCGGGCGCTGGCAGGGCGAGCGCTACCAGGGCGAGTTCAGGCACGACCGGCGCAACGGCCTCGGCACCTACCGCTACGCCAACGGCGACGTCTACAGCGGGCAATGGAAGGACGACGTCCCCGTCGGCGCGCCGACGCCGATGATGCTGGCGCAGCGCAAGTTCCGCGAGGAGTCGCGCAAGGCGGTGGCGAAGGATGGGCAGAAGGTGTGCCGCGCGATGCCGGTCGGCATCGGCCGGCGCGAGTGGATCCGCGGCACGGTGGTCGGCGTCAGCGGCGACAAGGTCGGGGTTCGCATCGAGCAGCCGGGCAGCCACGGCGCGACGATCTCGGGCGTCGAGATCAGGCAAGGAGAGGTGGTGTGGGATGAGCCCTACGGCTGGACCCCCTGCTGGTAAGCCCAGGCGCGGTTCGCGCGTCGCGGCGCTGCTGATCGTCGCGCTGCTCGCCGTGGGCGGCGTGTTCGCGCATTACCGCGTCGCCACCCTGACCTACTACCCGACCGCCGGGGTCGAGCTGCCGGGCGGGTTCGCCTTCCACGTGGTGCAGCAGGCGCAGCCCGACCGCGCGGCCTGCGGCGAGGCCAACGACCGCTTCCTCGGCCCGCTGGCCAAGACCTGCAAAGGCTGCAAGGTGGTGTACGCGCGCTGCCGGCGCGAGATCGACGGCACCGATCAGCTACTGATGACCGAGAGCGCGCCTTCGTTCTACGTCGTCATGGCGCCCGGGCTGCGCATGCGGGTGAGCGGGCCGGCCGACCAGCTCGGCGCGGTGTGCGACGGCATCGCGGCGCAGCTGGCGCGCGGCGGGCGGGTGAACGCGACCTGCTTCCATCCGCGCGATCCGACCCGCACCGCGCGCTGAAAACAAAAAGGCCCCGGAAAACCCGGGGCCGTCCAAACCGGCTGCCGAAGCAACCGGAAGGAGGTGCTCGTTTAGTGGTTCGTGGTGCTGCTGCTGCCGCTCGCGCCGAGTACCAGCGCGGTGCCCGCGCCCACCGCGACCACGCCGGTGGCGCTCAGGCTCGTGCCGACCACGCCACCCGTCGCCCCGCCTGCGCCCGCCGCCATCCCGCCGCCCGCTTGCGCGATTTGCTGCTGCGCGACTTGGACCGGCGTTTTCCTGGGCTGGACGTTCTGCGCGAACGCGCTGCCCGCGGCGAACATTGCCGCCACTGCGATTGCCATGCTGGTTTTCATGACATTCCTCTGCTGAGTGCCGATCGAACCCGTCTCCCCGGACCGGGTAGTCCGAGTGAGACTTTTGTCACGTTAGCTCTCCCGAGATTGAAAATCAATCCCTCTTTCGCGGTAGTCCCTTGATTTATCCTGTAGTCCTGCGGCCGGGTTTGATACGATTCGACGACCCCCAGGAGAAACCGGAATGAAGAAGAACACGCCGCCGCAATTGGCGTACCAGAGCGGGTTCGGCAACACCTTCTCCAGCGAGGCGCTGCGGGGCGCGCTGCCGCTGGGGCAGAGCTCGCCGCAGCGCACGCCCAAGGGCCTCTACCCCGAGGTGCTCTCGGGCACCGCGTTCACCGCGCCGCGGGCGGAAAACCAGAGCACCTGGATGTACCGCCTGCGCCCCTCGGCGATGCACGCGCCTTACAGGAAGATGTCGCACCCGACGCTGCGCTCGGGCCCGTTCGACGACGCCGGCGCCTCGCCCAACCGCATGCGCTGGGACCCCTTCCCCGTGCCCTCGAAGCCGACCGACTTCCTCGACGGCCTGGCGACGCTCGCCGGCTCGGGCAGCCCCGAGGCGCAGAGCGGGATCGCGGTGCACATCTACCGCGCCAACCGGGCGATGGCGAAACGCTATTTCTGGAACGCCGACGGCGAGATGATGCTGGTGCCGCAGCAGGGACGCCTTTCGATTTTTTCCGAGCTGGGAAAACTGGAAGTCGCACCGGGCGAGATCGGCGTCGTTCCGCGCGGCCTGCGCTACCGCGTCGAATTGCCCGACGGCGCGGCGCGCGGCTACGCCTGCGAGAACTACGGCCCCGCCTTCCGCCTGCCCGAGCTGGGGCCGATCGGCTCGCAGGGCCTCGCGCAGACGCGCGACTTCCTCGCCCCGGTGGCGGCGTTCGAGGACGCGGGCGGCAAGCACCAGGTGGTGTCGAAGTACCTCGGCGCGCTGTGGGCCACGGAGCTTCCCCACTCGCCGCTCGACGTGGTCGCCTGGCACGGCGACTACGTGCCCTACAAGTACGACCTGGCGCGGTTCATGGTGATCAACAGCGTGAGCTTCGACCACCCCGACCCGTCGATCTTCACCGTGCTCACCTCGCCCTCGGGCCAGGCGGGGACGGCGAACTGCGACTTCGTCATCTTCCCGCCGCGCTGGATGGTGGCCGAGCACAGCTTCCGCCCGCCGTGGTTCCACCGCAACGTGATGAGCGAGCTGATGGGGCTGGTGCGCGGCGTCTACGACGCCAAAGCGGAAGGGTTCGTGCCCGGCGGCGTGTCGCTGCACAACTGCATGAGCGCTCACGGCCCCGACGCGGCGAGCTTCGACAAGGCCACCGCGGCACAGCTCAAGCCGGTCAAGCAGGAGGACACCCTCGCCTTCATGTGGGAGTCGCGCTGGGTGTTCAAGCCGACGAAGTTCGCGCTGGACGCGCGCGAGCGGCAGAAGAAATACGACGCGGTGTGGAACGGCTTCCGCAAGAACTTCCCGGGGAAATAGCGCGATGCATCTGGACGAGACCCACGACCCGAAGCGAAGCAGCTGGCTCGCCTCGGCCAACGACCCGGGCTGCGACTTCCCGATCCAGAACCTGCCGTTCGGCATCTTCCGCCGCAAGGGCACGCTGGAGACGCCGCGCGCGGGGGTGGCGATCGGCGACCAGGTGCTCGAGCTCAGCGCCGCCGCCGCGGTCGCCGGCTTCCAGGGCGAGGCGGCCGAGGCCGCCGACGCCGGGCGCGCGCCCAAGCTCAACGCGCTCGCCGCGCTCGGGCGCGAGTACTGGCACCCGCTGCGCCTCACGCTGTCGCGCGCGCTGGCGTCGAACGCGCCCGCCAACTTGCGCAAGGCGCTCGAAGGCTGCCTGGTGCCGCTGAAGGAAGCGGAGCTCCTGCTGCCGGTCGAGATCCCGGACTACACCGACTTCTACACCTCGATCTACCACGCGACCCACATCGGACAGTTATTTCGGCCCGACGAGCCGCTGCTGCCGAACTTCAAGTGGATCCCGATCGGCTACCACGGGCGCGCCTCGTCGGTGGTCGTCTCGGGCACCGGGATCACGCGCCCCCTGGGGCAGGTCAAGGCGCCCGACGCGCCGCATCCCGCGTTCGGGCCGTCCAAGCGGCTCGACTACGAAGTCGAGCTCGGCTTCATCTGCGGCCCCGGCAACCCGCTCGGCACCCCGGTGCGCATCGCCAACGCGCTCGAGCGCGTGTTCGGCGTCGTGCTGCTCAACGACTGGAGCGCGCGCGACATCCAGGCCTGGGAATACCAGCCGCTCGGGCCGTTCCTCGCCAAGAGCTTCGCCAGCACCGTCTCGCCCTGGGTCGTCACCCTCGACGCGCTCGAGCCCTACCGCGTGCAAGCCTTCCGCCGCCCGCCGAGCGACCCCGCGCCGCTGCCCTACCTCACCGACTCCGACGAGCGCGACGAAGGCGGCTTCTCGATCGAGGTCGAGATGTACCTGCGCACCGCGGGCATGCGCGAGACCGGCATGCCGGCCGTGCGCCTGTCGCACGGCAACTACCGCGACTGCTACTGGACCCTGGGCCAGCTCGTCACCCACCACACCTCCAACGGCTGCAACCTGCGCCCCGGCGACCTGCTCGGCAGCGGCACTATCTCCGGCCCCACCCCCGACTCGGCCGGCGCCATGATCGAGCTCACCCAGGGCGGCAAACACAGCGTCAAACTCCCCGGCGGCGAAACCAGAAACTTCATCGAAGACGGCGACGAACTCATCCAGCGCGGAAGGTGTTCGCGGGATGGATTCGCGACGATCGGCTTCGGCGAAGCCGCAGGCCTGGTCCTCCCCTCCCTGAAGTAAACCGGGGACAGACCCCGATTTCGCGGGTCAAGTCGCTGAAGCGCTGAAGAGAAATCCGAGGTCCGTCCCCGATTTCCAAAACGGGGTCAGACCACGTTTTCGTGGGCGGGTATCGCATCGTACGCTGGGCGCACTCGCGCCCACGCGTGCCGCCATCGCGGCGCTTTATCCGAATGTCTTGATTACAAAATTCTGACGCGGGAGTAGATTCTGCGAGGGGGGGGGATTGCCGTGCGCGATAGCGCGTAGACAGAGCTTGAGCGGGTCGACGCGGGCCGCTGCCTTGTGAAATAGCCGGGGCACCCCCGCGGCGATTGATTGGGCAAGGTTCTGATCAGTCTGGAAGTTGCGAGACGCGCAAGGGCGACCTGGTGCCAATGCGGGAACTGCACAATGAGTGATTCGTCTGCCATCTTAGAGCTTCTGCAGTGGGCATCGATCGCCTTGTATTTCGCCGTCGCCGGCGGGGCCCTCTATTGGGCTAATAGAAAGCCTTCTTCTGTGCGGGCGAAGGCGATTAGCGTCGTCGCTGCTCTCGCGCTCTTGGGCATCCTCCCTGGGAGCTATGCCTTGCGCGCGATAGATCAACAGCGCTCGCGCGCGGAAGTCGAGAAGTACCGCGAAGCGGCGTGGGCGCATTTTAAGCAGCGCTGCAGAGACAACGCGGGCGAAGCGATC
>Ga0315556_1001933_pt1 | contig 12151 bp, 13 predicted proteins | sample SalMarSW160310MG_FD_202112 | JGI IMG/M metagenome (GOLD analysis project Ga0315556, IMG submission 202112) | Salt marsh sediment microbial communities from the Plum Island Ecosystem LTER, Massachusetts, United States - Salt Marsh Sediment SW1603-10 ...
GGTGCCGGAGCCGCCGAAGGGATCGAGAACTAGGTCCCCTTCGCCCGTGGACATCTCGATCACCCTGTCCAGTAGCTTCAGCGGCAACTCGTTGGCCCCGTTGCGGCGCTTGTATTTGGCGTGTCGAACCGGAGCGATGTCCCACCAGACGTCGGAGAGGTTGACCCCCTTCGGGTTCATCTTGGCCTTGTAGCCGCCGTAGTCGCGCAGGTCACCGGCGCAATGGGGGCAGACTTGCATCGGCAGACGGTCGGGATGGAACACGCGCGCCTGCCGACCCTTGACGAAGTAGAGCAGCGAATAATGGGAAGGGTAAAGCCGGCGCTGGATCGGCAGGCTGTACTTGATGTCCACGGCGATCCAGTGGACGAAGGTGAGCCGCCCGCTGAGGAAGGCTGCGATCTCGGCGTTCCAACGCGGAAGATTCCAAAGCAACAGCGATCCGCCGTGCTTGAGCAGGCGGATGCACTCCGAAAGCCAAGTCTCGCACCACTCCAGATAGCGTTCGGTCTTGAGGTTATCGTTGATACTGGATGGGTAGAGCTTGTTCAGGTTGAACGGGGGGTCCGCGAAGATCATGTCGACAGAGTCGCTATCCAGACTGCGCATCAGCTCTATGCAGTCCCCCTGATACAGCCGTCCGAGCCCGGTCTCCAGCGTCACGCGAGGCGCACCGGCTGCGGGCTCGGGCTTGGCGTGCGATGGTTGCGGCGTTTCGAGGAGGCGGGCGACCTCTCCTGCGTTAGCCTGGATCGCGTTCAGCACCTCGCGCGAGAGGCGCCCCATCGCGAGCATAAGCTCCAGGTCGGAGATGTTCGCCACCGCGAGCACCCGTGTTAGGTCTTCACCCGTGGGCAACAGGTTGGCATCGTTGTAATTCCGAAGCCTTTCCGTTGGGATGCCGCTGCGCGATGAAAATTCCGCTACTTCGCGCCTCTGGGTGGGGTCGATACCAACGGCACGAAAAAACTGGTCTGAGAAGCTCATAGGTCATCCCCTCTGATCCAGTGAACATGCTAACACGAGGTGCACGCGGACCGAAGACTATAGTCCGTCGACTATCGTCTGAAGCTCTCCTAGTCTGCCTACGTTCTCCCATTCGGAGCCAGACATGCGGCCAGAGCAGGCCTTCGGCATCGTGTTGCGTGATCTGCGGCAGGTGCGCTCCATGTCCCAGGAAACGCTCGCCTTGGAGAGCAACCTGGACCGGACCTTCATCTCGCTGTTAGAGCGTGGGCTGCGCCAGCCATCGCTGACGACGATTCTCCAGCTTGCCGGTCCGCTCGGCGTCTCGCCCGAGGAGCTGGTCGCTTCGGTGGTGGAAGTATTGTCCCAGGGAGATGAACGTCGTGAAGCTTCTTGAGTATCACGACATCCTCAATGCCGGGATGTTTGAAGAGTCCCAAACCCTGCGGCAAGCATGGGACGACGTGCGGCGGGCTATCGCGCTGACTGACTGGCCGCACGGAGCAGGCTCGTTCACCATCTATCCGGAGAGCGGAAAGAAGAGCGGAGAGGGCAACGGCGTCAAGCTGATCAAAGTGCCCTGCATCCGCGCCTTGCGCGAGCGGGGCTGGCTGATCGAGCGGCTACCGAGCTTAGGGTCGAGCGTCCTGCGCACCGGCGATCTAGACGCCTTGAAAAACACGCCGGACGGCTACGTTGCATTCGAGTGGGAAACCGGGAACATCTCATCCAGCCATCGCGCGCTCAACAAACTGTTCCTGACGATGCAGGAGACCGACACGATCGGGAGCTTTCTCGTCGTTCCAAGTAACCGGTTAAAGGTCTTTCTGACAGACCGCATCGGCAACATCGGCGAGCTGGAGCCATATTTCCCCCTATGGCGGAACCTGACCGGAATAAGAGGCGCCCTGCGAATCATCGTAGTGGAGCACGATGCTGAGAGCTTCGACGTACCCAAAATTCCGAAAGGGACGGACGGACGCGCGCGGCGTTAGCAGCTACTCTTCTTTCCTGCCTGGGCGTTCGGACCGTTACACGCATGTCGCGAGGAAAGGGATCATTCTTTTTGCAGGAATACGATGAACTCCTCCCGCATGGTGTTCGCCATGCCCTTAATCGAACGCGGAATCTCGGTGCTGAAAGAAAATCCGACGGCTTCCGCTTCGGATCTGAGAATCTGATTCAGACCTGTTACTTCATGCGCTGGGATCTTTAGCACCTTACTCAGTTGGTTGTTGTTCGTTCCGACGACGATGACGCAGTAGCGTCCCTGGCGTAAAACCCGAAAACATTCCCCCAGTACGGATCGCATGTCTTCGACATAGCAAGCGTATTTGTCCGAGAGCTTGCGACCTCCGCGCAGTCCGATCATCTTTGCTTCGAGCTGAGACCGATCGACGCCCAAGGCAGCCAAGTGGAATGCATCGTTCTCGGCGTAATCGATGGCGAAGCTGTACGGAGGCGAGAACAAGATAGCGTCAACCGACTCGCCTGGAATGTCCATACTTCGTGCATCCCCATGCCTCGAAGAAACATCGCCTAGATTGAACCCTTGGGCATGCCTAACCGTTTGAAATTTTGCGCAGCAATGGAGGTAACGCTCCAGAATACCTCGGAACAACTCAATGGGCGCTTTGCGCTGTGAGCGCTGCGCGTAACCTATGGCGTCGAGGAACGCCAGAAGGAGCAAAGCGTATGTTTCGGCGGTGTGCTGATCACGGAAGCGTCGGCCCGACACTATGTATTGCTCTCCCTCCTCCATGATTCTAGCCATTTCATCGTCCGTTGACGCTTCGTCATGTCGGTCCTGATCGGCCAGACCATATTGCCGTGCGAAATAGGCGAAGGTTGACTCGATGTTCTTTAGCGCCCCTTCTACCCTATTCAGAGACATGGTCAACCCGGAAGCTTTGACATCGGTCATGAACACGCAGAACGGGCTGATGTCGATACCGATAGACCGAATTCCGAGCAAGGATGCCTCGATCGGCACTGTTCCAGATCCCATCATGGGATCCAGCACGGTGTCGCCGGGACCAACACCAATCACGTTGAGGATGCCCCGGATCATTTGCGGATGAAATTTTCCGCGATAGGGGAAGAGTCCGTGAGTCGCATACCCAGTTCGAAAGTTGTTTGTAGCGAAAAAGGATTTTAGGCGTGACGAGGAATAGTCCGGCAGCTTCAGGGTCTCTCCAACGCAGGTGAGAAAATGCCGCGTCGGGCGGCCTTCAATGGACCAGAAATAGGCGGCTTGATCAACCAGCCGCTTGTTCTCGAGCGCTTTCACCTCCAACCAAGCGAGATGTAGCTCATAGACCTCGCGCAGCCCCGGTATCAGCTGATAACCCGACGGAAAAAGGCTCTGCGGGAATGGCGTCAATAGCTGAGTAGACAATTACAAGCCCCGACTGTTGTCCCGAATTGGTCGACTCCGGTCGGCACCTGGGGTGCCGTCGGGTTGAACGCAATGGACCATGCCCCCGCTCACGCGCCGTACCCGCCAGAGGTCGGTCAGGGACCTGCCCTTCTTCGCCACGAGGTTGCCCCGCCGCGGGCGGGTCTTCGGGATGGGCACAAACTCCGGCAGATGGCAGCCGAAAACTAGGCCGAACTCCTTGATCTTCTCCGCCCATTCACGTTTTAACTGCTCCCGCAGCCTGGGCTCTTGGACTTGGGCAATCAGGTCGTCGATGGCGGACAAGGAGAATTCCCTTTTGATTTTGGAGTATCAGGCTCGGCTATTTGAGCACTTGCCACTCTCAGCGCCAATCGCCGCCGCGCGGCCAATGACCGCACGACGAAGCATCTAACCTCGCCGCGTCTAGCGCAGGCATCAAGAAACGCCGCAGTAGATCGAGGACCTCCGCCAGCGTAATGGGTTCTAACGCATTCTTGGCAAGGAACGCCCGCCACTGGGTCTGCTTCTGGCTGTCCTGGGCGAAGTCCTCGGTTAAACCGAAGGGTACCTCATCCGGGATCGGCGTCCCACGCCGGTCGAAGGTCGCGCGAATCGCCCGGCGGAGGGTTTCGCCGTCGAAGTCGAGGTTGCGGGCCAGGACCCACAGGTCGAAGTAATCCTTCATGCGGCTGTTGGCGATACCCAGCACGACCAGGGCCTCGAGCTTTTCGGCGACGACGGTGTAACGGGGGTCCGCGCGAAGTGTTGGGGCAGGCAGATCGGGCAACATGCTCGGATAGTCGACCGGTTCCGGGGCGGGCGTTACCACATCGCCGAAGCCCACATCGACCTGAACGGGGCAGCGGGCGCCGGCGAGGATCCCGACCAGAGTGACCCGGATGCCCCCATAGTTGGCGTCCTTGCGAATCTCCTCCGCATGGACCGTCTCCGCTTGAAAGAGGATGCCATCGTCGGACTCGACATTCGCGGAGCACAGCTCGCGAAACACGACCTCGATGTGCGGGATATCCGCAGGGCCGAATCCCAGCAGATCGGCATCCCGGGTCGGGCGATGGGGAATGTCGAACCACAGGTCGAAGAGCAAGGCGCCTTTGAGCAGAAAGCGCTCGGCATGCCTGGATTGACTCAGGCGATAGAGGAGTCGCTCCAGAGCGTAGCGGGTCAGCACCAGGTTAAAGTCCTGCTTCTCGGCCTTCGCCTTGTTGAGCAGGCGGGCGCGGACGGAGGCGGCCTTGTCCTGCCCCTTCACGTCAGGCTCTCCAGGTACGGACGCATGACGTTGGCGACCCGGCAGAGCCTGGCGTAGCGCCAAAGCTCGTCCATGGTCACCCGCTTCGCCTTCCAGGACTCCCGCAGGGCCTCCAGCGCCACGTCGAGCCCGATCTTGTTACGGTACTTGAAGCAGTCCGCCACGGTCCGCGCCAGGTTGGTGACACGAACCGGCACGCCGTCGATCTGCTGCTCCTCGATCCCCTCTGTCAGGGCGCGCTCGGAGAAGCGCACGATCCGAAGCGGCGGATAGTCCAGACGAGGGGCGCGCGCCTTGTTGGGGATGGCGAGCCAGACCTCGAATGGCGCCTGGGTAGTCACTTCATGAAAGCGCAGCGCCGAGAGCAGGCAGACAACGGCCCGCGGATGCTTGCGGGCGACCTCGGCCAGCGCCGAGTGCTCCGAGACCGCTCGATCCGGAAGGGCATAGAGCCCGCGTCCGACGCGCGCAAGCCGCCCCTGGCGCACCAGGCGAGTCAGCGAGACCCGAGGCAGACCGCGGGCGTCCAGATCCAGGGGACGGATGAGCCCCTGTTCACGGGCAAGCGCAAGGATGGCGTCCTGGGTAGATTCCATGGTGGGAGCTTGTTCCAATACGGTGGTAATTGTCAACAAGTACCTGCTTATTGGAACGTCGAATTACCCTTTCCAGGACGGCCGATGAACCAGTCCACTTCTGCTTGACCAGACGGAAACAGAAGGTGCCACCATTGAGGCACGAGAGTCACGGTTAAGCGCCTCCGCGTGCTCCCGCCTCTCTGAATGCTTTCAGAACCGGATGGCCCCGACGGCCCCGTTCAAGGCGCAACTCACCGCCCCTCCCGACCATTTGCCGATCCCCCCGGCCCAATCCGGCGGCGGCGTGTAATCAATCTACGGCAACGCCGGCAGCGTGGATTCCCACAGCTCCGTCTCCGCCTCCCAGCGCGCCTCGTCGCTATCCAGCCCGTCGGAGCGGGTGTCGCTGCGCTCGGCCGCATCCTCCCTCTCGTCGGACAGGTCGTACTCGCTTCCGGTGCCGGTCAGCTGCTCCAGGTCGAGGTCCTCCAGGGTGGGGTAGTTTCCGGTCTCGACCAGGATCGCCAGCCACTCGTCGAGGCTCACCCGCTCCCAGTCGACCCGGGAGAAGTCCTCCACGGCGATCCCCGAGCAGTCCGGGGCGTCGTCCTCGCCCCAGCCGCGCCCGAGCTGGGGGCGGATCTGCTCGTTGAGGATCCGTGCCAGCGGGGTGTTGAAGCAGCAGTAGGCCTTGCGCCGCTCGATGCAGGCGGTGAGCACCTTGGACTTGCAGTAGGAGCCCACGTAGTGACAGGACTTGAGCTCGCGCTTGGCGCCGAGCTCGAATTCTTCCTGCTCGCAGGTCCAGATCAGCTGGATCAGGATCACCGCCACCGTGTAGATCATGTAGGCCACCATGACCCAGGCGAGCGCGGTGCCGATCAGGCCGCCGAGCTGGATGGTGCCCGACTGCAGGCTGCCGCCGACGAAGGCCGCCCCGCCGTCGACGGTGAAGAGCGCGTTGGCCGCCGCCTCGCCGAAGATATCGGCCACCCACTCGGCGGTCTGCTTCATGAGGGCCTGCTTGAAGGCATCCAGCGAGATCTGCGCCGCGGCATCGCTTGCCTCCGCGGCGGTCTTGCCCATCAGGCTGTTGGCCGCCGAGGTGAAGGACCTGGTCACCTCGCTCCAGGCCGAGACGACCGGATTGCGCAGGGTCTCCCAGGAGCCGCGCAGGGTGCTGCCCGTATCCAGCCCCATCAGGGCGTTGTCGATCTTGCCCACCGCGAGCACCAGCGACAGATAGTCCGCCAGGGAGATCCCGTCGGGCGTGGTGCAGCAGTTGACGATGCCCCCCACCGCCTTCTTGCACTCCATGGCATCGCCGGAGAAGACGACACAGCTTCCAGTGCTGCAGTCCATGTCCGAGGCGGCCATCTGCGCCGCCTCCAGGGCAGCGGCGGCCTCGGCGAAGTCGCCCGACTGCTCCTCGGCCGCATCCAGGCAGTCCTCGCCCATGCAGCGTACGGGACCTGCGCAGTCCATGCTGGACGTGCCCTCCAGCACCGGGATGCCGTGCAGGGTCCCGCAGTCCCAGGTCTCCTCGAAGACGTAGCAGAGTCCGCTCTCGCCCTGGGCGTACTTGACGCAGTCGCTGGAGATGAATCCACACTGGGGATCTTCCTCCAACGCCGTGCAGTCCGTCTCCACGCCCCCCTCGTTGTAGGGGCAGTGCAGCTTCCCCTGGGGATCGGTCCAGCAGTCCATCTGGCCCTGGTAGAAGCCGGAGCAGTCGCCGCTCACCGTGATGAGCTCGCACAGGTTGGAGATCCCCGCCACCGGCGAGGGGAGAAGATCATCCTCGCAGATACTCCCGCCGGTGAAAGGGATGCAGCCGTCGGTCAGCTCCGGCATTTGGGCGCACTGGATCGCCCCCTCGCAGGCCCCGTCACCGATGGCATTGACCAGATCCAGGCAAGCGGGATCGTCCTCCCAGGCATCGGCGACCAGCACCTGGGATGGATCGAAACGGATGCGGATCTGCACCGTGCCGCCGCCCAGGTCCCCGCCCTGGATCAGGGCGAGTAACACCCGCTTCTCGCCGGCCGTCTGGAAGTAGGCGCTCACATCCTTGCCGAGCCAGACCGTCGGCGCGGCGTGATTCTCACACTCTCCCGCGGTGTGCGAGTAATAATTGGTCCCGTCGATCAAGAGGCCGGCGATGTAATCCTCGTACCAGAGCTCCTCGAGGACAGCGCTTTCGATCGCCTCGGGCTTCAAGACCCGCATCGTTCCCGTGAGCTCCTGGTAGCAGGGTCCGGTTGGGAAGGAGCGACCGACGGTCCAGAGCACGCAGCCGTCGCCGCAGGGCTCGAAGGTGCCCCCGGAGCCCAGCTCGAAGATCTCCTCGATTGTGTAGTCGTGGCGGATCTCGCAGGCACCGGAGTAGTCCATGACGCGCTCGCAGGTACGGTAGTCCGGAACATGGGTATAGCGCTCGTCCTCGGTGAATTCGGTGTGGATGCTGCAGTCGGCGAAGCTGGCGGCCAGCTCATCGAAGTTGTCCAGCACATCGTCGGTCTGGGACCAGAGGGGGTCATTGGTCATGTCCGGGCGCGAACGGTCGACGCTCGCGCGCAGGCCTTGGAAGGCAGCGCCGGTCGCCGACTCCTCCCCGATCAGGCTGTTCTGCGCCGCCTGGCCGGCGTTTACCACGCCCAGGTCATTGCCGAAGAGGTCGGTGTAGCCGGACAGGTCGCCGCCGTTGGAGCCGGGGAAGAGCTCGCCGAAGTCGAGCTGGGTCTCCTCGGCCTGTCCGGGGAACAGGGTCAGGGTGGAACCGCCGACCTCGGGCAGCGTCACCCCCTCGGCCAGGGCCGAGCCCTGCGCCTGGGCGGTCCTTCCCGCATCGCTCACGGCATCGCCCCAGGCCAGCGCCCAGGGCACCCAGGCGGTGGTGACGCAGAGCAGCCCGACAAGGATCCGTGCCGGCCAACCCTGGCGGTCGATCCGCAGGGAAAGGCCGTCAGAAGGTCGCGCAGCAGTCATTCCAGCGCCACAGCAGGTACAGATGGTCCTCGCCCGGACCGGGCAGCGAGCGCCACTCCCCCCAGCGGAAGGCGCTCTCGCCGATGACGTGATTGGATTGGGTCTCCGGCAGGGGGTAGAACATGGACATGCGGTACTGGGACTTGTGCAGGAAGGGCTCGATGGGCGCCCCGCACAGGGCCTCGTCGCCCATGGTGCCCCTCGCCAGCCCGCGCCGGTGCAGGGCCGCCAGCGCCCGGGTCGCCGAGAGGCTGGTCTCGCTCGGGCGCGAGCCGTAGTTGGGCGCCGCCCCGCTGAAGGGATAGAGCAGGCCCCAGGTGCCGGCGCACCAGAAGAGGGAATCCAGCGGCTCGCCGGCGCTCGCGGCGGCGGCGTCGGCCAGACAGGCCGCGAGCGCTACCGGATTGGCGAGCCAGGCCGCCTCCGGGTTGGTGAAGAAGGCCAGTTCACCGTTGTTCCAGGTCGGATCCAGCTCGGACAGGTACAGGATGTCGAAGTCCAGCATCGCCTCAAAGTTGCAGCGATCCTCGTAGAAGAGGTCGAGCAGGGTCAGCAGCGGGAAGGCGTACCAGTGGTAGTTGTAGAAGCTGATGTCCGAGGCATCCCACTCGGACTTTCCGGCGGTACCGAGCAGGCGCCGGCTCCCCAGCGGCAGTCGGATGCCGCCCAGCGCCGGCGAGCAGGCCGGCGCGCGGGTCAGCTCGACGATACGCGCCGGCTCCCACATGGAGACCACGAAGCCCGGGTGCGGCACCCCCAGCCCGTCGCTGCAGACGCAGACGACCTGGTCGGAGGCCGCATCCGGGCGGTCGCCGCCGCCGATGGACAGGCCCGCGATGCGGATCGGGAACAGGCACTTCCAGCAGATATCCGTGATGAGCTTGCCGGAGAAGAGCTCGGCGTCCGGGCAGCCGGCATCGGAGGCCGGCAGCGAGCGCAGCCAGAGGACCAAGAGGGATGCCAGAACTGTGCTCAGGAAGCTCGTGTGGATGGATTTGCCCATCAGGCAGCCCCCAGGACATGTACCATCCCCAGCCAGGCGGCGAGGACCACCGCCCCGATCGCCCAGCCGGCCTCCGGCAGCAGGGCGATGGAAAGCGCGCCGACCAGGAGTCCCGCGAGGAACCAGAAGAGTCTTGTGGCTGCCGGAAGCCAAAGACCAATAGGGACCTTCATGGCACCGCCTCCGGCGGCACCTCGGCCACCAGGAAATGAGTCCCGCGCGCCTCGACGAAGGCGGGTACCCGCTCCAGGGCGAAGCGCGCCCGCACGTCCGGCGTGAGCAGGTAGACCGGGGAATCGAGGGCGTCCTCCACGGAGGTCAGCCCCTCCCAGCCCAGCCTGCGCTCGAGGCGGGTGACCAGATAGGTGACCCGCAGGTCGCCAGCCTCGCGGCCCAGCCGCCTGGCGGTCGCCACCTGGCGTTCATCGCTGGCATCGAAGATCACCAGGCGCTGGGTGAAGGGCAGCCGGTCGAGGGGATTGACCGTTTCACCGGCTCTGACCAGGAGGGTGCCGTCGGCCGTTCTGACCTCGCGCGTGGCGGTGATCGTGGGATCGATCTCGCGAGTGCGAGGCTCGGCGGCGACGGGGAGGTCCTCGAAGGCGACGTGCTGCCAGTAGCTCTCCAAGGCTTGCTCGCGCAGCTTCTCCAGGTCGAGGACGGCCAGGCGGCGCTGCAGCTCCTCGATCAAATCGGGCTCGGTGACGGCCTTCACCGGCCCCCGCACCCCAAGGTCCCCGCGCTCGCCGGCGAGCACCCGCGTGCGCAGCCACAGGGGATCGGAAAGCCCGGCAACGCGCGCCAGCTCGCCATGCGGGCCGTAAGCCAGCAGCACCGGGGCGATGTCGATCCCGGCTGCCGCGAAGGGGGTGGGATCGAGCACCACCTCCGGGACGGGATCCATCCCGGCGAGCAGACTGTGGATCTGGCGGACGAAGTCCATCAGGGACTCGTCCTCGGCCACCCCGCGGAAGACGACCCGCACCCGCGGGGTGTCGGCGGCGAAGGCGAAGATCTCCTCGAGCTGGGCGGCGCCCAGGGAACGGGAGGCCAGGACCGTGAGGCGGATATCCTGCGCGCGTAGAGCGGTCGCATCCTGACCCTGGTCGCCGCCTTCGATACTGACTGTCCCTTCCTGTCCAGCTAGGACGGAAGCAGGTGATTCGGAGACAGCTCCGGCCGTCGTATCCGGACACAGCTGCCCCAGATCCCGGCAGGCGGAGACAGTGGGAATGCCTTCGCGGAAGCGCTCGCGCTGCTGCCGGCCCAGCGCCTCGCCCGCGGCTTTGGCCTCGTCATGCGGATTGGCGTCGAGCCAGGCCGGTCGCTCGGTAGACTGGACCCACGACTGGATCGCCCTCGCCTGATCGCGCAGCGCCCGCAGCGCCTCGTCACGCCCCGCATCCCCGGTCACCGGAAGCGGTGCCAGGATCAGCGCGAGCAGGAAACCCCCTGTCCTACCAGAGCGCATAGGCCCGTCCGATGACCCGGTGCTCCGGGAGAAAGCCCCAGTAGCGAGAGTCGAAGCTGTCGGCTGTGGCCCCCATCATCCACAGGTGACCGGGCGGCACCCTGTCGTCGCGAAAGAAGTCGTTGGGCGGGCGCTTGAGCGTGCCCGCGAGCGCCAGTCCCCCGCCGACATCGGCCCCGTTGATACGCACCGATTCCGGGCCGACCTGGATGCGGTCCCCCGGCACGCCGGCGGCGCGCTTGACGATGGTCTGTCCTTCGTGGAAGTAAGGTCCCAGACCCCGGGCCGCGAAGGCGACGATCGCGCCCCGCGTCACCACACGGTCATGGCGGTCGATGAGGAACCAGCGGTGCGACGGCAGGCACTGGTGGTCCTGGTCGTCATAGCCGATGTGGAAACGCTCGATCAGATAGGCGCCAGCTCCCAGCACCAGCAGGAGCGTCAGACCGGCGCGCAGCACAAACCGCGGCCAGGTCATGTGACCGCGTCCGGTAGCCGTTTCGGCAGCTTTGTCGGGGGCGATCACGACACCCTCATCTCGTGGAATGGGAGCCATGGCTCACTCCGCCGCCGGCGGATCACATCGCGCGATGAGCCCGTTCGTCCGATACTTGGGCACCACGGTCTGCCCCTGCGGGGTCAGGATCCGCAGATAGGCCACGCCGTCGATGCAGAGCAACGACCAGTACCCGTCGGTCACGGACGTTCCGTCGCCATAGACGAGCGGGTTGTTCACCGCCTTCGGCGGCTCCGCGGCCGGTTTGATCACCGCGGCGAGGACTATGATCCCAATGGCGAGCAGGACCGCGAGTGGCCAGACACGCGACGGCACGAAGAGTTGATGCCATGGGTGGCTCATCGGGCCGGGTCTCCTGCGCCCTCTGGGTTGACGTCAGGAACAAGGTAGAGCTCCGGAGGAGCAGCGATCACCGCCTGGGCGTCGAGCACCAGGAAGCCGCCGGCGGCGAGGCGTTCGGCTTGCTCCTTCTGGCGTGCCACCTCGGCGCCAAGCTGCGCTGGCTCCGCGTCGCGAACTGCCCCCGCCATGTCGAACAGGATCACCGGCGGGCGCAGTGCCAGCTCCTCGCGCAGACTTTCCGCGGTCCACCGCGCGCCGAAATAGCCGGACGCACCCATGGCAACGAGTCCCAGCAGAACCGCCGGCCAGAGGGACAGAGGTATGCGCGTTGGACTTCCCGGGGTCCGTGGCGGTGCGGAAGGTGTCTCGGTCTCAGGCCGCATGACCACGCTCCGCCAGCAGCGCGCGGATCGCCTCCACCACAGAGAGTCCGCCCTCGCGCAGCCTCTGCAGCGCCGCCACGTCCTTGGGATCGGTGGAATAGAGGAGCCGCCGGAAGGGGTCCACCACCAGGCGCCCGATGCCGCCGCCGCGATCGGTGAGGACCATGATCTCGGAATAGGCGCCGGGGAGGGTGTGCACGCTCTTCAGAAGCTCCGCCCCGGCCTCGGTCAT
>Ga0315556_1001935_pt1 | contig 12143 bp, 6 predicted proteins | sample SalMarSW160310MG_FD_202112 | JGI IMG/M metagenome (GOLD analysis project Ga0315556, IMG submission 202112) | Salt marsh sediment microbial communities from the Plum Island Ecosystem LTER, Massachusetts, United States - Salt Marsh Sediment SW1603-10 ...
CGGACGGAAGTGGCTCATCGGCGCAGACCCCCAAGTGCGATGCGCCTATTCTACTTCTACCGGGCCGTTCCGCCGCCTGGCAGCGGGAAAGTCCGACAGACTGCTAGACAAACATCTGCACGGAATCGAACGTTGCGATCCGCTATTCCTCCATTTTCAGAATCTTGCTACCGCCGATAACGACGGTACTCCCATGTGCCGCCGCGAGCGCGTCCCAGGTTGCCTGATTGCCGAAGTTTCCGGACCGATAGCAACCTTCCTTCCGCGGTCGCCCCGATTACTGCCCTCGCACCAACAGCTGCACGTGCTCGCGCAAGAATTCCAGGAAGGTGGCGGCCACCACCGATAGCTGCTTGCCCTTGGGCCGCACCAGGTACCAGGCGCGCAGGATGGGAAAGCCCTCCACGTCCAACTCGGCCAGCTCCCTTTGGTCGGGATCCGAGCTCAGGGTGCTGCGTGACAGCAAGGCCAGCCCCAGACCACCCGCCACAGCCTGCTTGATGGCCTCGTTGCTGCCCAGCTCCATCTTGATTTGCAGGGGGGTCTCGCGCTCCTGGAAAACCCGCTCCATGGTCATGCGTGTGCCGGAGCCCTGTTCGCGCACCAGGAAGGTCTCGCGAGCCAGCTCTGCGAATGGGATGCGCTCGCGTCCGACCAGGGGATGGGTTGCGGGGGCCAGCACAATGAGTGGATTGTCCATGAAGGGCTCGCTTTCGGTCTCCATGCCCTCCGGGGGCACGCCCATTACGTAGAGGTCGTCCCGGTTGCCGGCCAGGCGGTCCAGCAGCCGGTCGCGGTTTACTACCTCGAGGGCGATGTCGATGCCCGGGTACCGGGCACAGAAGGGACCCAGGATGCGCGGCATGAAGTATTTGGTTGTGGTCACCGCGGCGACCTTCAGCCGGCCCTGCTTGAGCCCCTTGAGATTGGCGATGGTCTGCTCGAAGCGGCCCCAGGTGCCCAGCCAGTCGGCGCAGGTTGCGTAGAGCTCGCGCCCGGCCTCGGTGAGGAAGACCTTCTTGCCCAGCTGCTCCAGCAAGGGCAGCCCCACCTGTTCCTGGAGCAGTCGAATCTGTTTCGACACGGCAGGCTGGGAAATACGCAGCTCCTCGGCCGCACGGGAAAAGCTGAGCAGCCGGGCCACTGCCTCGAAGGCCCGCAGCTGGCGCAGGGTGGCATGCATCATGGCCGGCTGTTGTCCCCCGAAAGAATAACCAAAAGGATATCGTTCCTATGGCGATTATTCATTATTTTTCCTAATTGAATTTTCCTAGACTCCTCTGCCACGGGCGGTGCTTCACCCAGATCGCCGCCGGCGTTTCTATCAACCCGAGGAGTCTGCATATGACCCATTACATCGTCCTGCCATCCCCGCCGGCAACCGGGCCATGCTGTTTCCGGACGCAGTCGCCGACTGGTCACAGGGTCGCATCGCGCCCGTTGTCCAATGCCGCCGATGGAGGTCGCCATGCTGCCTAGCCTACTCACCCCCGGCCTCGTTCTGGCCGCACCCCTGCTCTTGTTGCTGGTCGGTCTGATACCTGCCACCTGGGCCAATGCTCGACCCGGCCCGATGGCGCGCCTGTCCGGCGCCGCCGCCTGGCTAGCCTTCGCCAGTGCCCTGGCGGCGGCGGCGGGCCACCTGGTCGAAGGGACCCGCTCCTGGACCCTCTACAGCTTCGACCTGCCCGGTGAGCTGGGGGCCTTCGCCTTCGGAACCTATGCGAACAGCGTCACGGTGATCATGCTGGTGCTGGTGTCCTTCGTCGGTGCCGTGGTCACTCGCTACGCGCGCAACTACCTGGACGGGGACCCCAACCGGGGCCGCTTCAACAAGTGGCTCGCCCTGACCCTGGCCGCCATCCTCACCCTGATCGCCTCCGGGAACCTGCTGATGTTCGCCCTGGCCTGGATCGCCACCAGCCTGTGCCTGCACCAGCTGCTGATGTTCTATCGAATGCGCCCGGCCGCCGTGCTGGCCGCCCATAAGAAGTTCATCGCCAGCCGCATCAGCGATCTGAGCCTGCTCAGCGCCATCATGCTCATCGGCTCCACCCTGCACACCCTGCAGTTCGACGAAATGTTCCGCATCCTGGCGGCCATGCCGGGACCCCTGCCCACTGCTCTGCAGATCGCGGCCCTGCTGATCGTGCTCAGCGCAGGCCTCAAGTCCGCCCAGTTCCCCTTCCACGGCTGGCTGCTCCAGGTGATGGAGGCGCCGACCCCGGTGTCGGCCCTGCTGCACGCGGGGATCGTCAACGCCGGCGCCTTCCTGGTCATCCGCATGAGTCCGGTCATGTCCCATTCCGAGCTCGCCTTGGGCGTCCTGGCGGTGGTCGGACTGGTCACTCTGGCCCTGGCCTCCCTGGTCATGCTGACCCAGACCAGCATCAAGGTATCCCTGGCCTGGTCCACCACGGCGCAGATGGGCTTCATGCTGCTGGAGTGCGGTCTCGGCCTCTACAGCCTGGCGATGCTGCACCTGGTGGCCCACTCCCTGTACAAGGCCCATGCCTTCCTGGCCTCCGGCAGCGGCGTCGATTCCTTCCGGGCGCCTGCCATGTCCTATGCGTCCCACGGCCTCGAGCCCGTGCGATTGCTGGTTGCCCTGGTCAGCAGCGGTCTCATCGCAACGGGCGTGGGCGCCGTCTTCGGCATTACCGCCGGGGAGCAGCCGGCCCTGTTGGCGGTCGGCGCGGTGGTTGCCATCGCCGTGAGCCAGCTGCTCCTGCAGACGGCCGACGTGGTCGGCGGCAGCGTCTTGTTCCTCCGCGGCCTGGGCTGGAGTGCCCTCGTCTCGGTCGCCTACTTCGCCCTGCACGCCCTGTTCGAAACAGCCTTGCAGGGGGGCTTTCTGCCGGTGCAGGACGCAGCCGGGCCCTTCCAGTCCGCGCTGGCCATGGCCATCGTCTGCGTCTTCCTGACGCTGCTGGTGCTGCAGCAGCTGCTCAAGAAGGATCCGGCGGCCCTCGGCGAAGACCTCTACATGCATCTCTACAACGGTCTCTACATCGACGTCTACATCACCCGGTTGCTGCAGCGCCTCTGGCCCAGCCCGACGCCGATACCCGAGACCATGCCAGCCCCCTTTGCGACTGTTCCTTCCCAAGGAGTTTGAACCATGAGCCCGACAAACGTATCGACCCTGAAGAGCACCGCGAGCCCCGCCCGGGACCTGCCCGCGACCGAGGCCCGGCCCAAGTCGGTCCCTGCAGACCGATCGGTCGCCCCGGCGCCGGTCGAAGCCTCGACGATGGACACCGAGGAGCTGAACCGGCGCATCGATGCCGCCTGCGGGCGTGTCGCGCCGCTGTGGCCCCTGAAGCACTTCGTCGCCGTCAACCCCTTCTTCGGGTTGAGTGATCACAGCTTCCAGGACGCCTCCGACGCCATGGCGCGTATAACCGGCAACGGCATCTACATGTCGCGCGACTACTTCCGCGGGCAGCTCACGAGCGGACGCGTCACCCGGGAGGATCTGGAGCAGGCCATCCTCCGCTGCGGCAGCCGCCTGGATGCCGAGACCGTGGAGCGTACCCTTGCCCTGGAGGCGCCCAAGCCCAAGCTGGGCATGGCGGCGGTGAGCGAAGTGCTGGAGCGGGTGGAGGGCGGTCTCTGGTCGAGCTTCGTCACCGAGCGGATCAGCCTGCACTGCGCCGCCCATTTCGACCTGGGCCAGGCCATGGTCCCCATGCCCTGGCGCGGCCTTTCCCTGTATGAATCCTGGCGCAAGGCCGCCGCCATCGACCGCAGCCCGGCGATGATGGGGCTCTCCGCCTTCCGCGCGAGCATCGCCCGGCTGCCGCAAGAGCCCCGGGAGGCCATCGCCCTGGCCGTCGAGCGCCTCGGCATCCCGGATGCGGCGGTGGAGCGCTACCTGCAGGCCTCGCTGATGAGCATCGGCGGCTGGGCGGCCTGGGCCCGCTATCTGCGCTGGCAGGCCGAGCTCGCCGGCGAGCGGGATGATTCCATCCTCGATCTGCTCGCCATCCGTCTGATGTGGGACATGCTGCTCTTCGAGGAGAAGCGCTCACCCGCCCTGGTGGCCCGTTGGCGGGGGATGCTGGCCGCCAGCATGCGCCCGCCATCGGCCAAGCGCCAGGCCTCGGCCGAGATCGACCGCATCATGCTCAACGCCATGGAGATCGGCTTCCAGCGCGACCTGATCGCTGGGCTGACCAGCGTTTCCGGCGAGAGCGCGCCAACCCGCCCGGCGGTGCAGGCCGGCTTTTGCATCGATGTGCGCTCCGAGGTCTTTCGCCGTGCCCTGGAGACCGTGGCACCCACGGTGCAGACCGTCGGATTCGCCGGCTTCTTCGGTATCTTCATCGAGTACGTGCCCCTGGGCTCCAGCTCCGGGAACACCCACGTGCCCGTGATCTTCAATCCTGCTTACCGCATCTGCGAGCGGGTCAAGGATGGCGACAATCAGGGCGTGCAGGAAAGGCGCCGGCGGCGCATGGGCCTGACCAAGGCCTGGAAGGGCTTCAAGCTCTCCGCTGCCTCCTGTTTTTCCTTCGTGGAGTCGGCCGGGCTGATGTACGGCCCCAAGCTGCTGACCGACAGCTTCGGCTGGAGCCGGACTGTGCCCGACCCCCATGGCCAGGGCATCGACAAGCAGCTCAGCGAGCGCATCGGCCCGACCATTGATTCCATGCCCGAGGGACAATGCTGCACGCAGCACGGCGAGTCGGGCGGCATCCCCGAGGCCGATCGGGTCGGCCACGCCGAGCGCATCCTGCGTGCCATGTCCATGACCGAGGGCTTCGGACGCCTGGTGCTCCTGGCCGGACACGGCAGCACCACGGTGAACAACCCTCATGCGACCGGACTGGACTGCGGCGCCTGCGCCGGTCAGACCGGCGAGGCCAGCGCCCGGGTAGTGGCCGCCCTGCTGAACGACCCGGTGGTGCGCGGCGGTCTGATGGTGCGGGGCATCGAGATTCCGGAAGACACCTGGTTCCTGGCCGGCCTGCACGACACGACCACCGACACCGTGCAGCTGTTCGACACCGACGATGTGCCCCGGGCCCTCGCCGATGACCTCGCCCAGCTGCGCCAGTGGCTGGAGCAGGCCGGCGACCTCACCCGCATGGAGCGCTCGGCGCTGCTCGGTATCGGCGGGCTGCCGGACCGGGCGGTAGAGGCGGACGTGCAGCGGCGCAGCCGCGACTGGTCCCAGGTGCGCCCGGAGTGGGCCCTGGCCAACAACGCCGCCTTCATCGCGGCCCCGCGCGCGCGCACGGCGGGCATGGACCTGGGCGGGCGGGCCTTCCTGCACGAGTACGTCTGGGAGAAGGACGAGGGCTTCGGTATCCTGGAGCTGATCATGACCGCCCCCATGGTGGTGGCCAACTGGATCAACATGCAGTACTACGGCTCGGTGGTGGACAACAGGCGCTTCGGCAGCGGCAACAAGGTGCTGCACAACGTCACCGGCGGCGCCATCGGCGTGCTGGAGGGCAACGGCGGCGACCTGCGCGTCGGCCTGCCGCTGCAGTCGCTGCACGACGGGCGGCGCTGGGTGCACGAGCCCCTGCGCCTGAGCGTCTTCATCGAGGCCCCCCAGGCCGCCATGGACGACATCATCGCCCGCCACGACCTGGTGCGGCAGCTGGTGGAGAACGGCTGGCTGCACCTGCTGCGCATCGGGGAGGACGAAGTTGTCTACCGGCGATTGGCCGGCGGGCAGTGGGAGCGCAGCGGCAGCATGACCCTGGCGGAGGCTGCCTAGTGGCGACAGGCGCGATGCTGCCGGGTGTCCGCCGTGCCGATAGGCAGGCAAGAAGGTGCTCCGACCCGGGCGCGGCGGCCTCGGCGACAGGGGCGCTGACGCCCGAGTCGGCGCGGCCATTCAGATCGATGATTGGAGCGGAGAATCGGACATGAGCGACATCGAGGTAGGCATCATCATGGGCAGCGATTCCGACCTGCCGGTCATGCGGGGCGCCGCCGAGGTGCTTGAAGAGCTGCAGGTCGCGGCCGAGATGACCATCGTCTCGGCGCACCGCACGCCAACACGCCTCTACGAGTACGCGCAGAATGCCGATTCACGCGGCCTGCGGGTAATCGTTGCCGGTGCCGGCGGGGCGGCGCACCTTCCCGGCATGGTGGCGGCCATCAGCCCGCTGCCGGTGATCGGGGTGCCGGTCAGGTCCTCCGCCCTCGGAGGCGAGGACTCGCTGCTGTCCATCGTGCAGATGCCCCCGGGGGTGCCGGTGGCCACGGTAGCCATCAATGGGGCCCGCAACGCCGGCATCCTGGCGGCACAGATCCTCGCCACTGCCGACGCGGCGCTGGCGCAGCGGGTGCGCGAGCTCAAGGCCGGGCTGGAGCGGATGGTGCTCGGCAAGGTGGCCGACTGGGAGCGCAACGGCCCCTCGTTCAGCCGCTGATCGGGGGGCTGCTCTCCCGTCTCTCACACCGGCGGTTCGCCCCACCTCCGGGCGGACGGCCTCCCGCACCGCGGCTTTCCGGCCTGTCCGATGCTGCCTGCATGAGGTGGCTCGGCTCATCCCATATCTCCCTCTATCCCAGCCTGTCCAGGCTATCGACAATCGTCTATCTGATTGAAAGGGTATATCTATTTTACCCTTTCCCCGTGTATCCATAGACTCCCGCCCCACGATTTTTCGAAGCCTAGCAGAGCTCGGCAGTGCGATCGATCCGTCTTCTCCGCGGTCGAGATCGCAATGGTGTCGGCGGAACAGATGCCCGATCGGGACCAGTCGGCAGAAGCGAATAAGGGTGAGCCATGATCCGAAGCCAGGTCGCAGTGTGAGCTGATGGAAGGCCTTGTCGCAGTCGTCTTCCTGCTGCCGCTCGCCGCAGGCATCGCAACCTACCTGGCCGCACCCGCGCTGAAACGGGACAGTGTCCGCATCAGCATTGTGGGCATGGTCGCCACCTGCGCCATCGCGGCCTTGCTGCTCGGATCGGCGCTTGCCGGCAAGCCCGTCGGCGAGGTCCGTTTGGGGGCTTCCTGGGGTGTGCTTCTCTTCGATCCATTGAGCGCCCTGATGGCCTTCGTCGTGTCCGCGATCAGCCTGATCGTCCACGTCTATTCCATTCGCTACATGGCGGAGGAGCCCGGCTACCCGCGCTTCTTCGTCCTGCTGGACCTGATGACGGCCGCGCTGCTGCTGATGGTGAGCGCGGGGGATCTGATCACGCTCCTGATCGCCTGGCACCTGATCGGAGTACTGCTGTATTTCCTGCTCGGTCACGACATGACGAGTCGGAGCGCCCACCGGTATGCCGCCTGGACGCTGCTGACCTACCGCTTCGGCGACCTGCCGCTGCTGCTCGCAGCAGGCCTGCTGTATCACGCCTTCGGCACCTGGTCTCTGCCGGACATCTTCTCGCACCTGGACAGTGTGCCGGATACCAGGACCCTGTTCGGCCTGCCCCTCGCCGATACCGCCGCCGCCCTGGTGGGCCTCGCGGCCTTTGCCCGCTCGGCCCAGTTCCTGCTGCATACCTGGCTGCCCTACACCATGAGCGGACCGACGCCCGTGTCCGCCTTGATGCACGCGGGGATCGTCAATGCCGGCGGCTTTCTGATCAACCGGTTCGCCCCGCTGTTCGTCACCACCCACGGCGTCCTGCATTGGATCTTCTTCGTCGGTCTGGTCACCGCGGTGATCGGCTCGGTCCTGATGCTGGCCCAGAACGACATCAAGAAGGCGCTCGGCTATTCGACCATGGGCCAAATGGGCTTCATGATCATGGAGTGCGGCGTCGGCGCCTTCTCGCTCGCCGTCTATCACCTGTTCGCCCACGGGCTGTTCAAGGGCACCCTGTTTCTCGGCGCGGGCGGGGTCATCAGCGAGGCTCGCAAGGACGACGGTGTGCCCAAGGACGACCTCTACACCTTCGTCATCGAGCGCAGGCCCGCTCGACGGCGCCAGCCCTGGCTGCTGATGGCAGCCGTCACCCTGGCGGTGCCCGCAATCATCCTGGTGCTCGCCCACTGGCTGGTGGCGAACGACCTCTTCCAAAAGCAAGGTGCGGTCATCTTACTGTTCTTCGGCTGGGTGACCGGTGCGCAGCTGATCTTCTCCACCTACCGCATGCGCACCGAGAACACTTGGCGCCTGATGGGGATGATCCTGTTCTCCTTCACCATCGTCGTGGTCGGGTACACCCTGATCAGTCACGCCTTCGACGTATTCCTGTATCCGGATCCGGCGTTTCGCGACCGCATCTACGGCGCGGCCGGGATCGACATCCTCTGGTTCGACGTCCTGGTCATCCTGATGACCCTGGTCGTGGTTTTCGGTTGGCTGGCCGCCTACTACGCGGAACAGAACGGCCGGCACGGGGAGACCCGGTTCGACGCGCTCTGGCGTGGCTTCTACAGGCTGGTGGCCCGAGAGCTCTTCGTGGCGAGCCTCTATGCACGGTTCTCCGCTGCCTTGGTCGGCATCGCAACCCGCCTCAACGTGCTGCTGCGGTGGTCCTGACATGACATCCGTCGGCTACCTCGTTGCGGCGCTGTTCCTGCCCCTCTTTCCCATGAGCATGCTGTTCAATCGGCTGCTCGCGCGATTCCCGAGAGTCCGCTCGAGGATGGGACTGTTCCTTCTGTGGCCGCAGCCGGGGGTCCTGATGCTCGCCATTCTCGGCGAGAGACCGCCCGCCTGGATGCTCTGGTGGGCGGCGGCGACGTCCGTCCTCTATGCCCTGCGGGGCGTTGCTGTGCGCGACCTGAGTCTGTGGACAGGGTACATGGCGACCTCGGCCTGGGCCCTCTTGTGGCCGGCGGCGGCCTTCGGTGCCTTCACCGAGGGTGGCGCCGCGTTGGCTTGGCAGGCCCTCGGACTCAGTGCCCCCTTCCTCCTGTTGGCCTGGCTCGCCGGGCGCCTCGAATCCGAGTTGGGGGCGGCCTACGCGGGCATGTGCGGCGGCTTGGCGCAGACCCTGCCCAGGCTGTCCGGGCTGTTGGTCTTGGGTGTGCTCGCGGCGGTCGGGACGCCACCGGTCCCCGGCTTCTTCACCTTGTTGGCGACAACCATCCACGCCTTGCCCGCGAGCGCCGGGATCGCACTCGTCATCGTGACCGTCTGGCTGCTGTGGGCCTGGAGCGGCGCGCGCATCCTGCAGGGGTTCGTCGTGGGCTCGGCCTGCGCCGATTCCGAGAGCGGCTTCGGGAGCGACCTCGGGGTCACCGCCGCTCGCCTGCTCGGGCTGGCCTTCGCGGCCCTGGTGTTGGCCGGTATCGGCATCTCGGGGGAGATGACATGAGCCCAGCGATCGGGGAAAAGCTGCGCATTCGCGCGATGATCTATGTAGCCGGCGAGCCGGTCCCCTTCTTCTGGCCGATGCGCGGTTTCATCCACCACAACCCCTTGCACGGGCTCGAGCAGCTGCCGTTCGACGAGGCAGTCGCCAAGGGTGAGCGCCTGTTTCACGCGCGGGGGTTTTTGCCGCGCGCCGCCTATCGCCGTTACCTCGACGGTGGCCAGATCGATAGGGACGCCTTGGGGCGGGGCGTACGGAAGTTCGTCGAAGGGCAGCCCGCTTTTCTTCCCTTCGACCTCGCCGATTGGCTGTTGGCCGATCTCACCCGGAACGACCGCTCGGTGGCCGTCGATCTGACCATCGCCGATGCGCAGGATGTACAGGCTGTGCTGACCGGAGCGGAGCTGCCGGAACGACCGGACCCGGACCCCGAGGCTCTCGCCGAGTCACTCGAAGAGACTCTGCTGCTGCGTCGCCCGCTGTACGAGGTGGTCGACGGGCTGTACGGAACGACCATCGGCACCGAGCTCGACGAGCAGGTCATTCGCGCCTGTCTCGATTTCTTCGATGAGGGCCAATCCGTCTGGGAGATGCCGAATCGCGAGCGCGGGTTTTTCTCCGCCTGGCTCGAGGTTGCGGGTCGGGACGTGCGGCTCACCTTCGATGAGCTGATGCGCCCGGGCGAAAGCGAGGCGGAGGGCGATGGCGAGTCGAGCTCGGAGATCCTGATCGCTCGGGTGCTTCGCGCTCTGGAGGTGCCGGAAGAGCACTGGGTCGCCTACTTCACCCACGAGCTTGCCCGTCTGCACGGCTGGGCCGGATTCATCCGTTGGCGCTCGAACGCCGCGCACTATTACTGGAAGCAGCGCTTCCCTGGCGATCTGGTCGACTACATGGCCGTGCGCGCGCTGCTGGCGCTCACCCTGCTGCGCCGCTGGAGCAAGGGGCGGAACAAGGGTCGGGCACCCGGCAGCTTCCGAGCCTTGCGCGAGCTCATCCAGTCGCAGCCTCAGGAGGTCTATCTGCGCAGCGAGTTTCACGGCTCCCGGGCGCTCCCGGAGATGACGCATGTCCTGGAAGACGTCCTGTTCCGGCGCAACCAGGGCCGCATCGCCAGGGCCTTCGCCGCCTACCATCCGCGCAAGCGCCGCTTCGAGGCCCACCGCCAGGCGGCCCGCCTGCTGGGTCTGGCCAGTATCCTGAATCTCAGGGATCAGGTCCGGCAGCTGCCGCCGGAGCAGTTGCGCACGCTGTTGCAGGCGTCATCCGCGTTTCTGAAACGGGAAGGCATGATCTGGCTCGAGGCCATGGAGGCCAAGGCGATGGGCGATCTGTTGCAGGGGCTGAGCCTGGAGCCGCCGGCGGCACGCGACAAGCGCCCATTCGCGAAGGCGCTGTTCTGCATCGATACTCGATCCGAGCGCATCCGCCGCAACCTGGAGTCGGTGGGCGACTACGAGACGTACGGGATCGCCGGCTTCTTCGGCGTTCCCGTCAGCTTCATGGAGCTGGGCAAGGGCAGCGAGACCCATCTGTGCCCGGTCCTGCTGACGCCCAAGAACCTGGTCGTCGAGATGACCTCCGCCGGGTCGCAGGACGAGGCCGCCCTCGGGGCGCTGGAAAAGGCCATGCACGAGCTCAAGGAGTCCGTGCTGACCCCCTTCGTCACGGTGGAGGCCATCGGCCTTCTGTTCGGATTCGACATGGTGGGCAAGACCCTGCTGCCCACTGCCTACAATCGCTGGCGCAGACGTTTGCACGAGTCCGAGGGGCCGACCCATCTGGTGGTCGACAAGCTGGGCCGCGAGCAGGCGGATTCCATCGTGCGCGCCGTTCAGCGCGCGGTGATCGTCAAGGCCGTGGAGCAGGAGCTCGGTCTCGCCTCGGAGGAGATCACCGACGGCATGGTGCGCGAGCTGCGTGAGTGCGCCCTGGGCAATCGAGCCGACTGCTCCGGGCTCGCGGTCGCGCTCGGCCTGGATGAAGCAGGGGATGATGCGGGGGACGATGCCGGAGATCATGCAGGTGTCGAGCGCTTCATCGCCCGGCTGCGAGATGCCTACCGAATCAACCAATCCTTTGCGCAATTGCAGCTGGAGCGTGTCGGGCGCATCGGCTTCTCGCTGGACGAGCAGACCCGCTTCGTCACCCAGGCGCTCCAATCCATCGGGCTGACCGGGGAATTCTCCCGCTTCATCCTGCTCGTCGGCCACGGCAGCAGCTCGGAGAACAACCCCTACGAATCGGCGCTCGACTGTGGCGCCTGCGGCGGCAATCACGGCCTGGTCAGCGCCCGCGTCCTTGCCCAGATGGCCAACAAGCCGGATGTTCGCCACCGCCTGCGCGCCTGCGGCATCGATATCCCGGACGACGCCTGGTTCGTGCCGGCGCTGCACGATACGACGACCGACGAGATCCGGCTGCATGACCTGGCATTGCTGCCGCCCTCGCACCTCATGTACCTGGATCGGCTGAGAAATGGTCTCGGCGCGGCGTCCCGGCTGTGCGCCCAGGAGCGCCTGCCCACCTTGGAGCCGGGCGCGCGGGGGCTCGATCCGGCAGCAGCTGCCCGCCGCGCCCACCGCAACGCCATGGACTGGTCCCAGGTACGGCCCGAATGGGGGCTGTCGCGCAACGCCTACTTCATCATCGCCGGACGGTCGTTGACCCGATCCAAGACCCTGGACGGGCGCGCCTTCCTGCACTCCTACGACTACCGCGTGGATCCCAAGCGGCGGCTTCTGGAGAACATCCTCACCGGGCCTCTGGTAGTCGGGCAATGGATCAACATGGAGCACTATTTCTCCACGGTCGACAACGAGCGCTTCGGCAGCGGCAGCAAGGTCTATCACAACGTCGCCGGGCGTTTCGGGGTCATGACCGGCAATCTGAGCGACCTG
>Ga0315556_1001936_pt1 | contig 12142 bp, 12 predicted proteins | sample SalMarSW160310MG_FD_202112 | JGI IMG/M metagenome (GOLD analysis project Ga0315556, IMG submission 202112) | Salt marsh sediment microbial communities from the Plum Island Ecosystem LTER, Massachusetts, United States - Salt Marsh Sediment SW1603-10 ...
CAACCAAGGCCAGCGGCGTGCCCGACTGGCCGGATCCACAGCCGCGGCCGGTCCGAAATCGAATGCGTCTGCGCCCGGCGCGGCCCAGGGTTCGATACTCGCCGGCTGCGTCGGCACGGGTTCCGGTGTAGGCGTGGTCGCCTCAAACATTCCGGCGCCGCCCAATATCGGCTCGACCTCTTGACCCGGGCTTGCCGCGATTACAGGTTCTTGCACCTCAGCGCTGGCTTTTAGCACTTCCCCCAGGTCACTTATTCCGCCGCCGTTTAACACCGTTTCGCCCCCTTGGCCCGGGCTTGGCGCAATTACAGGTTCTTGCATGTCAGCGCCGACCTTCACCGCTTCGGCCGGGTCGTGTTTCACCGCGGCGGGTGTATTCGCGCGCACAGCCGCATGCTCCTGCGTCGGCGCGATCCCTTCGATCAGGTGCTCTAGCGCATCGAACACCCGATTGCATTTGCCGCAGCGCACCTGCCCCGCGCGCGCAGAGAGTTGCTCCGCGTGCACGCGAAAGTGGGTTTGGCAGAAGGGGCAACGGGTAATCATGATCGCTTGCCCTCGATCAACACCCAGCCCCCGTCGCTGGTGCCGATGTGCAACTCGAACCAGGGCGCATAGGCCGCCATCACCTCGTGTGCCTGCGTCTCAAGTATGCCCGACAGCGCGATGCGACCACCCTGAGCCGTGTGCCCAGCGAGTACCGGCGCAAGCAGTATCAGCGGATTGGCAAGGATGTTTGCGACCACTAGGTCCGCCCGAAAATCAGGAGCTGTCTCCGCATTGATAAAGCGCGCGTCGACCCGATTACGCTGGGCGTTCGCCTGCGCCGCAAGGAGCGCCAGCGGGTCCACATCCACGCCGAGCGCGACGCTCGCGCCGAGGCGCTGCGCGGCAATGGCTAATATACCCGAACCGCAGCCGTAGTCCAGAACACGCTCGCCGCCGCGGATCGACCGCTCCAGCCACTGCAGACACAGTCGCGTGCTGGGATGGCTCCCAGTGCCGAAGGCGAGACCCGGATCGAGAACGAGATTGACCGCCTCCGGATCGGGCGCCGCCGCCCAGGACGGCACTACCCACAGCTTGTCCGAAATGCGGATCGGCTCGAACTGCGACTGGCTGCGCCGCACCCAATCTTGCTCGGCCACCGGTTCGATGCGGTAATCGGGCGCTTGAGCGAGACCGATTTGTTCGCAGGCTGCGGCGACGAGACGTGCTGGATCGTCGACCTGCTCGCAAAGCGCAGTAATCAGGCTTTGCGGCCAGGCAGTCTCGACGGCCATGCCAGGCTCGCCGTACATCGGCGCCTCCGCGGCCGTACCGGCGCTGGCATCTTCCATGCTGACCGACAACGCGCCCTGCTCTAGGAGCGCGTCGCTCAGTGCATCGGCAACGCGCGCATCGGTACGCAATATGAGCGACATCCAGGCCAGGAAATCATCCTTTCTCTAATTTTTGCTGGGCGAGCTTTTGTTCGAGATAATGGATGCTGGTACCGCCCTTGATAAAACGGTCGTCTAGCAGTAGTTCCTGGTGCAGCGGGATGTTAGTCTGAATTCCCTGCACCGCCATCTCGGACAGCGCGATGCGCATGCGCCGCAGCGCCTGTTCGCGGGTCATTCCATAGGCGATAACCTTGCCGATCAAAGAATCGTAATTGGGCGGCACGAAATAGCCTTGGTAAATGTGCGAATCGACGCGTATGCCGGGCCCACCCGGCGGATGATAGGAAATAATGCGGCCGGGAGAGGGCGTGAACTTGAACGGGTCCTCTGCATTGATACGGCACTCTATGGCATGCCCGCGCAGCATCACGTCGCGCTGGCGCAGGCGCAGCTTTTCTCCCGCGGCGACGCGAATCTGCTCCTGTACCAGATCCACACCGGTGATCATTTCGGTGATGGGGTGCTCGACCTGGATGCGCGTGTTCATTTCGATGAAATAGAACTCTCCGCCCTCATACAAGAACTCGAAGGTGCCGACACCGCGATAGCCTATCTTGCGGCAGGCTTCGGCGCAGCGTTCGCCGATGCGGATGCGCTGGCGCTCGGTCATTCCCGGCGCCGGCGCCTCTTCGATGATCTTCTGGTGCCGCCGTTGCATGGAACAGTCGCGCTCGCCCAGGTAGATGGCGTTCTTATACTCGTCGGCGAGTACCTGGATCTCGATGTGGCGCGGGTTCTCAAGAAATTTCTCCAAGTACACCGCGGGATTACCGAAAGCCGCCTGCGCCTCCTGCTGCGTCAGGTTGACCGCCGCGAGCAGCGCTGCTTCCGTATGCACCACGCGCATGCCGCGCCCACCGCCGCCGCCCGAAGCCTTGACGATCACCGGATAGCCGATCTTGCGCGCTGTTTTTACGATTTCGTCGTTCTGCTCCGGCAGCGGTCCTTCGGAACCCGGCACGCAGGGTACACCCGCTTTGATCATAGCCGTCTTGGCATTGATCTTGTCGCCCATGAGCCTTATGGTCTCGGGTCGCGGCCCGATGAAAACGAAACCGCTCTTCTCGACCCGCTCGGCGAAGTCGGCGTTTTCCGACAAGAATCCGTAGCCGGGATGGACGGCCTCAGAGTCGGTCACCTCCGCCGCGCTGATGATCGCCGGGACGTTGAGATAGCTGGCAGCGGATGCGGCCGGACCGATGCATACCGACTCATCGGCGAGCTTGACGTACTTGGCCTCGCTGTCGGCCTCGGAGTGCACCATCACAGTCTTGATGCCCAACTCGCGGCAGGCGCGCTGGATGCGCAGAGCAATTTCGCCGCGATTGGCGATGAGGACCTTCTTAAACATGGCCGGGAGCGAACCCCGCGGACGTGCAGGCAGGCGCGTACACGCCTCGACCAGGAACTCCGCCGGTTCTCCTCACTTTTTGCCCACCCCGCTTCAATCTATGATCACCAAAGGTTCGCCATACTCAACGGGCTGGCCGTTGTCGACGAGAATCGCCTTTATGACCCCGTCCTTGTCACACTCGATTTCATTCAGCAGCTTCATCGCCTCAATGATGCATATGACGTCGCCCGACTTGACCGTGTCGCCTACGTCGATGAAGGCCTTCGCGCCCGGCGATGGAGAACGATAAAACGTGCCCACCATAGGCGACTTGACCAAGTGGCCCTGAATTTCGGCGGGCTCCGTAGCGACGGCTGGTCCGGGCTCCATTGGCGCCACCACGGTCGGGGGAGAAACGGGAGCGTTGTAGGGGGCGCCCGCGCCACCGCTTTTGACGATTTTGACTTTCTCCTCGCCTTCGGTCACCTCCAACTCCGAAATCCCGGATTCCTGCACTAGGTCGATCAATTTCTTCAGTTTACGTAAATCCATTTCGGTTTCTCCTTGCTGCGCGGCGAGCGCCGTGCGCGCCGGAATGCGATCTTAGGTCTGGCGCAAAATGAACTCTAGCGCCAGCTCGTAGCCGTGGCTGCCCAAACCGCAAATCGTCCCGACCGCCAGATCGGAAAAATAGGAATGGTTGCGAAACGGCTCGCGCGCGTGGATGTTTGACAGGTGGACCTCAATGAACGGAATCGCGACCGCAGCCAGAGCATCGCGCAGGCTGACACTGGTATGGGTAAAGCCTGCCGGGTTGATGACAATGGAGGCTACTCCTTGTCTCCCGGCCAGTTGCACACGGTCGATAAGGGTTCCTTCATGATTGCTCTGGAAGCAAATTATCTCCGCGCCGGCGGCTTTGCCCTGAACGGCCAAGCGGCGATCGATATCCGCCAGCGTTTCGCGACCATAGATCTCCGGCTCGCGAGTACCGAGCAAGTTCAAGTTGGGCCCGTGCAGGACTAATATTTTCTTCGATACACGTACTTGGCGTTTGCCACTGCTAGGCGCAGCCGCGCTGGGAATTGTTTTCCGCATGTATGCAAGTTTGCCGCAAATAGGGGTCAGATGTCCAGTTTTTCAAAGAAGTTCGCTTGTACTCATCGAGTCGAGCATGGATACTTCTCGAACAATCGCGTCAGCACCGCTTCCGCCGGGTTGCTCGGTTCCTAGCGACGTCCTAGGTTTCTACGCCACTCGTGAACGGGGTGTAGCCGACGCCTAATCTATAGCACGAATTCAGCATTTAGCTACATTATCGATGATAATGGACACTAAATATGGAATGATCTAAGCAAATTACTTTTTGTTTCATTCAGCGCGTCGATTTCCTCCGCAGGGTAGGCACCAAGTCTCCCAAAACTCCAGCTCCCCTAGATTGCCATGCCACCTGCTGGCACGCTTGGCCTTCGCCGTTCAGACCGGCTAGCGTCACCAGCAGGAATTTCTGGACCGTATTTAGACCGCCGGGGTGTTCCGCTCAGCGCGATTAGAATGATGCGCGGCAAACCCCGCAGCTGGCCCGACCATCGGCGACTGACCTGGCTGAAGCCGCCTATTCACCGTTGACGACCAGTGTTCGGACCGCATCCAGGCCTGCGCGCTCCATCGGCCGGCCCAAGGGGGAGGTCTTGACACTTCGGCGCTCGTCTTCGGGCCAGTAAACTGCCACGCGAAGCTGTATCCCCTGCCAGTCCAGGGACAGCACGCTAACCGCCCGCTCCTGATTTCCGCTGTAATGGCGCGACTCTGCAGTATGGTAGGGAATGTTGTGGTTAAGCAGGAAGATCTCCAGCTCCTTGCCGCTATCGGCAAATACCTGCAAATCGATGTCGGCGTAGCGCCCAGCGGTGCCCTTCAACACCGGACCAGTGAGGTAGGGATTGAAATCGGCAAGTTGTTCCATTGCCGCCAGCGCCTGACGGCGCAGGTAACGGACGCGTTCACGCTGTTCCTCACCTTGGTAGAGCGCCTGGTATACGCGCAACTCGGCCTCGATCTCGTCGTTATCCGGCAAAGACTGAGTATCGCTCGCACCCAGGCGCCGCGCGGCCTTGCGCTTAGCCATGGCGAAATCCTCGACGCCGTCTTCTGCCATAATGCGCGCCGCCATCGCTGCGATCCGTGCGCGCATCTGTTGTTGCTTGAATTTTTCCTTAGGCATCCTGGCACTCCGCGCACACTTACGGAAATAATAGCGCAGTGGGGCGTCTAGCGAAATAAGGTAAACTCCTTGCCGGCTTCCCCTGCAGAAGCCGCAGGGCACGAATATTCGTTTCGACCAGTACACTTGCCGCCGTGCCGCCATGACCCATCGACGTAAAGACCAAACGCTCCACTGATGCATATTCACGTTCTCGGCGTCTGCGGGACTTTTATGGGCGGCCTCGCCACGATCGCGCGGCAGGCTGGCCATCATGTAACCGGCTGCGATGCCAACGTCTATCCGCCCATGAGCAACCAGCTCGAGGCCCAGGGCATTAAGCTGGTCGAAGGCTACAGCGCCGACCAGATAGGATTGAAACCGGATTTATGGGTGGTCGGCAACGTGGTTACCCGCGGTACCCCCCTGATGGAAGAAATCCTGGACCGCGGCGAACCCTATGTCTCCGGCCCGCAATGGCTGGCAGAGAACATTCTGCGCTCGAAGTGGGTGCTCGCAGTCGCCGGAACCCATGGAAAAACGACCACCTCCGCCATGCTCGCTTGGATTCTGGAATTCGCCGGAAAGCACCCTGGTTTTCTTATCGGCGGCGTGCCAACGAATTTCGGTACCTCCGCTCGCTTGGCCGATTCCCGCTTTTTTGTGATTGAGGCGGACGAGTACGACACGGCTTTTTTCGACAAACGCTCCAAGTTTCTCCATTATCGCCCGAAAACCGCGGTGTTGAACAACTTGGAGTTTGATCATGCAGATATCTTCAGTGATCTTGCTGCTATCGAACGACAATTTCATCACTTCGTTAGAACTGTTCCTCGGTCGGGCCTGCTCGTGGCGAACGGCGCCGATGCGGCTTTGGCGCGAGTCTTAAAGCAAGGCTGCTGGACCCCGGTAGAGCATTTCGGTACCGAGGGCGGCTGGCAGGCCGAAGCGCTGGACGCTGAGACTTTTCGCGTTGCCTTCGCCGGGCAAGAGCAAGGTAGGGTGCGCTGGGGTCTGCAAGGTGCGCACAACCGTTCCAATGCCTTGGCCGCCATCGCGGCGGCTCGTCACGCCGGCGTGGATCCTGCAAGCGCCTGCGTTGCACTGGAGCGTTTCGACAATGTCAAACGCCGGATGGAACTGTACGGCATAGCGGCTGGGGTCGTTGTGTACGATGACTTCGCCCACCACCCCACGGCGATTGCTGCAACACTGGAAGGCCTGAGAAGTAAGGTGGGGAAAGCACGCATTCTGGCCGTGCTGGAACCCCGCTCCAACACGATGAAACTCGGCGTAATGAAGGATGCGATTGCCGGCAGCCTTGCGCAAGCCGATCTAGTGTATTGCTACAGCGCCAATTTGGGCTGGAATCCTGCAGGCGCACTCGCCCCGCTGGGCGCCAAAGCGGTCTGCAACGACGACCTCGATGGGCTGATTGCCGCAGTCGTCGCCGCAGCCAAGCCCGGCGACCAGGTGTTGGTCATGTCCAATGGCGGATTCGGTGGCATTCACCGAAAATTGCTCGCTCGACTGAATGCCAATGGCTGAGTGCATTGATCGCATCGTCAAGCTGTACGCCGAGGAGCGCCTCGCCGGCAACCCGCTGATTATGTTCACGATCAGCCGCGGCTTGATGATGCTCTGAAATGCTGATCTATCTGCACGGTTTTAACAGCTCACCGGGTTCGCACAAAGCACAAGTGCTCAAGCGTTATATGGAGGGGCATGGCCTAGGCCAACACTACTGCTGCCCCCCGCTGCCGTCCTTGGGCAAACACGCCATCGCCGCGGTCGAGGAGGAGATTGCGCGGCACGTCCACGAGCCCATCACCCTGGTCGGCAGCTCTCTCGGCGGCTTCTACGCCAGCTACCTCGCCGAACGCCACAATCTGCGCGCGGTCCTGATCAACCCGGCCGTTCATCCGCACGAGGGTTTGCGTGCCTATCTTGGCACGCAGCGCAACCTTTATACGCAGCAACGATATGAGCTGACCGAAGAGCATCTGCGTCAGTGGGAGAAACTCTATCTGACCACCGTCCGCCCGCAGCGCTATCTGTTGCTGGTCGAAACCGGGGACGAGATCCTCGACTATCGCGAGGCCGTGAGCAAGTACCGTGGCGCACAGCAAATCGTGATCGAGGGCGGAGATCACAGCCTCATGAGCTTTCCCCGGCATATCCCGTTAATCTTGCAGTTTGCGGGTCTCGCGCGAGCCTGAGCCTCGGTCTTGCGCGGCGAAAGGCTCGCGCGGTCCGGACGCCGCGACACGGGGTGCGTCAGCGGCGATGGCGCGCTGGTAGCCCTTGACTCGGGCACTGGCGCAACCGGCTTCTGGCAATTGGCGCGGGCCGCCGTAAAAAGGGAGCTGACTGCACCGTGAAGCGGCGCGGCGAAGCCTGGCTGGCGTATAATTTCATGCCCAGCGTTGATTCTGACGCGGCTCAAGCGCTACGCGCTTCAACCTGATCCGTCTGCCGTGCCTGCGGCGCTCGGCCAATTCTATTTCTTCGACCCTGATTCCATGAACGTGTTGTACGAAGAGATCGGCTCTTTCAAGGTCGGCACGGTGCTCGCCGAAAGCGGCACGTCACTGCAAGTGGAGGCGGCGCACGGCAAGAGAACCAAGATCAAGGCGGCAAGCGTGCTGCTGCGCTTCGAGGCACCGCCACTGACCGAGCTTTTGGGCAAAGCCGAAACGCTAGCCGCAGAGATCGATACTGAGTTCCTATGGCAATGTTGCGGGGCAGCTGAGTTTGGTTTCGGCGATTTGGCACGAGAATATTGCGGCCACCCACCCAATGCACCGGAGGCTGCGGCCATTCTGCTCAAACTACAGTCCGCGCCGATGTATTTCCACCGCAAGGGCAAGGGCCGTTTTCGCGCCGCGCCGGCCGACACACTCGCCGCGGCGCTTGCGGGCGTCGAAAAGAAACGGATGCAGGAGGAACAAATCCGCTTGTGGGCGGACCAGCTGCAGCGCGGCGTCGTACCGGAAGCGCTGCAGTCCGTACTGCCGCAGCTGCTATACCGGCCTGATCGCAATCGTATCGAGGCCAAGGCGCTGGAGCTGGCCTGCGACGCGAGCGGCTTGTCGGCGGCGAAGCTGTTTGAGCGCGCTGGCGCACTGCCCTCCAGCCACGACTACCATCTGGGCGCGTTCCTGTTCGAGCACTTTACGGCCGCTGGCGGCTTTCCAGAGGCTGTCAGCATAGGCGAGCCACCGGCGTTGCCGCTGGCTGCGGTTGCGGCGTTCAGCTTGGACGACGCCACCACCACCGAAATCGACGACGCCTTTTCCCTGACACGGCTTGCGAACGGGCGCTATCGCGTCGGCATCCACATCGCGGCCCCGGGGCTGGGTTTTGCTCCCGGTTCCGCTTTGGACAAGGTTGTCCGCGCACGCCTGTCCACGACCTATATTCCAGGGCAAAAAATCACCATGCTGCCGCCACAGGCGATCGAGCGCTACACCTTGGCCGAAGGGCGCGACTGCCCTGCAGTGTCGCTGTACCTCGACATTAACCCGCTATCCCATTTGGTCGAGGGGCAGGAAACCCGCATCGAGCGCGTAAAGATCGCCGCGAACCTTCGCCATCACCAGGTCGAGGCGCTGGACGCCGCCTTTCTCGCCGGAGAAGAACGCGGTGATCTTCCGTTCGAGGCCGAACTTTTCTTCCTGTGGCAACTCGCACTCGAACTGGAGGCAGCACGCGGCAAGCCCGCTACGCAGCAGGACCGCATCGACTACAACTTCTACGTCGAGAACGAGCGCGTCAGTATCGTCGAGCGCAGGCGCGGCGCACCGCTGGACAAGCTGGTGGCAGAGTTGATGATCAGCGCAAACAACAACTGGGGAAGGCTGCTCGCGGATCGGGGCGTCCCTGCGATCTACCGTACCCAATCCAACGGCAAAGTGCGCATGACTACCGTTGCCTCGCCGCACCAGGGTTTGGGCGTGTCGCACTATATCTGGGCCAGCTCGCCGCTACGGCGTTACATTGATCTGCTGAACCAGTGGCAGTTGCTCGCCTGCGTCTCGGGCGCTGCGCCGCCATTCGGTAAGAACTCCCCCGATCTGCTCGCGGCGATGCGCGAATTCGAACTTACCTATGCCGCCTACGATCAGTTCCAGAAGAAAATGGAGCATTACTGGTGCTTGCGCTGGCTGCTGCAGGAGCACGTGACGCTGTCAAGGGCTCAGGTGCTGCGCGATAATCTGGTCAAGTTCGAAGGCATACCGCTGTATGTCCGCGTACCCTCCCTGCCGGACCTCGAAACGGGCAGCCGGGTGCTGCTCGAAATCGAGGGGATAGATCTGATCGATAACGCGGTCAAAGCCCGTTACAAGGGACCAGCCGAAAGCTAGCAAAGCATGGGCAGGAACCAGCCAGTGCGCGCGGCGATTGACCGAAACTGGCAGAAGTACGCGTCCGATTTTGCGGCCTTCCCTTGCGATTGCGGCGCGACACCGCAAGCCCGGGCAAAAGTTAAGCTAAATTCTCTTCTAAAGCATAGAATATATTGATTTGGCTAGTTTTTGAGGTTTGATTGCGCAGCCTATATTTTCCTAGCATCGTGCGTTTGCGTTGGCCTGGGTTCATGGCCGACATGGACCCGTCGTCGCGCAGTTTTGCGCTTGCGCTGGCCTTGTCGATTTTTCTGCATGCGATAGTATTGTCCATCCATTTCCGCTTGCCCGACATCGTCCACGACAAGTACTTCGCCCCTTCGCTCGACGTGGTGCTGGTCAACAGCAAGACTAAAGCAAAACCGGTCAAAGCCAGCGTACTGGCGCAGGCTAATCTCGACGGCGGCGGCAATACCGCTGAAAAGCGTCGCGCCAAAACACCGCTGCCGGTGCTGAAGGAAACCGAGTCCGGCGCAGATGTCAAGCGCGCAGAGCAGCGAGTACAGGAACTGCAGGCGCAACAGCTGAAGATGATGACCCGGCTACGGGCGGCGAAAAGCGTGGCAGCTGACGAGGAACCGAAAACCGCGACGGCCAAAACGGTTCCTCAGCCTCAGCTCTCAGGCCAGGAACTCGCCAGCAGTTCTCTCGCAATCGTGCGCATGGAGGCGCAGATTTCGCGCCAGATCGAGGAATACAACCAGCGTCCGCGAAAAACGTTTATAGGCGCGCGCGCGCAAGAGTACCGCTTCGCGCAGTACGTCGAGGACTGGCGCCTCAAAGTCGAGCGTGTCGGCAATCTGAACTATCCGGAAAACGCGCGCGGCAGGATTTACGGCAGCCTGGTACTCACCGTATCGATCAAGTCCGACGGCAGCCTCGACTCGGTCGCAGTGCAGCGCTCCTCCGGGCACCCAATTCTCGACAGGGCGGCCGAGCGCATCGTGAGAATGGCAGCCCCCTATGCCCGCTTCCCCGCGAACATCAAGCGCGACACCGACATTCTCGTCATTACCCGCACCTGGACTTTTGCGCCGGGTGACAAATTATTCGGGGAGTGATTTCCGGCCATGTCTGACCAGTACGCCGTCATCGGCAATCCGGTTGCGCACAGCAAGTCCCCGCTGATTCACACGGCGTTTGCGCGTCAGACCGGGCAGGATCTGGTGTATGGACGACTGCTCGCCCCGGAGGGCGCCTTTGTAGCGACCGCGAACGCATTTCGGGCCCGCGGCGGCCGTGGGCTCAACGTTACGCTACCGTTCAAGGGCGAGGCCTTCCGCTTCGCCACTGAGTTGTCCGAGCGCGCCCGCGCTGCACAGGCGGTGAACACGCTTAAATTCGAGGGCGGCGCGATTATCGCCGACAATACCGACGGCGTGGGCTTGGTGAACGACCTTGTGGGCAATCTCGGCTGTGCCATCGCCGGCCGGCACATTTTGCTGCTGGGTGCAGGTGGGGCAGCGCGCGGCGTGATCGAACCCCTGCTCCAGCAACAGCCGGCGCAGTTGGTGCTCGCCAACCGCTCGCTTGAAAAGGCACAGCTGCTGGCGCAAAGTTTTCGTGGCGCGTTCGAAGCCTGCGCCTATGCTGCGCTCGCCGGCAGGCAGTTCGACCTCGTCGTCAACGCCACCTCTGCCAGTCTGGCGGGCTTAGTCCCGCCGCTGCCGCCGCAGATATTCGCGCGCGGCGCGCTGGCATACGACATGATGTACAGCGAAGGCGAAACACCGTTTCTCGCTTTTGCACGCGGCGAAGGCGCCGCGCTGCTTGCAGACGGCCTGGGCATGCTGGTGGAGCAGGCGGCCGAGTCGTTCTTCATCTGGCGCGGCTTGCGCCCGGACACTGGCGCTGTCTTGAAACTGCTCCGACATAGCAACAAAGATGTTTAGGGCGGTCAAGCGGAAGCTGGATTCGCTGTGGAAGGCGTTCTGCTACACGCTGGGTGTATTGTTCATCGGCCTGCTGCTGTATCAAGCGTGGTTTGCGGCGCACATCTGGTATTGGGTCGGGCATAACCCCACGAGCACCAGTTTCATGCGCGCGAGCCTGGAGCGCCGACGCGAAAAGAATCCCCATGCCACCCTGAAGCAACGCTGGACGAGTTACGGACACATCTCCAAAGAGCTGAAACGCGCGGTAATCGTGGCCGAGGACGCCAAGTTCTCCGAGCACGATGGCTTCGACTGGGAAGGCATACAGATAGCGCTGGAGAAGAACCAGAGAAGAGGCAGAGTAGTCGCCGGCGGCTCCACCATTACCCAGCAACTGGCCAAGAACCTGTTTCTCTCCGGTGCGCGAAACTTGTGGCGCAAAGGGGAGGAGGCCGTCATCACCTCGATGCTCGAGATGCTGATGAACAAAAAGCGCATTCTGGAAATCTATCTGAACGTCGCCGAGTGGGGAGACGGCATCTTCGGCGCCGAAGCCGCGGCGCGGCATTACTACAATGTCAGCGCGGCCAGCTTGAATGCCGAGCAGGCGGCGCGCCTGGCGGCGATGCTGCCGCGGCCACGATACTACGAGCGCAACCGCGACTCGGAATTCCTGCGGCGCTACAGCAATATCATCCGCGAGCGCATGCCGTCGGCCGATCTTCCCTAAGATCCGGCAGACCAATGGTCAAAGGTTCTCCCGCGCGTGGCACGTCGGCTGTCGGCACCCAATTACTTTGCCATTCTCGCGTTCATCATATTCATGCTGGTGCGCTGGATCAACGAGCTGAAGCGCTCCGAGGCGGCTGCACCGGCAC
>Ga0315556_1001937_pt1 | contig 12136 bp, 14 predicted proteins | sample SalMarSW160310MG_FD_202112 | JGI IMG/M metagenome (GOLD analysis project Ga0315556, IMG submission 202112) | Salt marsh sediment microbial communities from the Plum Island Ecosystem LTER, Massachusetts, United States - Salt Marsh Sediment SW1603-10 ...
CTCACTGCGGGCATTCGCGAGCTCAGTCTTCGTTTCGGCCAGTTTCTGCTCCACCTGGTCCTGGTCGAATCCGGCGAAGCGTCGGCCGGCATCGTAGGTCCAGAATGCAACGCCGCCGGCGAGGCCGAGGACCACCGCGTAGCCGAGCCAGCGCAGATACCACGGCACCTCCGTCCGCACCGAGACGCGGGGAGCCGTGATGCCGAATCGTTTACGCAGCTTGCGGAGTCTTCGCGCCATCGTTATCGCGTCATGGAACCACGGGCACCTGCTCGAGCCCGGTGGTTTCCGGCAACCCGAACATGATGTTCATGTTCTGGACCGCCTGCCCGGAGGCACCTTTGACCAGATTGTCGATCACGGAAAGCACGACGAGCGTATCGGCTCTGTCGGCCGTTTCCCGGGGCCGGTGGACTGCGATCCGGCAGACATTTGCCGCGCGCACCGAGCGCGTATCCGGGTGGCTGCCCGCTGGCATGACGTCGACGAAGGGTTCGCCTGAATAGCGTTCCTGGTACAGGGCCTGAAAATCCACCTCCCGGGAGATCCTCGCGTACAAGGTGGCGTGTATCCCCCGTATCATCGGCGTAAGGTGCGCCGTAAACACCAGCCCGACCTCGCGCCCCGACGCCCGGGACAGCCCCTGGCGGATCTCCGGCCAGTGCCGATGGCCGGGCACGCCGTACGCCTTGAAATTGTCGGATGCCTCGGAAAAGGTGAGGTTCAGCTCCGCCTTTCTCCCCGCGCCGCTCACGCCCGACTTGGCGTCGGCAACGAGATGACCAAGGTCGACGGCGCCGGACTCCACCAGCGGCAGGAAGCCCAGTTGAATCGCGGTCGGATAGCATCCCGGGTTGGCAACGAGACGTGCCTCGCGAATGCTCGCGCGGTTGACTTCGCACAGGCCGTACACGGCCTCGCGGACAAGCTCGGGGGAAGCGTGCTTCACCTTGTACCAGCGCTCCCACTCCTCGATGTCCTGGATGCGAAAGTCCGCGGAAAGATCGACGATCCGCGCGCCCGCATCCAGAAGCGCGCGCGCCTCGGTCATGGCCACGCCGTTAGGCGTTGCGAAGAACACCACATCACACTTCGCCAGGGCCGCCTGGTCCGGTTCGGCGAACACCAGGGACACGCGTCCACGCAGGCTGGGGAACATCTCCGCCACCTTCGTCCCGGCGTCCTTGCGCGAAGTGACCGTGACGACTTCCACGTCCGGATGCTGCGCAAGAAGCCGCATCAGCTCCACGCCCGTATATCCGGTTCCGCCGACGATGCCCGCCTTGATCATTCGATCCCTCGAACAAGAAACATGCACGAACAAAAAAGCCGCCCGTGGGCGGCTGTCTTGTGGCTCCGGGGCAATGCCCCTTCGCTCAGCGTTTCGAGAACTGCTTGCGCCGCCGCGCCTTGTGCAAGCCTACTTTCTTTCGCTCGACTTCGCGCGCGTCGCGCGTCACGAGTCCGGCAGTGCTGAGCACGGGCTTGAGCGCCGCATCATACTCGATTAGCGCCCGGGCGATTCCATGGCGCACCGCGCCCGCCTGGCCGTTTTCCCCGCCACCATAGACGTTCACCTTGATGTCGAAGCTCGTGAGGTTCTTCGTCAGATCGAGCGGCTGGCGCACGATCATGCGGCCGGTCTCGCGCGCGAAGAAATCATCCACCGGCTTGCCGTTCACGACAAATCCGCCCTTGCCCGGCTTGATGAACACGCGCGCCACGGCGCTCTTGCGCCGCCCCGTGCCGTAGTAATAATCACCGACCATATGTTCTCGACCTCAGATTTCCAGAGCCTTCGGCTGTTGCGCGGTATGCGGGTGCGCGCCCTCGGCGTATACCTTCAGTTTCTTGAGCATTGCATTGCCAAGCGGGCCTTTGGGCAACATTCCCTTGACCGCCTTCTGCAGGACGCGTCCGGGATGCTTGGCGTGCAACTTTGCGAAGCTGGTTTCGCGGATACCGCCCGGGAAGCCGGTATGGCGGTAGTATTTCTTGCCTTCGGCCTTGTTGCCGGTGACGCGGATCTTGGCGGCGTTGACAACCACGATGTAGTCGCCCGTATCGACGTGCGGCGTGAACTCCGGCTTATGCTTGCCGCGCAAACGGCTCGCGATTTGAACCGCCAGGCGGCCGAGGACCTTGCCCTGGGCGTCTACGACGTACCAGTCGTTGCGGACTTCACCCGGCTTCGCCGAATAGGTTTTCATGGTGCAGCTGGCAGATCGTGAAAAGACGGCGATTTTACTGGGAATGGTGACTTGAGGTCAAAGTTTCGCGGGACACGCACAAAAAAAACGCGACTCTTACGAGTCGCGTTGAATCCACCAAAGGAGGAGGGTGGAGGAGACTACGTCGCGAGGCTCCGGAGGAGGGTGGAGCCAAGCAACGGTTTGAATATTAGAGGCTCCATTGCTGCATTGCAAAATCAATTAGGTTATGTAACTATTAGTTGAGTGAATGCGTGACGATTTTCACATAGTCAATTGATTGTACGCGTGGATTGGATGGATCGGAAGTTCTGTCGTGAGTGCAGAAAGAGTCAAACCATATGCTTGGTTGGGGTATTTTACTGCGGCGCACAAATCTTTGATTTCTTGAGGATTCTGGCATGGAATGCACGGTTCGCTGGACGCACGGCATGACCTTTCTCGGGGAGACCGAGAGCAACCATCTCGTCGCTATGGACGGGGCCCCGGAAGGCGGCGGCAGGAACCTCGCCCCGCGCCCGATGGAGCTCGTCCTTGTCGGCACCGGCGGCTGCACCGCCTACGACGTCGTACTGATCCTCAGGAAGAGCGGCCAGCAGGTCTCCGGCTGCGAGGTGAAGCTGGATGCCGACCGCGCCGCCACTGACCCGAAGGTATTCACCCGCATTCACATGCATTTCATCGTACGCGGCAGAGCCTTGAAACGAAATCTTGTCGAGCACGCGATCCGCCTCTCGCACGAGAAGTACTGCTCGGCGTCGATCATGCTCGGCAAGACCGCCGAGATCAGCAAGGACTTCGAGATCGTCGAGGAATGACTAGCGCGGCGCGCCGGCGGCGTGACTCATCGAACGGAACTCGTCGAACCACTCCGCCGCATAGTCGCAGTCGCGATAGTCGTCGAAATACGGTCCGCCGAGGGTGTAGTGCACGATCTTGGCCCGCGGGTTGTACTCGTATTCGCCGACCAGCCAGTTCCATTCCAGCGGCAGAGCCCCGATCGTCGCATCGCCGGTCCAGGCGAAGCGATGCAGCTCGAGCCCGGGCGCGGCATTGACGTACTCGGCGCTCAGCGCGCCGCAGCGCTCGTTGTTGAACAGCATCAGGCTCGACCAGTTCTTGCGCGGGTATTTCGTCTGCACCTGGCCCAGGAACTTGCGCTCGGTCTTGGGGACGTAGTCGTGCTTGCAGACGAGAACCGCCTTGTCGGCCTGGCGCTCGCACTCAGCGGCCAGCTCCGCGATGTCGACGCGGCAGAGCATGTCGCAGTCGAGAAAAACCGACCAGCCGCGGTATTGCGATAGCGCGGGAACCAGAAAGCGGGTCAGGCTGAACTCGGTCGACTCGGTGGGACCCCGCTCGCGGGTATAGAGCTTTCCGAGCTGGCTCCGCATGAGCGGGACGATTGCCACCGGCATCGAGGCCCGGCGCAGGATCGAGTGCGCCAGCGTATAGAACGCCACCGATTCCTTGGGATCATAGCCGATGAAGACGTTCAGCATCGCGCGTCCACTCAGACCCGGTAAGCGATCGTGGTCATCAGCTTCGACATCAACCTCATCGTCGTCTTAACCGGCCCAGGCAACGCCGCCGCGCCCAGCGACAGCGCGGTCTCCCGGTGGCGCGCCTCGTCGACGCGCATGGTTTCGACTACCGCCCTCGTGCGGGTGTCCGCGGCCGATAGCTGCTCCAGGTGCCCCGAGAGGTGCGCTTCCACCTGGCGCTCGGTCTCGGCGAGAAAAGCGAGGCTCCAGCGGTCGCCCAGGACTCCGGCCGCGGCGCCCATGGCAAAGGCGCCGGCGTACCACAGCGGGTTTGCGATGCTCAGGCGCCCACCCAGCTCGTCGACACGAGTGGCGCTCCAGGCCAGGTGATCCTGCTCTTCCGACGCGGCGTGCTCGAGCGCCTGCCGGTTGGCGGGATCTCGCGCGGTGAGCGCCTGCCCCTGGTAAAGGGCTTGGGCGCACACTTCACCGACGTGGTTGATGCGCATCAGCGCCGCGGCATGGGCCCGCTCGGCATCGTCGAGCGCGCCCTCCTCCCGGCCCTCGGCCGGCGACGGGCGCAGCGGGCGGTGCACCCCCGCGACCGCCCTCAGGGCAAGGTCCAGTCCCTCGATGAAGCGATCGACGGCGCTGCGGCTCTCGGTCATTTCGCCATCTTACCCAACGATCAAGACAAAAAAAAAGCCGCCCCGAAGGGCGGCTTTTCGAACCTTTCGGTTCTAGACAACCAGGCTTAGAACGTGTGCGCGATACCCACGCCGAGACCGGTGGTCCCGTCGTTGCTCGCGCGGCCATCGACCGGGGTGCCAACCGCGCTACCGTCCATAGCCGTGTGATCGACTTCGACGTATGCCGTCGTGCGCTTCGACAGATGGTAGTCCACCGCAAGCACGGTGTCCTTCGACTTGCCGTCGTCAGCTGCCGCGAAGCCCGTCGACTTGATGTCGTAGTAGCCGATACGTCCCACCACACGGTCGGAGAAGGCGTAGCCGACGCCGAGCGCGATCATCCGCGCCTTGTCGAGCTGTCCGGTCGCGCTCGGCGCGTACCAGCCGCCGTTGCCGCCGCCGCCGTTGAGCGCGCCGCTCCAGTTCGCATCCCATTTCGTCTGGGCGTAGCCGAGCTTGAACGTGAACTGGTTCATCGCGTAGGACGCGCCGATCGTTGCGTCCTTTTGCGAGCCCTGGTTGGCAGCGTCCTTCGTCGTCGAGTACGCGGCAGCGATCGTCGCGCCAGCAACGTTGAAGTGGCCGCCAATCCCGTAGCGGGCGCCGGCGGAGCTGCTGCCGATCTGCTCGCCGAGTGCGTAGTCGACCATCACGCCGCCGCCGTCGAAGTTGGCCGACGCCTGGATCATGTTGCTCGAGCGGACACCCGCGGTGAACCGGACGTTCGGCGTCATACCCGTGAAGTTGTAGCCCATCGGGTCGTATTTGCCCCAGGTCTTGAAGTTCACGGTGTAGTCACGGCCGAGGTGGAATTCCATGCCGCCGCTCGACAGACCGACCCACGAGCTACGAGCGAAGGTGGCGCCGCCGCTCGGGCCCGCGCCGGTGTCGGACGAGTACTGGCCTTCCAGCTTGAAGTTCGCCTTCAGCCCGCCGCCCAGGTCCTCGGAGCCTTTCATGCCCCAGCGGTTGGTGCGGTACAGGCCGTCGGTCATGGACGTCACGGTGCCGTCCGATGCCGGCGTCGTGGACGTATCAATGACCTTGCTCTGATTGCGAATACCGGTGTCGATGGTGCCGTACAGCGTAACGCTCGACTGAGCGAAAGCGACGGCCGGGATCGCCAGCGCGCCAGCGACCGCTGCAGCCATTAGCTTCTTGTTCATCACAATAAGTCTCCCAACTTGTTGGAAAGAAATCGGGACGCTTGCGCGCCTCGCCTCAACCCCTCACGTGAGAAGTTACTCGAATTGTCCCCGTGGCCGATGCACGGGAGCAACGCTTTCCGTCTTTTGAGGCCTTTTGGCGGCTCTTTTGTTGCGCGCATACAACATCACCCGCGCCATAAATATTACTCTTCTAATTCAGCTAGTTAAGAGATTCTTGAAGAATCCGCCCAGGGCCTCTCCCGGCTCCTCTGCGCGCATGAATGCCTCGCCGACGAGATAGGTGCCCACGCCTTGGCGCCAGAGGCGCTCGGCGTCCGCAGGCGCAAGAATTCCGCTCTCGCTGACGACGATGCGCTCGCCCGGTACGCGTTGCAGCAGCTCGAGCGTGGTCTCGAGCCGCGTTTCGAACGTGCGAAGGTTGCGGTTGTTGACGCCCAGCAGCGGCGTGCGCAGCGCGAGCGCCGCCTCGAGTTCACCACCGTCGTGGACCTCGACCAGCACCGCCATCCCGAGCTCGCGCGCGACGTCTTCGAGCGCCCGCATCACTTCGGGCGGCAGCGCCGCGGCAATCAGCAGGATGCAGTCCGCGCCCAGCGCGCGCGACTCGTAAACCTGGTAGGGCTCGAGCATGAAGTCCTTGCGCAGCACCGGCAGCGCGCAGGCGGCCCGCGCGGCGGTCAGGTGCTCGGGCGCGCCCTGGAAGAACTGCCGGTCGGTGAGCACCGACAGGCAGGCCGCGCCGCCTGCCTCGTAGCTGCCCGCGATCGCCGCGGGATCGAAATTCTCGCGCAGCAAGCCCTTCGAGGGACTGGCGCGCTTGATCTCGGCGATCACCGCGGGCCGGCCGGCGGCGTGCTTGGCCCGGATCGCGCCGATGAAATCGCGCGGGGGCGGCGCGGCGCGGGCGCGAGCTTCGGCCTCGCGCTGCGTCACCGCGCGCTTGGCGGCCGCGACTTCGTCGCGCTTGACCGCGAGAATGCGCTGCAGGACGTCCGACATCTCAGGGCGCCTTCAGCCCCTGCGTATGGGCGACGAACTGGTCCAGCTTCTTGCGCGCGTCGCCGCTCGCGATCGCCTTGCGCGCACGCTCGATTCCCGCGCCGAGCGATTTCGCGGCGCCTCCGACGTAGATCGCGGCTCCCGCATTGAGCAGAACGATGTTGAGCGCCGGCCCCGGCTGGTTTTCCAGCACCGCGAGGACCATCTGCTTGGATTCGTCCACGGTATTGACCTGGATCGCCCGCCGGTCGTAGAGCTCGAGCCCGAACTGCGAGGGATGGACGGTGTATTCCTGGATCTCCCCCTTTACCAGCTCGCCGACCATCGTCTCGCCGGAGATCGAGATCTCGTCCAGGCCGTCCACTCCGTAGACAGTCATCACGTGCTTGCTGCCGAGGCGCTGCAGGACCCGCACCTGGATTCCCACCAGGTCGGGGTGGAACACGCCCAGCACCTGGTTCGGCGCGCCGGCCGGGTTGGTCAGCGGGCCGAGGATATTGAAGATCGTGCGCACGCCGAGATCCTTGCGCACCGGTCCGGCGTACTTCATCGCCAGATGGTGCGACGGCGCGAACATGAACCCGAGACCGACGCTCTCGATGCTCGTCGCGACTTGCTGCGGGTTGAGCATGATGTTCGCGCCGAGCGCTTCGAGCACGTCCGCGCTTCCCGACGACGACGACACCGCGCGGTTGCCATGCTTCGCGATCCGCACCCCGGCGGCAGCGGCGACGAAGGCGGACGCGGTCGAGACGTTGAAGGTGTGCGCGGCATCGCCTCCCGTGCCGACGATGTCGACCAGGTGACGGTCGTCGCTCAACTCCACGCGGGTGGCGAATTCGCGCATGACCTGCGCCGCGGCGGCGATCTCTCCGATCGTTTCCTTCTTTACTCGCAAGCCGATCAGAAAACCGGCGATCTGGGCCGGAGTCAGCTCGCCGCGCATGATCTGGCGCATGATATGGAGCATCTCGTCGTGGAAGATCTCCCGGTGCTCGACGGTGCGCTGGATCGCCTCCGCGATCGTGATCTGCCTCATTTGCCCCTCCCCTGCAGGAAATTCTTCAACATTTCGTGGCCGTGCTCCGTGAGCAGGGCCTCGGGATGAAACTGCACGCCCTCGACGTCGAGCTCGCGGTGGCGCAGCCCCATGATTTCGCCGTCCTCGGAGCGCGCCGAGACCTCCAGGCAGTCCGGAACCGACTCGCGCCCGACCACCAGCGAGTGGTAGCGGGTCGCGATGAAGTCCTGCGGCAGGCCGGCGAACACCCCTTTGGCGTCGTGGTGGATGTGCGAAACCTTGCCGTGCATGACCTGGCCCGCGCGCACGACGCGGCCTCCGAACGCCTGTCCGATCGCCTGATGCCCGAGGCAGACGCCCAGGATCGGGACCCGTCCCGCTAGACGCGCGATCAAATCCAGCGAGATCCCGGCTTCGTTCGGCGTGCACGGTCCGGGCGAGAGCACGACCCGTGCCGGGGCCATCGCCTCGACGTCCTCGACCGAGGCCTCGTCGTTTCGTACCACCCTCACCTCCTCGCCGAGCTCGCCGAAATACTGAACGAGGTTGTAGGTGAACGAATCGTAATTGTCGATCATTACGAGCATCGGACCCTCCCTAGCGCGTCGCCGACCGTGGCGCCGCGGCCTGCGCCACGCCTGCGCCCGATGCGTGCTCCGCCGCCGCAACCTCCGCGGCGCGCAGGATCGCGCGCGCCTTGTGCTGGGTTTCCTGCCACTCGGACTGCGGGTCCGAGTCGGCGACGATCCCCGCGGCCGCCTGCACGTGAAGCAGACCGTCCTTCACCACCGCGGTCCGGATTGCGATCGCGACGTCCATGTCGCCGTTGAACCCGAGGTAGCCCACGGCGCCGCTGTACACGCCCCGCTTGACCGGTTCGAGCTCGTCGATGATCTCCATCGCGCGCACCTTCGGCGCCCCGCTCACGGTGCCGGCCGGGAAGCTCGCCTTGAACACGTCGATCGCGTCCAGCCCGGGGGCGATCTTCGCTTCGACGTTCGAAACGATGTGCATCACGTGCGAATAGCGCTCGATCACCATCTTCTCGGTGACTCGCACGCTGCCGATCGCAGCGACCCGTCCCGCGTCGTTGCGCCCCAGGTCGATCAGCATGACGTGCTCGGCGCGCTCCTTGGGGTCCGAGAGCAGATCCTCGGCGGCGCGTGCGTCCTCCTCCTCGGTGCGCCCGCGCGGCCGCGTGCCGGCGATCGGCCTCAAGGTGATCGCGTCGCCCGCGAGCCGCACCATGATCTCGGGCGACGCGCCGACCACGTGGTGGTCTCCGAAATCGAAGTAGAACATGTAGGGCGACGGATTGAGGCCTCGCAGCGCGCGGTACAGGGTGAGCGGCGGCGCCTCGAAACTCCGCGTCGTGCGCTGCGATATCTGTACCTGCATGCAGTCGCCGGCGAAGATGTACTCCTTGGAGCGGCGGACCGCCTTGAGGAACCCCTCCTCGGTGAACGTCCGGCTAAGCGGCGCCGGTTCTCCCGCCGGTGTTTCGACCGCAAGCGCAAGCACCATGCTGTCCGGCAGCGGGGTCAGGAGACGAGCGCGCAGCCGCTCGAGCCGTTCGCTCGCGGCCCGATAGGCCTCCGGCTGCTGCGGGTCGGCGTAGACAACGAGGTAGAGCTTGCCCATCACGTTGTCGACCACGGCCAGCTCGTCCGAGACCAGGAGGAGCATATCGGGCGTCCCGAGCGGATCGGGCTTGTCGCCCGAGAGCACCCGCGACTCGATATGCCCGACCGTTTCGTAGCCGAAATAGCCCACCAGGCCGCCGCCAAAGCGCAGCGCGGCCGGGACCGGCGCGACGCGATGGCGCTTGAGATAGGAACGCACGTACTCGAACGGATCCGCGTCGTCCAGACGTTCGAGGCAGACGTCGGCGCCCCGCGCATCGCGCAGCAGCCTGCGCACCGTCGAGCCGCGCGCCTCGATGCGCTCGGCGCACGCCAGCCCGATGAAGGAATAACGACCGAAGCGCTCCCCTCCCACGACCGATTCGAGCAAATAGGAATAAGGGGCGTTGGCCAGCTTGGCGTAGACCGCGAGCGGCGTGTAGAGATCCGCGCGCACCTCGGCGACGACCGGAATGCGCGTGTAACCTTGTTTTGCGAGCTTGTCGAAATCGAGCTCAGTCATGCGACTTCTCCACCTGAAACCGAAAGAACCGGAAAACTGCGGCCTGGGCTTTACGCGCCGCCCGTGCCGCGCAGGGGCGCGTGTGGGTCTAGCGGCGCCAGGGGCGCCAGCTACGCCAGAGAGTGGTCCAGATTCCGTCTCGGTGGTGGTTCACGACTGTGCCGAAAGAAGTTCTGCTGCGTCCAACAGCGAAGCCACTATACCATCACACTCGATATCGCGTACATCCTGTCCCTCGCGGTAACCGTAGGGAACCAGCAGGACGCGGCAGCCGGCAGCGCGGCCACCCGTCGCGTCGTTGGCGGAGTCCCCGATCACGGCCGCCTCGGCCGGCGAGACACCGAGCGCCCGGCAGGCGAAAAGGAACGGCCCCGGGTCCGGCTTACGCCGCCCCGCCCGGTCGCTGGTCACGACCTCGTCGAAATAGCCTGCCAGACCGCTCGAGGCGAGCAAGGGATCGGTGTAGCGCGAGGCCTTGTTGGTGACGCAGGCGAGCCTCAGCCCCCTCGCCCTCATCGCCGCCAGCCCCTCCTCCGCCCCGGCGTAGGGAGTCGAAGAAGAGCCGTTCAGGCGTTCGTAATGCAAGGCAAAGCTCGCCAGTGCCGCCTCGTAGAGCATCTCGTCGGGCGGCGCGGCCCGCGCCGCTTCGAGGCAGCGGCGCACCAGTGCGGCAATTCCCTTGCCGATGAAATCGCGCACTTCGGCCGCGGCGAGCTTCCGCATGCCGAGCTCGGCAAGCATCGCGTTCGCCGCCGCCGCAAGGTCCGGCGCCGTATCCAGCAACGTGCCATCGAGATCGACCAGCGCGGCCCGAATCACGCCGCGCGGCGCGCCGCGCCGAGGCGCGTACGCATGTCGCGGATGGTCGCCGCGTAGTCCTTCGTGCCGAAAATTCCCGAGCCGGAGACGAAAGTGTCGGCGCCCGCGACCGCCACCTCGGCGATGTTGTCGGTCTTGATGCCGCCGTCGACCTCGAGCCAGACCTCGCGTCCGTCGGACCGCGTCGCCGCATCGATGCGCCGGCGCGCCTCGGCGATCTTGGGCAGCATCGACGCGATAAAGCGCTGACCGCCGAACCCCGGATTCACCGACATGATCAGCACGAGATCCAGCTTGTCGAGCGTGTGATCGAGCCAGTCGAGCGGGGTCGCCGGGTTGAATACCAGGCCGGCCCTGCAGCCGTGCTCGTGTATCAGTCCGATGGTGCGGTCGACGTGCTCGCTCGCTTCCGGATGAAAGCTGATGATGTTCGCACCGGCCTTGGCGAAGTCCGGCACGATGCGGTCGACCGGCTTGACCATCAGGTGCACGTCGATCGGCAAGCTCACGTGCGGGCGCAGCGCCTCGCACACGAGCGGTCCGATGGTGAGGTTCGGCACGTAGTGGTTGTCCATGACGTCGAAATGGATGACGTCGGCGCCGGCCTGGGCCACGCCGCGAACTTCTTCGCCCAGACGCGAAAAATCGGCCGAAAGGATGCTGGGTGCGATGCGGAACGTCATGTCCGGGCCAGTTTACAATGCGCCCATGGCCCAGGAGAAGCGCTACGAGATCGCGGTCAGCGCGGCGACGCAGTACCTGCCGGATCAGTCCGACGAGGCGGCGGGCCGTTACGCCTTCGCCTACACGATCACCCTCCGCAATGTCGGCAACGTCACCGGCCAGCTGATCAGCCGGCACTGGATCATCACCGACGCGCAAGGCCTGGTGCAGGAAGTCCGCGGACTGGGGGTGGTTGGCGCGCAGCCCGTGCTGCGTCCGGGCGAGCAATTCGAATATACCAGCGGCACCTCCATCGCGACGCAGGTCGGCACCATGCGCGGCAGCTACCAGATGGTGGCGGAGGACGGGACCCGGTTCGACGCTCAGATCCCGGAGTTCACGCTCTCGGTGCCGCGCGTCCTGCACTGACGGACGCATCGTGGGCGCGGCGGGACTGCGGCGGAGCTATCGGCTGCTCGCCCCGGTTTACGACCTCGCGGTTCGAGGCGCGCTCGCCCGCGCGCGGGCCCGCAGCCTGGCCCGCCTGCAGCGCCGCGCCCGCGGCGAGGTGCTCGTCGCCGGCATCGGCACGGGGCTCGACCTGCCTCTCCTGCCGCCAGTGCACCGCTACGTCGGCGTCGACCTGACGCGCGCCATGCTCGCACGCGCCGTGGCCCGCCGCGGTCCGCTCGAAGTCTGCTTCGTGGAGGGCGACGTGCAGGCGCTGCCGTTCGCCGACGCCGGATTCGACATGGCGGTGCTGCACCTCATTCTGGCGGTCGTGCCCCGGCCCGAGCAATGCCTCGCGGAAATCGCCCGAGTTCTGCGGCCGGGAGGCCGCGTGCTGCTATTCGACAAGTTCCTGCGCCCGGGCGAGCGGGCGTGGCTGCGGCGCGCGCTCAACCCGGTCGCGCGCCGCATCGCGACGCGCACCGAC
>Ga0315556_1001940_pt1 | contig 12126 bp, 11 predicted proteins | sample SalMarSW160310MG_FD_202112 | JGI IMG/M metagenome (GOLD analysis project Ga0315556, IMG submission 202112) | Salt marsh sediment microbial communities from the Plum Island Ecosystem LTER, Massachusetts, United States - Salt Marsh Sediment SW1603-10 ...
CGCAGGTGATGATGATCCTCATTTGAATTTACAGTCTAGAATATGGACACCAGAGAGGATTCCTTGAATACGGTTACTGTCACAGACGCGGTTCCAGGAATGCCTGAAGAGCAGGATGGTACGGAGCCGGCGAACGCAAAGTCGTCAGCTGCCCGAGTCGCGACCAGGGAGAACACCAGTACCGCCACTCTTAGCCCACCTGTTGATGCTACAGTCATCCGCCTGCCGGTGGATGCGCGCGGTCTGTCGCTGGGTATTGTGGCGACGGTTGCCGTGTTGTTCACGTTGAATTGGGCGCAGGATTTTGTCGCATCGCTAATGCTGGGAATCCTCTTTGCATACACCCTGAATCCTCTGGTGGTATGGCTCGAGTATTTCAAGATCCCCCGTGTCCTGAGTGCCGGCATCGTGATGATCGCTGTTCTCAGTGCGCTGTTGCTCGGCGCCTACGCCCTGCAAGGGCAGGTGCAGTCAATACTGACCCAGTTGCCGGAAACCACGAGCAAGTTTTCTGCGAGTCTTGCCAGCATGAGCGCCGGTCAGCGGGATAACATGAAGAATATGCAGGCCGCAGCAACAGAAGTGGAAAAGGCGACCAGCGAAGTGGCCGGGGTTGCACCCAGGCAGCGCACCACGCACGTTGTCATCGATCCACCTTCGTTCAAAATCGGCAACGTTATATGGGCTGGCTCCAAAGGTGTGGCGAAATTCTCCGGTCAGGCGATCGTGGTGGTTTTCCTGGTATTTTTCCTGCTGTTGTCTGCTGGTACGTTCAAACGAAAACTGGTGAGACTCACCGGCCCGTCGTTATCACGAAAGAAGATCACTGTACATATACTCGACGACATCAATAACTCCATCCAGCGCTATATGGTCATGCTGTTACTGACCAATGCACTGGTCGGACTACTCACATGGATCGCATTCCGTTGGGCTGGCCTCGAAAACGCCGGTGCCTGGGCCGTCGCGGCGGGCCTGCTGCATGTCGTCCCTTATCTTGGCCCGGCCGTCACCGCTTTCGTCACCGGCATGGCGGCATTATTGCAGTTTGGCGAGATATCAATGGTCGTGCTGGTCGCGGGAGTGTCACTGACCATCGCTACCATCGTCGGGACCTTCGTCACCACCTGGATGACCGGAAGAATCGCCAAAATGAATACCGCGGCGGTATTCATTTCGCTGTTGTTCTGGGGCTGGTTGTGGGGAATCCTGGGCATGCTGCTGAGTATTCCGATCATTGTCATCATGAAAGTAGTATCCCAGCATGTCGAGCAACTGAAGCCGGTGGCGGAACTGCTGGGAGAATAATGGGTGTCAGCGCGAACGTATTTACGGCAAGGACGGAAACAGATCGGAATTACCGACGTCGATTGTTCCGGACGAATCGACTTGCCTGGTAAAACATAGGAGTATGGTATGGCTACGAATACACAAACAGCAAGGGATCAACTGGTCGATGATTTCAAGAAGGTCATAGACGACGCGGAAGAGTTGCTCAAGGTTACCGCGAACGAGACCGGCGGAAAAATCGGTGCGGTGCGCGAGCGGGCCGAAGCAAATCTACGCGAGGCGCGTCGCAAACTGAATGAGCTGGAAGCCGATCTGGTAATCCAGACCAGGGCCGCAGCCAGGGCGGCGAATGAGCTCGTGCATGAAAATCCCTGGCAGTCGATAGCAATTGCAGGTGGCATTGGGTTACTAATCGGCATGGTCAGCAGTCGGCGCTAGGATCATGGCACGCGACGACACGGTGGTGCGATCGACGTCCACCCGGACGTCCGGTCTGCTGGCCTCGCTGCGGCAACTGCTGGCGACGTCTGCCGAGGTCCTGCGCACCCGGGTAGCGATCCTTTCCACGGAACTGGAGGAAGAAGGGATCAGGGTCCGGGAAATGATCCTCTTCGAACAGATGTCGTTGTTCTTTCTCGGGCTTGGCCTGCTGTTGACGACCCTATGCGTCGTACTGGCATTCTGGGAAACTCACCGGCTGTCGGTGCTGGCTGCATTCGCGGTTTTCTATCTGACTATCGGAACCGGCATTGCCCTGGTGATTCGACACAAGCACAAAACCCGCCCACGAATGTTTTCCACTACCTTGTCGGAACTGGACAAAGACCGTGAACGCCTGGTCTCCCGGTCATGAGTACGCGTAAGGGATATTTACTGCGACGCCGCGAGTGGCTGGTGTCGCAGGCTGCGGTCCAGCGCAGCGAAATAACCTCCGTTGCATCAGAACTGCAAAGAGGTTTTCGGTGGGTGGATGCAGGGTTTGCGCTTGGACAAGCGTTGCGCACGCATCCGCTACTGGCCATTGCGGGGGGCTCGCTGCTCTTGCGTGTGTCAAACTCCAAACGCTTGCTCTGGGCCGGCCAGTTGCTCACCGCCTGGGAATTGTTCAATGTGGTGCATACGCAGTGGCGTCAGCGCCAGATGTAACTGAAGTTTCAATAATCACCGGCTCCGTCAAGCTGGCCGGGAACTGTTACGTAAACAACAAATCAGGATAACCAATAATAAACGAGAATAGTTCTAATAAAGGATTGCCTTCTATCTTATTGCGCAGGAACCTGCAGAAGAGTAGTGCCATCAGATAAACGGGTGACAAAGGACGTGGAAACGGTCAGCCAAGAAACCCGTTTCCAATGGCCAACCGCTTGCTTGACGTGGTCGGATTACCTGGTACTGGCAGGCTGAATAATAACGGCTGTGTCACTACCTGTGCCGGTGTTGCCTTTGGCGCCTGTTCTACCAGTCGTTCCACTGGTCCCGGTCGCTCCGGTATCGCCAGCCGCTCCGGTATTGCCCGTATAGCCGGTATTCCCGGTATTTCCTGTCTCGCCTTTAGGTCCAGCTGGGCCAGCTCAAGCACTCAGCCCGAGCAGCATAATCAGCAGCGCGGAAGGTATTGAATATTTCATAAGTTTTCTCCAGATACGTGATAATCATCAAGTAGTTGAAACCAATACGATCGTATACAAGCAGGGCATTACCTTGTTAAGGAGCATCTGAACAGGTCATCCGTGCGAAAACGGGGATCCGGTAACTCACTTGTTCTGGTCAAACTGAATGCCCGCTTTCGCAGGATTGAAAGACTTAATCAGAACGTAGTTAAGTATTTTCATCCGACAAAAATAACTCCATTCGGTGACTAACATACACGGTACGATATGTGTGGAATGTGCCCCACTACCGCAATCAGTTCCCCCTCCTCGACGTTAAAGCCGGTGGCAAGGAGGCCTCTGTTTTCTTTATAGACCCTGGAAAGGTGATTAACCTCAAGCTGCATGGAAGATTCCACCTTGCGAGGCAGCGTGCCGTGCCCCCCCTGCCGGTCCCGTCACCCGATGACTCAGGGACGGGACACAGAGCCTCTTACACGCGCTTTACCAGAAAAACGACCAGAAGGACCAGAACAACTACCACTAAATACACCAGCCATAACATTCTCTCTTCAATCTGGATTTCACTGTCCGTCTGCTGCCATCGATGCCGACTCGGAAGGACGGGGTCTGAATCAATTTGATTATTTTCATAAATCAGTATCTGTCCAGATCATCTATTGCGTCCAGTACCACACCGGTACCTACTGCAATCAACAAGATGTCAGACGCCACGCGAACGTACCGGTGCCGCGGAGGCGGCGGGGCCAGATATGCCAGGATCTGCGGCTGGAGATCATGATAGATTACGTCACGCGGTAGCCTTTGACCGATCTGCCACCTTCTTGCCTGTCCGGGTGGAAGACAGCCATTGTGTTTCTTGCGAAGACCTGGAGGACAGTGTCCGGAATGAATCTGCTGTGAATAATATTCATGTATCCTGTTTCGATGATAATCGTCAAAATACACAGCCCTGTTGCCCTCGTGATGATCCCTGGCGTCGTTGTGGTTCCTGTCTGAATAATGTCCATCATTACGCTGATGGCCCCGTTCTTCGTGATTTGTATTGTCGTTGCCGCCACCCTTATTGCGGCCACTTCCAGACTTCCTGTCATGGTTACCGGATTTGTCCTCGTGGCCACCGCCAGACCAGGGTGGTTTTTCAGCGAGCACCGAACCACAGGCTAATAACCCCATACATAGGAGCGCGAGCGCCTGGCGCTTGCGCGATTTGATTTGTTTCATAATAGTTCTCCAATAGCTGGATTAACGCACAAATTCGCGCACCCGTACATCGTTGCTCGGTTTTCCTGACCATGGCCAAATCTACGCCTTCTGCAGACGATATCTGTGCGTTGACGAACATACGGTTCTAATCGACAAACTACTAGAATCTGTCTCATATAATTGCCTGAGCAGGATGCCGATGGCAGCTAGCGGCACGAACCCGGGAGAATTCCCGGCGTAATATTCCCATCGGCAGAGGAGTCGACGTTGCCACTGTATCCAGATGAAGAAGCGGTCCCCAGCCAGCGCCGCTCATAGCGACGCAATCGGCGGCCGTCCTGCGTCCTGGGCTTGACCCGTCCCTGTCGAGACGACGAAAACATCTCAATGCCTTCCTGGCGCAATTCCTCATCCAGCTTGTCGCTGTCGTAGGCGCGACCACCGATCAGGTTCTCCGGCTTCGCTTCGGTCATGTAGAACTCAAAGCTCAGCTGCACCAGCGTGACTTCATGATGGCTGGCCGTGTGCGTACCGACCGCCAGCGGCAGTCCATGACGATCCACTATTGCCATTAAATTCCTTCCCTTACCACGTTTGCCCGGGCCGATCTCAGCACTACCGCCCCTTGGGCGAGGCAACGGTTGCATCAATGAAACACTCCGATTCATCGAGTGCTTCTTCATCACGCAACGCATTTGCCGGGTTGGTCAATACCCCTCTCAGCACCTCTTGCCGGTACCAGTACTGAAATCGGAGATACACGGTTTTTGTAATTCGGATAGCACTGCGGCAGCATGTGCCACTGGGCACCGGTGTTGAGGATCCAGAGTACGACTTCGAGAACCTGGCGGGCGGGTATCGGCTTGCGGCCTCGGCGATCGGAAGGAAGATGTTCCTCCGGAAAGTGTACCCGGATCCGTTCACAGTGTTCGTCGCTTAGCCGTAGCACGCATCAAATATACGATATCCTGTCCAGTACGGGATCTTGAGATTGGTTCTAGTGATAGACTTATGCAGTAAGCACATCAAATAAAATGATCAAGCCGACTCTAACGTGATGAGAGGAACTCATAATCGATGGATCGACAATCAGCCATTCCTGTCATCGATTCCTCCTGGTGTCGACTTGATCTGCGGCTTCCTGTCTCGTGTAAAAGGTGCCATCTTTCAGAAAGCCGGAAATCAGGGAATTTTTCGCACACGCGACTTTGCCGTTGATGTATCGTGCTGTGATCACTTCATCTGGCAGACCATCCAGTGTATGGAAGGCTGCCACCTGACCATTCGGATAGCGTGACAAGTAGACCATTCCCGTCTCCTGATCCCGAAATGCAGGTCTGAAACATGCTTCGCGACATCCTTCACTCACGCCTGCGCTGCCGCGATAGGCGCAGTTTTCCCGTTTGAGCACTGCAGCGTCAATGCATGCATTGAGTTCCCGCATACTTCGAATCCCCCTACCGCAATCGAGTTGTCAATTGACGCCGATCAGCATCAGAATGGTCGGCATCGTTGTTCCTGAGTGCCATTTCATGTCTCCAGAAAGTGGGCCATGACACCGCAGCAGCCGGGATCTCCCTCGCAGGACATACTGCTTACCGTGGCGTACCGAAACCCGTCTTCCACCTGTTTAACCCGTTGAATTTTCCAGGCAATAGCCCTTTTCAAGACTGCGCGGTCAGCATCGCTGATGCCCTGCAGTCAACGCTGCGTCCAATTGCAAATGCTACTCCAGCGACAGTTACCGTCTGTACGCGATCGCACACTGTGTCCGGTATATTTACCCTGTAAACATGGTTGCGCTCACGCTACAGGAACGGCAGTGCGCTGCAAGGTACCCGAGAACCATGCCTGGATCATACTGACATCAGCCGCCATGGACGCGAGCTGTCCTATGTGCGATACCTAACAGACTGCGCCTGATCATGCGACTAGTCTCTTCGTTCGTATCTGGAGTTTCGATGAGATTCTCCCTGCTGCAGCCCAAATCCGGAGTGTCTGCAAATAATGAGGCGGGTGGTTAGATCAAGTACAGGAGACACAGCATGAATCGTTTACTATTCGCAGCAACCCTGGCCGCCTTCACCACCGCGGCATTCGCGGCTGATAACCAGCATCATGCCCGCATTGGCCAACCCGACTACTATGGTCGCCTCGACTTCAATATCTATCCACACCCAAAAGTCATTAATCGTCATCCGGTAGCAATCGAGCGGGTATCGAAGGATCGCCCGCCGGTCTATCTGCGTGTGCCTGCGGGCCAGACCAAACACTGGCGCAGGTACTGCCGCAAGTACAACGCCTGCGGCGAGCGGGTCTTCTTTGTGCGGGATAACTGGTACAACCGCGAGTACGTTCCCTGGTACCAGGAACATTATCGTGATCGCCGGGATGCTCATGCTAACGAGCACAGGGATGACCACCATGACGTGCACGGTGATGATCACCACGGAAACCAGAACGATTACCGCAACAATAATCACAGCGATGCCCGTGATCACTAGGGCATTGGCGTGACGTCTGTCACGGCTCACACCTCTCCATACCTCTCCAGTGCAGCAAGTACCTGTGGCCATCATCCGGCAAGAGAGGTGATGTCGTACGCATGTCCGCGGCACACACTCATGCCATGAACGATTCCCGGATCACCGTGCTCCTCGTCGAGGACGATCCCGCCGACGCCAGACAGATTCAGGACGCGCTCGCGGGCACGGGAGACAGCTCAATGGGAGAACACTCGTTTCATATCGAATGGGTGATGCGGCTCGACGATGCACTCGAACGTCTGGACAGGGATCGTATCGAGCTGATACTGCTTGACCTCACGCTTCCCGACGGCCATAACCTCGATGTGTTCGATCAGGTGGTCAATGCGGCGCCGAACGCCCTGATCCTGATTCTGAGCACGACGCGCGATGAGGGAAACGCGCGTCTGGCCGTGCAACGCGGCGCATATGATAATTTCGTCAAAGGTCATATCGACGCTCACTGGTTGTCGCGCACCCTGCACTACGTCATCAGGGGCAATGCTGCCCGTGACGCACTGCAGAACAGCAAGGCGCGCTTCCGCGCAATGAGTGACGCATCCCCACTGGGTATCTTTGTCTCCGATGCAGAGGGCAACTGCGTCTATACGAACGCGGCTTATCAAAAGATCTCGGGGCTGAGTTTCGAACAGGCGCTGGGCACAAGCTGGAGCGTGGCGATCCATCCGGAGGATCGCCCGCGTGTCCTTGCCGATTGGAGAGCCGCGGCGCAGATCGATGCGCCATTCCGGACGGAGTTCCGCTTTCAGCGGAAAGACGGGAGCGTCATGTGGACGCGTGTCAACAGCGCCGCCATGCACGACGGGATGAGGCCGCGCGGCCATGTGCAGACGGTTGAGGATATCACGGCGCGCAAGGCAACGGAGTTCGGGTTGCAAGCAGCAGAAGAAGCCTTGTTCGTGGAGAAGGAGCGCGCTCAGGTCACGCTCAATTCCATCGGTGACGCGGTTCTGACCACCGAGCTCCTGGGCAACGTAACCTACCTGAATCTGGTGGCGGAGACGATGACCGGCTGGTCCCGTGAGGATGCGTTGGGCCAACCGCTTGCAGAGGTATTCAGAATCATCGACGGTACGACACGCGTTGTCGCCGCGAATCCGGCGCGGCGCGCCATGGATGAGGACAGGACCGTTGGGCTCGCTGCGGACTGCGTGCTGGTTCGCCGCGACGGAATGGAATGCCCTGTCGAGGATTCCGCCGCGCCTATCCACGACCAGGACGGCCGGGTCTCCGGGGCGGTGATCGTCTTCCACGACGTCAGCCCATCCCGGTCGATGGTGATGAAGGTGGCCCATCTGGCCCAGCACGATTTTCTCACCGGCCTGCCCAACCGGGTGCTGCTGACCGAACGTCTCTCCCAGGCAATCGGGCTGGCCCACCGTCAACGCAAGCAGGTCGCGCTGCTGTTCCTCGATCTGGATAACTTCAAACGTATCAACGATACACCGGGACATGTGATCGGCGACCGGCTGCTTCAGCTGGTGGCGGATCGCCTGGCCGCGTGTGTACGTGCCACGGATACGGTTTGCCGCCAGAGCGGTGACGGGTTCGTGACACAGCTGGCCGAGATCGAGCAGCCGCAGGATGCGGCGCACATTGCGGGGAAGTTGTGCGTCGCGCGCGCCGTGCCGCACCTCGTCGGCGGACACGAACTCCAAGTCATCCTGAGCATCGGCAACAGCGTATCTGCCGATGACGGCATTGACGTGGCCACCGCGATGTTCCACGCCAAGGCAAGGGGCCGCGGCAATTACCAGTTCCTCAGGGCCGACATGAACAGCCGCGCGGTCCACCGTCAGTAAGTTTGAACCTTTTTTAGTTACAGGTGTTCAAATTCTGCACTGCGGCAATTGACCATGCCAGGAGTCTGTCGGAGCTGAATGAAAGCGTCTGGACATATTTGCAAGTGGAGGCGATGAGCGAAGAAATTCGAATCGGGCACGCTGAGGAGTTTCTCTTGCCCACGGACGTAGAGGGGTACGAGTCCCTGGCTGAACTTGCCCTGGACCTGCGCTGGACATGGAATCATGCCACCGACCAGGTGTGGCGGCAGCTGGATCCCGTGCTGTGGGAGCTCACGCAGAACCCCTGGAGTATCCTGCAGACGGTCTCGAGGGAGAAACTCCAGCGTGTCCTGGCCGAGCCCGCATTCCGCAATACCATTGACGACCTGGTACAGGCCAGACGCAACGCGGCGCAGGCGCCCGCATGGTTTCAGCAGACACACCCGCAGGCGCAGCTGGGCTGTGTTGCGTATTTCAGCATGGAATTCATGTTGAGCGAGGCCATGCCCATTTACTCGGGCGGGCTCGGGAATGTCGCCGGCGATCAACTCAAGGCCGCCAGCGATCTGGGCGTACCGGTCATCGGTGTGGGTCTGCTCTACCAGCAGGGCTATTTTCGCCAGGTGATCGACAGGAATGGCGCGCAACAGGCGTTCTTCCCGTACAACGATCCCGGACAGTTACCGGTCACCCCGTTGCGCCAGGCGAACGGAGAATGGTTGCGGCTGGAAATCGCCTTGCCCGGTTACTCGGTCTGGCTGCGCGCCTGGCAGGTCCAGGTCGGTCGCGTGAAGCTGTACCTGCTGGACAGCAATGACGCCGCGAACTACCCTGCCCATCGGGGTATTACCAGCGAGCTTTACGGTGGCGGTCCGGAGCTGCGCCTGAAACAGGAGCTGCTGCTCGGGATCGGCGGCTGGCGACTGCTCGCCGCGCTCGGCATCCAGCCGGAAGTCTGCCACCTGAATGAAGGGCATGCTGCCTTTGCCGTGCTGGAACGCGCCCGCGGTTTCATGCAGGAGAACGGCCAGCCCTTCGAGGTCGCACTGGCTGTGACCCGCGCGGGGAACCTGTTTACCACGCACACGGCGGTGGCCGCCGGCTTTGACCGTTTCGAGCCGGCCCTCATCGACCAGTACCTCGGTGGATATGCCAGGCAGCAGCTCGGCATCACACGTCACGATTTGCTGGCCCTGGGCCGCCAGAACCCGAACGACGCGTCGGAACCTTTCAACATGGCCTGGCTGGCGATCCGCGGCAGCGGGGCGGTCAATGGCGTGAGCCGCCTGCATGGGAGGGTGAGCCGGCACCTGTTCGAGCCGCTGTTTACGCACTGGCCGACAGAGGAAGTGCCGGTCGGACACGTGACCAACGGCGTCCACATGCCGACCTGGGATTCGGCGCCGGCCGATGACCTTTGGACGGAATCCTGTGGCAAGGACCGCTGGCTGGGAACGGTGGAAACCCTGGAGCAGGACATTCGCCGGGTTTCCGACGCCAGGCTCTGGCAATTTCGCATCGACGCCAGCACGGTGCTTGTCGAATACGCCCGCGAACGTTTATCCCGGCAACTGGCCGTATCCGGCGCACCGCCCGAGGCGGTTGAGGGTGCGAAACATCTGTTCGATCCCAACACCCTGACGCTGGGTTTTGCGCGCCGTTTTGCCAGCTACAAAAGACCGAACCTGCTGCTGCATGACCCCGGGCGACTGCTGCGCCTGCTGACCCATCCGCAACGCCCGGTACAACTCATCATGGCCGGCAAGGCGCACCCGGCTGACCAGGAGGGTCAGGCCCTGATTCAGCAATGGATGCATTTCATCCGCCGGCCCGAGGTGCGTCCCCATGCAATTTTTCTCAGTGACTACGATATGCTCCTGACCGAGCACCTGGTCCAGGGTGTGGATGTCTGGCTCAATACACCGCGACGGCCCTGGGAGGCAAGCGGCACCAGCGGTATGAAAGTGTTGGTCAATGGCGGCATCAATCTGTCCGAACTGGACGGATGGTGGGCGGAAGCCTATACGCCGGACGTCGGCTGGGCGCTGGGGGATGGCCAGGAGCACGGCGACGATCCCGCCTGGGACGCGGCCGAGGCCGAAGCCCTCTACGATCGGCTCGAACGCGAGGTGATTCCCGAGTTCTATACCCGCGACGAGCAGGGAATTCCCGGCGCCTGGGTGGCGCGGATGCGGGAAAGCATGGCGCGGTTGACACCGCGCTTTTCCACCAATCGCGCGGTGCGTGAATACACCGAGCACTACTACCTCCCGGCGGCCTCGGCCTATCGTGAGCGGGCCATCGACAAGGGCGCAAGCGGCGTGGAGCTGGTTAACTGGCGGCGCGCGCTGGAACAAAAATGGGCCACGTTGCGCTTCGGCGAAATCAAGGTCGAAACCCGTGGCGAGCGGCACCTCTTTGAGGTCCAGGTGTATCTCGATGACCTCGACCCGGAGGTCATGCGGATCGAGCTATATGCCAATGGCGTGAACGGCTCTGCACCGGAATGCGTGGAGATGCAGCGCGTGCGGCAACTGGTGGGTGCAACCAGCGGCTACGCCTGTCGCGCCTCGGTCTCTGCCGCCCGCCCGGCGTCGGATTATACGGCGCGGCTCATACCGCACCGCCATGGCGTGGCGGTTCCTCTGGAAGCAAATCATATCCTGTGGCAGCGATAATCCAGTCGACAGAAGAAAAGATAATGTAGAAAGCAAATGCAATCAGCTGCGTCCTCAACCTCGACTCAATTCAGGAAACCTGGACCATGAATACCAAGACGCTTACCCCGGAACTGCTGCACAAGATGGATGCCTACTGGCGCGCCGCCAACTATCTGTCGGCCGGGCAGATCTATCTTTACGACAACCCGCTGCTGAAGCGGCCGCTGACGCTCGCGGATGTGAAGCACATGCTGCTGGGACACTGGGGCACGACACCGGGGCAGAACTTCATCTACATGCACCTGAACCGGGTCATCAAGCAATACGACCTCGACATGATTTACGTGTCCGGCCCCGGGCACGGCGGCCCGGCAGTCGTGGGCAACACGTATCTTGAGGGCACCTACAGCGAGATCTATCCCGACGTCAGCCAGGATGAGGCCGGCCTGCAGAGGCTCTTCAAGCAGTTCTCGTTTCCCGGCGGCATTCCCAGCCATGCCTCGCCGGAGTGCCCGGGCTCGATCCACGAGGGCGGCGAACTGGGCTATTCGCTCAGCCATTCATTCGGCGCGGTATTCGACAATCCCGGTCTGATCGTCGCCTGCGTCGTCGGCGATGGGGAAGCGGAGACGGGCCCCCTGGCAACCGCCTGGCAGTCCAACAAGTTTCTCGACCCGGTAACCGACGGTGCGGTGCTGCCGATCCTGCATCTCAATGGCTACAAGATCAGCAATCCGACCGTACTGGCGCGCATCGAGCATGAGGAGCTGGAGCAATTTCTAAGAGGCTGCGGCTGGACGCCCTACTTCGTGGAAGGCGACGAACCGGAAACGATGCATCAGCTCATGGCCGGCACGCTGGAAAAGACCATCGAGGACATTCGGCACATCCAGGACAATGCCCGCAACAACAACGACACCACGCGGCCACGCTGGCCGGTGATCGTTCTCAAATCACCCAAGGGCTGGACCGGACCGAAGGTGGTCGATGGGTTGCAGATCGAAGGCACCTTCCGTGCGCACCAGGTGCC
>Ga0315556_1001942_pt1 | contig 12118 bp, 12 predicted proteins | sample SalMarSW160310MG_FD_202112 | JGI IMG/M metagenome (GOLD analysis project Ga0315556, IMG submission 202112) | Salt marsh sediment microbial communities from the Plum Island Ecosystem LTER, Massachusetts, United States - Salt Marsh Sediment SW1603-10 ...
AGGCCAGGGTCTCGCGGAGTACGCGCTGATCCTCGCCCTCATCGCGATCGTCGCGATCATCGCCCTCATCTTCCTGGGCGGCCAGGTCTCGAGCATCCTGTCGACCGTGGGCAACTCGGTCTAACCGGGTTCCACGTTCAACACAGAGCGCGCCGGCTGCCCGACCAGGCGGCCGGCGTTCTTCGTTGTTGAGTCCGCTCACCATTCAGGACGTTCGTCCGGTTGTATTCCCGGACAGGATGCCTACCGTACGACGCACCGGGGGCTCGCGGGCGCGGTATCGCGGCTGCATCCCCCCTCGGAATCGAGCGACAGCTCAGAAGGGAGGTGATCGAGTCCATGCTTCTCACGAAGGTGATGACCGTTGTGTCGGCTGCTGTCGGCCGGGACGACGAGGACGGCCAGGGGCTGGCCGAATACGCACTCATCCTCGCCCTCATCGCGATCGTTTCCATCATTGCCCTGATCTTCATGGGCAGCCAGGTCAGCGACAAGCTCAGCACCGTTGGTGCCACGCTCCAGTCGTACACGCCGTAAGCAGCCACCACCCACCGAAGGCAGCCCGCCGGCACGCGCTGGCGGGCTCCGCATTTCACTGACCCGCCATCATGTCGGCCTGCCTACACGCTCGCCTCCGGTGATCGCGCCCAGCCTTGCAGCACACCTTACGAGGTGCAGCGTCTCTGCCCATTTCTTCCCAACGGTCCTAGCCCTTTTGGGCGGTAACGAGGGAGAATCCCGGTGCTAGAGTGTTGCCACCTGTCACACGGCTTGGGGAGGTTTCGTTGAAACGCTCAAACCGGTTGGTCCTGCTCATCGGGATCTTCCTCGCGGTGGTCGCGTTCGTCCTGATCCTGGTCACGCTGAACGGAAACAGCAACCCGTCATCGAATTCGGGGGCCAATGCGACGACCACGCTCGTCGTGGTTGCGGCCAAGGACATCCCGCTCAGCACCAAGATCACGGCGGCCGACGTCAAGACCAAGGAAATTCCGATCGCCGACAAGCCCGCGAATGGGTTCGGCGACACGTCGTTCGTCATCGGGCAGACGGCGCGCAAGGCCGTCAGCGCCGAACAGCTGATCACCGCCGACATCATCAACCCGTCGGGCACCGTGACCAGCATCGACGTGCCGGCGGGCTACGTGGGGGTATCGCTGCTCGTCGACCAGACGACCGGCGTGGGGACGCTCATCAAGTCCGGCGACTACGTTGACCTCGTGATGGGTCTCACGGGCGCCGAGACGGTGCCCCTGGTCGAGATCTCGACCACGGCGCCGCGCGGGAACGCCACGCCGCCGCCCTCGACGGGACCCGCGTACACCAACACCGACATTCCGTACAACTCGACCACGGTCAAGGTGCTCGCCGAGGGCCTCCAGGTGCTCGCGACGCTGCTGCCGCCGCCGCCCGCGGCCACCGGTGACAACAGCACCGGCAGTGGCACCAGCCTCGGCACCGATCAGCAGGAGATGGTGATCGTGGCCGCCACGGTCCAGCAGGCCGAGGTGATCAAGTTCGCCCAGATGCAGGGTGACATCTCGCTCGTGCTCCGGGCGACGGCCGACTGCCAGACGGCGAACGGCCAGGCGACACCGTGCCCGATCGTTCCGACCACCGGCATCACGCTCCGCGTCCTGGTCGACGACTACGGGGTCCTACCGCCGCAGATCGTCCAGGTCATCGAGCCGTCGCCGCTTCCCAACGTCCTTCCGTCCGGCCACCCGGCCGTGGTCCCGAGCCCAAGCCCGAGCCCAAGCCCGAGCGCCGCTCCGTAGCGTCCCGTATCGAACAGGCTCCACCCTTGAGAGCCTCGCAGCGACCCGATGGGCCGGTGGCATCCGGCCCATCACCATCCCGGCCGGACCCCGTCCCGCCGCCGGCACCACGTCAACATTCTTCGAGGCACCACGACTGACCGATGCCCGACAAGATCCGCGTCCTGATCGTCGACGACATCCCGGAGACCCGTGACCACCTTTCGAAGCTGCTCGGCTTCGAGGCGGACATCGAGGTCGTCGGGGCTGCCGCGTCGGGCCGCGAGGCGATCGACACGGCGCGGAGCATGAAGCCCGACATCGTCCTGATGGACATCAACATGCCCGACATGGACGGCATCACCGCCACCGAGCAGATGGCCGCCGAGGTCCCGACCGCGGCGGTTGTGATGATGTCCGTCCAGGGCGAGGCGGACTACCTCCGCCGATCGATGCTGGCCGGGGCTCGCGAGTTCCTGGTCAAGCCGTTCTCGTCGGACGAGCTCACGTTGTCGATCCGGCACGTCTACACGCGCGAGCGCGAGAAGCTGTCACGGATGGCGGTGCAGCCGGTTGCCGGCGCGCCCGCCGCCGCTCCGGCGGGGCACTCGACGCGCGAGGGCCAGGAGCCGGGCCGCGTGGTCGCGGTCTTCGGCCCCAAGGGCGGCGTGGGCCGGACGACGCTCGCCGTCAACCTCGCCGTGGCCGCAGCCACCGAGCTCGGCCAGCGTACATGCCTGGTTGATGCCTCGTTCCAGTTCGGTGACGTGGGCGTGCTGCTCAACCTCAACCCCAAGAACAAGTCGATCGCGGATGTGATCCCGGAGCTCGAGAGCGGCGAGCTCGAATCACTGGACACGTTCGTCATCAATCACTCCTCGGGGATCCGCGTGCTGCTCGCCCCGCCATCACCCGAGATGGCCGAGCTGATCACGCCCGTGGGCGCCAAGGCCATGATCGAGGGCCTGCGGCTGGAAAACGACCTGGTCGTCGTCGACTGCATGGCCTCGTTCAACGACACCACGCTGGCGATCCTGGACCAGGCCGACGTCGTGCTCACGATGCTGTCGCTCGAGATCACGTCGATCAAGAACATCCGCCTCTTCCTGGAGGTCGCCGAGCAGCTCGGCTACCCTTCGGACAAGATCCGGCTGGTACTCAACCGTGCCGACTCGTCGCTGGGGATTCGGGTCGCCGACGTGGAGCATTCGATCGGTCGCCGCGTGGACCATACGATCGTCTCCGACGGTCGGAGCGTCGTCTACGCCCTCAACCGAGGGGTTCCGTTCTTCCTGTCCAACCGAGAGGCCCAGGTGTCGCAGGACGTCCTTCGCCTCGCCTCGGCCGTGGTGGGGACGAAGGCCGCTGTGGCCGACGAGCCCGCCAAGAAGGCCGGCCAGAAGAAATCACTGTTCGCGTGGCGATGACGCGGCAGCGTGTGCATGGCCGTTCGCGGCCGAAGGGGTGTGACTGATGTCCCTGCTGAAGCGGATCGAAAGCGCCCGTCCCGGCGCCGGATCGGCACCCGACGGGTCCAGCGTTCCCGCCACGACACCGGGGGGCGGAGGCGGGAGCCAGGCGCCGGCCGCGCCGAGCGGGCGGCTGATGACCCAGACGCCGGTCAGGGAGTCGTTCCGGGACGTCAAGTTCCGGATCCAGAACCGGGTCATTCAGGACCTCGACCCCAAGCTCGACCTGTCGAACCAGGTCGAGGTGCGCCGGCAGATCGAGGAGATCTTCGGCAAGGTCATCGACGAGGAGGGTCTCGCCCTCACCCGCGCCGAACGGGTGCGGATGCTCGAGCAGATCACCGACGAGATCATCGGCCTCGGCCCGCTGGAGCCGTTGCTCCGCGACGAGAGCATCAGCGAGGTGATGGTCAACGGCCCTCGCCAGGTGTACATCGAGCGCAGCGGCCGCCTGGAGCTGACCAACGTCGTGTTCCAGAACGACGACCACGTGATGCGGATCATCGATCGGATCATCGCGCCGATCGGTCGCCGCGTGGATGAGTCGAGCCCCATGGTCGACGCCCGCCTCACGGACGGCTCGCGCGTCAACGCGATCATCCCGCCGCTGTCGCTGGTGGGTCCCGTGATCACGATCCGGAAGTTCTCGGCCTCCCCCTTCACCGTGGACGACCTGATCCGATTCGGAACCGCGACGCCCGAGATGTTCGAGTTCCTGCGCGCCTCGGTGGAGGCCCGGCTCAACATCTTCGTCTCCGGCGGCACGGGCTCGGGCAAGACGACGACGCTCAACGTCCTGTCCTCGTTCATCCCCAACGACGAGCGGATCGTGACCATCGAGGACGCGGCAGAGCTCCAGCTCCGGCAGGAGCACGTGGTGACCCTCGAGTCCCGCCCACCCAACATCGAGGGCAAGGGCCAGATCCCGATCCGGGAGCTCGTCCGCAACTCGCTGCGCATGCGGCCCGACCGGATCATCGTCGGCGAGTGCCGTTCGGGCGAGGCGCTGGACATGCTCCAGGCCATGAACACCGGCCACGATGGCTCGATGTCCACCGGCCACGCCAACAGCCCGCGCGACATGCTGTCGCGGCTCGAGACGATGGTCCTGATGGCTGGCGTCGACCTGCCCGTGCGGGCCATCCGCGAGCAGATCGCCTCGGCCGTCGACGTCATCGTCCATCAGTCCCGCCTCAAGGATGGAACCCGCCGGATCACCAACATCACCGAGGTCCAGGGGATGGAGGGTGACGTCATCGTCATGCAGGACGTGTTCGTGTTCGAGCAGACGGGCGTCGAGGAGGGCAAGATCCAGGGTCGGCTCAAGCCGACCGGGATCCGGCCCAAGTTCGTGGAGAAGTTCGAGGTCCAGGGCATCCACCTCCCGCCCGGGCTGTTCGGCTTCAGCTACTAGCAGGGACTGGGGAGACCGCTTGTGGATACGATGACGATCGCCATCGCCGGTGTCGCTGCCCTCGCGATCGTGGTGATCGCGGTCGGGATCGCGATGTCAGGCGGCAGCTCGGGCGTCAACGCCCGACTCCAGCGCTATGCCTCGACCCGACCGGAGAAACCGGAATCGGCCAGCCAGGTCGGCCTGGCCGAGGCGCTGCAGTCCACCCAGGCCATGTCGGCGCTCAACAAGGTCGTCGAGCAGCGAGACTTCGGGGCCAACCTCGCGCGCGAGATCGCGCGGGCGGATCTGCGCCTCAAGGTCAGCGAGTACCTCATGATCTGGGCCGCCTGCATCGTGGGCGTGCCGCTGCTGATGATCGTGGTCTCGATCGGCGTGCCCACCCTGCGCAACCCGATCGTGCTGCTGGTCGGCGCGCTGATCGGGTTCTTCCTGCCACGCCTGTGGCTGGGCCGGCGGAAGTCGAGCCGCCTCAATGGATTCAACAAGCAGCTGCCCGACACGATCACCCTGATCGCCAACGCGCTGCGCGCCGGGTCCTCGTTCCTCCAGGCCATCGAGCTCGTGGTGCGCGAGTCGCGCCCGCCGATCTCGACCGAGTTCGGACGCGTCATCCGCGAGGTCAACCTGGGCCTGGCGTTCGACACGGCGCTCGAGAACATGGTCCGGCGGGTGCGGTCCGACGACCTGGAGCTGATGGCGACCGCCATCTCGATCCAACACCAGGTCGGCGGCAACCTGGCCGAGATCCTCGACTCGATCGCGTTCACGATCCGCGAGCGAGTGCGGATCAAGGGCGAGATCCGGACCCTCACCGCGCAGCAGCGGCTGTCGGGCTACGTCGTCGGGATGCTGCCCATCGGCCTGGCCGGCTTCCTGTTCATCGCAGCCCCCGGCTTCATGCAGCCCATGTTCGACGATCGGATCTCGGTCATCGGGCTGCCGGCCGGGGTGATCATCCTGTTCATCGGCGGCTTCGCGATGTTCATGGGCTTCATGTTCATCCGCAAGATCGTGGACATCGAGGTCTAGCGCATGGACCCCATCACCATCATCGTCGCGGTCCTGGCGGCCGGCGCGATCCTGCTGATCTTCCTGGGACTCGCGGGCAGCGCGCCCATCGACCCGGTGCAGGCCCGCCTCACGCAGCTGGGCACGATGCAGGCCAAGAACCTCGAGGAGCTCGAGCTCCAGCAGCCGCTCTACGAGCGCACCATCCGTCCGCTGGCCAACCGGCTGTCCGGCACCGTCGCCCGGATCACCAGCACCTCGTTCACCCAGTCCACCGAGAAGCGCCTGGCCCTGGCCGGCAACCCCGGCGACCTGCGGGTCGCCGACTGGCTCGGCATCAAGGCCGTGGGTGCGATCGTCGGAGCCGGCCTGTTCTTCCTGCTGTTCTTCGTGGTCGGACTCCTCGGGTTCCCGGCGTTGATCGAGCTCGTGATGGTCGTCATCGGCGGCTTCCTCGGGTACACGCTGCCCGAGTTCTGGCTGGGCGGCCGCGTGCGAGCCCGGCAGCACGGCATCCTGCTCCAGATCCCGGACGCCCTGGACCTGCTGACGATCTCCGTCCGCGCCGGCCTCGGCTTCGACGGGGCGCTGGGCAAGGTGGTCGAGAAGCTGCAGGGACCGCTGACCGACGAGTTCCGGCGGGCGCTGGCCGAGATCCGCGTTGGCAAGGCGCGGCGCGATGCGCTGCGGGACATCGTTCCCCGGACCGAGGTCCCGGCGCTCACCAACTTCATCGGGGCGATCATCCAGGCCGAGCAGCTGGGCGTGTCGATCAGCAAGGTGCTCCAGGTCCAGTCGGAGCAGCTGCGGATCGAGCGCCGGCAGCGCGCCGAGGAGATGGCGGCTAAGGCGCCGATCAAGATGCTGTTCCCGCTGGTCGGGTGCATCTTCCCGTCGCTGTTCATCGTCATCCTCGGCCCGGCGATCATCCTGATCATGATCAACCTCAAGGTCTGACAGGCTCGTTGGCGGGGACCGCGCGCAACCTCGACCGGGGCACCGTCCTGGCCGAGGAGCTCGAGACGGCCGGCTCCCTGTGGGCCAAGTTCATGGGCCTCATGGGGCGGCGCTCGCTGCCAGCGGGCACCGGGCTATGGCTGCCGGCCAGCAACGGCATCCACATGATGTTCATGCGCTTCCCGATCGATGCCGTGTTCGTGGGCCGGCCGGACGCGGACGGCGCCCGACCCGTGCGGTCCGTGCACCGGCGGTTGCGCGCGTGGACCGGGCTCGTGCCCCTGGTACGGGGCGCTGACGGCGTGCTGGAGCTGCCTGCGGGCACGATCGACGCGACCGGGACCACGGTGGGCGATCGCCTGGAGGTTCTCGAGATCGCCTGAGGGCGTCGACCCCTCCCGCCGGCGACGCCCGGCACACCCGGGGGCTGCTTGCGCTCTTCGCCGCGGCGTCGCACACTTGGGGTGAGCATCTACCCATTCGTGAGCAATTGCTCACCCCGAGGGATCCCGTTGGCGGCGCTTGACGACCTTGCGCACGATGAGTTCGAGCTCCTTGCCCGTCTCTCGCTGGGCTACTACGAGGACGGGCTGACGCAGGAGGCGCTCGCTCGCCACTTCGGGCTGTCGCGCCCGAAGGTGCAGCGGTTGCTCGACCGCGCGAGAGCGCTGGGCGTCGTCGACATCCGCGTCTCGGCCCCATCGTGGCTGCACGTCGACCTCGAGCGGCGCCTCCGGGACAGGTTCGCGCTCGCGGAGGTCATCGTCGCCCCGGCCCGTGACGATCCGCAGGCCCAGCGCGAGGAGGTGGCGCGCGCCGCCGCCCGCTATCTCGAGCGCACCGTGAACGACGGCTCGGTGGTCGCCGTGAGCCACGGCCGAGACGCCGGCGAGGTTCCCCGCTTCTTCAACCCGGGCCGCCATATCCGGGCCACGTTCGTGAGCGCCATGGGCGGGTCGGCCCGTGCGGACGTGCCGACCAACCCCAACGAGATCGTCCGCCGGCTGGCCGATCGCTGCGGAGGCACCGTTCTCGGGCTGTACGCGCCCGCGTACGTCGAGAGCTCGCGGATGCGCAACCAGCTGCTGCGCGAGGCCGCCATCGCCGAGCCGCTGCAGGTAGCCGCGTCGGCCTCGATCGCGCTGGTCGGGATCGGAGGGACCGACGACGACTGCACGATGGTCCGCAGCGGGTGCTTCTCGCTCGAGGAGATCGCCCGCCTCCGCTCGGCCGGCGCGGTGGGCGATGTGCTCGGCAACTACGTCGACATCCGCGGCCGTCGCCTCGACTCACCAGAGACCGGGCGCCTGGTCGGACTCGGTCTGAACGAGCTGGGCGCCATCGACACGGTGGTGGTCGTGGCCAGCGAACGCGAGAAGCCGGTTGCCATCCTCGGGGTGCTGCGGACGGGCGTCGTCGACGTTCTCGTCGTCGACGAGGTCAATGCACGCGTCCTGGCCGAGCGGGGCCCGGGATCCGATGAGCGTCCCATGACGGAGGTGTGAGGTGCCGGTCGTTCCGACCCAGGAGATCCTCAAGCGGGCGTTCGACGAGCGCTACGGCGTGGCCGCGATCAACGTCGTCAACGACCTCACCATGGAGGCCGTCCTCGCGGCGGCCGAGGAGCTCAAGGCTCCGCTGATCGTGCAGACGTCGGTCAAGCACGTGCAGCTCACCGGCGTCGAGCTCATGTACGCCATGTGGACCGAGCTGACGCGCAACCTCACGGTCCCGGTTGCGCTGCACCTGGACCACTGCCCGGACCGGTCCGTCATCTCGGCCTGCCTGGCCGCGGGCTGGAACTCGGTGCTGTTCGACGCCTCGAGCCTGACGGTCGAGGAGAACCAGCGCCAGTGCATCGAGGTCGTGGCCGAGGCTCGCCGCTACGGCGCCGCCGTGGAAGGCGAGATCGAGGGCTTCAAGCGGACCGAGGACATGACCGGGGACGAGGCCGAGCACGTCCAGCGGCTCGAGACCGTGGTCGAGTTCATCGAGGCCACCGGGGTGGACGTGTTCGCGCCCGCCATCGGCAACGCGCACGGCACGTACGCGGCGACGCCCAAGCTCGACTCCCAGCGCGTGTCCGACATCGTGGCCGCGACCGGCATCCCGGTGGCGCTCCACGGCGGGACGGGCATGAGCCCCGAGCAGTTCACGGACCTCGTGAGCCGCGGCTGCGCCAAGGTCAACATCTCGACCGCGCTCAAGATCGCGTTCATGAAGTCGGGCTACGACTACATGACCGAGCACCCCGGCAAGTACGACCCGCCGTCGATCTTCAAGGTCCAGCGTTCCGCCGTGAAGGACATGGCCGCGCACCACATCGAGATGTTCGGCGGCGCGGGGAAGGCATGGTGAGCCGATGAGCGCGCTCATCTTCGACTGCGACGGGGTGCTGGCCGACACCGAGCGCTACGGCCATCTCCCGGCGTTCAACCAGGTGTTCGAGGAGTTCGGGGTCCCGCTCCGCTGGTCCGAGGAGGAGTACGGCCGGCGGCTCAAGGTCGGCGGCGGCAAGGAACGGATGGCGAGCGCGCTGACGCCCGAGGTGATCCAGGCGGCCGGTCTGCCCGAGGATCCGGACGCGCTTGCCGCCGAGGTGGCCACGTGGCACAAGCGCAAGACCGCCATCTACACGCAGATGGTCGCGGACGGCAAGCTGCCGCCGCGGCCGGGCATCCGGCGCCTCATCTCCGAGGCGCAGGACGCCGGCTGGAAGCTCGCGGTGGCCTCGACCTCGGCCGAGCCGTCCGTGCGCGCGATCCTCGAGTACGCGGTGGGCAGGGAGCGGGCCGGCCGGTTCGACGTGCTCCTGGCGGGCGACGTGGTCCCGCGCAAGAAGCCCGATCCGGCGATCTATCTCCTCGCGCTCGAGCGGCTGGACGTCGCGCCGTCCGGCGTGCTCGTGGTCGAGGACTCCCGCAACGGCCTGCTGGCCGCCGTCGGCGCAGGCCTGCGCTGCCTGATGACCGTCAATGGATACACACAGGAGGAGGACAACACCGAGGCATCGCTGGTCGTGACGTCACTGGGTGACCCGGACGGTGAGCAGACGCGCGTCATCGCGAACCGGAGCGGGGCGAACCCGGGCAACTACATCACGCTCGCGGATCTGGAGGCGGTTCTGGCCTCGTAGACGCGGCGGCAGGAGGTGCAACCTCGAAGGGAGGCAGGGATGACGGCATCATCCCTCGACGATCTCGATCTCGTGATCAAGACGATGTCGAAGACGATCGTCGACAACGCGGATTACTTCGCCCAGCTCGACTCGATCGTGGGCGACGGCGACTTCGGGTACTCGCTGCGGAACGGCTGGGAAGTGGTCCTGGCCGACTATGACAGCTGGGATCGGCCCAACGCGGGCGCGGTGCTCAAGAAGATCGGCCTGACGCTGTCCGGCAAGGTCGGCGGCGTGAGCGGGCCGATGTGGGGCACCGCGTTCCTGCGCGCCGGCGTGACCGCCGGGGAGCAGGACCTGACACCCGACCTCGTGATCGAGATGCTCCGGGCCGCCATCGCGGGGATCATGGCCCGTGGCGGGGCGTCGCTGGGTGACAAGACGCTGCTCGACGCGCTATCTCCGGTGACCGACAACCTGGAGGCCAGCTTCAAGGATCCGGCGACCGCCGCGGACCACGGCGTGGCCGCGGTCCAGCAGGCAGCCGACGTGGCCGTCAAGGCGGCCGAGGACACCAAGGGAATGCTCGCCCTGCGCGGCCGTGCCGCCTACACGGGTGAGCGAAGCCGGGATTCGGTGGACGCCGGCGCCACCGCGATCGGGGTCATTCTCCAGGCCGTCGCCGCGGCCTGGCGTGAGAAGTACGGCGAGGCATAAGGGGAACGTACCGTGAAGAAGTTCGTCAACGATCCCAGGGAGTTCGTGCCCGAGTTCCTCGAGGGCATCCAGCTCGCCAGCGGTGGCGCGCTCAAGTACGAGCCCAAGTACAACCTGATCTACCGGGCCGACATGCCCAAGGCCGATCGGGTGTCGATCATCCAGGGGTCGGGCTCGGGCCACGAGCCGGCGCATACGATGATCGTCGGGCCGGGCATGCTCGACGCGGCCTGCCCGGGCGACGTGTTCGCGGGTCCGCCGGTCGAGTTCGTGACCGAGACCTCCAAGCTCATGGAAACGCCCAAGGGCGTGCTCTACATCGTCAACAACTACACCGGCGACCGCGCCGCCTGGGAGATGGCCAAGGAGCTCCAGGAGGCCGAGGGCCAGAAGATCGGCTACCTGCTGGTCAACGACGACGTCGCCGTCAAGGACTCGACCTGGACGGTCGGGCGTCGCGGCGTCGCCGGCAACTTCTTCGTGATCAAGGCGGCGGCGGCGATGGCCGACAAAGGCGGCTCCCTCGAGGAGTGCGTTCGCGTCGGCGAGAAGGCGATCGCCAACGTGCGGACCATGGGCGTCGCCCTTTCGTCGTGCACGCCGCCGGTGCGCGGCACGCCGCTGTTCGAGATCGCGGACGACGAGATGGAGGTCGGGATCGGCATCCATGGCGAGCCGGGCCGGCAGCGGACCAAGATGATGACCGCGAACCAGATCGTGGACCTGCTGCTCGACGCGATCGTGCCGGATCTCCCGTTCAAGTCCGGCGACGAGGTCGCGCTGATGGTCAACGGCCTCGGCGGCACCCCGGTCAGCGAGCTGTACCTGCTCTACGGCACCGCGCACAAGCGGCTGGCCGACAAGGGGATCAAGGTCTTCCGCAGCTACGTCGGCGAGTACTGCACGTCGCTCGAGATGGCGGGTGCCCACATCTCGCTGCTCAAGGTCGACGCCGAGCTCAAGGAGCTCCTGCTCGCCCCCGCCGAGGTGGCCTACCGGGTGTTCTGACCCCCATTCCGCGTCCGTCACAGGCGGCGCCCGGCTCCGACCGGGCGCCGCCGTTTCGTGCCCGGGCGCGGCGATCCCGTCACCTCCGGGCCGCGATGGCGCCGGCAACGTCGCCGATCGGGCGCGGTAAGCGGCCGATAAGGCATGCGAGAGCCGCCGATATGGTGCGTGCGGCACGTTGGTCGTGTGTCGTCGCTCGTGCGTGCCTCGGTCGGCAGGGCCCTGGATCTCGCGCTACCGGCCGTGTGTCCCGGCTGCGGTGTCGAAGGCCCGCCGCTGTGCACCCGCTGCCGTCCGGCCGTGGATGCGCGGCTGGACCTGCCGGCGGGGGCTCCGCTCGGGCTCGCGGAGGGACCGCCCGAGCCGCTGCTCCAGCTCGAATGGTGCGCGCCGTTCGCGGGTGTCGTGCGCCGCGCCCTGCATGCGCTCAAGTACACGGGTGAGCAGCGGCTGGCACGGCCGCTGGGCGAGGCGGTCGCGACTCGCTGGGCGCGCGTGGGGGCCGGCGGCGAGGTGCTCGTCCCGGTGCCGGTCCATGTCTCCCGCCGCCGCGAGCGCGGGTACGACCAGGCGGAGCTGATCGCGACGTCCGCCGCGGAATCGCTCGGGCTCCCCTGCTCGTCCGCCGTGATCCGCGATCGCGCCACGGTGCCGCAATACCGCCTGG
>Ga0315556_1001943_pt1 | contig 12115 bp, 12 predicted proteins | sample SalMarSW160310MG_FD_202112 | JGI IMG/M metagenome (GOLD analysis project Ga0315556, IMG submission 202112) | Salt marsh sediment microbial communities from the Plum Island Ecosystem LTER, Massachusetts, United States - Salt Marsh Sediment SW1603-10 ...
TGCCGTGGACGCAGTCAACGGTGAGGTGGACGACGACGCCGTGACCCTGATGACGCTGCACAACGCCAAGGGGCTGGAGTTCGGCGTGGTGTTCCTGGTGGGCATGGAGGAGAACCTCATCCCACACCGCAGTTCGACGGGCAGCCTGCAGGAGATCGAGGAGGAACGGCGCCTACTCTACGTCGGCATCACCCGCGCCCAGGAGGAGCTCACGCTGGTCCACTGCGAAGCGCGCATGACCTTCGGCCGGACCGAGATCGCGCGTCCCAGTCGCTTCCTGGAGGACATCCCGGCCTCCATGCTGCAGGAGGTCGACATCTTCGGCCAGGAACTGGGCGACGTGCGCCACCCGGCCAAGAGCCAGCGGCAGCGCTGGCAGCCGCCCGCCGCGTCGCCGTCCGGAAGCGGTGCGGCCCCCGGCGCGCCCGGTCTCAGCTATCGCGGCGGAGAGAAGGTGCGCCACCCCAAGTTCGGGCTCGGCACCGTGGTCGGCGTCAGCGGCGAGGGCGCGCGCGCCGAGGTGACGGTGGTCTTCGACGTCGCCGGCGCCAAGCGTCTGCTGGTGAAGTTCGCCAACCTCAGCGCGGTCTGATCGCGGCCGCCCCGCACGCTCGCGATGCCGTTCCCGAGGAGCCTTCATCGCCGACCGGAAGCGCTACCGGCGGTGGTATAGTTCCCCAAGTCCGCGGGTAGACGCCATGCAACGGTGCCCCGTCAGGCGCCGGCCGAGGAGGAACAGCTACTGTGAACGCAAGAGCCATCGTCGTGACGTCCGGCAAGGGCGGCGTCGGCAAGACGACCACCACTGCCAACGTTGGCGCGGCACTCGCGCGCCAGGGCGAGAAGGTCTGCGTCATCGACACCGATGTGGGCCTGCGCAACCTCGACGTGGTGATGGGGCTCGAGGGCCGCGTGGTGTTCGACCTGATCGACGTGTTCGAGGGCCGCTGCCGGCTCCGCCAGGCCCTGGTGCGCGACAAGCGTGTCGACACCCTCCACCTCTTGCCGGCCTCGCAGACGAGCGACAAGAGCGCGCTCTCGGAGTCGCGCATGCGGGAGACGGTGCGCCTGCTCGCCGAGGAGGAGGGCTTCGACCGGATCATCATCGACAGCCCGGCCGGCATCGAGTCCGGCTTCCAGACCGCCGCCAGCGCCGCCGACGGCGCGCTGGTGGTCGTCAACCCGGAGGTGTCGAGCGTGCGCGATGCCGACCGCATCATCGGTCTGCTCGAGGCGCGCGACATCACCGACGTGCGGCTGGTGGTGAACCGGCTGCGTCCGGAGATGGTCAAGCGCGGCGACATGCTCGAGGTCGAGGACGTGCTCGAGATCCTCGGCGTCAAGCTGATCGGCATCGTTCCCGAGGACGAGCGCATCCTGGTCTCCACCAACGTCGGAAGCCCGGCTGCCCTGGACGAGACGAGTCGGAACGGTGCCGGAGGAGCCTTCCGCGACATCGCCAAGCGCATCCGGGGCGAGGACGTTCCATACGCCCAGCTACAGGCCCAGGGGGGCTTCTTCACGGGGCTCCGGCGGTTGTTTGGAGGCGGTTGATGTTCGGGCTCTTCGGGCGCAAGCGCAGCAAGGACCATGTCAAAGAGCGCCTCAAGCTGGTGCTCTCCTATGATCGGGCCAAGCTCTCTCCGGGGCGCATGGAGCAACTCAAGCAGGAGCTGATGGGGGTCATCACCAAGTACTTCCCGGCCGCCGAGTCGGACTACGACGTGAAGCTCGAGCAGCACGGCGACCGCATGGTGTTCGTCGCCAACCTGCCGATGTCGCAGGCCGACGCCTAGCGCCTGCCTGGGCGCTCATCGCGCAGCCCGGCTCGTGAGCGCGTAGCGCACGCCCGTCGTGACCAGCAGCACCGCGAACACCCACCGCAGCGTGTCGTTGGGCAACGCCAGCGCCATCCGGCCCCCCAGGTAGGCGCCTCCTGCCACGCCCATCGCCAGCGCCGGCGCCACGCGCACGTCCACGTGCCCGTGCCGCAGGTGTTGAAGGCTCCCGGCCAGCGCCGCAGGGACCATCACCGCCAGGCTGGTGCCTTGCGCCAGATGCTGGCCGAACCCGAACAGCAACACCAGGAGCGGCACCATCACCGCGCCGCCGCCCACCCCCAGCAGGCCCGACACCGCTCCTGCCAGGAGACCCGTCCCGAGCCCCAACGGCAGCGCCCAGCCCGCAACCAGCGTGTGCGCCGGCACCAGCGCGTCGAAGGGAAGGCTGAGGCCGGTGACGATCACGAGGATCCCGAACACGCGCCGCAACGCCCGCGCGGGCACGCGCGGGCTGAGACCGGCCGCCAGTGACGATCCGACGATCGAGGCGAGGGCCAGCCCGAGCGCCAACCGCAGGGCTACCGCACCGCCCAGCGCGTATGGGATCACGCCCACCGATCCGGTGAGCACCACCGCCACCAGACTGGTTCCGTGGGCCCGGTGCTGCGACAGCCCCAGCCAGGCCCCGAGCAGCGGCACCATCACCACCCCTCCGCCGAGCCCGCCAACACCCCCGAAGACCCCGGCGGCCACGCCGATCAGCAAACCCCGCCATGCCATGCGGGCCATGGTACAGCAGGACCCCGTGGTATCCTCATGAACGTAGCCATGCCCTCCCGAACGATCCTTCTGGTAGATGCCGATCCCCTGCAGCGTCAGCTCGTCGACATGTTGCTGGCTGAGGACGCCCCTACGGTGGTGAATGCCGGCACGGGACGCGAGGCGCTCGAGTTCCTGAAGGAGCACACCCCCCACCTGGTGATCCTGGCGTTCGAGCTGCCTGACATCGGCGGAGATGTGGTGTGCGGCAAGATCAAGAGCGTCAGCCGACTGGCGCGCGTGCCGACGATCCTCACCATCGAGCCGCCGGGGCGCACCGGCATCCCGCACGATGTGCGCGACCGGGCACGCGCGGTCGGCGCCGACCTGCTGCTGCAGAAGCCGCTGGGCGACAAGAACCTGCGTGACCGGGTCCGTCAACTGCTGGCCCGCTGGGACACCGCCGGCACGGGCGTCGGCCGTTCCACCAAGAACACCATCGTCATCGAGGAAGCGCTCGACGCCCTGGGCACGCCCGGCGACGACGGCGCGATGCCGGCATCGGATCCCGTCACGGACGCGCTCTATCGCGAGAACGAGGAGCTGCGGCAGGAGGTGGCTTCGCTCAAGCGCCGGCTGGCGCGGCTCGAGGCCGGCCTGGGAGCGCACGACGGCGCCGACGACGCGGAGCAGACCATCGTGGCCGGCTCCGAGCCCTCGGCGCCTGCGGAGCCCGCTCCCCCGGAGCCTGCCCCGGCCGATGCCTCCGTCGAACCGCCCGCCGGTCGCGCCGGCGATGAGCCCGAGGACACCATCGAGGCCCTGGAGCATCGCGTGCGCGAGCTCGAGCGCCGCAACAAGGCGCTCCTGGCTGCGTTGGAAGAAGCGGAGGGCCGGAACGACGATCCACCGCGCAGGCCCTTCAAGCGCCGTCGGACGTGAACTCGGCCCGACCTGGACACGACCGGACCTGAACCCGGTCGGCCCCTACCGTGTGGCGTCGCCTGTGTAGCGTCGGCGCCGACCGCAGGCGACCCTACGGTCGCGCGGTCTCGGCGGTCTCCTCGGCGTCGGGCAGGTGCGTGAGCGCCCAACCCCGGATCGACTCGATGACGCTCTCGAGCGCCCGGCCGGCGTCGGTGAGATCATAGCTGCAGCGCGGCGGAGTGACCGAGTGGACGCTCTTGACGACCAGTCCCAGCGTCTCCAAACGGCACAGGCGCTGCGTCAACGTGGTGGGGTTGCAGCCACCCACCTCGCGACCGAGCTCGTTGAAGCCCTTGGGACCCCCGAGCAGCGAGTGCACGATGTGCAACACCCACTTCTCCTGCAAGATGTCGATCGCTTCGCCCGCCGGGCAGCTTCGAACATCGTGAGGGTCGTGACAGCGCTCGTTCATGACTACGTTCGAATCTAGCACGTCCTCCCAGGCGCCCGACCCTGCCAGCCGACATGCGTCTGAGACGGCAAGAACACCGTGATGCAGGGGGACGTCCCTCCCTCTCCCGACCGCCGGGCCGATGCTACACTACCCTCACCAGGCGACCTCGCGACCTCAGGCGACGGGCCCGAAGGGAGCACCATGAACATCTACAAACTCATCGGTCGCAACATCGACATCAGCGACGCCATGCGCCAGTACGCCGAGGAAAAGCTCCAGAAGCTGGAGCGCTTCTCGGATCAGATCGTGGACGCCCGCGTGGTGATGTCCTACGACACCAAGGGGACCGGCGCCAGCGGAGCGAACCCGGCCCGGGTCGAGGTGCAGGTGAACCTCGCCAACGGCATCGTGCGCGCCGAAGAACGGGGTCAGGACACCTACGCCGCCATCGATCTGGTCGTCGACAAGCTCGAACGCCAGCTCAAGAAGTACAAGGGGCGCTTCATCGCCAAGCGTAGCGAGGAGAAGCCACAGCCCGAGCCTCCCGAGCCGGTCGAGACCGAGCCCGCGATCGTGCGCGTGAAGCGCCACGTGCTCAGACCGATGGCGCCGGAGGACGCCGCCATCCAGATGGAAGCGTTGGGCCACACCTTCTTCATGTTCCACAACGCCGACACCGACGAGATCAACGTCATCTACCTGCGGAGCGACGGCGACTACGGGCTGATCGAACCGGCCCACTAGGCGGGGCCGGACCCGTCCCTGAACGGACCGCTCAGCGGTTGAGCACGGTGCCGCTGGGGACCGCGTAGAGAGCGCGGAGGGTAGCGACGTCGCGTTGGGAGATGCTGCCCGAGGGCGTGGCGGACAACGCGTCGCCGGCGTACGGGCTCCTGCCGATCATGCCGACCGCCTGACCGAACGCCAGAAGCGCGTAGCGGTAGATCTCGGACGGCTCGAAGCGCGGATCGAGGAGGACCTCGGTAGCGTGGAAGCGGTACTGGTTCTGCGCGTCGACGGTGAAAGCGTAGCGGTAGCTCGCTACCTTGTCGACGAGCGGCTGCCAGCGGACCGCGATGGCATCGGGCGTGTCCTGGCCCACCACCACGAAGCTCAGGATGTCGGGCGCCGCCTGCTGCCACGCCTTGACGGCGCGGATGACGGCGTCGCGCATCGCCTGGCCGTTGCCGCCTGGCGCCGGTGGCACGTACACCGTGATGGGCATGTCCTGGGACAGGTAGTGCAGCAACCTCGCCGCGCCACCGGTGCTCGCAGGGTTCGACGCGACATCGGAGAGATAGGTCCGAGGGTTCTCCTGGGCCGAAGCCGCAGACAGCACCAGAACCGCGAACAGCAGGGCGAGAACTCGCCGCATGTCTTCACCTCCACCGCGGCACGCCGGTGCGCCGCGGGAACGCGCCTATCGCAAGCAACTCCGAAGGCGGACCTTCGTCGCGCGCTCACCATGCTACAGCGGACGCGCGGGCTCGCGGAAGCGCGACGTCGGTCGTGGCCTCGGATCCCTTCGACCGGGAAGCGCTAGCCGATGAGCCGCCACGCCGGAACCCACCATAGGAGAAAGCGGGCGATCGCGGCGTACCGTGACAACATGACTCCGAGAAGCGGCAACGGTGCGATGAAGGCCGTCGCCCGCACCTACGCGCACCGCAGGGCGTCCTAGCCGCGGCCCCGCTTCGCCTCGGCGACCTCGACCGTCTGCCGCAGCTTGACGACCCTCCCGGCCTCCACCACACCCCGGACCATGCTGCCGTTGTAGATGACGGTCCCCCGGCCCACCACCGACCCCGGGGCCAGGACCGCGTTGCAGCCGATGAACACGCCGTCGCCGATAGCGGCTCCGAACTTGCGAACGCCGATGCCGACGCCGGCGACCTTGACCTCGCCGCCGCCCGCCTTGAAGTTGGCCAGCTTCACGCCCGCCCCCAGGTTCACGTCGTGACCCACGACGCTGTCTCCGACGTAGTTGAAGTGGGGCGCGCGAGCCCCGCCGAGCATCACGGAACGCTTCACTTCGGAGGCGTGCATGACGTGGACGTCGGGACCCAGTAAGGCCGGGCCGCGCACATGGGCCGCGTGCCCGATCTGGGCGCCGGGTGCCAGGTACACGGGACCCTGGAGGTACGCGAAAGGCCCGATGCTGGCGCCTTCACCGAGGTACAGCGGCCCCTCGACGATGGCGGTCGGGTGCACGCTTCCCAGCCGCGCGGTGGGCATGCCGGCCACGAAGGCGTCGAGCCCGTCGAGGACCTGCCACGGCGCGTCCACCTCGAACAGGGAGCGGAAGGACTCCGGAACGCGCGCGAGATCGAACAACTCGGCCGTCGTTGGCATGCTCCAGTGTAGCCTCCGGCCCCACGGTCGCCGGCGCGATAGAATCGGCGCGGCCGTGCTGCATCTGATCTACAACCCCGTCGCCGGCCGTGGCCGTGCGGCTGCGGCACTGGTCCAGACGCGGGCGTTCCTCGACGCCCGCTCGGTACCCCACCGGGTCCTGACCACGGAAGCGCCGGGACACGCCTCCCAGCTCGCGCTCGCCACCCCCGAAGACGCGACGGTGGTGGCGGTCGGCGGTGACGGCACCGCCCACGAGGTGGCCAAGGCGTGCATCGGTGGCGGCCGCACGTTGGGCGTCCTGCCGGTCGGCTCCGGCGACGACTTCGCCTTCGCCCTGGGGATGCGGCGCGGCGACCTGGCAGGCGCCCTGGAACGCCTGGTGGCGGGCGAGGCGCGCTTCGTCGATACCGGTAGGGTGAACGGTGAACCCTTCGTCAACGCCGCCGGCGTGGGCTTCGATGCCGACGTCGCCACCCGGGTCGCGGCCGCACCGCGCCGTCTCCGGGGGCTGGCAACCTATCTGTGGGCCGTCATGACCGCCCTGGGGGCCTTGGATGCGGCACCGGTGGAGGTGCGGGTCGACGGCATCCGCGTCTACGCCGGGCGTTCCCTGCTCGTGTCCACCCAGCTCGGGCCGCGCACCGGTGGGAGCTTCCTGTTCGCTCCCGACGCCTCGCTCAGCGACGGCTTGTTCGAGGTGGTGGTGGCAGGCGGACTGGGTCGCGTCGGCACGCTGCGGCTCCTGCCGCGCGTCATGCGGGGAGCCCATCTCGGCCACCCGGCGGTCCACCTGTTCCGCGGCCGGAGTGTCGAGCTGCGTTGGGAGCGCGCTCAGCCCGGTCACGTGGAAGGCGAACCGCTCGCTGCAGGACGGACGTTCCGGCTCGACCTCGTGCCGGCCTCGCTGCGCGTCCTGGCCTGACTGGGCGGCGGGCCGCGCGCCCGCCGCGACACGGCGGGGTTCCTCCCCTACCGCTCCCCCGACAACGAGAACGGGGCCCCGCTTTCGCGGGGCCCCGTGGTCGGCGTATCTACGCCACTTGCCCTACAACCGTGATCAGAAGTTGACGGTGTAGGTGATCTTGAAGGCCTGGGCCGACGAATCGACCGGCGTGCCGGCGGTGTTGTGGTTCTGGTACGAGCCGTACGAGAACTCGAGGTCGTAGTAGTTCCAGATGACCTCGTAACCGCTCGTGTTCTGCTCGCTGTTGGTGGCGCCGTTGTACACGTCACCGTTGCTGATGTTCGAGGCGCTGTTCGCGCACGTCGAGGTGTTGCCAGCAGAGTCATAGCACGTGGTGCCGTTGACGTCCGTGGCGGTCTCGATGTTCTGACCGCTCCAGGAGCCGTACTTGCCCGTCAGCGTGCTGTGGTCGAACAGGAACTGGTTCAGGACCAGCCCGACGCTCCACTGCAGCTCGTTGGCGTTCCAACCACCCTGCGAGGTGTGGTCGGTCGTACGGTAGTTGACGGCGCCCATCAGGCTCGGCTTAAGCGGCACGGCCAACGGCGTGGTGCTGAGTCCAGCGCCAGCCTGGATGGTCGTGGTGCCATCGTTATTGGTCGTGTAGTTCGACCCGTAGCTGATGTTCTCGTACTCGGCGTACGGCGTCAGCGTAACGATGGAGACGTTGAGGGTGTAGTCACCCTTGACGTCGATGGTGGTGATGCCGTACTCGGGGCCGGTCTGCTTGTAGGTGGCCTCGAGGTTGAGACCCTTGATCAGGGCGTTGTCGGCCGAACCGTCGTGCTTCAGCGTGACGCCGAAGCCGGAGTCGTAGTTGTTGTTCAGCGAAACGTCGCCCATGGCCGGCAGCAGCGGCGCGCCGTTGGCCTGGTAGTTGTCCGCCAGGTCGCCAACGCCGGTGCCGTCGATGGTCACGGAGTGGAAGAAGCCGCTCAGGCTGAAGCCGGCGAACAGCTTGGCCGTCACGTCGGCGCCGTAGGCCTGGACGCTGTGGGTCGGGGCAGTCGTGACGTTGAAGTCATAGCTGTCGTAGTAACCCGACACGTCGAGGATGAACAGACCGAGCGAAGCGTTGACGCCGTAACCGGTCTGGCCGACAGGGTTGCCTTCGCCGTCGGTCAGCAAGAACGGGTAGTTCCCGTCGTTGTTGTTGTTCGGCGCCATGTTGAACCCGTTGACTTCCCAGTTCTGCGGGATGTCGCGGTAGTTCACGTCGAGGCTGTTGAGGATCGGGATGTTCTTGCCGTCGACGTTGAGCTTGGCGTAGAGCAGCGTGTTGTTGACGTCGTTAGCCGGCGTCACCTGGTCGGTCTTGCTGCCCTGGGCCCACTCGAAGCCGAGGTTGAACATGCTGACGCTGGCGTTGGCGTCGACGCCGTACACCGTGTCCGTGATGTTGTTGGCGTTGACGTTGTTCTTGTCGTTGGCGTTGACAGCCGTCTGGGCGAAGCTGCCGCCGACCGTGATGCCCTTGAAGGGGTTCAGGGTCAGGTGCGCGCCGCGCAGGTAGGTGCTGTTCGTCGTGCCCGTGTTGCCCACGCTGACAGCGTCAGGCGCGGTGTACGCCACGGTCAGGCCCGGGTTGATGAACTTCAGGAAGTCGGGCGAGGTGAGCGTGGCCACGAAGCCGGGCTCGTCCGTCGACACGACGTAGTCCGTGAAGGTCGTCGTCACGTTGGTGCCGAAGGAGAACGTCAGCGGGGAAGCGCCGATGCCGTTGAACGTGGTCGTGAAGTCGTCCACGTGGATGACGTAGCCCTCGGTCGCGCTGCCGTCACCCGTGTACGGCGTGCTGCCGTCCGGGTTCGTGATGGCCAGGCCACCGGTCTTGAGCAGGCTCAGCTTCAGGACCGCGTCGAAGCTGTTGAGCGCGTTCGGGCTGCCGGCGCCGTTGAGCGAGGTGCCGAGGCTGATGTTCAGGTTGAGGGTCGCCGAGACGTCGCCGGCCTGGGCCGTGATGTCCTGGCGGTCCTGCGCGACTTCACCGACGTCGGTCTGGTAGCCGCTGTCGCCCGGGCCGTTATCGGTGAGCTCGGCTGCGCCGGAGCTGAAGATCGACGCACCCATGCTGCGCGTCTGGCCGAGGCCGTAAGCGCGGTCGACGTCGAACGGATGGCCCAGCGTGCGGCCGACGAAGTACTTGAGCTCGATCGAGCCGGAGATGCCGAGCGGGTTGCTCTCGAGGGCGGTGACGCGCTTCTGCAGACTGGCGATGTCCTTGGTCTGCTGCTGGTCACTGCTTTCGAGGGCGGAGACGCGGTCGCGGAGCGCGACCTGGTCCCGGCGCAGCAGGATGACGAACTCGCGGATGTTCGCGATGTCGCTCGAGTTGCGCTGGATGTCACCCTGGACGCCGGACAGGTCGACCGCGGGAGCGGCCGGAGCGGCCGCCTGCGGCTGCGGCAGGTTGTTCACCTTGTCGCTGAGCATCTGGATGACCTTGTTGGCGGCCGCGATGTCGGATGCGTTCTGCTGCGCCTGCGACATGGCCTGTGCGGCCAGGTCGTGGGCGTCGTTGGCGCGCTTGGCCGCGGCATCAGCCTGGGCCTGCGCCGTGTCGATGGCAACGCGCTGCGAAGCGATCTGATTCTGCAGGTCGCGAAGGACCGCAGGATCGGTACCGCTGGGCAGGTTGTTGAGCTTCTGCTCGACGGCGTCGAGGCGGGAAGCGTTGGAGGCGATCGACGACTTGTTCGCCGTCGCGTCGTCGGAGAGGCTGGCGATCGCGCTCTCGGCCGACGACAGACGGACCCCTTGCGAGGCCACATCCGAAGCGAGGCCCTGCACCGCGTTACGCAGCGATTCGATGTCGGACTTCGTCATGGCCAGCGAGCTGTTGACGTTCTGGTTGACAACGTCGAGCAGTCGGCTGATCACGAGCGCAGCCTGGTAACGCGTGAAGGCTTCGTTGCCGCGGAAGGTGCCGTCGGGGAAGCCGATGACGATGCCTAGGTTGGCGATGCGGGAAACGGCGTCGGCAGCCCAGTGGTTCGCCGGGATGTCCGGGAACGACGTGTTCTGCGCGAGAGCGCCGCTCACCAGCGTCGCCGCCAGGAGCGTGAGTACGAGTCTTTTCATGCTTGGGTACCCCTTGAACTCTGAGAGTCGAATCTTCGTTCACGACGGCGCCAAAGACCTTTCAAACAGGGATGCGGGAGTGTCCTTGTTTCCTCGCCGCTCCTGCATGCGCGGTGCTCCGTATGCCGTCGAGACTCGTCTGACACCGGGACCGGTTCAAGGTAGTGCACCTCCTTCCGGTTGCGGCCCCAGGCCACGGACAAATCCGGCTTAGTATCCCACAACGATGAGGGGGTGTCAAGCCGAATGAACCGATTATGAGAGCAAGAATCTACGTTCCGTATCGCAGAAATCGACTTTGTGAAGTGGAGCACTCATGGTCGCCTCATGAGAGAGCGCGAGTTGCGTCCGGGACGACGCCCTCGAAGATGAGGACGTCGAGAGGGTAGGATGCCGGACATGGCGCGCATCTTCGTTCCGGAAGCCGAAACCCTGCTGGACAAGGCGTTCCCCGTCCTCGACCATGGCTTCGTGCGGCTCGTCGACTACCTCGGCGGCGACGCGCGCATCGTCCAGGCCGCCCGCGTGTCCTACGGCGAGGGCACCAAGACGGTTCGCGAGGACCGCGCGCTGATCGACTACCTGCTCCGCAACCGCCACACCAGCCCGTTCGAGCAGGTGATCCTGACCTTCCACGTCAAGATGCCGATCTTCGTCGCGCGCCAGTGGATCCGCCACCGCACCGCCAGGCTCAACGAGATCAGCGGTCGCTACTCCGTGATGCGCGACGAGTTCTACGTTCCACGTCCGGACGAGGTCCGCTTCCAGAGCCGCGACAACCGCCAGGGAGGCAGCGGGGACGAGGTCCCCGGCGACCTGCGCGAGCGCGTGATCGACGCCCTCCGCCGCGATCAGTCGGCGACCTACGGACGCTACGAGGACCTGCTGGAGGACGGCATCGCACGCGAGCTGGCGCGCATCAACCTGCCGCTGAGCCTGTACACCGAGATGTACTGGCAGATCGACCTCAACAACCTCTTCCACTTCCTGCGGCTGCGAATGGACTGGCACGCCCAGTACGAGATCCGCGCCTACGGTGACGCCATGGCCACCCTGGTACGGGCCGTCGCTCCGCTGGCCTACGACGCCTTCGAGGAGCATGTCCTCGGCGCCCGCACCTTCTCCGCCGGCGAGTTGCGGGTCCTGCTTCAGGCGATCGACCGGGACGCGCTGGAGGCGGCGTTGGAAGCCAGCGACCTGCGCAAGACGCGGCGCCGCGAGCTCCTCGACAAGCTGACGCCGCCGAAGCCGCGCGAGGCGCCCCTTGCGGCGCCCGATACGGCACTCGACCCCTACGACGCCTGACCCGGCCGAACCGTGCGCTTCCGCCTGATCGCCGTCGGCCGCCTCAAGCGCGGCTTCTACCAGACCGGCTGCCAGCACTACCAGGACCGGCTGCGGCCGCTGAGCCGTGTCGAGATCGTCGAGCTCAAGGAGGGCCGGGGCGCCGATCCGGCCGCCATCCGCGACGCCGACAGCCGTGCGCTGCTGGCGGCCGCGCAGGGACGTACCGTCGCCATCGACGAGCGGGGCCGCGCCCTCGACACGCGCGCCCTGGCCGCCCACCTCGACGCCCTCGAGGTGGGCGGCATCAGCCAGCTCAGTCTGCTGATCGGAGGTGCCGAGGGGCATGCGCCGTGGCTGCGCGAGCGCGCGGACGAAGCCTGGAGCCTCTCCCCGATGACCCTCCCGCACGAGTTGGCACGCCTGGTGTTGCTGGAACAGCTCTACCGCGTCGAGACCCTGCGCGCCGGCCACCCCTACCACCGGGGTTGACACCGGGCTTGACACCGG
>Ga0315556_1001944_pt1 | contig 12115 bp, 10 predicted proteins | sample SalMarSW160310MG_FD_202112 | JGI IMG/M metagenome (GOLD analysis project Ga0315556, IMG submission 202112) | Salt marsh sediment microbial communities from the Plum Island Ecosystem LTER, Massachusetts, United States - Salt Marsh Sediment SW1603-10 ...
CGCCCTTGTTGATGGGCGCACGCAGCAGGTCCGAGATGCCGAATTCCTCCATTTTCGAGCGCAGCGAAACCTCACCCTCGATGACGAGGGTCTGCAGGTCGACGAGCGCATCGGAGGTCTTTATCTGTTGGAGCAAGGTGAGCGCCGCGCTGCCCAGCCCTTCGGCGTTGACAACCAACAGCTCGTAGGCCCAGGAGTCACCGAGCCGGGCGGAGGATTTGAGCTTGTCGAGGGCATCCATGGGGTTGTCGGCACGATCGTAGACGATCTCCCACTCGTCGAAGAACCGGCTCAGCTCTCGGTACTCGTAGGCGTCCACCCCAAGGATGACCACCCGAGCACCCTTGAGATTCTTGCGCCGGGAGGGCACATCGGTAATGGAACGACGCATCGGCACGTTGAACCAGAATACCGACCCCTTGCCGATCTTTGACTGGACCCCGATGGTTCCCCCCATCATCTCCGCAAGGCGCTTACAGATGGCCAGGCCCAGCCCGGTGCCGCCGTGGCGCCGCGTCGTGGACGCATCCGCCTGGGTGAAGAAACTGAACAGTTTCTCGGCGGTCTGCTTGCTCATACCGGCGCCGGTGTCCTTGACGGCGAACTGGATCTCGACCTCTTTCCGGCTCGAACGGCGCTTGGACACCTCAACCAGGACCCCGCCACGCTCCGTGAACTTGATGGCATTGCCCACGAGATTGGTGAGAATCTGGCGGATCCGGATCGGATCACTGCGCACCCGACGGGGCACCCCGGACTTGATGACATAGCCGAGCTTCAGACCACGACGCTCGGCGCTCTTGGTCAGCAGCAATGTGACGGACTCCACGACCTCCTGGAGATTGAGCTCGATGGCCTCCAGCTCCATCTTGCCGGCCTCGATCTTGGAGTAATCGAGGATGTCATCGATGATGCGCAGCAGGTGATGGGATGACCCTAGGGCGGTATTGACGTACTGACGCTGCTCCGGGTTCAGCTCGCTGTCCCGCAGCATCTCCAGCAGCGGAACCACCCCATTGAGGGGCGTACGGATCTCGTGACTCATGGTGGCCAGGAACTCGCTCTTGGCGAGGTTGGCCGTATCGGCCTGCTCCTTGGCCGTGGAAAGCTCCCTTTCCACCACTTGCCGCTGCCCGGTCTGCTGCAAGAGCTTCTGGCGCGCCTTGTCCAGCTGCTGCTGCAGGTCAGCCGCTTGGCGGCCGATCTCCCGCGTTTGCTCGTGATCGAAGCGCAGCTGCCTGAGGATCGCACCCAGTGTGAGACTTGCCAGGGTGAGAACCGCCAGATACCCACCCACCAGCCCCATCGGGGCGCTTCCGACGGCGCCCCATTCCATCCAGCATGCGCCGACGGAGAAAAGCCAAAGACTCGCCAGGTACACTCGCCCGGCAGGGGCGTGAAACCCCGACAACAAGGCCATCGCCCCGCCCATGATGGCTGCGGCCAGGGTCGCCAGCGCGGCCCACGCAGAGGCAAAGGCGGGGGAGTGCCATAGCAAGGCGCTGCCCCAGATGGCGCCGGCCGGAACCATCGAGGCAATGATCAGATTGAGAGAAACCGATCCCGGGGGCTCACCTTCGACGCAGCGGCGGCGCTCCACAAGCCCCACAATGAGCTGCACGCTGCCGGCGAGCAGCGCCCCCCCGGCCCAAAAGGCGACGGCTTCAAATCCCCAGGGTGACTCGGGTGGCCCCAGCAGCAGCATGGCGGTTGCAGCGATCAGGGTGGCGGCCCCCGCGCTGAAGGCCCCCCGGCACACAACCGAGGCACCGTTGGAAAGCCGTCCGACGGATTCCAGGCCTGGGACCGGCGCGGTGGCGCTCACATCACTCCCTCCCGACAAGGGCGACAGCGCTCAGCCCCTGGATGAGCGCGGTTGAGCCGTCCCGGCTGGCATCAGGCGCCAACGCGGACAGGTGGCAAATTCTATCGGGCGGACGGTCTTGCACAGGCGTCTCGCCGGTCCAATCATCGAAGCTTATGTTATTGTTAAAGTGAATTACGCGACCCCGGAGCAGCGGATACCTGCAGCCGCCTCCCACGGACCCCAGGCTATCGCCAATGGAAAAGCCCGACTCCGTACTGAGAAACCCAGGCCGCAGCGCCCAAGGGCTCCTTGACCGTGTGCCGCAGCATATCACAGCGATCAGGAATGAATGGGCCGCTTTGAGCCAGAGAAGCTGGGACCGCAAGCGCTTCGAGCAGCTCTTTCGCAGGGTGCAGGGACTGGGGGAGACCGCCGGCAGAGCGGGGTTGACAGAGATCAGCGAAAGCGCCTTTTCCCTGGAGATCTATCTGAGCACCTTCAGCGGCGACGACAACCGACCGAGCCTCGAGCGCGCCCGGGAGGTCTCCGAGCTGATCCAGGTGCTCGACGCCGCGGTCCAATCCGCCGTTCAGGCTGCGCCCGCTGCTGAGGCGATGAACAGCCCCCGGGAAGGCTCCGTGTACTGCCTGTTAGCCCGCGCCGATCTGGTGCCCGGCCTGGACAAGATGCTCGAAGCGAGCCAGTGGCGTTGTGTGATGTTCCGCGACGTCGCACAGCTCAGCGCGGAGCTGGATCGAGGGTGGCCGAGCGCGTTGGTGCTCGACGCCAGTCTGCTGGCGCAGGCGACGCCGCTGCTGGAAGGCATCCGCAAGAAGCCCGGCGCCGTACCCCGGCCCTTGCCCTTGGTGTTCGTCTCGCCCTCGACGGACATCAAGCGCCGATTGGCCGCGATGCGCGTGGGGGCCGATGCGTATTACACGGCACCCGTGGATACCGAATCGGTGGTGCGCCGCATCTCCCAGCTCGCGAAGGTGGGCAACGACGCGGCTTACCGAGTGCTCGTCGTGGAAGACGATCCGTCCCAAGCCAAATTCGCCGCCACGATCCTGCGCAAGGGCGGGATGGAGACGGAGGTGGTCACCGAGCCCCTCGACACCATGGGGGCGATCAAGCGCTTCAAGCCCGATCTGGTGCTGATGGACGTCTACATGCCGAACGCCAGCGGCATCGAGCTCACGCGCATCATTCGCCAGGACAAACGGCTCCTGACCCTCCCCATCGTCTACCTCTCCGGGGAGCAGAATCCGGAGAAGCAACAAACGGCGCTCAGCGTCGGAGCCGATGACTTCATCGCAAAGCCCATCCGGCCCAAACACCTGATCGGCACGGTCACCAACCGAATTCGCCGAGCCCAACAGCTACAGGACGGACTGAGCGAGGCCGAAGAGCCACGCACAGATCCTGCAACGGGCCTGACGTCGAAACAGTACTTTTTCGAGTGTATCGACGCCCTGCTCTCGGGGAGCGCCGGCGGCGACCCGCCCTCGGCCATGGTGCATATCGACATCGCCGACTTCCCCGCTTTGCGCACCCAGCTGAGCGGCGGCGCTCTCGACAGTCTCCTGTCCATGGTCGGAAAGCGCATCTCCAACCAGCTTAACCCCGGGGAGGTCGCCACCCGGTCTGCGGAAAACAGCTTCGCCCTGCTGCTGCGCCAACCCACGGGGGGAAGCATCCGGCCCGTAGTCGACCGCATGGTCCGCTCCCTTGCGGAACCGCCTTTCGAGATCGACGGCCGCCCCCTGCGACTAAAGGCGAGCTCCAAGCTCTGGCCGCTACACCGGGGGGATACGGCCCCGGGAGCCGCGTCACCGACCGGTGAGCGAGCAGCAACACCAGGGGCCAACGTACCCGGAGCACCGGCGACGGCGCGTAACCGGGATGCCATGATCGCCCAGGTCCGCGAAGCCATCAAAGCCGGGCGCCTCGAGCTCGGCCTACGCCAGATCTCGGGTCCCGAGGGCCAGACCCCCCGGGGCTACGAGCTAGCCCCCTTGGTTCCGGCCGATGGTGCAACTCCGGCCATCCCCGCCCAAGAAGTCCGCCGGATTGCCGCCGAAGCAGGCCTCATCGGCGCGCTGGATCGCTACTCCGTTGCCCGTGCGATTGCTTTCCTCGATGACCCGCGAGGCCCGGGCGAGCGAACCCTGTTGGTTCGCGTCTCGCCCCGAGCCATGATGGAGCCGGAGTCGCTCCAGGCGCTCCGTGACGGGCTCCGCGTTCGGCATCTGGTGGGCAGCGGGTTGGTGTTCGGGCTCTCTCTGGCCGAGATAGGCGCCGACCCCAAGGCGATTCGCAGCCTGGTGCGAACGCTCAAGGAAATGGGCATCGCTACGGCGCTCACCCGGTTCACCGGCAGCGAGGCCGCCATGCGGTTGCTGACCTTCCTCGAAGCGCCATACGTGGAAGCCGACGTGACGGTGGTCCGCAAGGGTACCGCAGCCCTGGCGCCCCTCGTGGAAGCAGCCCACCGCGCTGGGGCATTGGTGATGATGGCCGAAGACTGGGTTCCCCAGGGCACCAAGCGCTCAGCGTCCTACGGGGCGGACTTGTGGGTCGGGCGCTCCGTACGACCTCCCGCCGCCGTGGCGGGCGATGCGATCGGATCCGCCACGGACTGATCGGGCCAGCCGCTCACCCGGAGATAGGTCCCGTCACCCCGCGGGAAGCCGCCGATGGCTGCGCGCCCCTAAGAACGCAGCTCAGCCAAACGTTCGGCTTTTTCAGTGGCTGCACAGACGCATTTCGGCGTGATCTCCTAGACCGGTCCAGGGCCGTGGCCCTGGAGGCAGGCGATACGATCTGCTTTCAGGGTGCCGAATGCGGGCACTTGGCCTTGGTGCTGAGTGGATCGGCGCGCGTCTACGAGCTGGCAGAGTCGGGACGAGGGCAGGTTCTGGTGCTCGACGCGACCGGACTGGGCGCCAAGATCCAGGAGTCCTGAGCCTGGACCAGGGGCTCTGTGACTATGTCACTGACGCGCCGAGCACCGTGCTCTATCCTGCAGCCTTGCGAGAGAGCAAGGCTCTGAGCTTTCTTTACTTCGGAGGTAGTTGATGAAACAGAACGTAGGTGGTGCGGACAAGATCATCCGAATCGTGGCGGGAATAGCCCTCATCGGTTGGGGGCTCTGGGCCGAGAGCTGGTGGGGAGCCATCGGGATCGTGCCGTTGGCAACAGCGCTGATCGGATGGTGTCCAGCCTATTTGCCGTTCGGCATCAGCACCAAGAAGGCATAACACCCGCATCTGGCCGCAGGCGCCGGGACCCTCTATCGAGCGCCCCGGCGCCGATCCGCCCGGTGTCGGCCGATCCGCCGGCGATCAGCCCGCCTGGCCTTCGATCCGTTTGTCCGAGCCCGGCCTGCCGGGCTTTGGCCAAGCGCTGATGATCGCCTGCACAACGGTCGCCAGCGGGATGGCGAAGAACACGCCCCAGAACCCCCAGAAACCACCGAAGACCAAGATCGCGACGATAATCGCCACAGGATGCAGGTTCACCACCTCGGAGAACATCAGGGGAACGAGCACATTGCCATCCAACGCCTGAATCACCAGGAACGTCACTCCGAGCCAGATGAAGTCCACTCCCCATCCCCATTGGAACCAGGCGATCAGCAGCACCGGTGCAGTAACTACTGCCGCTCCGACAAACGGGATGATGACCGACAATCCCACGAGCACCGCCAACAGCATGGCGTACTCGAGGCCAAACAGCCTGAAGGCGGCGAACGTCACGGACCCGACGATCAGGATCTCCCAGAACTTGCCCCGCACATAGTTGCCGAGCTGTCGGTCGACATCCGCCCAGACCTGCTGGGCCAACCCGCGGTCGTCAGGCAGAAACTGCACCAGCCAGCCCAGAATCTGCCCCTTGTCCTTCAGAAAGAAGAACACCAGCAGTGGCATCAGGATCACATACACCAGAATCGTAATGATGCTGACCACCGATGCGATGGACAGGGAGACCACTTGCTGGCCGTAGCCGAGCACGTCCTGGCGCAATCGCCCGATCAACTCCTGGATCTGCTCGGGCGACACCGCCTCGGGATAACGTTGGGGTAGCTGCATCAGCTGGCGCTGACCCTCGGAGATAATGTTGGGCACCTGCTGAAAGAACTGTGTCACCTGGCGGGACAGTGCGGGCACCATCCCAAACAGGATCAACGTCACGAATAGCAGGAAGGCCAGAAACACGATGCCCACCGCCACCAGCCTCGGAATCCCGTGGCGCTCCAGGAGCCTGACCAAGCCCTCGAGCAGGTAAGCGATGACGATGCTCGCCAGGACCGGGGCCAGCATGTCGCCCATGCTGAGCACCACCGCGAAGCCCAGTACCAGCAGCACCGCCAGCAGCACCACTTGCGGGTCCGAGAAATTGAGCTTGAACCAGTCTGCGAGCAACCGCATGGGCGAGCCACCAGGCATCAGTCCCTGGGCCCGGGCTGCCGCCCGCGGTAATGGCTCGCGAAAAGCTCTTCGAGCTCCTCGATGACATCGGCCGCGGGCCGACCCTGCATCACGTGCGCCGCCATCAGCGCCGAAGTCTCGCTCAGCATCGCCTCGCGGTCGAGCATGAAGTAGCTCTGGGACAGTCGTTTGATCGCCGCGACGACGGACTCCTCGGCGGGCCGCGGAATCGGGTCGGGCACGGCACGACGATCCGATAACTGACTCGGCGCGACGTCCTTGCGGCCGGCGAGAAATTCTGCGAAAGCCATCAGCGTTGCGCGATCGGACTCGCCAAGGCGCCCAAACAGCTTGAGGAGCCGGCGCTGATCGGCGGGCAGTCGGCTTCGCAGGTCGAGCAAGCTAGGCTGCTCCGTCGGACTCGTGGCTCTTGCAATACGCCCGCGCGAATTCGAGCAGCTCCTCCATGACCCGTAACCGGAACTTCTGCTTCTGATGCACGAACGAAAACGGCCGCTGAAGCGTCGGCTCCAGATTCACCGCGGCCAGGGTTCCAAGCTTGAGCTCCTTCTGAATGGTGGCTCGAGACACCACCGAAACCCCCATTCCGGCCTCGACGGCTCCCTTCACAGCCTCCGGGCTGCCGAGCTCCATCGATATGTTCAGAGCCTCGCTGCATCCATCCAAACTCCCGAGGTACTCGGTGATCACCTCGCGGGTACCCGAACCCTCCTCGCGACAGATGAACGGGTAGCCGACGAGCTCCGGCAGGGCAAGGCTCGACCGCCCGGCCAGCGGGTGCCGCGGCGGGAGGATGGCAACCAGCTGGTCCATGCGACACACCTCCACCACCAGGTTCTTGTTGGCGACCGGGGCCTCGACCACTCCCAGGTCGATGGTGTTGTTCTCCACCATGGAGACAATCCCGTCGGTGTTAGAGACCTTGAGGTGAATCTCCACCTCGGCATACTTGGCCTTAAAATCACCGAGCAGGGTCGGGAGCATGTACTCGGCAATGGTCGTGCTGGCGCCGATGGTCAGTGCCCCCCGAATCTCTCCCGTCATCTCTCGGATCGAGCTCTCCATTTCCTGGTACAGCCCGAATATCTTGTCGGCGTACTCATATGCCCTCGAGCCGGCCTCGGTCAGATTGATGCGGTTATGCGTCCGATCAAACAGGCGGGTATTGAAATGCTCTTCCAGCTGCCGAACCTGGAAGGTCACGGCAGGCTGGGTCATGTGAAGGGTCTCGGCGGCCTTGGTGAAGCTGAGCAACCGGGCCACCGTGTGAAATACCTGGAGTCTTCGATCGGCCATCCGGTTCCCTTCGCTAGGGGAGCGATAAAAGGAACTTATATGATACACTAGGGCGAGATTAAGCCCAACTGAGCCGGCTAGCACGTCGCCGATCGGCTCGTTGATGGGTCACTTGGCCTTGAGCGGGAGCCTCGGCGCTGCTCACCGCAACGCCCAGGACCTGGGATCGATGAGCCGCCCGGGCGCGGCAATGGACAGCACGGGGATCGGGAGAGCCAGCCCTTCACGCCGGGCGGCGGACAGCCGCCTCGACCGCCTGCCCCCACCCCGCAGTGCCCGGGATGACAGACCCCGGCGTCAGAAATTGAAGCCGCCGCGTGAGCTCGGCGTCTCCGACCAGCTGCCTCCCGCCGCCAGCGTCAGCGCCTTCTCGATCGCCTGGGGGCTCTCCATGATGCTCATGAAGCTGTGCTCGCCCATCATCTTCTGGTCAGGAAAATCGACGGCGATCCGAAAGCGAGGAGCCAGAGCCTTCACCTCACCATCACGCACCACCATCTCGTAAGGCAGATGGGCGGCCTGCTTCAGCTCGTCGCCGACATCGATGATCGACATGATCTTCTGGTCGCCGCTGTAGCCATCTGTCAGGGCCACGCCGAACACGCTCACCTTCCCATCCGTCGAGTCAATCCGGTAGACCGCCGAGGCACCGCCCTTCTTCGCATCGAGGGCCCGCTCTACAGCCCTCACCGCCTGGGCCTGGTCACCATACCTGGCCAGGGTCATCTGATCATCGAAATATTCCATGCCGAAGGTGTAATGATAATGCGCGAGCTTCGATGCCGTCAGCCCTTTCTGGGCTCCGAACTCCTCCTGTGCCCCGAGGGCGGCCTTCAGCTTGGCGGTGACCGAGCTGACGTCGCCGTGGATGCGGTACGCGGCCGCAAGGTAGGCAGGGTTCGCATAGGCGACCTGGATCTTCGGACCCTGTCGCACGACGGACACCCGTTCGCCGGCCAGATAAGGGCCGCCATCCTGCTCACCGGCAAGCTTCCGCAGAAACCCATTGGTGACCACGATGATATGAGTGTCTGCATAGGGGCTGTACTCTCCAGCCACCTGGAAGCCGGCCCCTTTCAGGGCGTCGCGGACCTCCGCGATGGAGTTAGTGAAGTCCCCTGGCGCGTTCGACCCCAGGACAAAAGGCTTCATCCGGTCCGCCGCGCCGACCAGGGCCGCAACGCACATCAAGCCAACAAACACGAACCCTCGAAACGCCGTTCCAAACCGCAGATCTCTCATCGCCCACCTCTATTGAGTTGTTATCCAAACACCCCCCACCCTCGGTCCGCAATCTTGTCGCTCGCAGGCCCGACAAGGCATAGCCCGAAAAACCCTACTTTAGCGAGCGCTACTTTCCGCACAAGATTATATTATAGCGAACAAATTTTCCGCCGAATCGAGCCGTGGCGGTCATTGTCTCACGCCTTTTTGACCTACGAGCCTACGGCCATTGATCCCCATGCCGGCACGAGGTGAGACCGTGAAGCGAGACAAAACGAACAAGACCCGTGACCTCTGTGCCGCGGGAATCTGCGTCACCGGAATGCTCTGGGCCGGGTCCTGCCCCGCGTCCGGCTTTTCCCTGATCGAGCAGAGTGTAAGCGCCATGGGCGGGGCCTACGCGGGGGGCGCAGCCCTGGCTGAAGACGCCACCACGCTGTTCTTCAACCCGGCCGGTATGGCCCGCCTGGGCTCCCCCGAAGCGGTGGTGGGACTGCACATCGTCGATCCGAGCGCCGTGTTTCATGATCAAGGGTCCCGTGATCTGGTCCGACTGTTCGGCACGGGTCTGGGCCATGACGAGGGTGGAGATGCCGGCGTGCTGTCCGCCGTCCCGAATCTCTATTACGCGCGCCCCGTCGGCGACCGCGTTGCCCTGGGCATCGGGATCAACAGCCCCTTTGGCCTGAGCACGGATTATCGCAACGGGTGGATGGGGCGCTACGACGCCGATCACTCGAAGCTCACCACGGTCAACCTCAACCCATCCATCGCGCTGCGGCTGACGGATCATCTGAGCCTCGGAGCCGGGCTCGACTATCAATATCTCGAGGCGCACCTTTCCAACCGCGTCGATATCGCCGGCATTCTCCCCATCCTGGGCCGGCCCCTGGCAGCCCGGCTCGATACCAACTTGCATCTCAAGGGCGACGACACCGCCTGGGGCTACAATGTCGGCGCCCTGTGGGAGCTCGACGACGGCACCCGGATCGGAGCTCACTACCGATCAGGGCTCGACTACCAGGTTGAAGGCAGGGCCGATGTCACCGTGCCCGGCGGTCCATGGATCTCCGGCCCATCCAAGGGGCTGGTGCACAATGTTCCCGCCCACTCCGACACCTCGATGCCGGCGATGGCTTCGCTCAGTGTCGTCCACCCCCTCAACGACCGCTGGACGCTGATGGCCGACCTGACCTGGACGGACTGGAGCTGCCTGCAGGCACTGGTCTTCCACTTCGACGGAATACTGCCCACGGGGTCCGAGGTCGTCCACTGGAAGGACGCCTGGCGCTACTCTCTCGGAACCGAGTACCGCCCGAGCGGCCGCTGGGTCTGGCGGGCGGGTGTCGCGCTGGACCAGACCCCGATCCCCAATCCCCAGGAGCGCACGCCGCGTATCCCCGACAATAATCGGTTCTGGCTGGCCCTCGGTTTCGGATACCAATACTCCGAAAGGCTCGGCTTCGATGTCGGCTACGCCCATCTGTTCGTGCCGGATCCGAAGATCGATCGGGTCGATCCGCTCGGGGTGTCGCTGCTCAGAGGAAGGTATGACGCCAGGGTGGATATCCTGAGCGCCCAGCTCCGGTGGCGGTTCCTGTAAACCTAGAAAAAGCTGTTAGCGATTAGCTTAGCCAAATTAGCAAGTTAGCTCGTTCGGAGTCCGCCGCAGGTCTCACCCGCCGGGTAAGCGGCCGAGGTCGACAATTTGGCAATTCAATCCATAGCTAACGGCTAATTGCTAACAGCTAACTGCGCTTTTCACGGTCTGCTGCTCTACCTGCGTCTACCGCGTTGCGCTCGGCCCTGGTGCTCTATACCGCCCAGGACTCCAGAGCGCTCGCGCATCTGGTGTCCGGGGCGTCTCGGCCACCGCGCGACAAACCCCGGTGAGGAGCTCGGGGCATTCTCCCCCGCCTTCTGTCGCGGCGGCGCTCGGCGAAGAGGACGGAGGTGTGGGCAGGGGAAAAAGCAAAACCGCCCCGTAGGGCGGCTTCTCTGCTACAGCGCCGCTCGGGCGCCAGGGCGGCTCAGATGTAGAGGCAGATATCGGTCTCGCCGGCAAACTCGAAAAAGGTCGCCGCACCGCCATACTCGACCCCATCGATGAATTCCGAGGTATCCAGGTCGAACAGATCGACGGTCATCTGACAGGCAATCAGCTTGACCTCGGCCTCTTGGCACAGCGAGCGCAGCTCCTCGATGCTCGCCACGCCCTTGGCCTTCATCTTCTTCTTCATCATCATGGTCATCATGCTCTGCATGCCGGGCAGCGCGGTGAGCAGCACCGGGAACCACTTGTCCATCGCCATCGGCATCGGCATGCCGGGGTTGCCCAGCGGCGTCACCTCGAGGTGCAGATTCTTGCGTAAGAGCTGCAGCCCGTAGAACGTGAAGAAGATCTGCGTCTCGTAACCCAGAGCAGCCGCTGTGGATGCCAGTATGAAGGGCGGGTAGGCCCAGTCGAGCGACCCTTTCGTGGCGATAATGGCCAACTTCTTCTCAGCGGACATGTCTCGTTCCTCCGAACTTAAGCGTATGGTCTGGGGAGGGCTGGTGCTCAGGCCTTCTTGATCAAAAAGTGGAACTTTCCGCCCTGTTCTTTCGACTCCATCAACGCGTTCCCCGTCTGCTTGGCGAACGCTTCGAAGTCCTTCACCGAGCCCGGATCGGTCGCAATGACATGCAGAATCTTGCCGGACTCCATGCCGGAGAGCGTCTTCTTCGCACGCAGAATAGGCAGCGGACAGTTCAGGCCACTCGCGTCCAACTCCTGATCATAATCAGCCATCTTGCGACCTCCAGAATGTTTGTTTAGTTGTGCGAAAAGCAGCCTGTACTTATATTCGAATTCTCGCCGGAGCGCAAGGACTGAGAGAGCGGGATCGCGGGGAGCCGCAGCTGGACCTCCCGGGCCTCTCAGATCCCAGTCGAGCGGCCCGGGGGGAGAGCGATCGGCAATCCGTGGCGCATCCAGGCCATGATCCCGCCCCGCAGGTTGACCACGTTGCCAATACCATGCTGGGTCAGGTATGCGCAGGCGTGGTACGAGCGCGCTCCGCTACGGCAATAAAGGACCAGGTCGCGATCCGACGGGTATTCCGAGATCCTCGCCGGAAGGAGGTGCATGGGCACGTGCACGGCCCCCGGCAAGACGCCTTGGGCAACCTCGGCATCGCTCCGAATATCGAGCAGCTGGACCCCCTCGCCGCTGTCCAGCAGGGTCGCCAGCTCAAACGATTCGATCTCTTTGACTACCACCCTGATACGCCCGGAAAAATTAATCGAAACAATATATTATAATCTACAGATTTTTTCAATCTTCAGCCTGGGGCGG
>Ga0315556_1001946_pt1 | contig 12105 bp, 12 predicted proteins | sample SalMarSW160310MG_FD_202112 | JGI IMG/M metagenome (GOLD analysis project Ga0315556, IMG submission 202112) | Salt marsh sediment microbial communities from the Plum Island Ecosystem LTER, Massachusetts, United States - Salt Marsh Sediment SW1603-10 ...
GTACCATTACGATCCGCGCCGCGGCAACCGCGGCGTTGTTGCGTGCCCATCGAGGCAAACTGCCGGGCGCGCTCAGTACTGAACGAAAAAGGGGGATGGGTGTGGAGCTGATAAAGACAGATATTGCGATCGTCGGGGCGGGAGGGGCCGGTCTGCGCACGGCCATCGCCATCGCCGAGAGCAATCCCGATCTCAAAGTTGCCTTGATCTCGAAGGTCTATCCCATGCGCAGCCATACCTGCGCGGCCGAGGGTGGGGCTGCCGGGGTCATCAAGCCGGACGACAGCCTGGAGCTGCATTTCAACGATACCGTGGGCGGCGGCGACTGGCTGACCGACCAGGACGTGGTCGAGTACTTCGTCAACGAGGCCCCAAAGGAGCTGATGCAGCTGGAACACTGGGGTTGCCCCTGGAGCCGAATGCCGGATGGGTCCGTCAACGTGCGGCCCTTCGGCGGCATGAAGATCAAGCGGACCTGGTTTGCCGCCGATAAGAGCGGATTCCATATCCTGCATACCCTGTTTCAGACCTCGCTCCAGTTTCCCAGCATCGAGCGCTACGACGAGTTCTACTCGCTCGACCTGTTGACGGCCGATGGCCGTTGCCAGGGCGTCGTCGCCATGGAGATGAAGAGCGGCCGGTTGTTCCAGTTCCAGGCCAAGGCGGTGATCCTTTGCACCGGCGGTGCCAGTCGGATGTTCAAGTTCAGCACCAACGGTGCCATCAAGACGGGTGACGGCACCGCCATGGCCTACCGTGCCGGCGTGCCGACCAAGGACATGGAGTTCGTTCAATACCACCCCACGGGCCTGCTTTCCACCGGCATCCTGCTCACCGAGGGCTGCCGCGGTGAGGGTGGCGTCCTGCGCAACAAGGACGGTTACCGCTATCTGCAGGACTACGGCATGGGGCCGGAGACGCCCCTCGGGCAGCCGGTGCTCAAGACCATGGAGCTGGGTCCACGAGACCGCCTGAGTCAGGCCTTCTGGCACGAGCAGCAGAAGGGCAACACCATTCCCACCCCCTGGGGGGACAGTGTCCACCTGGACATGACCCACCTGGGCGAGAAGCATATCAACGAGCGGTTGCCGCTGGTGCGCGAGCTATCCATCCTCTATTCGGGCGTGGATCCGGTCAAAGAGCCCGTTCCCATCTGTCCGGTGGTGCACTACATGATGGGTGGGATCCACACCAACATCGACGCCGAGACCCCCATGCCGGGGCTGTACGCCGTCGGGGAAACCGCATGCGCCAGTCTCAACGGTGCCAATCGCCTGGGCTCCAACTCTCTCACGGAGCTACTGGTGTTCGGCAAGCGGGCGGCCATGAACGCCGTCGAATATGCGAAAGGACAAACTTCTACTGTAAGTGAATCCGCCCTCAAGGAGCAGGCCGAAAAGGTTCAGGCCAAGATCAGGGAGTTGATGGGCAGGAGCAACGGCACCGAGTCCATCGCCGGCATTCGTAGAGGGATGACGGACACCCTGGAATCGGGCGCCGGTATCTACCGGACCGAGGATACCCTCAAGGAGACCTGCGCCACCCTCGGCGAGCTGCGCAAGCGCTATGCCGGCATCGAGCTGCACGACAAGAGCAACGTCTTCAACACCGATCTGTTCCAGGCCCTCGAGCTGGAAAATCTCCTCCTCCTCGCTCAGACAGTGGCGGAAGGTGCCCTGGCTCGCAAGGAATCCCGGGGATCGCATCAAAGGTTGGATTACGAGGCGCGGGACGACGAAAACTTCCTGAAGCACACGTTGGCCTACTACCAGGGTGAAGATGCGCCGAGTATCGACTACCACGACGTGATCATCACCAAGTCGCAACCAGGGGTTCGGGATTATTCGGGAGGGGCCAAATGAGCGTGCAAATCGAGCTGGAGGTACTTCGCTACGACCCTGAAAAGGATCAGGAGCCACGTTATCAGACCTATTCGGTGTCCTGCCAGGACGAGTGGATGGTTCTGGATGCCATCAATCACGTCAAAGACCATATGGACACCACACTGAGCTACCGTTGGTCCTGCCACATGGCGGTCTGCGGAAGCTGCGGCATGATGATCGACGGCAAGCCCAAGCTGGCGTGCAAGGCACCCGTGCAGGACTATGCGAATCGGAAGATCCGCATCGAGCCGCTGGCGAACTTCCCCATCGAGCGCGACCTGGTCGTGAATCAGGACGACTTCATGGAGAAGCTGCGGCGGGTCAAGCCCTATGTCATCCGCAAGGAAGAGAAGCCCATCGAAGAGGGCGAATACAAGCAGACGCCAGCCCAGTTGATGAAGTTCAAACAATTCACGCTCTGCATCAACTGCCTGTGCTGCTATGCCGCCTGTCCCGAGTATGCCCTGAGCTCGGAGTTCATCGGCCCAGCCGCCCTTGCCTTGGCGCACAGATACAATGCGGATTCCCGGGACCAGGGACTCGCCGAGCGTCATAAGGAAATTTCGAAGCCGGAAGGGGTTTGGGATTGCTCTTTCACAGATACCTGCTCCGATGCCTGTCCGAAGCACGTGGATCCCGCCAGCGCGCTCCAGCAGCTCAAAATCGCCACGACGACCCAATGGTATAAAGAGCTCATCGGTATGGGGGACAAATGACATGGCATACGTAAGGCCCGTATCCAAGACGACCTGGTATCTGGGGAATAGCAGCTATACCATTCATGTAATCAACGAGCTTATGGCCATCTTCGTTGCCATATTTTCGTTGATCCTCCTCTGGGGCATCGGAGCGGTGGCAGGTGGCGAGCAAGCCTACCAAGCGTTTCTTGCTCAGATCTCCAGCCCGGGCATGGTTACGCTCCTGTGGATCACGACCATTGCCATCTTCTACCACGCGATCGCCTGGTTCAAAGTGACGCCGAAGGCAATGCCGATACAAAAGGGCGAGGAATTCCTACCCGGAAGCCTGATCGCCGGGGCCCATTATGTCGTCTGGATCGTCCTGACCCTGATCGTGCTTGCATTTGCGGGGGTATTCTGAGATGGCAAAGATCAACAAGGCCTTGTTCTGGAGCCTGTTCGCTGCCGGCGGCACGGTGACGGCTTTCGTATTTCCCGTAATGGCACTCATCGTTCTGATGACCGCCAACGGAAATGCCCCGGACGTAATGAGCTTCGCCCAGATGCAAGGGCTGCTCGCGAGCTGGATCGGTAAGCTGGTAGCGTTCGGTATCGTCAGCCTCGGCTTGTGGCACGCCGCCCACCGGTTACGCTCGGCGTTGCACGCCATAGGGCTGCGGGCGGATGGCGCTGTGGCCTTTATCGGCTATGGTGTAGCGCTCTTGGGCACCATCCTTTGCGCCGTATATCTGCTGCAGATTTAGGGGGAGGATCTTGAAAAACCCCGTCCTTGGGGTTTTTCAAGTCGGCGCAATCTCAGGATGAGGGGGCAAGGTAGCCCCTGTCGGCAGTGCTTCTCAGCAAACTGGCGAATCGCTTCTTGAGGCTCGGCAGTCGAATCAGCATGCGAAGGCTTCCTCTCTCGATTCCCTGCATCAGGGTCGAGGGATCGAAATAGGCCTTCGCATTCTCGACGGACAGGACGAAAGGTGGTTGTCCCTCCCGTGCCAGCAGGTAGCTCATGATGAGGGAACCGGTTCGATGGTTGCCCTCGATGAAGAGCTCGGGTGTGCTGAGGATATGGATATAGACACCTGCCGCCCGCCTCCAGACATCCTCTCCATTGTTGCGTTGCAGCCATTCCGTCAGAGCGCCGACCCCGCCGCTCCCATGGCCGTAGAAGCGCTGCTCGGTCGAGGCGATGTGTCGGGCGAAATCCTTGCGACAGTCCGGGTCGGGTCCGCAGAGCACGAGGGTGTTAAGCTCGAGGAGGTGCCTGGAATGACCCAGCCGGAAGAGATCGATCCCGCTTGCGAGTGCGTCGTCGACACCCTCATACCCGGCCATGAGATTGGTGCGGACCTCGTCAGACATGGCGTCGCGCGGAGCGCAGAGTGTTGCGTTGATTCGCCCGAAATCAGCCTGGACAGCCCTTAGGGTCGAATCGATCTCGGGGAGGTTGAGGCGGGCTTGGCACATGCGAAGATCCTTGGCCAATAGAAGAGCCACGTGACCAACTGGTAGTCTCGGCCGGGCTTTCCGATGGCCTAGTGCGTCAGGTCTGCAGCATCATGGCGCGCATGACGCAATCCTTCATCGGTAGACCGGCCGCTGGCTAGCGGACACTTGCGACGGCCTGGAGAGCCTTTGAGACGATGGTCTCGGGAAGTGGAATATAGCCCATTCCTTCTGCGAAGCTCTGTCCATCCGTCAGCCCCCAGTTCATGGCCACTTTGAGCGCCTCCGCCTTTTCGGATTCCGGGTAGCTGGCGTAAAGAAGTATCCAGGAAAGACTCACGATGGGATAGGAGCCCGCTCCCTCGGGATCGGGCAGAAACAGCCGCAGATTTTCGGGCAGTCCCTTGGCTGCCGCTGCCGCCAAGGCCGCCCTTCCGCTGGTCGCGTCGGGCTTCACGAGCTCGCCGGCCTTGTTCTGTAGGATTGCTATGGGCAGACCCAAACGCCGAGCAAAGCCGTACTCCATGTAGCCGATCGACCCATAGCTGATCTCGACCTTCTGCGCGACCCCTTCGTTGCCGATGCCGGTCATGGCCGCCCCCGGCCAGTCGATGAGCTTTCCAGCACCCGGCCCCTGGTTGCGCCAAGCCGGGCTTATGGCACTCAAATGGCTAGTAAAGACAAAGGTCGTACCGCTGCTGTCGCGCCGGACGACGGGCTGGATCGGCCTCGGTGGCAGATTCAGGTCCGGGTTCGCCGCAACGATACGCGGGTCGTCCCACCGCGAGATCTTGCCGAGAAAGATGTCTGCATAGACATCTCGGGGAAGCTTGAGCTCGCCCACGACACCGGGGAGGTTATAGGCGAGCACGACCATTCCGGCGGTAGCCGGGATGAGCTTGACACCCCTGCTGACCTGAGCGATCTCGGCGTCGTTCATGGCCGCGTCGCTGGCACCGAAATCGACCTTCTCGGCAATGAAGCGCTCGATGCCTTCGCCGCTGCCGACCCCCTGATAGCTGAAGTCGGCATCCGGGTGTCCTTTCTTGTATCGTGCGATCCATTTCTGATAGAGCGGCTCGGGAAAGGTCGCACCTGCGCCCTTGATTTGGAGGGGTGGCTGGGACTCGGCCCGCCCCTCGGCGGGCTCGCCGTTCGAGGAGACCGAAAAAACCGACAGCAGGATCGCCGCGCTGACCACGGCAATTTCCGCAAACCTCTTCATGACGCATCCTCTGTCGCTCAGGAATCGCGCCGCAGGCGCGCAACAAACCTCTCGTCGGCCCACTCCGGGAAGAGGCGGGACAGCCCGATCAGCTGAACTCACCGGCCACGTATTGTCTGGTCAGTGTTTCGCGGGGATCTTGAAAAATCTGCCTGGTCTGGCCCATTTCCACCAGATAACCGGTGCGCCCGCCCTCCGAAATATCGACGCCGAAGAAGGCCGTGGTATCGGCCACACGCGTGGCCTGTTGCATGTTGTGGGTCACCAGCGCGACCGTGTAGCGCTCCTTGAGCTCGAGCATCAGCTCCTCGACCTGGCGCGTGGCGATGGGGTCCAGCGCCGAGCAGGGCTCGTCCATCAAGAGGACGTCCGGCTCGGTAGCGATGGCACGTGCGATGCACAGGCGCTGTTGCTGACCGCCGGAGAGGGACAGGCCGCTGTTCTTGAGCTTGTCCTTGACCTCGTTCCAGAGGGCAGCCCGTTCCAGGGCCTTCTGCACGTGCTCGTCCAGATTGCCCTTGTAGCGGTTGAGCCGCAGCCCGAAGGCCACGTTGTCGTAGATGCTCATGGAGAAGGGGTTCGGCTGCTGAAAGACCATGCCGATGTAGCGGCGCACCACCACCGGATCCACCTTCCTGCCGTAGATGTCCTGTCCGTGGTACTTGACGTGCCCTTCGAAGCGAAAGATCGGGATGAGATCGTTCATCCGGTTCAGGCTTCTGAGCACCGTGCTCTTGCCGCACCCCGAGGGGCCGATGAAGCCGGTGATCTTCCCCTTTTCGATGGGCACGCTGCTATCGCGCACGGCAAGGAAGTCGCCGTAGTAGACCTTCTGTAGATCGCAGTCGATGACCACGTCGCCCAGCGGGGCAAAGGCGGACGCTTCGGACGCAGCCGTTTCGGACGCAACCACTTCAGCCGTTGCGCTCATATGGGTTACCTCGAATAGAGTTTCTTGATCCGCCTGTTACACCTTGGGCCGCCCGAACAGGCGCGCCAGGATGTTGAAGACGAGGACGATGAGGACCAGCACCAGCGATGCCGCCCAGGCCAGCTGAATCTGGTTCTCGAAGGGCATGGCCGAAAAGTTGTAGATCAGGATGGACAGGGAGGCGGTCGGCTCCGTCAACCCGGAGAGGTAGTAGTTGCTGAACAGCGCAGTGAACAGGAGCGGGGCCGATTCGCCCGCTGCCCCGGCCACGGCGAGCATGACGCCGGTCAGGATGCCGGGCAGGCCCGTCGGCAACACGACCTTCCAGATCACCTGGGTGCGGGTACAGCCTATGCCGAAGGCCGCGTCCGTCATGCGCTGGGGCACCTGCTTCATGGCTTCTTCGGCGGCCAGCACGATCGTGGGCAGCATCAGCACCGCCAGGGAGACGCCGCCTGCCAGGGCCGAGTAGCCGAAGTTGATGACGAGGATGGCGTAGGTGAAGACACCGGCCAGGATGGAGGGAAAGCCGGTGAGTGTCTTGGCAACGAACCGGGAAATCCCGGCCAGCTTGCTGTAGGGCCCCAGAACCGCGAGATAGACGGCGGCGAGGATCCCGATGGGGATGCTGGTGATCCCGCCGATACCCACCATGACCAGGGTGCCGACGATCGCATTGCCGAAGCCGCCGCCCGTCTCGAAACCGGCAGGCGGCAAGGCGGTCAGTGCCTCCAGGTCCAGCCGCGCCCCGCCCTTGATCGCGAGCATGTAGATGACGGAGAACAAGGGAATGCTTCCGAGAATGGCGACCATCCAGGTCAATCCCGTCAGGATCCCGCTCTTCATGGCGCGCCGCTCGAAGGGCTGGCGCTCCAGGCGAGGCATGGACATGCGCGCCTCCTCGAGAACCGCAGCGGATATCTGGTCGAGTCGGCTCATTTCTTACCCTCGAACTTGCGCATGGTGTATTGCTGAATGCCGAGACCGACGACGTTGACGAGGAAGGTGATGACCAGGAGAACCATGGCCGCGTACATCAAGGCGCGGACCTCGACCGGCCCTGCCTCGGGGAAATTGGAGGCCAGCAGCGAGGCCAGGGTGTCGGCCGGTGCGAACAGCGACAGGCTGATCTGATTGCTGTTTCCGATCAGCATCGCCAGGGCCATGGTCTCCCCGAGGGCGCGTCCGAAGCCCAGCACCAGCGCTGCGAGAAGACCCGACGAGGCCGTGGGCAGCATGACCTTGAGGATGGCCTCCCAGCGCGTGGTGCCCATGCCGAAGGCGGCTTCCTTGACCTTGTAGGGAATGCGCCGGAAGGCATCCACCGAGATGGCGGCCACCGTGGGCAGGATCATGATCGCCAGAACCAGGGCGGCGGGGGCCAGACCCGGACCGCTGAGCTCGGTGCCGAACAGGGGGATGAAGCCCAGGTGTGCGTGCAGCCAGTCGGCCACCGGCCTGAGCAGGGGAATGAGCACATAGATGCCCCACAGGCCGTACACTACGGAAGGAATGGCGGCCAGGAGCTCGACGATGGTGCGAAAGACCGCGGTAACCCGGGAGCCGAGGAAGTCTTGGGTAAGAAAGATGGCGATGCTGACGCCGAAGAGGCCGCCGATGATCAGGGCCAACAGTGAGCTGTAGAGGGTGCCCCAGATCTCCGGCAGGACACCGAACTGATCGCGATTCGGATTCCAGGTCGTTCCTGTGATGAAGCCCAGACCATCTTCCCGCATGGCGGGTACTGCCTTGCCCCCGATCTCCCAGAGGATATAGGCGATCAAGAGAACGATGAGGGCGGCGCAGGTGAGGGCAATGGCGCGAAAGACGGAATCGGCGAGGTAGTCGCCGGAAGAGGGTGGACCGGAGACACTCTCCGCCGCCGTATTGCTCTTGATTAGATTTGAAGCCATGCTCTCGTGTCTGCCCTGAAATGTTGCCTGGATGAGCGAACGGGTCGGCGAACGCATCGATCCCCCGGGCGCTCCGATCAGGAGATGGGGGAAGCGCCCGGGGGATGCCGTAAGGGAAAGGGGTTACTGGACCATCTTTACCACTTCGAGATCCTTGTCGACGACATTCTTCGGGAGCGGGATGTAGCCCATGGAGTCCGAGATCTTCTGACCCTCGGTCAGGCAATACTCGACCAGCTCATGCGCGGCCTTGGCCTTCTCCGGGGCCATTTTTTCCGGGAAGAGCAGCCAGGTGAAGGAGGCAATGGGATAGGAATCCGCACCGGCGGGATCGGTCACCCAGACCCGCAGATCCGGTACATCCTCACCGGGCAGGTTTCCCTTGGGAAACTCGGCACTGGCCAGGGCCGCGGCACCTGACTCGGGACCGGGGGCCATGAACTTGCCGGCCTTGTTCTCCAGCATGGCCGTGGGGGCACCGGTCAGCTTGGCATAGCCGTACTCGATGTAGCCGATGGCGCCCGGGGTCTGCTTGACCGTGGCGGTTACGCCGTCGTTCTTGGGTGCCTTGACCAGCGTGCTCATGGTCGGCCAATTCGGCGACTTTGCATGGCCGACGCTGTCCTTGAACTCCTTGTTGATGGCGGAGAGGTGCCCGCTGAACACAAAGCTCGTCCCCGAGGAATCGGAGCGGACGACGACGGTGATCTTCTCATCGGGCAGATCCACGCCCGGGTTGGCGGCGGCGATCTTGGGGTCGTTCCACTTGGTGATCTTGCCCATGAAGATCTCGGGGTAGACGTCGCGCGGCAGCTTGAGGTCCTTGACACCCTCCAGGTTGTAGGTCAAGACCACCTCACCGGCCGTCATCGGCAGCAGGACCACGCCGTCCTTGACCTTGCTGATCTCCTCATCGTTCATCGCGGCATCGCTGCCCGCGAAGTCGACGACCTGGTTGATGAAGTCCTGGATGCCGGCACCGCTGCCCTTGGACTGATAGTCCACGCGTATACCTTCGTGGGCTTTGCTGAAGTCCTTGAACCACTTCGAGTAAATTGGAAACGGAAAGCTCGCGCCCGAGCCGTTCAGCGTGACCTCGGCGAAGGCAGTGGGGGAAACGACGGCTGCCGCCAAGCAGCCGCAAAGAGCGGTCTTTTTGAGCAGGGAGGTAACATTCATGATGTGGATCTCTCCGGATGGGGATACTTGGGCGCCCGTGACATCCAGGCGCCCGGAAATTGTCCCCGAAATGTGCTCCCATAATATGTCGCCTCTGTTACATCCTTGTTACGCTCGGAAAGGAGGGGCCCCTTCGGGCGAGGCGAGAAGCTGCCATCTGCTGCGATGCACGAGCTCGAGATCAGGAGTGGCTATTCTCGCGCTCGCGCGCCTGGCCTCTGAACGTTTCAGCCTCGCTGAGCGCGCAAAACAAGGTGGAATGGGGTGCTGGGGATGCGTCGAGCTGGGCATTCGTTTATCCTCCGCGGGTCCCTACAGCTCTTGGTTGCAGGGGCCCTCGGTGAAGCGCAATCCCAGGCCGGTACCTCGACAGGGCTTTCCGGCTGTACGGTATGAACAGACTGGAGTGACGGAGACCCGAAAAGATGTCTACACAGCACGATTCCTCGCCTGCGGCGACTCGGTTTCTATTCTTCGGGGACCTCAGGAAAAACTGGGGCTGGCTCCTGGCATTTGGGATTCCCTTAATCCTGCTCGGTACGCTGGGCCTGGGGATGACGTTCGGATTGACCCTGGCCAGTATCGAGCTGTTCGGCATGCTGCTGATTATCGGTGGCGCCTTCCAGTTCTTTCAGGCATTCCTGTTCGAGGGGTGGAAGAGCACCGTCTGGCACCTGTTGATCGCCCTGCTCTACATCGCCGCGGGTGTCATCATAGTGACCGATCCTGTACTGGCGTCCGTTACCCTGACCCTCGTGATCGCCTGGATCCTCATCGCGGTCGGCATCATGCGCAGCGTCATGGCCTTCCAGCTGCGCCCCTTGAGCAACTGGTACTGGCCCTTGATCTCCGGGCTCGTATCCATTGCCCTGGGCGTCATGATCATCGTCCAGTGGCCGACATCCGGACTCTGGGTCATCGGCCTGTTCGTGGCCATCGAGCTGATCTTCCATGGCTGGTCCTACGTCTTCGTGGCCCTGGCGGCACGCAAGGCCGGCAAAGACGAGACAGCGGCTGCTTAGGCGATATCTGTCAAATGACATGCCGGCCGTTACATAGCTTGCTATGCAACGGCTGGCATGCTTATGTCTACGAACGATCCCGGCGCTGCTCTGCCCATGCTTCGCTCAGGCACGGGTCCCGGGCGGCCCTGCCCGAGCCGCTCGCTGCTTTGCAGCTCAGTCGGGGCATTCTGGTAACGTCACTTTCCGGCAATTGCCTTAGCGTCGCCACTCAGTCCGAACAATGGCTTACGAAGACATTGCGCAGATCCTGATGATCGCCTCCGCCTTCGCCCTTCTCATCGGGTACCACCTGCGCCTGTTCATCCGCCTGCATCGCCGACCGGATACCACGTCCATCGGACTGGCGAACAACATGCGCGCCCTCTGGGTGAAGAACATGATGGCGGAAGGAAAGAAGGACGTCCTTCCCGTTCAGACCCTGCGCAATCTCACCATGGCAGCGAGCTTCCTGGCGTCGACCGCGATCATCGTGGGTCTCGGGATCCTCAACTTGGCCATCGGCAGCGAGACGATGCCGGCGGCGTCCCAGCTTCCCATATTCATCGGGTTTCACAGTCACACCCTCTGGACCATCAAGCTGATGCTCCTGTGGGCGGTCTTTTCCTTCTGCTTCTACAATTTCATGTTGGCGGTTCGCTACTACAACCATACTGCCTTGCTCATCAATGTTCCGCCGGATCAGCACACCTCCGAAGCCCTGCATCGTCCCGGATTCCTGGTGCGATTGCCCCAGCTCAGCGGGGTCGCGCCCGGGGTTCGAATGGTCGCCGAGGTATTCAACCAGGGTGCGGCTCACTACACCTTGGGCATGCGGGGATACTATCTGGTAGTACCCATCGCGCTATGGCTGATGGGCGCCATTTGGCTCTTCGCCGGCGCCCTCGGCTTGGTTTTGGTACTGCACCGCATCGACAGTACGGCTTGAGCCGTCCCGGATCACCTCGTCTGTGGGCACTAGGACTACTTGCTAGTCCCAGGCTGCCGGCGTTTCGCGAGCCTTGATCTCAGAAGCTGGGCTCTTCGTTCCGAAGGCACACGGCAGGCCGCGCGGCACCTGTTTAGAAACACCAGCTTTCGTGCCTATAATGGAAACTTTAGAAAGGGGCATCGGGCTGCCTACATGCGTGGCTCGGGCCCGAATCCAGACGAGGAGACATTCGACCAATGAAAGACACGCGTAAGCTTGCCGCCGCATTCGTCGCCGCCAGTGCTGCCGTCTTCGCGCAGCAGGCATCGGCCGGCTTCCCCTTCTTCGACAAGTTCTTCAACAACAACAACGACGACGACTATTATCACGATCGCTATGGGCGATACGGGTACTATGGAGGTGGCCCCTATGGCTATGGAGGCGGCCCCTACGGCTACGGCGGTGGCCCCTATGGCTGGGGTGGTGGCCCCTACGGCTGGGGTGGTGGCCCCTACGGGTGGGGTGCTCCCGGCTGGGGCGGCTACTACGGCCAACAGCAGGCGCCGGCAGCCCAATCGACTCCTCAGCCGCCGCCTGTCCCGGAATGATCGCCGACAGAATCCTGTGGCAGACGGCGAAATCTACCGCCGTCTGCCCACACCTGAGACCGCCGCCTCGGCGGCTAGGTTGCAGGCCTGCTCCCGTGTGAGGTACCTCCAGGGCAGAGGTATCAAGCTTGGAACCAGCTGCCGGTAGTGACCATAGACATCACCGTGATAGACGGCCAGCTTCTTCTCCTCCAACCTCGATCCCAGCACGAAATAGATGGTGATCATTATCGCCGTGGTGAGGAGGGCGGGGTCCATGTCCCTGGTCCACACCAGCACCAATCCCAGACTGTACC
>Ga0315556_1001952_pt1 | contig 12084 bp, 13 predicted proteins | sample SalMarSW160310MG_FD_202112 | JGI IMG/M metagenome (GOLD analysis project Ga0315556, IMG submission 202112) | Salt marsh sediment microbial communities from the Plum Island Ecosystem LTER, Massachusetts, United States - Salt Marsh Sediment SW1603-10 ...
GCGTCTCCAGCTCCTTCAGCCGCAGCGCGGTCGGGTTGTCTTCCATCACCCGCGCGGTGTTCAGCAGCGAACGGGTCGCCGCAGTTTCCTCACGGCGGCGGATTACGTTGGCAAGCGCGATCTTGTCCGCTTCCACCACCCGCGCCAGGATCGTCTTCATGTCACCCGGCAGGATGATGTCCTTGACGCCGACCGAGTCGACCTCGAGGCCGAAGCCTTCGACGCGCTGCGCGATGCGTGCCGCGACCACCTGGTCGATCACGACCTTGTTCTCGAGCAGCTCGTCCAGGGTACGGGCGCCCACCGCCGCGCGCAGGCCGAACTGGAGCTCCTTGTAGAGGAAGTCCGCCGGCTTGGCCTGCTTGGCGAAGGCGGTCGCAACGTCGGTCACGCGGTAGCCCGCGTTCAGGTTCACGCGCAGCGGCACCTTGTCCTTGGTCAGGATCTCCTGTCCCGCCACTTCGATCACCTGCAGACGCAGGTCCACGAAGTCGACGCGCAGGTTGCGACCGAACTTCCAGAACGCGTAGGGACCCGGCTCCAGCACGCGGTGCAGCCTTCCGTCGACGTACAACAGCGCCACGTGAAATGCCGGCGCCTGCACGCCGAATACGGCATCGCCGCCGTTCACCAGAAACTTGAAGCCCGGCCCAGTGCATGCGATCAGCTGCGGCACCAGCTTCGCGTCGATGGCGAAGTCGGTCGCGATGTCGATGCGCTCGAAGCGCAGGTCGATGTAACCCTTCCAGTACAGCTGGCGGCTGTTCGGCGCCAGCACTTCGACCAGCACGCCGTCCTCGTAGCGCAGGCCGACCTCGGTCGGGCCCAGCTCCACGAAGTGGAACTCGCGCGCGACCAGCGCCGGCTCGGTCTTTACCAGCCAGTCGTCCAGCCGGTGATCGAAGCGCGGCTCGGCGAGCGCGAACTTCTCGATCTCAAGCCGGCGCAGCGGGTCGAAGCGAACGTGCTCGCCCGGACCCAGGACGTCAACGAAGTCGCCGCGATCGAACAGCAGTGCGCGTTCGTCCTTCTTCACGCGAAACTTGCGCATTACCATTGCAGTCTCCTTTCTCCTTCCACCCCTGCATTACATCGTCATCTCGAGCAGGCGCAGCTCGACGGCACGCATCACCGCTGCCGGCCCGGAGTGCACATCGAGCTTGCGGTACGCGTTCTTGATGTGCGAAGTCACCGTGTGCGTCGACATGCCGAGCTGATCGGCGACCTGCGCGTAGGTGCGGCCGCCCGCGATCAGGCGCAGCACCTGGGCTTCGCGCGCGGTGAGCCGCACCGCCTCTTCCATCTTCGTCTCCTTCACCATCGTCGTTCTCCTTCCCTTTACTTCACTGCACTGTCCCGTCATGCAAATCGGGAACCCGGCTTCCCGGCCGCCCTGCGGGCACCGCCGCGCGCGCGGGGGGCGGCGGCCGCGCCTTGCGCACCGTTCCGCGCTCGGCTGTTGCCGCTTCGCCCGCACGCGCCGCACGGCGCGCTCGGCCTGACGCCCGGTGCCCGCGCGGCGATGCTCCACCGCACGGGCCGAAGCCGGCCCGGTACTGCGTTGCTGCTCACGTCCAAGGCTTTACAGGCCCTCCGTTTCGCTGGAGCGGGAGTTGAACCCGCGACTTTTCGGTCACAAGCCGAGTGCTCTACCTGTCTGAGCTATCCACGTATATCCACCGCTTCCGCGCCCGCGGTACACGCCAGGCCGATGTTTCGGACCGAGCGCGCCGGGGAGGACTCACGAGCCTCGCCCGCTGCAGTCGTTTCGGCGACGAACCCCTTGTCGGATGCGGCCACACGAAGCACTTGCCGCATCCAAAATCCATAAATCCGTTGCTGCAATTCCGATTCCGGCGACCGGGCAACAAAAAAGCCCGGTGGCCTTGCGGCGCAACCGGGCTTTGGCGAAACGCGTGTAGACGCGTGCGTTACGTTTCCTCCAGAGCCCGGATTGCTGGCGCGGAGCGACCTCCCTGCCGGGGGTCGACCGCGAGCGCGGGTGCGCCAAAATTCGGCGCCGCCTGGCTGCATATCGTCACGTATGTCACTGCTCTCATCGCTCTACTCGTTATCGTGCGCGTTCGTCGAAACAGGGCGCGGATTGTGCTGGCCGCAAATACCGATGTCAATCCCATGCCGACCGCGAGCTAAGGGCGTCTTAAGCGGGTTGGCCTAGAATCGGGCTTCATGCTGATCGCGGGAGACATTGGCGGCACCAAGACCCTGCTCGCGCTCTACGACGCCGAGCGCGGCCCGCGCCGACCCGTGGCCGAGGCCGAGTTCGCGAGCGCGCGCTACCAGGGGCTCGAGGGGATGATCGAGGAGTTCCTCGGCCGGCATCGCGCAAAGGCGAGTGCGGCGTGCTTCGATGTCGCCGGACCGGTGATCGACGGTCGCGCCCAGCTCACCAACCTGCCCTGGGTGCTGGAAGAGCGGGCACTGTGCAGCAGGCTCGGGCTGGAGCGCACGACGCTGCTGAACGACCTGCAGGCGATCGCGCACGCGGTGCCGCATCTGCAAGCGGACGAACTGCGCACGATCAAGCCCGGCCGGGCGCAGCCGCGTGGCGCCAAGGCGGTGATCGCGCCGGGCACCGGGCTGGGTGAGGCTTTCCTTGTCTGGGGCGACAGCGAGTACATCGCCTGCCCGTCCGAGGGCGGCCACGCCGATTTCGCGCCCGGCGACGCGCTGCAGATCGAGCTGCTGCGCTATCTGCGCGAGCGCTATGCGCGGGTCGGCTACGAGCGGGTGTGTTCGGGCATGGGCTTGCCCAATATCTACGACTTTCTGCGCGACTCCGGGCGCGCGACGGAGTCGCCCGCGCTGGCGGCCGAGCTGGCGCAGGCGCCCGATCGCACGCCGCTCATCGTCGCGGCGGCGCTGCGCGCGCCGGACGGCGACGCGCTGTGCAAGCTGACGTTGCGCAGCTTCGTCTCGATCCTCGGCGCCGAGGCAGGCAACCTGGCGCTCAAGGTGCTCGCCACCGGCGGCGTGTACCTCGGCGGCGGCATCGCGCCTCGAATCCTGGCGCAGCTCGAGGACGGCACCTTCGCCCGGGCTTTCGTCAACAAGGGGCGCTTCGCCGGGATGCTCGAGGGGATCCCCGTGCACGTCATCGCCACGCGCGCCGCGCTGCTCGGCGCGGCGATCTACGGCCTGCGGCAGATGCAGGCGGGCTGAGCCCAGGCGACGCGCTGGGCATTCGCCTTTACCCAGGAGAAAAGCATGCAGCTAGGAATGATCGGTTTGGGACGCATGGGCGCCAACATGGTGCGGCGCCTGCTCAAGGCAGGCCACGAGCTCGTCGTGCACGACAGCCACGCCGACGCGGTGCGCGCGCTCGAAAGGGACGGCGCGCGCGGCAGCACCGAGCTCAAGGACTTCGTCGCCCGCCTGGCCAAGCCGCGCGCGGTGTGGCTGATGGTGCCGGCGGCGGCGGTCGACGCGGTGCTGGACGAGCTCACGCCGCTGCTCGAGCCGGGTGACTGCGTGATCGACGGCGGCAACTCCTACTATCACGACGACCTGCGCCGCGCCGCGGCGCTGGCAGGAAATAAGCTGCACTACGTCGACGTCGGCGTAAGCGGCGGGGTGTGGGGCATGGAGCGCGGCTACTGCCAGATGATCGGCGGCGAGAAGGAGGTGGTGGCGCGGCTCGAGCCGATTTTCCGCGCACTGGCCCCCGGCGTCGAGGCCGCCGCGCGCACCCCGGGCCGCGACGGCGCGCCCGATCCCGCCGAGAACGGCTATCTGCACTGCGGCCCGAGCGGCGCCGGTCACTTCGTCAAGATGGTGCACAACGGCATCGAGTACGGCGTCATGGCCGCCTACTCCGAGGGCTTCAACATCCTCCACGGCGCCGCCATCGGCAAGCGCCAGGGCGAGGTGGACGCGGAAACGACGCCGCTGCGCCATCCCGAGCGTTACCGCTACGATATCGACGTCGCCCGCGTCGCCGAGGTATGGCGCCGCGGCAGCGTGATCGGCTCGTGGCTGCTCGACCTGAGCGCGAGCGCGCTGCGCGCCGACCCGGAGCTGGACAAGTTCGGCGGCCGCGTCTCGGACTCGGGCGAAGGACGCTGGACCCTGCAGGCCGCGATCGACGAGGGCGTGCCGGCGCCGGTGATCAGCGCCGCGCTGTTCGCGCGCTTCGCCTCGCGCGGGCACAGCGAGTACGCCGACAAGCTGCTCTCGGCGATGCGCTACGAGTTCGGCGGCCACCGCGAGAAATCCGGTCCCGGGGACAAGAGCAAGTGACGGCGGGCACCGGCGACGAGCGGGTATTCCTGTTCGACGTCGACAACACGCTGCTCGACAACGACCGCGTGCAGCAGGATCTGCGCGAGCAGCTCGCGCGCGAGTTCGGCCCCCGGGCGCGCGACCGCTACTGGGACATCCTCGAGCGGCTGCGCGAGGAGCTCGGCTACGTCGATTACCTCGGCGCGCTGGAACGCTACCGGCTCGAGCGCCTGCACGACCCGCGGGTGCTGGCGCTGTCGGGCTGGCTGGTCGACTACCCGTTCGCCGAGCGCCTCTACCCGGATGCGCTCGAGGTGCTGCGGCACACGCGCCGCGGTGCGCGCACGGTGATCCTCTCGGACGGCGACGCGGTTTTCCAGCCGCGCAAGGTGATGCGCTCGGGATTGTGGGGCGAGGTGAACGGCCAGGTGCTGATCTACGTCCACAAGGAGAGGATGCTGGCCGACGTCGAGCGGCTGTTCCCGGCCCGGCATTACGTGATGGTGGACGACAAGCTGCGCATCCTGTCGGCGATCAAAGCGGCCTGGGGCGAGCGCGTCACCACCGTGTTCGCGCGCCAGGGGCACTACGCCAACGATCCGCAGAACGCCGAGCGTTACCCGGCGGCCGACCAAAGCATCGGGCACATTGGCGAGCTGCTGCGCGAGGACCTGGCGCGCTTTTCTTGATTTGGGGCAAGGAATGCCGGACCTCGCGCGCTAACCTGAGCGAGTGCACCTGCGCAACCGCCTGTTCGTCGCGCTCGCGCTCGTCTACGGCCTCGCCGGCGGGCTGCTCGCGCTCGCGCGCCTCGCCGCGCCGCAACTGGTTCCCGGAGACGTTCTGCGCGCGCACGCGCACCTGATGCTTCTGGGGCTTGTGCTGATGTCGATCTACGGCATCGGCCTGCACGTGCTGCCGCGCTTCGGCGGCTACGCGCTGCGCTCGGAGCGCCTGGCGTGGGTCCACTTCTGGCTCGCCAACACCGGCCTGCCGCTGATGGTCGCGGGCTGGCTGGCGACGCTGCACTGGCTGGTCACGCTGGGCGGCGCGCTCAGCGTCGCGGCGATGCTTGCCTTCGGGGTCAACGTCGTGTTCACGGTCCGCTTCGCGCCGCCGGCGGAGGCCGAGTGAGCGAGTACCGCGGCTGCGAGCTGCCCGAAGACCTGTGGTACGACCTCGACTACTGCTGGGTCATGCCCGAGGCCGACGGCAGCTTCCGCGTCGGCATCACCGACCCGGCGCAAACCATGGCGGGCCGCGTGCAGTACGCGACCTTCCGTCCGGTCGGCTCGCGCCGGGCAAAGAAGAAACCCGTCGCCCGGCTCGAGTCAGGCAAGTGGGCGGGCGGTGTGCCGGCGCCGTTCGAAGGCACCATCGTCGCGGTCAACGGGCGCGTCGCCGCCGAGCCCGGGCTGATCAACGTCGCACCTTATACCGAGGCCTGGCTGGTGCTGATGAAACCGGACGATCCGCAGGCGGCGCTCGCCTCGCTCGCGCGCGGCGAGGCCGCGCAAGCCGGCCTGCGGGCCTGGATCGACCGCTACGACCTCGAGTGCATGCGCTGCGCGGAGTGACGATGCGCGTCGAGCTGCTGGTTTCCGAATGGTGCGTGACCTGCCCGGCGGCGGAGGCCGTCTGGCGCACGGTCGCCGCCGAGAAGGACATCGACTACGCGGTGCTCGACCTCGCGCAGCCCGAGGGCAAGCGCCTGGCGCGCGAGCTGCGCATCCGCAGCATCCCGGCGCTGGTGATCGACGGCGAATTGAAGGCGGTCGGCGTGCTGCCGCTCGCCGAGGCGCGCAAGTTCGTGGCGGCGGCGCCCGAGCGGCCCGCGCGCGCGGCGCGCCACGTCGGCCTGCTGCTCGGGCGCGACGAACGCCTGTTCGCCCTGTCGGCGCTCGCCTGGCTCGTGCTGTCGGGCGGCGCGCTGCTGCTCGAGGGCTCGCTGGTCGCGCCGGCGCCGATGCACCTATTCGGCGGCTTCGTGCTGTGCCTGATCTACGCCCTGGGCGCGCATATGCTGCCGCGCTTCACCGGCCGCCCGATCCGCGGCGGCGCGTGGTCGTACGCCCAGCTCGCCTGCGCCGACACCGGCATCGCGCTGTTCGCCGTGGGCCTGCAGCTTGCCGGCGGCGTGCTCCTTTGGTTGTCGCTTGCGCTGTGTACGGCGCGGCTATGGCCGGTGCTGCGGCCGCTCGGCCGCGCCTGAGCGTCACGCCGCGAAGCTCTCGCCGCAGCCGCAGGTCTGGCGCGCGTTCGGGTTGTCGAAACGCAACCGCCGGGAGAGGCCTTCCTGCACCAGGTCGAGGACGGTTCCGTGCACGAAGGGCAGGCTTTCCGGATCGACGGCGATGCGAATGCCGCGACTCTCGAAAACCGTGTCACGCACCTCCAGCCTGTCCGCGTATTCGACCTGGTAGCGAAAGCCCGAGCATCCGGCTGCGCGCACCGCGAGCCGCGCTGCCGCCGCCCCGCGCTTGGCCAGCTGCCGGGCAATATGTGTCGCCGCGCGCTGGCTCAAGGAGACGGGAAGCGTGACCGCGCGCTGTGCTGCGCCCGCGCGCGGCGTATGGTCACGCTCGATCTCGAGCGCGAGGCCGGCGGCGTTCGCAGTCGCGCGGCACGCAAGGCGCGCGGCGGGGTCCAGCGCCCCTGCCTTGTCGAGCACGTCCCGCTCGTCCTCGTCGGGTGGAGCAAGGCTCTCGATGCCTTCGCGCACCATGATGACGCAGGTCCCGCAGGCACCGGTGGCCTCGCACTCGTGCGGCAGATCCACGTCGTGGCGAAGCAGTTGCTCGAGCAGACTCTCCCCCTCGCTCAGGCACAGCGCGATCACTCCGGGTCGCGACGGGCGATCAGGGCGATCCGGGCGACGACATGCAGTCACGCTAGCCATGACACTTTGACCGCGCCGACCCCGCCCGTGTTCCGGCGCGGCTATCCCGACTTGCCGATTCGCACTGGTGCGCACGCCCAGGATGTCGGCTGCAGCGGCACGCATGGCGCGCCCTCCTGTGTTAAACTGTATCTTTTATGCAGCTTCAAGATAGCACGCAGCCGACGGATAAGCAATATTTGCTATGCATCTTTAATATTTCGAAGCCAGAAAATGTCTCTTGCGACCTTCGGGCTTTTGGGCCGCGCTTCGGGAACACGACGCTCGAATTGACGACACGCTGGTTAAAGGGTCGCAAATGGCGCTGACGACGGCGTCGGCGGTTCTCAGTTTCGGCGACATTCACAGCGAAATTCGAGAACAGGAAAGCCGGCCCCGCTGGACTGGCAATTTAAGTCGATGGGCGGCGCAAAGGCGGTTGATCTGCATCAAGCCGACGCCGTGCGGCCGGTGCAGCATAAAACGGTTGGCCCTGTAGGAGGTGTCTATGTTACCGAACTGGATGTCTTCACCGCGAACCCTTGTACTCCTTGCGATTGGCATGCTTGCGGCGGAGCGGGTTGCAGCGCAGTTGTTTGGGGTCGAGTTGCTGCCCAGCCTGGGCACGGGCAGCGGGTTGCTGATGCTCTGGGGCATCGGCCATTGCGACACCTTGGACGGGCCGCTGGTGGCGCTCGCGAAGAAGGCCGTCGAGGAGAAGAACGTGAACCTGGTGCTGCCGTGGGTGCGTCCGCAAGACGAGCCAGACGTCCGGCACGCATTCGATCACGCACAGGCGGTTCGCGACCTTGGTCCGAAAGCGCGCTCGCTGGCCGACCAGCACTTCTTCGAGACCCTCGTGCGCATCCATCGGGCCAGCGAAGGCGAGCCGTTCACGGGGCTGAAGCCCGCGGGCCTTGATCTGGGGCCTGCAGTGCCGGCCGCGGATCGCGCGCTCAAATCCGGCTCCGTCGACGCGGTGGTCAAGCTCCTGGGCGATGCGGTGAGCGCCGGCGTGCGCGCGCGCTTTCGCGCGGCGACCGAGAAGCAGGCCTTCGACCCGAACGACGTGAGCGCGGGCCGCAAGTATGTCGAAGCCTATGTGCCGTACGTTCACTATGTCGAACAGCTGTGGGACGCAGCGAACGCGGCGGTCCACGGCCATCACGCCGGGCACGAACCGCAGCCGCATGAGGGCGAACACGCCGCCGCGCATCATCACTGAGCGTGGCTAGGGCTGCCTCGCGCGGCGTCGGCTCGAGGGGCCACTTGTACGAAGCGTATTCCGGCTGGTGGTCAACGAGCGGCCGCAGCCGCCTGTCCTGACCGAGAAGGACTAGGTGCAGATGCGAAAGACGTCATTCGCGATATCGGGAACCGAGACCATCGACGCGCTCACGCCGCGCCCAGCCGGCGCAGCCGTTCCGCGGCGTCGCAACCGATGCGCTCGGTAAGCGCCCCGGCGGGCTCGATGCCGGCGATCAGGCCCACCACTTCGCCGCCCCATACCAGCGCCTGCTCGAAATCGCCGCGCTGCTGCGCTTGGCGGTATTCCTCGAACGTGGCGCCGTCGGCGGCGAGCGTCTGCTCGCGCCCGTGCCAGCGTTCGATGAAGCTGTTGCGCAGCGCCCTGCCGGTATAGGCCGGCGGCCAGTCGTAGCCGCGGGCGATGTCGAACACGCGGGTGCGCCGCGTGTGGTCGCCGTCGGCTTCGACCAGGCGCTGCGCCGCCAGCGGATGCATGAGCGCTTCGTGCGTGGCGCAATAGCGCGTGCCGATCACGGCGCCGCAGGCCCCGAGCGCGAGCGCCGCGGCCAGCCCCCGGCCGTCGCCGATGCCTCCCGCCGCGAGCGCCGGAATCGGGTCGACCGCGTCGACCACCGCCGGCACGAGCGGCAGCGTGGAGCGCACGGCACCGTGGCCGCCCGCCTCGGCACCTTGGGCAACGATGAAATCGGCGCCCATCGCCTTCGCTTCGCGCGCGCCGCCCAGGTCCTGCACCTGGCAGATGAGGGCGCAGCCCCGTGCCTTGACCGCATCGACATAGGGCGAGGCGTCGCCGAAGGAAAAGAAGAATGCCCGCGGCTCGTAAGACAGCGCCAGATGCACCGCTTCGCGCGTGGCCTTCCAGGTGATCAGGCCGACGCCCCAGGCGCGTTGGGTGCCGGCGACGGCGAGATCGAGCTCGCGCTTCATCCACTGCAAATCGCCGTAGCCGCCACCGACCATGCCCAGCCCGCCGGCGTTGGACACCGCTGCCGCCAGCGTGCCCCCGGACACCCCGCCCATCGGAGCGAGCATGATCGGACAGGAAAGGTCGAACCGTTCGGTGAGTTCTTTCGTCATGCTTCCACGCTACTTGAGTCTGCGGCGCTCGGGCAACGCCCTCTAAGACAGCGCGCGCGTCAATCCACCGCGCACCCGCAATCCGCAATCCGCAATCCGCAGCCTGCGCGATCTGGCGGCGAACGGCGTCATACCTATCGTCGAACATCCGGCCGAACAGCGGATCCTCGCCGGGATCCATCGCGGCATTGATCTCGGCCCAATCCTCATCGGCTAGCTTCGCGCGTGCGATCGGGAACAGTTCGCGTTCCTCGAATTTCATGTGAGCGCGGTAGAACGTAACGTATTCGCGCGCGGGAACTTCCACCGATTGGCGCGATAGCATCGCTCCGGCAAGCGCGGCGTCGAGGTTGTCGAGAAATCGCGCGCCGCTCAGCGCAATGACTTGGTGCTGTCGCGCCAACTCTTCGACTTTGGCCCTGATCTCCGGGTCGCGCTCCGCCAGCCGGGCAAATGCGAGATCTTCCTTCGGGTGATGGAAGCGGTCCGGATAGTGCGTCATGTAGTAGAAGATATCGAGCATCAGGTCGTAGTCGGGCTGCTCTCCATGGTGAAACAACCCGATCTGCGCCTCCAGCAGATCCAGAAGCTTCGCGAAACCCGCATGTTCCTTCTGAAGCTTGTCGATGTCGTTCGTCATGGCGCTAACCTCGATCGCCGCGGGCTAGTGTCGAGAGTCGGCTCCGCGGCGCCGCAGCCCGTAGATTCACTTCTATTCGAACTTGCCGATGCGGACTTTCCAGACCTCGGGGCCGCTTTCCAGGTATTCCCATTGGAATGGCTCGCCCAGCTCGGCTTGGAACTGGTAGTAGAGCGGTTTGGGATCGTGGTCGTTGACGAGCAGGAACGCATCCCCGGGGGCGAGATTGTGGAAGGTATTGAAGATCAGCGGATGGCGCTCGCGCGGGATGATGGTCCGGACGTCGACGGTGTTGGTCAGGTTGGCAGTCATGGTGGCAATCTCCTCTAGTCTTTGTGGAAGGAATGGCGGCCTGGGCGAGGCGCGGATCAGCCGCCCCAGCCGAAGGTTTGTTTTGCGCTGTCCGACATCATGTCGGGCGTCCAGGGCGGCTCCCAGACGAGCTCGATGTCCACTTCTACGCCCTCCGACAACAGCGCGCCGACCGCCCGGCGCGCGTCATCGGTGATCAGACTGCCCATCGGACAGGCGGGTGTGGTCATGGTCATCTGGACATGAACCCGTTGCGGTGTAAGCTCGATGCGATAGACGAGCCCGAGCTCGACGACGCTGATTCCGACTTCGGGGTCCTCTACCCGGCGCAGTGCCTCGCGCACCCTTTCTTCGGTCGGCAATTCGGTATCGATTTCCATGTCATCCGCGAAAGCTGTACACTAGATACAGCTTAACGCTAGCACGATTCTTTACCATAATCAATATCGGAAATACATCTTCTGAGCCCTCCGCTCTTGGAGTCCCCTAAATGCGGCTTACCACCTTCTCCGACTACAGCCTGCGGGTGCTGATGTACCTCGGCGCCCACGACGCTCGGCTCGCGACCGTGGGCGAAATCGCCGCGGCCTACGGTGTTTCGGAAAACCACCTGGTGAAGGTGGTGCACTACCTGGCGCAGCAGGGCTACATCGAGACCACCCGCGGCAAGGGCGGCGGCATGCGCCTGGCGCGGCCGCCGGCGAAAATCAACGTGGGCGAGGTCGTGCGGCGCACGGAAGAAAGCCTCACGCTGGTGGAGTGCTTTGACGAGGCGACCTCCGGCTGCCGCATCGAGGCCGCGTGCCTGCTCAAGGGGGTACTGGGTCGGGCGATGGACGCATTCTTCGCCGTTCTCGATCGCCATACGCTCGCCGACCTACTGGGAACCAAGACCAAGCTCGCCCGCATCCTGGTGCTGCCCCAGGCGCGCCTGCGGCGTGCATGAAGCGTATCGCCGGCAACGCGGTCTTCTTCCCCGCTGCGGCGGCCTATGCGGTGTTGGTCTTGCCCGCCTCGATGTATTCGATGACGGGGCATATCGAGGCCCTGCCCGGCCTCGCCTCCCCAGCGGGGCACGCGCACGAAATGTTGTTCGGCTTCGCGCTCGCGGTGGTCGCCGGCAATCAGCTCGGCCCGAGCGGCATTGCGCGCCTTGCCGGCCTGCTTGGATTCTGGGCTCTGGCGCGAGCGATTTTCGTGCTGACCCCGCAGAGCATCGCCGCCGCTGCCGCAAATGCGGCCTTCGCGGCGCTCCTCGCGCTGCAGCTCGCGCCGCGGCTGCTCGGCGCCGCCAAGAAACTGCGCAATCAGGCGCTGCCGGTGGCGCTGATCACGATCTGCGCCGCCGCGGCCGCGTTTCCGCTCGCCCCGCATGCGGATGTGATGGTCGCGGTGCTGCTCTTCGCGCTCCTGATGCTGTTCATGGGCGGGCGGATCATCGCGCCCGCCGTCGCCGGCCAGTACTATCGCCAGGGCGCAAAGCTCGACGCACGGGTCCAGCCGGCGATCGAGGCCGGGCTGATCGCCGGCATGGCCCTCGCCGTCGGTTCGGCGATCTGGGGACGCCCCGGATTTGGCTGGCTGACCGCGGCCGCGACGGGGGCCTGCGGCCTGCTCGCCGCGGCGCGCCTCTGGCGCTGGCGGCTGTGGGGGCTGCGCGGCCGGC
>Ga0315556_1001953_pt1 | contig 12081 bp, 10 predicted proteins | sample SalMarSW160310MG_FD_202112 | JGI IMG/M metagenome (GOLD analysis project Ga0315556, IMG submission 202112) | Salt marsh sediment microbial communities from the Plum Island Ecosystem LTER, Massachusetts, United States - Salt Marsh Sediment SW1603-10 ...
GATGTCCGGCTTGCACATACGGTGGCCCGCGATCACTTTCGGGGGGGGTTGGCTACGCCGATGCCCGCTCGGGCATCGTGCTCCTCACTCCATCAACTCAACTTCCGGAAAATCGACCTTAAGGTCGACCTTCCCCCGAAGGTCGTATAGCGCCCCCTGTACGCCTTCCTCGATGGTCGGGTGATAGAACGGCATCTTCAGCACGTCGAAGACGCTGAAGCCGGCTTCGATGCACCAAGCCAGCAGGTGGGCCAGGTTCTCGCCCTTGGGGCCGACCATGGCGGCGCCGCGCAGGCGGCCGTCGGCGCGGTCGGCGTAGATGCGCAGCACGCCGCGGTTCTTGCCCATGATCAGTGCGCGGCCCAGGGGGCCGAAGTTCATTTCGCCGATGGCGGTGGTTTCCGGGTCCAGTTCGTCCAGACGCGCACCGACCATGGCGATGTTGGGATCGCAGAAGGTGATGACCAGCGGGGTCTTGCGCTTGAAGGCCTGCACCTTGTCGGCCACGGCGTTGTAGCCGGCGATGCGGCCGGCGTGGCCGGCTTCGTGCAGGATGGGGCGGTCGGCGGTGACGTCGCCGGCGATGAAGATGGGCAGTTGGCCCACCTGCATGGTGTGGGGGTCGTATTCGGGCATGCCGCGGGCGTCGAGTTGCACGCCCAGGGCTTCCAGGCCCAGCCGGTCCAGATTCGGTGTGCGCCCCATGGCCGCCAGCACCTTGTCCACCAGCACGCTGTGCTCGCCGGCGGTGACACGCAGTTTGCCGTCTTCTTCGGTCACCTCGGCGGCTTGGCCGAGGTGAATGGGGAATTCCTTGCCGAACAGGCCCACGGCGGCGGTGTTGACCGCCGGGTCGTGCAGGCCGCCGATGGTCTCGAGCGCGTCGAAGCCGGTGACCTCCACGCCCATGCGGTGCAGGGACTGGCCCATTTCCAGACCGATGACGCCGAGGCCGATGACGGCGATGGATTCGGGCAGGTTTTCCTGCTCGAACAGGTCGTCGGTGGTCATGACGCGGTCGCCGAAGGCGTGCCAGGCGTCGGGCACGATGGGGCGTGAACCGGTGGCGATGATGACGGCCTTGGCGGCGCGGATGCGCTGGCCGTCCACTTCCAGCAGATTGGGTTCGATGAAGCGGGCGTAGCCTTCGATGAGTTCGTCGCCCATCTCGTCGGTGCTGCTGGACAGCACCTTGTCCACGAACACGTCGCGCATGTCGCGCACATGTTCCATGGCGTCGGCGACGGCCATGCTCAGGCCGCTGGCGCCTTCGATGCCGTGGCGGTCGAAGATGTGGCGGCGGTGGAAGTCCTCGGCCACCTGGATGGCGGCCTTGGAGGGCATGCAGCCCACGCGGGCGCAGGTGGTGCCCAACTCGCCGCCGTTGATCAGTACCCAATTGTCGGTGTGCCGGCGCACGCGCGACAGCGCGCTCAGGCCGGCGGTGCCGGCGCCGATGATGGCCACGTCGACGTTTCGTTCCATTTGCTCGCTCCGGTCCGCAGGGGGGACCCAATCATAGCGAGTAAACGGAGTCAGCTGTAGGCCGATGGCCGGTAAAGACACCGCATGCGGCAGGGGGATTCACCCCTGCCGCACCGTGTCCCGGCTTCCCTCCCCGTCAGCCGAACCTGCTCGATGGCGCTACGCCGCGGCGCTGGGCGCGCCTTCGTCGATGGGCAGTCCCGGATCGCGGGACCATTCGTTCCAGGAACCGAAGTAGATCTTCACGTTGCTGAAGCCCGCCTCGTTCAGAGCCACGAAGGAATTGGAGGCGCGGGCGCCCTTGAAGCAGTAGACGTAGACCGTGTCGTCCTTGCCGATGCCCACTTCCGCGCAGGCGGCCTGGATCTCCTCCGGACTGCGGAACTTGGCCGGCTCCTCTTCCGATTCATCCATGAGCTTGTACCACTCGATCCAGCGGGCGCCCGGAATGCGGCCCTTGCGCGGGCAGAAATCGATGCCGTAGGGCGAGGAGCTTTCCCCCTCCCATTCGTCGCGGTCGCGCACGTCCAGGATCTTGATGCTGTCGTTGTCCAGGGCCTCCAGCATCTGGCCGGCGGTGAGCATGAGCGAGGTGGGTTCGGCCAGCACGGGGAAGGTCTTGGGTTCCACTTCGGGTGTTTCGGTGCTGGTTGGCAGGCCCGCATCCGCCCAGGCCTTATAGCCGCCGTCCAGGACCACGACGCTCGGGTAGCCCAGGGCGCGCAGCAGCAGATAGCCGCGGCAGGACTGGCCGAAGCCGGTGTTCATGGAGTCTTCGTAGATGACGGCGGTTTCCTCGCCGGACAGGCCGGCGTCGCCGAACAGCTTGGCGAAGGTCTCCTTCAGGGTGTCCAGGCCTGCGGCGTCGGAGGTGGCGAGGTAGGTGAAGATCTCGCGCACGTTCACCGCGTCGGGCAGGTGGCCGGCGGCGTAGGTTTCGGGGTCGCGGGTGTCGATGAGCACCACGGGCTCGGACTTCATGAGCGAATCGACTTCGGCGGGGCTGAGCAGAGTCTTCTGGGTCATGGTCTGTCCTCTGGGTCGGGATGGATGGTTGGAGCTGATGGACGGGAGGGTCCCGCGACAATTCGATTACGTTGTCCCGGCGGTGCGCGGCGGCCCCACGGTGGGTGGGGCCGCGCTCTGGAGTGGTCGCGCCTTACCAGGTCTTGTAGGGCAGGAACTTGCCGTTCATGGTGACCACCACGCGGTCGCCCTTGGGATCCTCCTGCTTGTCGATGTGCATGCTGTAGTCGATGGCGCTCATGATGCCGTCGCCGAACTTCTCGTGGATCAGCGCCTTGATGGTGCCGCCGTACACCTGAATGATTTCGTAGAAGCGGTAGACCAGCGGATCGGTGGGCACGGTCCAGTCGGCGCCCTTGAAGGGAAATGCCTGCAGGGCGGTGGAGACTTCCGCCGGCAGACCCAGGATCGCGCACAGCTTGTCGGCGTGTTCCGCGGGCATGCTGTTCTGGCCGAGGCAGGCGGAGGTGACCCACACCGAGCCCACGCCCATCTGTTCGGCGATGGCTTCCCAGGTCAGGCCCTTGGCTGCCTTGGCCACCATGATTGCTTCGGTCATTTCGATCTTGTTCATGCTCGTCTCCCAACTGCTTCGTGATGGAGTGAATTGGCGGATGTCCGTGCCGTCGCAGCCGCGCCGCAGTGCTTTCCCGCGGCGCGCGGTATGCGCCGGCTTCACCGGGTACAGTTCAAGCTTTGTGCCAAGCGGGTTAAGTCACTGCAGTGAAAGGGATTTGGTGCTTTGCCGCGGGAACGGGCGAGAGAATTGCCGGACAAATTGGCACCAATGCGGGACTTTGCGTACACGCATCGGAGCGCCACATGCACCAGAGTGGAGCGCGGGGTGAAATATCAAAACCCGGGGACGGAGCGACGGCGGTGTCCACATTGTCGACGATGTCCGACAAAGTGGTCTGACAATTCGGCTCTGGATTTTTGTGGCCGTTCTAATCCACTGAATATTATGAATGTCTCGGCATGGCACGGGGGTTGCACTAAGACCAGCGTGCGCCGCTCGCCCAGGGCCTGCAGGCGCCGACCCCATTCAAACACTAGGAGCACATGTCATGTCACAGAACACCGCCACCGCCACCGTGTCCGGCACCCCGCTGCGTCCGCTCGACAAGGAAGGCCTCGACAATCTGGCCACCAAGGGCAAGGCCAATCCGCAGAGCGTCGTCACCCTCAAGGCCAAGACCGTCTGCGAGGGTCAGTTCCGCAATCAGACCTACGTGCGCAATCTCCAGCCCATGCTCATCGACGAGCCGCCGCACCTGCTGGGCGAGGACAACGCGCCGAACCCGTCCGAGGCCGTGCTGGCCACCCTGGGCGCCTGCCTGTCCGTGGGCATCCACGCCAACGCCACCGCCCAAGGCATCACCCTGACCAAGCTGGAGCTGGCCCTGGAAGGCGACATCAACGTCACCGCCGTGTGGGGTGTGGGCGATACCGATCCGGCCAAGCTGCTGGGCTTCACCGACGTGCGCGTGAAGGTGGAAGTCGAAGGCGACGCCAGCCCGGAACAGCTCGACGCCCTGGTGGCCCACGCCAACGTCTGGTCCCCGGTGGCCAACACCCTGCGCAATCCGGTGAACGTCGAGGTCGCTCGCGCCTGAGCGGCTCCGGCCCATCCACCCCGGCACGGAGTATCGAACCATGGGCAGTATGAACAACATGCTGGCAGACGGCGCACCGGACACGGAGGGTCCGGTCGTCGCCCAGGGGGGCGGGGGCGATGCCTTCGCCGCAGTGCAACAGATCGTCGAGGACCAGTTGGCACCGCTGACGGTGAGCATCGATCTCGAAGGTCACTATCCGGGCGACGTGCTGCGTGCGCTCGGCCGGGCCGGTGCCTACCGCCAGCACCTGGCGTCGCAGCGTCCCGACGGTGTCTGCGACCTGGCCGGCGCCGTCCAGGCCATGGCCGTGGTCTCGCGCGAGTGCCTGTCCACCGGCTTCATGATGTGGTGCCAGGATGCCCTGGCCTGGTATCTGGAGAACTCGGACAACGCGGCGCTGAAGGCGGAGATGCTGCCCAAGGTGGCGTCCGGCGAGGTGTTGGGGGGCACGGCCCTGTCCAACCCCATGAAGTATTTCTCCGGCATCGAGCCCCTGCACCTGCGCGCCGAGCAGGTGGAAGGCGGCTACATCGTCAACGGCACCCTGCCGTGGGTGTCCAACCTGGGCCCGGATCACTATTTCGGCGCCATCTGCCGCGTCGAAGGCGAGGCACCGCGCGAGGTCATGCTGCTGGTGCCCTGCGCCTCCAAGGGGCTGGACCTGAAGCAGTTGGCCCACTTCACCGCCATGGAGGGAACGGGCACGTTCTCCTGCCAGTTCCATGACGTGTTCATTCCCGACGGCCTGCTGTTGGCCGATCCGGTCCAGCCCTACCTGGCCCGTATCAAGGCCGGCTTCATCCTGCTGCAGGCGGGCATGGCCCTGGGGCTGGTGGAAGGCTGCATCGGGCTGATGCAGGACGTCGAGCCCCTGCTGGGCCACGTCAACTGCTACCTCGACGACCGCCCGGAGGAACTGGCCGAGGAGGCCGAGGAGTTCAAGGCGGCGGCCGCGGCCCTGGCGGCCGATCCCTATGACGCCTCGCCGGACTACATGCAGGAGGTGCTGGAGGCGCGGCTGCTGGGTTCGGAACTGTCCCTGCGAGCCGCCAATGCCGCCATGCTGCACACCGGCGCCCGCGGTTATCTCATCGACGCCCCGGCTCAGCGCAAGCTGCGCGAGGCCTATTTCGTCGCCATCGTCACCCCGGCCATCAAGCACCTGCGCAAGGAGCTCGACATGCTCAGCCAGGCCCAGGTTTCCTGATCGAGGAGTTCGTCATGCAAGTCATCAAGACCCCGCTCACCGCCGACCAGGCCGTCGCCGCGCTGCTGTCCGGCATCGAGGCGCAGAACATGCGCGTTGTCGCCCACATCAACGGCCAGGCCAACGCCGCCAAGATCGGCAAGGAAGTCCCCGCCGACCAGATTCTGGAGGTGTTCCGGCCCGACTTCGCCGTGCGCGTGTGGGCGGCCTGCAAGCCCGCCGGTATCGACATTCCCCTGCGCATCCATGTGTATGAGGAAAACGAGACGGTGTACGTCGCCTACCGCACGCCCAGCGAGGTGTTCGAGGTGTATGAACTGGCGTCGCTGATGACCATCGCCAAGGAATTGGATGTCATCTTCGCCGCCATCGTGGCGGCGGCCACGTCGCCCGCCGCAGAGGCCGCCTCATGAGTCAGCCCCCGTTCCGCAAGTACCTGTGCCGCGTGTGCGGTTACATCTACGACGAGGCCAAGGGGGATCCCGACGGCGGACTTGCCCCCGGCACCCGCTTCGAGGACATCCCCGACGACTGGACCTGCCCGTTGTGCGGCGTGGCCAAGGCGGACATGGAGTTGCTGGATACGAAACCGCCGCAGGCGGCGGTGGCCAGCGCGCGCTGCCGGCCGGCCGCCAAGGGTGGTGACGCCATCGTCATCGTCGGTGCCGGCACCGCCGGCTGGACCGCGGCCGCGGCCCTGCGCGAACGCCTGCCCGACAGACCCATCACCCTGGTCACCGCCTGCAGCGGTGACGTGTATTCCAAGCCGATGCTGTCCGTGGCGCTCGCCAAAGGACGCGTGCCCGATCAGCTGGTCGATCAGACCGCCGCCGCGAGGGCGGCCGAGTTGGGTATCAATTTGCGCACGGGCACCCGGGTGCTCAACATCAACGCCGCGCGCAAACGCCTGACCACGACGCGCGGCACGCTGCCCTACGGTGATCTGGTGCTGGCCCTGGGGGCGAGCCAGATCCGCCTACCCCTGGGCGGGGACGCCGCCGATGCGGTGCTGCGGGTCAACGACCTGGCCAGCTACCGTGCCTTGCGCGAGCGCCTGGACCAGGGGGTCAAGGACGTGGCCATCATCGGTGCGGGACTCATCGGCAGCGAATTCGCCGAGGATCTGTCCGCGGCCGGCTGCCGCGTGACCCTCATCGATCAGGCCGAACGCCCGCTGGCCCAGTTGCTGCCCGAGTCGCTGGCCGACACCGTGGCCGGCGTCTTCGCCACGCGCGGCATCCGCATGCTCGGCGGCGCCACGGTCACGGCAGTGGACCGCGCCGGCGACGGCTATGCCCTGACCCTGGCCGACGGCACCCGCGTCGAGGCGGACCTGGTGCTGTCCGCCGCCGGCCTCGCGCCCATCACCGGACCCGCCGCCAAGGCCGGCCTCGACAGCGGCCGCGGCATCACGGTGGACGCCGCCTCCATGAGCACCAGCGCGGCCCACGTCTATGCCCTGGGCGACTGCGCCGAGGTGGACGGCATCGTATATGCCTACATCGAACCGATCCTGCGTCAGGCGCGCACCCTGGCCGCGGCCGTGGCCGGTGACCGCGAACCCTTCAGCGCCACACCGCCCCTGGTGCGCATCAAGACGCCGAGTCTGCCGCTGGCCGTGTGTCCGCCGCCGAGCGGCATCGATGGGCACTGGCACACCGTGGCCGGTACAGCGCCGGACTGCTATCTGGAATATCGGGATGGATCGGGGCTGGCGGGCTTTGCCCTGAGCGGCAGCTACGTCCGCCTGGCCAACGAGCTGTACCAGAGCGTGCGGGTGCGCACCGAGTTCGCCGCGGCGCCGGAGCGTCAGGCCGTGGCCGGCTGAGCGGCGGCCGTCATGGTTGTGTAGGAGCGGGCTTGCACGCGAACCGGCCTCTCGCCAGGCGCAGCTATTCGCGCCCAAGGGCGCTCCTACAAGCACACGGTTTGTTCGCCGGTCGCGGAGTTCCCGCCCGCCCCGTTGTAGGAGCGGGCTTGCACGCGAGCCGGCCTCTCGCCAGGCGCAGCTATTCGCGCCCAAGGGCGCTCCTACAAGCACACGGTTGGTTCGCTGCCGCGGAGCTCCCGCCCGCCTCGTTGTAGGAGCGGGCTTGCCCGCGAGCCGGCCTCTCGCCATGGCGCAGCTATTCGCGCCCAAGGGCGCTCCTACAAGCACACGGTTGGTTCGCCGGTCGCGGAGCTCCCGCCCGCCCCGCTGTAGGAGCGGGCTTGCCCGCGAACCGGTCTCTCGCCATGGCACAGCTGATCGCGCCCGAGGGCGCGCCTACAGACCCAGCTTCTCCAGCCGGTAGCGTAGCTGGCGCGGCGTCAGACCCAGGCTCAGGGCGGCGCGGGTTTTGTTGCCGCCGCAGCGCCGTAGCGCGGTGGTGATGGCCTCGGCCTCGTCTTCGCGCACCCAGGCGTAGGGACGCACCGAAGTGTCGGTGTGCGGCTCGTCCGGACGCATCATGCCGTTGCCGTAGGACGGCGGCGGTTCCATGCGCCGCGGCACCTCCCGGTCCCGTGATACGTTCGATTCCTGCATCAGGATCGCCTCGATTTCGCTGAAACTCATCTGTTCGGTGCCCGCCATGAGCACCGCGCGCTTGACCACGTTCTCCAGCTGGCGGATGTTGCCGGGCCAGTCATAGCTGTCCAGGCGTTCGATGACGCCGGGACCGAACTGCACGTTGCGCTTGTAGTCGTGGTTGGCGGCATTGAGGAAGTGGCGCGCCAGGATGCGCACGTCGCCAGCGCGCTCGCGCAGCGGCGGCAGGTGGATGGGGAACACGTTGAGCCGGTAGAACAGGTCGATGCGGAAGCTGCCGTCGTTGACCGCCTTCTGCAGGTTCTTGTGGGTGGCGGCCACCACCCGCACGTCGACGCGGATGTCGCGCACCCCACCCACGTGCTGAATGGTCTGCTCTTCCAGTACCCGCAACAGCTTCGACTGCAGCTCCATGTCCAGATCGCCGATCTCGTCCAGGAACAGAGTGCCGCCGGAGGCCATTTCGATGCGGCCCTTCTTGGCCTGGGTGGCGCCGGTGAAACTGCCCTTTTCGTGACCGAACAGTTCCGATTCCAGCAGGTCGCTGGGAATGGCGGCGCAGTTGAGGGCCACGAACGGGCCGTCCTTGCGTGAGCTGGCCAGGTGCAGCATGCGCGCGAACTTCTCCTTGCCGGTGCCGGACTCGCCGGTGAGCAGCACCGAGGCCGCCGTGTCCGCCACCCGGTGGGCGTGGCGCAGGGCGTTGCTGAGCGCGGTGCTCTCGCCGAGGATGCCGTAGGCGCTGCCCTTGCTGTCCAGGGCGTTCTTCAGCGAACGGTTCTCGGACACCAGGGCGGCGGTGCGCTCGGAGATGAGCCGCTGGATCTGCAGCATCTGGGTGATGAGGGTGGCCACCACCCGCAGGATGCGCAGGTCGTCGCTGAACGGGCGCTGGCGCCGGCGCAAGCGGTGGGCCGCCAGCACGCCGATGGGGGTGTCGTCCTTGAGCAGGGGCACGGCGATGTAGGCCACCGTCTCCTGCGGCAGGGTGATGCGTTCCACCGCCCGGCGCAGGTACTGGGGCTCGTCGTCGATGTCCTGGATGATGGCGGTCTGGCCGGTCTTCATCACCCGGCCGGTGATGCCTTCGCCCAGGCCGTACACCCCGCGGCTCTTCTCCTCCGGCGTCAGGCCGTAGGCGTAGCGGATGTGCAGCGCGTTGGTGGCGGGATCGGGCAGCAGCACCCGGCCCCGGTTCAGGCCGACCATCTGCGACAGCAGCCGCAGGGTGGCGTTGATGGCGTGTTCGGTTTCGGCGGACTGACCGATGAGCTTGGCGGCCTCGTCGATGACCAGCAGGTCGTTGACCGGTGCTTCCGAGCGCTCGGGTGCGGATTCAATCGTGTGGATCTCGGCCATGGGGCCACCTCGTCATGACATTGTTCAGTTTGTCATATAGCAAGGAGCGTGCCCTTTGGCGGGATTGTTGACAGTGCGGGGGAAAGCGCCGTGTTTGCGCGCCCCTGGGGCGGCAATTCCCCTGGAGGCCGGCGCCATTGCGGTGCGTCGTGCACCGCAATGGCGCGCGGGATCAGGATTCCATGCGCCAGCTGAAATGCTGGATCAGGAACAGGCAGGCGCGGTCCAGGATGTAGCCGATGACGCCGATGACCACCACGATGGCGGCCAGGGAATCGTAGGCCAGGGTGTCGCGGGCATCGTTGATGGCGTAGCCCAGGCCGCTGGTGACGCCCAGGTATTCGGCCGGGACCAGCACGATCCAGGCCACGCCCACCGCCAGACGGATGCCGGCGAACACGTCCTGGGCGATGGCCGGCATGATGATGCGGCGCAGCATCTGCGGGCCGCTGGCGCCGAGATTGCGGGCGACCTTGAACCACAGCGGATCGATGCGCTTCACCCCGTGGGCGGTGGAGAACATGATCGGCCATACCGCCGCCACTCCGATCAGAAACACGATGGCGCCGTCCCAGGTGGGGAAGGCCAGCACGGCGATGGGCATCCACGCCAGCGGGCTGATCATGCGCAGGAACTGGAACGGGATGTGGGTGGACTCCTGCATGGCCCGGTAGTAGCCGATGGCCACACCCGTGGGCACGCCCAGGGCCACGGCCCACAGCAGGCCCAGGCCGATGCGGTGCAGGCTGGGCCAGACCGTGCCCCACAGCTGGCCCGAGGTGACCAGGTCGTAGAGGGCGGCGAAGGCCGGCCCCGGGCCGAAGCCGGCGAAGGATTCGGTGGCCGGGTTGGTGGCGATCACGTGCCCGCCATACCACCACAGGGCGAGGAGCACGGCGATGCCGGCCACCGGGTAGCCGATGCGTTGCGCCGCCTCCTTCAATAGCGGTGCCCAGCTCCTGCCCGCGCGCGCGGCGCGGGCAGGGCGGGGCATGACGGAAGTGGCGTGTCCGGTGCTCACAGCGCGATGACCTCCTCACGTTCGAACGGATCGGCGGGGTTGACGCCCGGTGCCGACTCCCAGCCCTTGTACTTGGCCATGGCGTTCTTGACGAAGTGGTAGTCCACCAGGTCCTTGGTCACGAAATCGGCATCCAGCTTGTTGAGGAAGGTGGCGTTGCCGCCCACCAGGGTCTTGTTCATGGACTCGACGATGAACTTGGTGGCCGAGGGATAGGGATAGGGCGAGAAGTCGATGCGTCCCGTGTCCCACTGCGGATGCTGGATGGCGGCCGGGTCCTTGTAGTCCGACAACTTGTAATCGGTCATGGCGCGGGTGACCACCTTGGACGGCATGGGCAGGTAGCGCTTGCCGTCCTTGGACAGCATGTGTGCCACTTCGGCCTTGTTCTGCTGGGCGTAGACCTCGGCGCGCACGATGGCGTTCATCACCTTCTGGGTCCATTCCGGCTTGGCCTTGACGGTGTTCTCGTTCATGCAGATGACGCAGCAGGGGTGGTTCTTCCAGATGTCGCCGGTGAAGCGCAGCATCTTGCCGCCGGCCAGCATTTCGCCCGCGGCGTTGAAGGGTTCGGCGACGATGAAGGCGTCGATCTTGCGCGAGGCCAGCGCCGGCGGCATGTCCGGCGGCGGCATGATCTGCAGGTTCACCTCGTCCTTGGCCAGCTTGGCGGACTGGGGCTTGATCACCGGCTTGAGTCCCACGTGGCGCAGGCCCATCTGCAGGATGATGTTGTGCATGGAGTACCAGTAGGGCACGGCGATCTGCATGCCGCCCAGGTCGGCGAAGGTCTCCGCCCCGGTGTGCTTGCCCACCACGATGCCGGAGCCGTTGATGTGGGCCCAGGACATGATCTTCACCGGGAAGTTGTTGTTGTAGCGCATCCACACCGGGATGGGATTGAGCAGGTGCAGCAGGTTCACCTTGCCGGCGGCGAAGGCCTCCACCAGCGGCGACCAGCCGCGGATCAGGGTCGGGCGCTCGGCCTTCAGGCCCTCGTCCTCGAAGAAGCCCTTGGCATGGGCCACCAGCAGGGCGGTGGCGTCGGTGATGGGCAGGTAGCCGATGCGCACGACCTCGTCGTCGGGCACGGAGGGCGCTGCGTTCACCAACCCCGGCGCGAACATGCCCGCCGCGGCCATGCCGCCGGCGGCGAGGGTGTCGAGCATGAAGTCGCGGCGGCTCATTTCGTGCTGCATCAGGTAGTTCAGGTCGGACGTGTCGTCGTGCTTGGCCATAATTGCGTGCTCCACTACAGGTGTATGAGATGTCTCGGGTTTGGGGTGTTCAGGCCGCGGCGCGGGCGGATGCCTCCTGTCCGTCGCCGCCCTCGCCGGCGGCGGTCTCGTCGCCGCTGCCGCGGAACTGGGTCATGAGCTGCTCGCGCAGGGCGCCGAATTCGGGCCGGTTGCGGTCGCGGGGATAGGGCAGGTCCACGGTCAGTTCGCCCACGATCTGGCCGGGATTCTGGGACATGATCAGCACCCGGTCCGCCATGGCCACGGCCTCTTCGATGTCGTGGGTGACGATGACCAGGGTCAGGCCCTGGTCGCGGGCGATCTGGGCCACTTCGTCCTGCAGCGCGGCGCGGGTGAAGGCGTCCAGGGCGGAGAAGGGCTCGTCCAGCAGCAGCAGGTCGGGTTCGGTGGCCAGCGAACGGGCCAGGGCCACGCGCTGCTGCTGTCCGCCGGAGAGCTGCTGCACGTTGACGTCCTTCTTGTCGCCCAGCCCGACCATCTCCAGCAGGTGGTCGACCCGCGCGCCGGAAGTGCGTTTCTGGCCGGCGAACACCAGGCCCAGGGCGGCGTTGTCACGCACGCTCATCCACGGATAC
>Ga0315556_1001954_pt1 | contig 12072 bp, 9 predicted proteins | sample SalMarSW160310MG_FD_202112 | JGI IMG/M metagenome (GOLD analysis project Ga0315556, IMG submission 202112) | Salt marsh sediment microbial communities from the Plum Island Ecosystem LTER, Massachusetts, United States - Salt Marsh Sediment SW1603-10 ...
CGAGACGGTCAGGGTGACGTCCGTGGGCACCCCGATCACGAGCGTGGACGGGGAAGCGGTGACTGTCCATGGGCCGACTGCGCTCTGCGCGCTGGGCGGAGCGAGCAGCGACATCGCGCCGAGCACGACGGTCGCCATCACGAGCGCAGCGACACGGGACGTTCGTTCGCGCGGTTGCGGGTGCCGCGAAGGCATCACGCCACGCGTCGATCCGGTGTCCAGATTCTCCCTTCGGCATGCATGCCGGGCAGGGGGGGATCGGCCGCCGTTCGTATCCCGTTGACGAAGACCGTGGTCAGGTTCTCGTCGAGCTGCGTACCAGCCGCATCTTCCAGCCTGGTGAGCGCCTCGTCGACCGAGAGCGCCTTCCGGTATGGCCGCGTGGTGGTCATGGCCGAGAAGGCATCGCCGATGGCGAGGATCCGCGCGATGAACGGGATCTCCTCGCCGGCGAGCCGGTCGAGGTAGCCGCGGCCATCCCACCGTTCGTGGTGGTGGCGCACGCCCGCGCGGATGAGGTCGATGTTGGGCAGATCGCGGACGATCATGTCACCCAGCGCGACGTGCTGTTGCACGATGCCGTACTCCTCGTCCGTGAGCTTCGCAGGCTTGCGCAGGATCACGTCGGGAACGCCGATCTTGCCCACGTCATGGAGGAGTCCAGCTGAATGGAGCGCATGTCGAGTCTCGCGATCGAGCCCGAGGAGATCGGCGAGGAAGTCGGCGTAACGCGCCACATCCTCCGAATGGCGGCGCGTGTACCGATCCTTGGTGTCGACCGCGATGATCAGCCCCTGGAGGACGTCGAACGTCTTGGCATAGCTCGGGGCGGGTGGTCGAGCGTCGGCGACGCGGATGGCGTCCCCGCCACTGGCCTTTGCCTCGTCCAGCGTCATGGCGACGACGGAGAGGAGGGTCGTGACCGACTCGCCGTTGGTGGGGTAGAACGAGATCCCGACGCTGAGCGTGACGGGCAGACGCTCCGAGGCGTCGAACGTGAGCGCGAGATCGCCGAGGGACGATCGCAGCTTCTCGGCCAGCGGCTCAAGAGAGGTGACGTCGTCGCCGGCTGCCACGACCAGGAACTCGTCCGGGCCATACCGGCCGCACGTCATGCCTGACGGGAGGAGCGTCCTGAGCAGGTGCGAAACCTCAGTCAGAGCCCAATCGCCTGCTGGGTGGCCATAGCTGTCGTTGAGCAGGCCGAAGTTGTCGATGTCGAGCAGGGCGATGCCCACCCCCCCGGTCTTGCCGGTCTTCGCGATGGTCATCGCCAGCGTCTCGACGATCGCCCCGTGGTTCAGGCTTCCCGTCAGCGGGTCACGCCGGGCGGCTTCGAGCAGCTGGACGGTCTGGCGAGTCAGGCGCTGCTGAGCCGACCGGAAGATGAAGTACAGGAGGATGGCGCATGCAAGGGCCGCTGAGAGCGTGATCAGGGCCACGTGCAGCCGGCCCGCGTCCAGCTGGGCGAGGATCGGGACGGCGTCGCGCCAGATCACCGCAACCGCCAGGACCTGACCATCGAGGATGATCGGCAGGTACTCGCGGAGGATTGTGGTGGAGCCGAGCGACGCGGGCGCACCGGCAGCGTCCTCCGGAACGATCGAGGCGTCGACTTTCTGGGTCTCGATGGTCTTCGTAAGCCCGTCGGTGCCTGGAACCCGCCGGCCGACCGAGGAGGCATCCGAGCTTGCGAGGATGACGCCATTGGGCGCGAGGAGTGCCGCGCCAAGGATCTGCCCCTTGTCGACCATGACCGCGAGGCCCTTGTTGAGGACGGCGGCACGACCCAGGTCCTGGCGCTCGGGTGAGAGATCGTCAGGCGCGAGCCCGGCGAGGCTCACGTAGCTCCGAACAAGTGCGGCGTCCGCGTTGACGGCGGAGTTGAGGATCGTCGCCTGCGAGTCGGCCGACACGAGCGCCGCCTGCCCGCTCGCCGTCACCCCGACGATGACCAGCAGCAAGGCGTACACCAGAATCAGCAGGACGGGCCGGACCGATCGGTCACGGCGACCTCGAACAGGACCGCTCGCCTGATGGGCGTCGGAAGGCATGGGTCGAGGGTAGGAGTGCGCCGGGGCACCGGTCATTGGGAAGGAAGGGCGGGAGGGGATGGTACGACTGGCGCGGCGCTGAGATCTGACAACGCATCCGCCTTGTCGATGGCGCGTCGGGCCGCGGACGGCAGAACTCTCACACGTGCGACGGAGTGGGTCGCGGGATTACCGTCAGGAGCCCTGGTCGAAGCTCACGTCGCCGATGTCGGGCCCGGGCAGCTCGCCGCGGCGGACCCCGTGTCGATGAGCAGGCGCAGGGTTGCTGCGTCGCGAGAGCCGAGAAACGTGCGGTCCTTCCCGGTTGTCTCCACCGATTTTCGGCTGTGCTACCTTTTGCCGCGCTGGGCGAGCTGGTCGCCAGTCCGTCAGCATGAGAACCCCGAGGCATGTGCCATCGGTGAACTCAAACCGAAGGGCGATTAGCTCAGCTGGTTAGAGCGCATGCTTGACATGCATGAGGTCACTGGTTCGAGTCCAGTATCGCCCACCATCACCGGTCGGCCACGGGCCGCCGGCAGGGACATCGAAGCAACGCGTCGAGCGGGACACGCCCCGCCGGGATGCCGCCAGAGAGCCGGGGCCATCGGCTGGAAGCCCCGACCGGCCGGAACGGTGACGGCACCACCCGTGAGTGGCCGGCGAACCGGCCCGGGATCCGCCCGTTACCGCGGCACGAGCGCACGGCATTCACCGTCTATGGGCGGCGCGCCGTGAAGGCGGGTGGAACCGCGGGAGGTCGAACCTCTCGTCCTGTCGGGACGAGAGGTTCTGTGATTCTCGGGAGTGGACGACATGACGAACGATCAGGGACAGGTTCAGGACGCGCAGCCGGACGACGACGAGGAGCTGGCCCTCGAGGCACCCGAGCGAGGCTCGGCCGACGAGCTGCTCGACGCCGGCGCCCACGCGCCCATCGACGCGATGCGGCATTCGGCCGCCCACGTGATGGCAGAGGCGGTGCTCGGCCTGTTTCCGGATGCCAGGCTGGGCATCGGGCCGTCGATCGCGAACGGCTTCTACTACGACTTCGACCTGCCGCGACCGTTGACCCCGGACGACCTCGAGGCGATCGAGGGGCGGATGCGGGAGAGCATCGCGGCCGATCACCCGTTCGTGCGCCGTGAGGTCCCGTTCGAGGAGGGCCGCGCGGTCGAGGAGGGTGCCGGTCAGGCGTACAAGGTCGAGATCCTCGACGACCTGGCCCGGAAGGCCGCCGAGTCGGGCGAGCCGATGCCCCCGGTCAGCTTCTACGAGCACGGCCCGTTCCGGGACCTGTGCAAGGGCCCGCACGTGGCGTCCACTGGGAAGATCGGTCCGTTCAAGCTGCTCGCGGTCGCGGGAGCGTACTGGCGGGGCGACGAGAAGCGCCCCATGCTCCAGCGCATCTACGGCACGGTCTGGGAGACGCAGGCCGACCTGGCCCTGTACCTCGAACGGCGCGAGGAGGCGAAGAAGCGCGACCACCGCAAGCTGGGGGTGCAGCTCGATCTGTTCAGCTTCCACGACGTCTCGCCCGGGTCGGCCTTCTGGCACCCCAAGGGCCAGCGGATCTGGCGCACGCTGGAGGCGGCGATGCGCGAGCTCCAGGACGCCCGCGGGTACCAGGAGGTCTCGACGCCGATCGTCGTGTCAGAGCGGCTGTGGCGCCAGTCCGGCCACTGGGACCACTACGCGGACAACATGTTCATCGTGGAGTCCGAGGGCCAGAAGTTCTCGCTCAAGCCGATGAACTGTCCCGAATCGACCTTCATCTACCGCAGCCATCTGCGCTCGTACCGGGACCTGCCCCTGCGGCTCAGCGAGTACGGCCGGCTGCACCGCAACGAGCGTTCCGGCGCACTGTCGGGCCTGACCCGCGTGCGCCAGTTCATCCAGGACGACGCGCACGTCTACGTCCGGCCGGACCAGCTCACCGCGGAGATCGAGGCGCTCGTCGGCGAGGTCAACACGGCGTTCGGCTGGTTCGGGCTCCGGCCCCGGTTCGCGTTCGCCACCCGGCCCGACAAGGCGATCGGCGACCCGGCCCTCTGGGATCTCGCCGAGCGGCAGACGAAGGAGGCGCTGGACCGGGTGGGCGGAGACTACGTCACCAAGCCCAAGGACGGCACGTTCTACGCGCCCAAGATCGACATCTACATCGACGACGCGCTGGGCCGCGAGTGGCAGATGGCGACGATCCAGATCGACCTCACGATGCTGCCGGAGCGCTTCGACCTGACCTACATCGACGAGGACGGTCAGCCGAAGCGTCCGATGGCGATCCACCGGGCGATCTACGGCTCCCTGGAGCGGTTCATCGGGATCCTGATCGAGCACTTTGCCGGCGCGTTCCCGCTGTGGATCGCGCCGGTCCAGGCGGTCGTGATCCCGATCGCCGACCGGCACCTGGAGGCCGCGCACGAGCTGGCGGGCGTGCTGTGCGAGGGCGGGCTGCGCTTCGTCGAGGTGGACGACTCCGACAACCGGATGCAGAACAAGATCCGGCTGGCGCAGGGGCAGAAGGTGCCGTACATGCTGATCCTCGGGGACCGCGAGGTCGAGGCGCGGACGGTGTCGGTCCGGCGGCGCGACGGGTCGCAGGAGCAGGGCGTTACCTGGGCCGGCCTCGCTACCAGGCTGGCCGACGAGGCCCGGGAGCGACGTCTCGGCTGATCCGCCGCGGGACCGTCACTCCGGCGGTCCACTCCATTGCGACCCCGAGAACGCGTGTGCTATCCTCCCGCGGCGACCGCGCCGGGTGCCTTCCCGCACGCGCCACACACCCAAATACCGTTCGAACAAAGGGACCACGTCATCAGCCGAGACCTGCGTGTCAATCAGATGATCCGAGTCCCCCAGGTCCGGGTTGTCGACGAGGATGGCTCGCAGCTCGGTGTCATGCCGACGCCGCAGGCCATGACGATGGCGCAGGACCGGGGGCTCGACCTCGTGGAGGTGGCGCCCACTGCGGCTCCTCCGGTCGTCCGCTTTCTCGATTTCGGGCAGTACAAGTACGAGCTGACGAAGCGCGAGAAAGAGGCCAAACGGAAGCAGCGGGCGGTCGAGTTCAAGGAGGTTCGCCTGTCGCCGAAGATCGGTACAGGCGACTTCGAGACCAAGGTCCACCGAGCGATCGAGTTCCTCGAGGATGGCGATCGGATCAAGGTGACCGTGCGGTTCCGGGGCCGGGAGCTCACGCACCCGGAGCTCGGAAGGGGCCTCCTCGCGAGGTTCGGCGATGCCGTGAAGGATCACGGCACCGTGGACCGCACGCCGGTGCTCGAGGGCAAGTCGATGTTCATGACGCTCGCCTCGGTGCACAAGCCGCGGGTCCACGAGCACCGCATCCCGGGAACCAAGGTTGAGGAAGCCGCCGAGGTTGAGCAAGCCGCCGAGGTTGAGGAAGCCCCTGAGGTCGCCGAAGTCGCGGAACAGACGGCAACAGCCGCGGTGAGCCAGCAGCCAACGCCGCCGGCCCAGGCGGCCGAGGTTACGCCAGCAGGAGAGTGAGGCCAGCGTGCCCAAGATGAAGACCCACAAGGGGACCCAGAAGCGCGTCGGCGTCACCGGCAGCGGCAAGTTCGTGCGCGTCAAGTCGTGGCGGGGCCATCACCTCGAGATCAAGTCGTCGCGCCGCACCCGCCGCTACGCGGGCAAGGCCATCGTCGGTCCCGAGCACCAGGAGCAGCTCCGCCGGCTGCTTCCGTATCTGTAGGGGCGAGCGATGGCACGCGTCAAGCGGGGAGTCACGGCCCACAAGCGACACAAGCGCCTGCTCAAGTCGGCCGAGGGCCGGAAGGGTACCCGCCGCAAGCTGATCAAGCCCGCGCGCGAAGCGCAGCTGCATGCGCTGGCGTACGCGACGCGGGACCGGAAGCAGCGCAAGCGCGACATGCGCGAGCTGTGGATCATCCGGATCAACGCGGCCGCACGGCTCAACGGCACCACCTATGGCAAGTTGATCGCCGGGCTCAAGAAGGCCGGGGTAGCCCTCGATCGGAAGATCCTCGCGGACATCGCCGTTCGCGACGCCACGACCTTCGGCCGGATCGCCGAGGTCGCCCGCAGCGCCTGACAATCCTCGGACCGATGGCTCGCGAGAGCGTCGCCTCGGTCCCCGGAAGGGCCATCGCAACCCTCGGCGTCGTTGACGCTCGGGGGTTCGTGATTCAAGGACCGCCAACCTGATGGATCTCGCCCAGCTCACCCGCGACCTCGACGCCCTCCGAGACCAAGCGCTTGCCTCGGCGGCAGTCGCTCCGGACACTGCCGCCCTGGACGTGCTCCAGATCGAGGTGCTGGGCAAGAAGGGCGAGCTGAAGGGCGTCCTGCGCGGGATCGGGGCGCTGCCGCCGGAGGACCGGCCCAAGGTCGGAGCGATCGGCAACCAGGTCCAGGCAGCGATCGAGGCGGCCCTGGCCGACGCCCGCGCGCGCCTCGGTGGCGCGGAGCTGGCGGCCCGGCTGGCCGCCGAAGCCATCGACGTCACCACCCCGGGCCGCCCGATCCGTCGCGGCAGCCTGCACCCGATCGTGGAGACGGCGCGCGAGATCGCCGACGTGTTCGCGCAGTTCGGGTTCGTGGTCTACGAGGGCCCCGAGATCGAGGATGATCTGACCAACTTCCAGATGCTCAACATCCCGCCCGACCACCCGGCCCGGGACCTGTGGGACACGCTCTACCTCGACCTCGACAACCGGCTGCTGCGAACGCACACCAGCCCCGGCCAGATCCGGGTGATGCACCAGGAGCGGCCGCCGATCCGGGCCCTGCTGCCCGGGCGCTGCTTCCGGTACGAGGCGGTCGATGCCAGCCACGGCTCGGAGTTCTTCCAGGTCGAGGGCCTGATGGTCGACGAGGGCACCTCGCTTGCCGACCTCAAAGGTCTGCTCGACCAGTTCGCGCACGCGATGTTCGGCGCCGACCGGGCGACCCGGTTCCGCCCCGGCTACTACCCGTTCACCGAGCCGTCGGTCGCGTTCGACATCCTGTGCGTGATCTGCAACGGGACGGGATGCCCCGCCTGCTCGCGCACGGGCTGGATGACGATCCTGGGGGCGGGGATGGTCCATCCGGTCGTCCTCCGCTACGGCGGCATCGACCCCGAGCGGTACCAGGGGTTCGCATTCGGGATGGGCGTCGAACGGATCGCGAACCTGCGTCACCGGGTCGTGGACCTGCGCCTGTACATGGAGGACGACCTGCGCTTCCTGGAGGCCTTCCGATGAGGGTGCCGCTCTCCTGGTTGCGCGAGTTCGTCGATGTCCAGCTGACCCCCGAGCAGCTGGCCGAGCGCCTCACCCTATTGGGCATGGAGGTCAGCAGCATCGACCGCTGGGGCGCCGACTGGCAGAGCGTCGTCACCGGCGAGCTGCTGACGGTCGAGAAGCATCCTCGCGCCGACCGGCTCTCGCTGACCACGGTCACATTCGACGACGGTCGGCCGCCGCTCTCGATCGTGTGCGGGGCCACCAACATCGCCCCCGGGCAGCGAGTCCCGGTGGCCTTGCCCGGGGCGGTGCTGCCCGGCAATCGCCGCATCGAGCGCGCCGAGAAGATGGGCGTCGTCTCCAACGGGATGCTGTGCTCGGGCGACGAGCTCCAGCTGACCGGCGACGCCGACGGCATCCTCATCCTGCCCGGCGACACGCAGCTGGGCGTGCCGCTGGCCGACCTGTACGGTGATGTCGTCCTCGACGTCGACGTCAAGCCCAACCGCGGTGACGCGCTCTCGATCGTCGGGCTGGCGCGCGAGGTGGCTGCGGCGACCCGCCAGCAGGCGCGGATGCCGGTGATCGAGGTGGAGGAGGGGAGCGGGCCGTCCACGGCCGAGCGCCTGGCGGTCGAGGTGCGCGACCCGGACCTGTGCTCGCGGTTCGTGGGCCGGTGGGTGAGCGGCGTGTCGATCGGGCCTTCGCCCGACCGGGTGCAGATGCGGCTGCTGGCTGCCGGCCAGCGACCGGTATCCAACGTTGTCGACGCGTCCAACTACGTGATGCTCGAGCTGGGCAAGCCCATCCACACGTTCGACGGGGGACGGGTGCATCCCGATGCCGGGGGCCGGGCGCGGATCGTCGTCCGGCGCGCCATCCCCGGGGAGCGGCTCGAGACCCTGGATCACGTCCACCGCGAGCTGACCGACGAGACCCTGCTGATCGCCGATCCGGCGGGCGCGCTCGGTCTTGCCGGGGTCATGGGCGGCGCGGATTCCGAGATCTCGGACGCGACGACCGAGGTCGCCATCGAATCGGCGATCTTCGACCCGGTCAACATCCGCCGCACCGCGCAGCGGCTGGGTCTTCGCTCCGAGGCCAGCAGCCGGTTCGAGAAGGGCCAGGAAGCGCGCCTCGCCCGGCTCGGTGCGGACCGCACGGCCGAGCTCGTCAGGGCCTGGGCAGGGGGCGAGATCGCGACCGGCCGCGTGGACACGGCGCCGATCGAGCCTGAGCGACAGCGAGTCGCCTTCCGGCCCGCCCGGGTCAACCGGCTGCTGGGAACGGCCTTGTCCGCCGACGAGCAGCGCGCGTTGCTGGCCCGGGTGGGGGTCGACACCGAGCCGGCCGGCGCCGGCGATCCTGTGGTCGTGTCGCTCGATCCGCAGGCCCTGAGCGTGCCTGCCGGGGCCGGGGACGCGGTGACCGCGGTCGTCCCCACCTGGCGACGCGACCTCGCGATCGAGGCGGACGTGGCCGAGGAGGTGGCCAGGGTCCACGGCTACGAGCTGATCCCCTCGGTGCGGCCTGACACGGAGATGCCGGCGTTCCGCCCGTCGCCGCTCGAGGTTCGGGAGCTCGTTCGGGACACCCTCGCCGGCGCGGGCCTGACCGAGGTCGTGACGACGGCGCTCGTGTCGCCGCGTCACATCGAGACCTTCGCACTCCGCCGCCCCGTGGCCTCGGTCGCCGGGGACCCGCTGGCGGGCGGTGACCCGATCGCCGTCTCCAACCCGCTCTCGCGCGACCATTCGCTGCTCCGTCGGAACCTGCTCGGCAGCCTGCTCGACGTGGTCGGTGTGAACCTGCGCCACGGGACCGAAGATGTGGCGGTGTTCGAGGTGGGCAAGGGCTACGCGCGAACCGGCGACCAGCCGCGCGAATGGTGGCGGCTCGCGTTTGCGCTCACCGGATCGGCGGAGACGCCGGCCTGGAACCGGGAGCGGCGGGCGTATGACCTCGACGACGCCAAGGGGCTGCTCGAACTGCTCGCGCACCGGCTCGGCCTCGGACGCCCCCGCTATGTTCCCGAGGCCGGGGAGCCGCAGTTCCACCCGGGTCGAACCGCGCGCGTGTCCATCCCGGACCGGCTCGACGCCCTGGTCGGCGAGCTTCACCCGGATCTGGTGGAGGCCTGGGACCTGCGGACGCAGGAGCGCGTGGTCGTCGCCGAGGTCGCGATCGAGGGCCTGTCGGCCGGTCGCCTCGAGTCCGAGCGAGCCCCGGAGATCGGCCGGTTCCCGGAGGTGGGGCGTGACCTCGCGGTCGTCGTTCCCGAATCGGCGACGACGGCGACCGTGACCGAGGTGGTCGCCGGGGCGGCGGGTGAGCTGCTGCGCGAGGCGCGGCTGTTCGATGTGTACCGCGGGGCTCCCCTGGGGGAGGACGAGAAGAGCCTGGCGATCCGGCTCTCGTTCGCGGCCTCCGACCGCACCCTCACCGAGGGCGAGGTGGACGACGCCCTGGCCTCGGTCGTTCGCGCGATCCACGCGCTGGGCGGGCGACTGCGCACCTGATACCCGACAGCCCCGGGCTATGGCGGGCCCGCGCTGCGGCGTGAGCGGTCGTCCCGCGTGGGCGTCGGTGCACCACAGCGCGCCCGAACGCGGTCACAACGCGTTGCGGGGCCCGAGCGCGCGCTGCTACCCTTCGCCGCAGGCCTGGGCCGAGCGAGGGCCGGGCGATCGGGGGTGGCCGTCATGAGGTTGGGTGGGTGAACGTCTCGGACTTCCTCAGCGCGTTGAACGTGTTCGACGTGGTGGTCCTGCTCTACCTGTTCGGCTGGTTCGTCGCGGGCTTCATCCAGGGGACGGTCCGGCGGGTCGTGGGCACTGCCTCGATCGTGTTCTCGTTCTTCCTGGCAGCCCAGCTCAACGACGCGTGGCTGGGCGGGTTCCTGGCCCAGAACTGGGAGCAGTTCCCACGCGAGTACTCGGTGATGCTGGGCTTCCTGACGATCTTCGTGGCCGGCGTCGTCGCGTTCACCCTGATCATCCAGGGCACGTATCGCAAGGCCCCCCTGTTCACCGATTACCCGGTCGTCGACGAGATCCTCGGTGGCGTGGTCGGCATCCTGCAGGGTTTCCTGCTGCTGATGTTCGTGGTGATCATCCTCGACCAGTACTTCCTGTACACGAACCTGCCTCAGGACCCGGACGAGATCGGGTTCCTGCGCTCGTTCTGGGAGACGGTCAACGGGTCCGGCACGGGCACCCTGCTGCACGAGACGGTGATCCCGGGGTTCATCACCGTCACGGGCTTTCTGATCCCGACCTCGGTGCGGGCGCTGTACGGCAAGTGACGCCCGGCGGAACCCGGGGTCGCCCTCCGCCCTCCCTCGCACCGCGATCATCGGACGTCCCGGCCACCGCACCGGGAACCAGTGCCGCACCGACGGGCAACCGGACCGTTCGGCGGGAGCGGCTGGCGGGAGCCACGCTCGAAGCCGCGCGCGCCCTGCTCGGCGCCCGCCTCGTCCGCGAGCCGGAACCCTCGTTGGGGGCGGCGTCAGGGGCCTCCGACCCCGGGCGACGAGCCGGGCGGATCGTGGAGGTGGAGGCCTACATCGGCGAGACGGATCGCGCCTCGCACGCGCGAATGGGACCGACGCCACGCAACCGGGTGATGTTCGGCCGGCCGGGCGTCGCCTACGTGTACCTTGTCTACGGCATGTATCACTGTCTCAATGTCGTCACCGAACCAGCCTCGCGTCCGGCGGCGCTGCTCATCCGCGCGATCGAGCCGCTCGAGGGCATTCCGGCCATGCGTGCGGCGCGCGAGCGCGCGCGCCGCGGCGGTCGGCGGCAAGGGGCATCCGAGCGTCCGGTCGCTCCTGCCCGCCCCGTTCCCGACGCCCGCCTGGCGGCTGGGCCAGGCCTGCTGACGGCTGCCTTCGACATCGACCGCTCGTGTGACGGCATCGACCTGTGCGACGCCCGCTCTCGGCTGCGGCTCGAGCTGCCGCCGGATGGTGAACCGCCGCCGACCGTCGTCGCCACGCCCCGGGTCGGGATCGGCTACGCGGGCGAGCCCTGGGTCAGCGTTCCGTGGCGGCTGGTGGTTGCCGGCAGCCCATCGCTGAGCAGGCCGCGCCGGAACGGCTGACCGGCACCCGGCACCCGATGGACACACGCTCGGTCGCGCTGCTCGAGTTCCCTGCCGTCCGAGAGCGCCTGGCAGAACACACCTCGTTCCTTCCTTCGCAGCGCCTGGCCCGGGCGCTGGAGCCGTCGGCCGACCCGGTGATCGTTGCGCGTGGCCTGGACGAGACCGACCAGGCGCGCGAGCTGCTCCAGGAGCGGCCGGGGGTCGGGATCGGCGCCGCCCACGACATCGACCCCTCGGTCGGCCGCGCGGTCCGGGGCGGGCGGCTCGACGCCGGGCAGTTCCTCGAGATCGGGGAGACGCTCGATGCGGCAACGCGCCTGGCCACGGCGCTCGCCGACGAGCGGCGCGCCCTCCTGCGCGAGCTGGGCCGCCGGGTCCATCCGCTGCCGGCGCTCCGCAGCACGCTCACCCGGAGCTTCGATCCTGCCGGCGAGCTGCTGGACACGGCTTCGCCGCGGCTCGGCGGACTGCGCGCCGCCGTGCGGATCGCCTACGACCGGCTGCGGCGGCGGCTCGATTCCCTGGTCGGGTCGGAGCTGGGAGGGGCCCTCCAGGAGCCGATCGTCACCCTGCGCAACGGGCGGTACGTGGTCCCCATCCGGGCCGAGGCGAGAGGCAGGGTCAAGGGCATCGTCCACGACGCCTCCGGCAGCGGGCAGACGCTGTTCGTCGAACCGCTGGTGGTGGTCGAGCTGGGCAACGCCTGGCGCGAGGCA
>Ga0315556_1001955_pt1 | contig 12069 bp, 8 predicted proteins | sample SalMarSW160310MG_FD_202112 | JGI IMG/M metagenome (GOLD analysis project Ga0315556, IMG submission 202112) | Salt marsh sediment microbial communities from the Plum Island Ecosystem LTER, Massachusetts, United States - Salt Marsh Sediment SW1603-10 ...
GTCTGGACAATGTTCAGAACGAGTGGACGCTGGTGTGCCTGGCGTGGAACTCAAAGCGCATGGCCGCATTGCGTCCGCAGTAAGGGAAAAGGAGAGAAAATCTTCACTTTTGGCCCATAAATCCTATTTTTTTGCAACAAATGGCCTCTTCGGCTTCGGCACCCGCGCTCGCGAGGGGCAAGCCCGACAGGCTGCTAGCGTCGGGACAAATCGAGACGCTTGAGCATCAAGGCCGCGATGTAGCCGTATTTTCTGAGCATTCGAATCCAACGCGGAGCGTTACGCTCACTTGCCGGCGGATTCGTGATTGCCCAGGCGCACGCCTGCCCACGAGGCCAGCTTCTCACCCGAGCCGAAGGCGTCCATGTCATCGTCGCCCCGCGCTCGTCCAGCCCAGGGATCGTCTGCAACGCCTGCAGCAGCGCTTGCTGCATTGTCCACACAGGTCTTTGAGTATCCGAGCAATTTCTTTCCGCAACACCCCGAATATTGCCTTCCGACAATACTTCGGTACTATGACCACGTGGTACCTGCAATACCATCGCACATGGGACTGCCTTTGCCATTCTCTCATCTTGGATTTTCCTCTCGAACCTCGGGGGGTTCGGGGGAGAATTTATCTTCACGGTACCCCTCAATTCCCGGGAACGGTAGAGCCTTTTCGCATCGCACCGGCAAAGCCGGTGGCTTACATCATGGAGTTACATAGCCCTGCTATGCGCCCGTTTTCGCTCCTTGAAGATGAACGAAAATCCTGCGCATCCTGGATATATTTTTTTCACCAATCGCCTTAGTTGATGGCCGAGAGCTGCTTCTGGTCCGTCACCAACTTGCGCACGCCGTGGGCGTGGTCTTCTTCAAAAGGGTTGCTACCGGTCCCGCACCAGTCGTTGATGCTGTCGATCTCCAGCGCGGTGCAGGCAGAGGAGACATTCCAGGTCACCTTGAAGGGAGAACAGCTGCCGTCATTGTAGGACGGACCAGTCGTTGAGCCGAGATACGTCACCGGATCGGTGGCCTCTGGCAGGGTGACCTTGCCGGTGACGGAAGTCCTGAACTTGGCGAAATCCGCACCGGAACCGTCGTCGGTCAGGTTGAACACCCGCGCCTCGACCCTGAGCTGCGGGGCCTTGCAGGTGTCGGTGAAGCAGCTGCCCAGGGTCGGCCCGGGCTTCACGTCGCAGGTAGTGTAGACCCAGTGCACCTCAATGGTGTCTCCAGCCGCGATGCCCTTGCAACCCTTGCCGGTGCCGTGGCCCTCTCCGTGGCTCGTCGCGGGCTTCACCCCGTTGCACACGTACCCTTTATGGTCGCCCTCGCCCGCCAACTCGGTGTACCCACTGGCGCGGTGCTCGGCGAAGCGGTGGAAGTGAATGTCGCACAAGTGCATGTCTGCCGCAAGCGGGGCGACGTCGAAGCTCACCGGGTTGCTGCCCGCCGTGTTGGTTATGTCTCGCGGCGCCTGGGGCCCGGCCTCGTTGCAGGCCATCTTGTTCCCGCCTCCGGCGAGCGCGGACGTGGACAAGGTCACCGCAACGGCGGCACCGGCAGTGAGCAGCGCGAAACGGCGGAAGGTCATGCTCGTGTAAGCAGTTGTTGTAGTCCCATTTCGTAACGTCATTATTCTCTCCTCTCAGTGACGGGGTGATCGGTCGTACGTGCCACCTTGCGATGGAGCGCGAAACGTATCACGAAACTGACGGTTTCGTCGAAACGCATGAGTGTCCGCTGACGGCATCAAAAGGGGAAGTTTCGGACCGGGACCTGGTCTTCTGAGCGAAGCCCTCGTCAGGGTCCGGTGCAGCGGCTTTGGGTCGAGGAAGGCCAATCGGCTGGTGTCGTAGAAACCGCCCCCACGCGACCTTCATCAGCATCTGCTCGCGCAGGACCTCCGGCAGGTTTCGGGATTTCTCGTTGCTCTGCCACACCCCAGGGAGCATCAGCTTCCACTGCCGGCTCTCAAAGCCCGGCTGGCGGCGCTGAGGACCTGAGGAACGCCCCAGCCGCCGGAAGCGAAGCCCCGGGCAATCAGTATCTGCAGAAGCCCGGGGGCTGTCGGCTATCCCGGGCGCTCGGCTCAGGACGCTGTCTCGCCCTTCTCGAACACTCGATAGATCAGGCCAGCGATCGTGGCACCAACCAGAGGCGCGATCCAGAACAGCCAGAGCTGAGCCAGGGCCTTGCCTTCACCGAAGAGCGCCAGGACCAAGGCAGGTCCAGTGCTGCGGGCAGGGTTGACAGCGGTGTTGGTCACCGGGATGGAGATCAGGTGGATCAAGGTCAGCGCCAAACCGATGGCGAGACCGCCGGCCACAGCGGTTCCGCGTTTGTCGGTAGCACCCAGGATGATGAACAGGAACATGGCAGTCATCACCACCTCCGTGATGAGCCCGGCAGTCATGCTGTACCCGCCCGGGGACAGGTCTCCGTAGCCGTTTACCGCCAGGCTGGTCGCGGTCAACGTGAAACCTTCAGTACCGCTGGCGATCAGGAACAGCAAAAACGCGGCCAGGATGGCTCCGAGGGTCTAGAAGATGATGTACATGGAGGCATCGCCCGCAGGGAAGCGCCCACCGACGACCAAGCCCATGGTTACAGCCGGGTTCAGGTGGGCACCGGAGATGTGGCCAATGGCATAAACCATGGTCAGGACGGTCAGACCGAAGGCCAAACCTACGCCGAGCAGGCCGATGCCGATGTGGACGGGACTACCGTCGATCGGAGCCATAAAACCGGCGGCGAGTGTCGCGCTGCCGCACCCGCCCAAGACCAACCAGAAGGTGCCGATCAGCTCGGCGAGGGCACGTTTTGTGAGCGACATTCGATCTGTCTCCGTCGATTGTTTTCGGGGAATGCGTCTTGTGTGGAGCGAGCAGCTGCAGATGGGCTCTCAGGTCGCCGCAGCTGCTCAACTGTCGCCGATCTCCACATCGTAGGGCGTTCCATTGACCACGACCTGATAACGCTTGAAGCCGGATGGAGGAGGGCTTGGCTTCGCAGCGGCGGTTGGCGCCGGAGCCACGTCTTCGGCACTCGGTGGTGGCTCGAATGCGCTGGGATTGTGTCGATTCTTCAGGAAATTGACCGCGATACGCGGAAACAACGCATAGGTAAGGACATCATCGACGACGTTCTCGGCCACTTCGATCTCGTTTTCCTTCGCGACGGTGCTGAATTCTTGCGTCAGCCGGTCCATTTCAGGCTCCAACAAATCGGCCGGACGGCAGGTGATGGGCTCCTCGCCTTCCTTGAGCACACGCTTTTGTAGTGCCTCGTCCACGGGCGCGATCGTCGCGCCGTATTCACCCTTCAACACACCGGACGTTTCCTTCATGATGGTCTTGTAGCGCTCCCCCATGATCACATTCATCACCGCCTGGGTGCCCACAATCTGCGAAGTCGGAGTCACCAGGGGGATGTAGCCGAGGTCCTTGCGCACCCGCGGGATCTCTTCCAGCACCGCGTCGAGCTTGTCGATGGCGCCTTGCTCCTTGAGCTGGTTCTCCATATTGGTCAGCATCCCGCCCGGCACCTGGGCAACGAGGATCCTCGAGTCGATCCCCTTGAGACCGCCTTCGAACTTGGCATATTTCTTCCGCACCTCGCGGAAATAGGCCGCAATCTCTTCCAGCAGCGGAATATCGAGGCCCGTATCCCGCTCGGTCCCCTCCATGATCGCAACCACGGACTCCGTCGGCGAGTGACCATAGGTCATGCTCATGGAAGAAATGGAGGTGTCGACCATGTCGATCCCCGCCTCGGCCGCCTTGACGATGGTCGCGGTGCTCAATCCGGTCGTCGCGTGGCACTGCATGGCGATCGGCACGCTGCAGGACTCCTTGAGCCTGGATACCAGCTCTTCGGCAACATAGGGCCTCAGCAGGCCTGCCATGTCTTTGATGCAGATGGAATGACAGCCCATGTCTTCCAGATGCTTGCCCAGATCCACCCACATATCCAGCGTATGCACCGGGCTGACCGTGTAAGACATGGCCCCCTGCGCGTGCTTTCCGGTTTTGATGACCGCCTTGACCGCCGTCTGGAAATTGCGCAGGTCATTCATGGCGTCGAAGATGCGGAACACGTCCATTCCATTGGCTGCACAGCGCTCGACGAACTTCTCCACGACGTCGTCGGCGTAGTGACGATAGCCGAGGATGTTCTGCGCTCGAAAGAGCATCTGATGCGGCGTATTGGGCATCGCCTCCTTGAGTCTGCGCAGACGCTCCCAGGGGTCCTCGCCCAGGTACCGGATGCAGGCATCGAAGGTCGCACCCCCCCAAGTCTCCAGGGACCAGAAGCCGACCTGGTCCAGCTTGGATGCGATGGGCAACATATCGTCGATGCGCATGCGGGTCGCCAGAAGCGACTGGTGCGCATCGCGCAGTACTACATCCGTAATGCCAAGTGGCTTGCTCATGGTTACCGTCCTCGTGGGTATGGCTATCCGCCGTGCGAATACCGATAGCGTTGTCATCGGCCTTGCCATCGCTTCCAACCCATCGACTCGGAGATTCGGAATTCGGCGGCAACGGAAGATCGAGGGCCGCCGAGATCCCTCATCATCCGTGCCATACGGACGAACGACTCCGAGATCCTGAGTCTGGCCTTGAACAACTGTCGGATTTTCCGGCGGCATTGTACCAAACCCCTCCGCCTCGTCGAGCGATCGGCGGAGCTCGTACCGCATTCGGCTTAAGATGAAATTCGCGAAGCAGGGTTGCTCCTACTTCCTCCGAGAGAGGCTCGAGGTGGTGGTACGATCAGGGGCAAGGCGATATCTTATCGCGCGCGCAATAATTCGGAAGGCGAGCGGAAAACCCAGGGTGGAGTTTCTTCACGCAACCTGGCCTATGAGCCACTCGGACTGCGTACGGCGGGCCTCGGCCTGCAGCGGCACCGATGCGCAAGCTCGATGCGCCGGTCGATCACCAAGTCGACGAGCAGGGTAAGCTCACACCCATGCTTTGTGGCGCAGCACAGCCGCCGGGCCGTCGAGGGTCGGACCGGCTGGGATCTGCTCACAGAGGATTCCCGATGAGAGTTTTTCGCAAACGCTACCACCCACCCGGCACGTCACCGGGAACCCTGGCCGAGGTGGTCTCCGAGGTCCCCCTCGCTATCTGGCTGATCGATTACCGGGACGAGCAGTTCGAAGAGCGCGAGTTGCACGGTGTTGCGGAGTGTCGCCCCTTCATGGAGCGCGACTCCATCACCTGGGTGCAGGTCCAGGGCGGCGTGCAGCCCGGTACGCTGCATGAGCTGGGGCACCTTCTGGGACTGCATCCTCTGGCCTTGGAAGACGTGGCGAACCAAGGTCAGCGCGCGAAGCTCGAAGAATACGACGAGCAGATCTTCGTGGTCGTGCACCTGCCGGTCATCGACGGGAATGGCACCTTGCGCATCGAGCAGATGAGCCTCTTTGCAGGACAGGGGTTCCTGGTCAGCTTTTGCGGGACACTGGAAGACCCGTTCGAGCCGGTCCGCGAGCGTCTGCGCAAGCACATCGGGCGCATTCGCAAGCGCAAAAGCGATTATCTGCTGTACGCCTTGCTCGATGTCGTCATCGACCACGCCTTCCCTCTCCTGGAAAGCTACGGCGAGCGCATCGAGGCGCTCGAGGACGAGCTGCTGGAACGTCCGAGCCCCGACACCCTGGCCGAGATCCATCGGCTGCGCCGCGAGCTATTGCTCATCCGTCGCATGCTCTGGCCCCAGCGCGAAGTGCTCGGCCAGCTCTTTCGCGAGGAATGCAGCTGTATCGAGCAGGATACCAGGCTCTACCTGCGCGACTGCTACGATCACACGGTACAGATCCTGGATCTGCTCGAGAGCTACCGGGAGATGGCGGCCAGTATGCTGGACGTGTACCTGTCGAGCCTGAGCAACCGCCTCAACGAGTCCATGCGCCTGCTCACCATCATCGCCACCCTCTTCATCCCCTTGACCTTCATCACCGGCGTCTACGGCATGAATTTCGGCAACAACACCCACAGTTGGTGGGCGATGCCGCTGCTGCGCTGGGACTACGGCTACCCCGCCATCTGGCTGGTCATGATCGCGGTCGCAGGGACGATGCTGTACCTGTTCAAACGGAACAAATGGCTCTAATCGCGCGGGACCAGGGCATCCGGAACGGACAGCCGGCGGTTCTCTGGCATCCCCCTGAGGAGACGCTGATCAAATTCATACTTGGATCTGATCAGCTCGCCATTCGCGAGGCGCGACTCTAGAATGGCTCCATTTTCAACCGCTTATCGCACCTGAAAATGGGGTAGACCCAGCAGTCGTGTCACCAGCCGCCACTTCTCTCAAGGCAAGACCAGCCGGGTGCTCATGTCGAGCTCGAAGCGTCCATACGGGTTGACGTGCTCCCAAATTAGTGGCGTCAAGGCGGCATAGTCGCGAGGCGTGAGCCTTCCCTGCCAATGCGGTTTCTCCAGCATGGCTTGAATCATCAGCGTGTTGATGTAGACCATGCAGTTCTGGATCAGATGGTGGGTGAGCATGCTGATCTCGTGGTCCTCGCGGCGGTTGCTCACCATCTCGCCGCGCCGGGCGAAGAAGACGAAATCGGTCGCTCCGTTCCACCTACAGCCTTTTTTCTGTCCTTCAGCCGACCGTGAATTCAGTCATCATCCCGGAGTCCTCGTGCTCCAGGATGTGGCAGTGGGCCATGTACGGCGCTTTGGCAGGGGCGGGCAGCGGGAAGCGCACGAAGATCTCGGCGTTGCCGGCGTTCTCGATCGGCACCGTGTCCTTCCAGCCGGCCATGTAAGCCGGTGGTGCCTTGCCGTCCATGGTCAGCACCCGGAACTGGCAACCGTGGATATGCACCGGATGCAGCATCTTGTCCGTCTCCTCGGAGATGGCCCAGACCAGATCGGTATTGATCGGCGCACGGAAGCCCGGCTCGGTGAAGGAGAAGGGCTTCCCATTGATGCCGTTGGCCGTAAGCTGCTCCTTCAGCGGAAGCTCCGGCCCATTGACGATCGCATCGTTGATCTTGGCCACCACAGCGGGATCAGTCTTACCCGATTTCACCATCGCCATGAACCCGGTCTCCATCATGACGCGCTTCGCGTTCATGTCCCGGTACATCTGCATGACCAGCCCCTGACTCACCGGTGGCGGGCTCTCCGGCAGACTCGGCAGAGAGACCAGGGCATCCGGCAGCTTACGGTCACCGGCGGCGCCGTCCGGTTGGAATCCGACCAATGGCAGCGGCCGATCGAATGGGGGCAGGCGCCGGATGGGCTGGTCCACCGGCAGTGAAACCAGGTCGAAGGGCTTGCCATTGCGGGCATCCACCAACACCTCGAAACGCTCGCCGGCGGCAATCGGCAGGTCCTTGACCTCCACGGGTTCCTCAAGTAAGCCGCCATCGGTTGCTATGACATAGAGCGCGCGATTGTCCGACGCGGCCAGTCGGTAGTTGCGTGCGTTGGAGCCGTTCAGGATGCGCAGGCGCAGCCACCCTCGTGCCGAGCGGGCGGTGGGCTGGACCGCCCCGTTGACCAGCATGACATCACCGACGTAGCCCATCGCGACCGCTATCTCGTTGAAGCGATGGAAGAAGCTTCCGTCGTCATTGAAACGGCGGTCCTGCAGCACTAAAGGGATATCGTCGACACCCCAGCGCGATGGAAGGTTGAGCCGGTCGGTCTCATCATCGTCAACGATGAATAGTCCCGCAAGGCCCATGATGACCAGCTCGGCGGTAGCGGGGTAGATATGCGGGTGGTACCACAGGGTCGCTGCCGGTTGATCGATAGCGAGCTGGACGTCACGGGCGCTGCCGCCCGGAACCAACTGGTACGGGCCACCATCCACCTCCCCCGGGATGATCAGGCCGTGCCAGTGCACCGTGATGGTGTCGCACAAGCGGTTGTCGATGCTGACATCGACGGTCCGCCCACGGCGCACCCGGATGGCGGGACCGAGGAAAGGCCCGTTGAAGCCATAGGTTGGCGTGGCGACGCCGGGGCGGAAGGACATCTTGCCCGACTCGGCGATCAGCCTGATCTTGCCGTTCCTATCGGGGCGAAGCTCGGGCGGGATCGGCAACGCGGTTCCCTTGGATGCAGCGGTGGCGAGACGAGCACCTCCGAGCATCACCGCGGCCGTCAGCATCCCGGCACCGGTGCAGAAGGTGCGACGTGACATGGACACCATTAGGTCATCTCCTCGTAGCGGGTATGCGGAAGAATAGAAGCGGCAAATCCTTATATGGCATCTCACAGCAGCTTCGTGCTTTGCTTGTTGGGCCATGTTCAGCTGCATGGAGCAACTGAAAATGATGGCGCATCCTGCCGTGAGGGAATTGCTGAATTGATCAGCGCTCGTTACTGAAGCTGGAAGGTCAGGACCACCCCCCCGGCCCCGTCGAAATCAGAGGGGGGCGTCGGTCCTTGAAAAAGCGGACTGTCTTCGCCGTACTCACGCTTTGGCTCCGCCGCGAGGCTTCCGCCGCCACCACCGCCTCCGATGTGGTTGACACCCGAGCCCTCTGCCGCACCACCACCGCCGAAGCCTCCCCCGCCGGCCCCACCATGTTCGCCATTGGAGCCGCCTGCTCCCCACGGCCACCCGCCGCCTGTGTAGCGGGGATTATCCGCCCAATACCATCCGTTCCACAGGACGCCGCCCCCCACTTCTTGGCTACTCGCTACTATTCCCCCGGGTCCACCGACTCCGTTCGATCCTCCAGGATGACCGCTACCCCCCTCGCCATCACTGCCCCCGTGACCGGGGGTGTCTCCCGAGCCCTCGGTTCCTGCACCGACAGCATAGCTCGCGCTATTGGCGATGGCTTGACCGCCAGACCCTCCTTTTCTGCCATCCTCACTCTCGCCACTGCTTGTGCAGTGGCCCTTGCCGCCCCCGCCGCCCCCGCCGGCGATCGCTAGGATTCCAGCGTCCTCGGTCGCCACAGATGCTCCGATGGACGATAGCTTGTACGCATGTGAAAGCCACCCTAGCTCGGACGTGGAGACGAGCGTCGCCGATCCACCCCAACCGTACTCAGATCCTTCCTCGCCCGGATAGAGATAGAGCATCGACGATCCGAGCGTCCCCACCGTCGAGACCGTCCGTGCGTATCCGGGTTGACCCCCGTCACCACCGTCCGCCGTGCCACAGCCGTTGCCACCGTTATCTCCCTCATGCCCTTTTCCGCCGTAGGCCTCGATCATGACGACGGAATCATCGGTGACTTGGACACCAAGGCCTTGCCCCAGGGTATGCTGATTGATGTCGTCGACGAGCGCCGCCAGGTCGATCGGTTTCAAATTCGTATCGCTCGCACTGGTTAAGGTGCATCTCTCACCGACGGGAGAGTCATTGCTGATCACGGTCGTGCAGAACGAAAGCGGGTTGCGATACACCTCGTAGTAAGAGCCCGTAAACCATTGATATTTGTTATTCCAACCGTTGGCGTCGCAGGCTGAGGAGGTTTTTTCGCAGCCAGGGCAGGGACACCTCACCTCCTCGGTCATATCGAATGTCGGTGGCCAAAAGAGGGGCGGGACGAAACCTGCCGAACTGGGGCAGCTGTCCGCACTCGGCTGACCGAACAGGGCGTCGATGGTGTCCATCGGCACGAGCTCGGCATTACCACCGCTCTCGGGATCGCCGGGAGCGTGCCAAGCCTGCTGGTACATGACATAGCTGTAGTGGTAAACCGCCGACGCATCCTCTCCGGAGTACCGGACGCTGGTCTGAGGCCAGTATTGTTGGGCATTACCGAAGCCATCGATCGTGTTGTTGTTATCGAATGTCATCTCGTATGTCGCATCCTTGAATAATTTCGAATCTTCGGCGCTGGTGGCGCAGTGCACGCAGATCCAGTCGGCGGCATTTGTTGCGTTGGTGCCGTACTCTTGCGAGGCGATATCGACCTGCACGGCCGCGTAGAGATCCTGCATCCAGGCCCGGAACGCCTGCTGCCGCACGGAGTAATTGAGTGCGTTTTCCATGGTGGTCGTATCCTGCGTCGTGATCTCCCAGCCACCCTCGTCGTATGCCATGTTCGACTTCGTTGCTGCCTGCGACATCTTCCCCCAATCGCTCAGCACCGCCTGTTGGCTCAAGGTCAGACCGGTCATCTGCAGTTGAACCGCGTTTTCCACCTGGGTGTCTATCTCGATCTCGTCCTGTTGGAGCTCCAACTCCAGTAGAAAGTAGCTCTCGACCTCAGTCGAGGGGCCCTCACTTGCCGTATCGACGAATTCACCCCCCTCGGCCATGAGCCCGAGTATGCTTCCTACCGTGCCTAGCTCCGGACTCGTGAATTCACCGAAGAACTCGGTTATTCCTGCAAGACCACTCAGGGCACTCGTGAAGAGATTGGAACGCCACCCGGCGCTCGCGGCTTTCAACATGGCGTCGATTTCCTGTTCCAAGACGCAAGTCTGCACAATATTCCCGATCTGCTGGAGGTTGATGACTGTCTCCCCTTGGGTATCCACAAAAGGAGCTGCGAGGCTCGTAAACCAGTTCGTGACTGCTGACCGGTCAGCCAACTCGTCGACCAGCTGCTCCTGGGCTGAAACGCAATCGCTCGGGGTCGTTTGCGGGTTGGCGGTTCCGCTGAAATCGGCGTCGTCGCAGTCCAGTTCATTGACCTCGGTGCTGCTCCCGGTCCAGCTCGACGGATAGTTGGCCCGCAAGTCGAGTGCGACTTGGCGCACACCCTGGGTTGAATCGATACTCACCGTCGGCTCCGTGCACGTTGATTCTGATAGATCGTTGCAATCCACCCCCAAGGCGTTCTGTGCGATGTAGGCAAGCGCGACCTCCTCTCCCGTCGCGCTGTCCGCATCCAGGGCCGGCGTCATCGGCCAGGCGGTGAGCGGCTGATACTGAATCGGCGAGAGCTGTGGCTGCTGCAGGCCGTTCGGATCCCCGGCCGTCGGATACAGCCTCGTGTCGAAGCCGCGGCCCAGCGCCCCGGAGAGCGCACCGTGTATTCCGGGCAGGGAGTTCTGACTGCCTGGATCTTCCGCCGCTAGAGCATCGTAGAAGACCGCGCTCGATTCGTAGCCCACACCCCCCGCCCCCGGCGATCCAATGAAGGAGTAGGTTTTGTTCTCGTTTACCGCGCGAAGGAAGATGTCCGGGTTGCCGCCGGCGCGCTCGATGGCCGGCAGGACCATGTCGTAGAGACCGGCGCTCTCCCATTCGGAGGGGTAACCGCTCGTGAGGGTCGACGAGCCGCCGTTCGGCACAAGAGAGACGATCACGAAATCGTTCCCCTCGTCCAGCGCGCGGCGCAGCCTGGTGCCCATGTCTGTCCAGCTAATGCCGGTCACGCCGTCGTCGGCACCATGGTAGACCTCGTTTGTGAGAATTTCCAGATTCAGGGCGTCGAAGGTGACGACTTGGAGACCACCCTTGTCGGTTAAAGCCTTCGCCGTCGAATCCCCGATCTGCACGACATTGGCGTCCGTCGTGGAGGCATCGGAGCGGGAGTCGTAGGCGTAAACATCCGACAGCGCGAGCACAAATTGAGCGTCGTCCACGTTGCCGCCATTGGAGCTGATGGTGCCGGCGTATTTGAGGAAGCCGGAGAGCTCTCCGGCCTGTTGGCCGGTAATGGTGAGTCCGGTGTTGAGGTAGGCCTTTCCCTGAATGGAGCCGGGGATGCCGACGATGGAGAAGGGGCCCTCGAGATAGCCGCCGCTGGCGATGTCGACCCCGATGCCCTGGAGCTGCGTGACCAGGGTGCTGTCGGGATTCACGAGATCCGCTCTCGAGACGATGATGACGAGATCTTCGCCGTCGTCCAGGTCGCCGATTTGGCTCTGGAGCTCGTCCCCGTTGAGCGTGGAATAACTCTTCTTGGACACGGGCTCCAGCGAGGTTCGGTCCAAGACCAGGACCTCCACCGAACCGCCGGCTTCGTACCAGCATGGCTGCGAAAGGCTCTGGTCGAGGGTCGTACCGCAGGTCGTCCGGTCGACGGCGACCCAGACTCCCTCAGGCGAGCCGTCGTCCGCCAGCACGGTCTGGAAGGGCACCATGGCCTGGGGCGATACGGTCACGGTCAGAGAATCGGTGGCCGGGGAT
>Ga0315556_1001956_pt1 | contig 12067 bp, 10 predicted proteins | sample SalMarSW160310MG_FD_202112 | JGI IMG/M metagenome (GOLD analysis project Ga0315556, IMG submission 202112) | Salt marsh sediment microbial communities from the Plum Island Ecosystem LTER, Massachusetts, United States - Salt Marsh Sediment SW1603-10 ...
AGGAAGGCCTCCCCGCGCCGGCCTGCGTTTTGACGATGGAGGCGCCGTTCGACCATGGCACCCTTGGCCGATCCATGATAGCACCTGCGGGCGGGGCGTCAAAGACGTCTTCGAACACCGTGGGTTGCGTCGCGGGTAGAAAGCGATTCGTGCGGGCGCAGAACGAGCCCCGGAATCGTACGGGCACGGCGTCGCCGTGCCCGTACATAGATTGGAGGATGGACATCACCCTTTGGGTGGGTTTACTCCTTGTTTAATTGGGAGCGCAGGTCTGCGCCTTTCAGCGGTGTGCCCATGAACAGGGCGCTGATCAAGCATACGTCAAACAATCCAGCCAGGAGGGGCACCAGCCCAACCACGGCCACGACGATGCCCCAGATCCCACCGATCCAGAGCCAGCCAACTACAGCCAGCGCCGCACCGACCACGATGCGCAGCAAACGGCCCGACGTACTGGACATGAACTTTCCGAATCCCATTTTGAACTCTCCTGTCAGTGTATGGTTGATTGCGTTCCTTTTGATGCCGGCGGAGGAAAAAGGTTACATGCCGCTCTGGTGCCAATTCAGGTTCTTCTCGAAAGGTCGGGATGGGATGGTTCCGAATCCTATCTCTAGGCGCCGTCTGGCGGGGGACCGATGAGACAGCCCACGGCGAGCGATTGTAATTCCTGGAGGTCGACCCCACTGGGCCTTTCGTCATTCGGGCATCCATAGCTCAGCCCCCCGCCACGTTCCCTCCAGCGACCTTGGCCCTGGAGGAGCGGTACATCCTTCTCGTTGCGCAAGCCGTGCGGCGACTTTACACCACTCGACGTAAGAAACAAGCCGCACAGTCCATCATACCAAGTACACACGGAAGGGAGAACGAAGGAAAGTGCCGTTCCTGAGGAAAAGGAATCCCATCTCGGCCGACTCCATCTCCACTACGCGCCCCGAAGAATCTTTCGCAGGAAAGATCCTTTCCGAAGTCCGCATTGAACAGTTGCTGGGCCGAGGAGGCATGGCCGAGGTCTATCTTGGCTATCACACGCGCCTGAACCGTCACGTCGCCGTCAAGATCCTGTACGCGCACCTGCGCAAGGATCCCCTCTTGATGGAAATGCTGATGAAAGAGGCCGACGCTTTGGTCGCCATGAAGCATCCCAACATCGTCAATTGCGTCGACTGCAATGTGGTCCAGGGCCGGCCCTACATCGTCATGGATCTGCTGGATGGTGTTACGCTTCAGGACCGATTGAGGTACTTGAGGCGGGAGGGGCTATTGCCTCCCTTTCACGTCGTCGAGCGAATCGTCCGTTCGACTGCCGACGCGCTCGATCATGCGCATGCGCAGGGCATCCTCCACCGGGACCTGAAGCCGGCCAACATGATGCTGATTGGAAAGGACGGTCCCCTGGATGCCTCACTCCCCCTGCCTCAGGACGTACGAGTTGTGCTGACCGACTTCGGTGTTGCCCGGTTGATGGATACAACGGAGAGCCCCGACTTGATCGTTGGCACGCCGGCATACATGAGCCCCGAGCAAGCGTCTGGCGGCCATGTGGACGCCCGCTCGGACATCTATTCGCTGGGAGTGATCCTGTATCAGATGTTGGCGGGCCGCGTTCCCTTCAAGGGTTCAGATGGCTCTGTTCGGTCGATCCTGGATGAGCATCTTCGTGTCCCACCGCCCGTCATTCCCAATGTTTCTCCGCATCTGCAGGAAGTGGTCCGTCGATCCCTGGCCAAGGAACCCGCGTCGCGGTTCCGTCGTGCGGGCGACCTTGCCAAATCCCTCGGGTACGCTGTCTCAAGCTCCGTTGGCAAGCGCCGAAGGCGATTCCACGCGGCTCCCCCGGCCGAATCAAAATCTGGTTAGCCGCAGCCCGGCTTTGAACCATCGGCGTCGATTTCGCTTGTGAACGCAATCGCACTGATACGGCCTTGCGCACGCGGAGCCTTGCGGTCGGCACTGGATATGCCGCCGGGGAACAAGAAAAGGGAGACATCTTTGCTTCTAGAGGTCTTCTTCTAACACCCAACTCACGTCGTATCTTGGCAGCTGGAGGCGAGACTCCTCATCCAAAGGGCATCGTTGTTCAGCCGACAGGACAGAAAAGTGCCCATGGATATCCAACGCCGCACATCCCATTTCCCAATCGGCGCACCAGATTCCCACCGCCACTGGCGCGTAATAGCGTGAATCGGTGACCGCATAGAAGTCAAACCTCGCCAAACGAAGTTCATCCTTTTCGCTCTTTGGTCTGTCCGTACCATTTCGCTCCATCACGGCCACGCACCGCGTTGTCTGTCCGTTGTAGGAGGATGGCGACCACTGACACACCTCGTAGGTGCGGCCAAATCGACTGAAGGGGTAGGCCTCCACATTCAAGGGCTGCTTGAAGCGAGAATCGGCAAAGAAGAGCGCGGAAAGTGGCAATCGCCGACGAAACTGGAAATTGAAGATGCGCAAGAACACGGGCAGGTACCATGACCTGTATCCAACGGCACACACGCAAATGACATGGTCTTCCTTCGGGTTGAAGCGATCGCCCAAGTGCCGCACGACACTCGCTTGATTTGCGCCTGGTCCAATCCAGCAGGTTCCCAGACCCATGCGTGTAGCATCCAAGACAATCTTCTGCAAGCTCCGGCCCACGTCGACGACGGCGAGGCGGTTGTACTCCCTTGGAGCAATGGCCACAAGGAACTCAGTGGCGTTGACCGTCGGCCAGACGGTGAGGGGTGCGGAGACGTATTCGAACCGTACAGGGGACTTGCCGATCATGGGCGATTGGCTATGAAGCCGTACGGACTGCATGAGCTCGTCATAGTCTTCCGGTGTCAGTTTTCGATTCTGGAAAGAACGGCAGGAGCGTCGTGCTCGCATCAAATCGAACGTTCCGAGATCGTCGTTGCGCTTGGGGAGGCGCTCGCGGAAGCGTACTCGAAATTTCACAGTCAACAGGTCGAAAACGAAGACGGTCAGCAGAAGAGTTGCAGCAAAGACAAATGCCTCTCCCGCCAACACGCCTCCCAGGAGGAAGGCGAGTGCAGCGGCGAGGAGGCACGCAAGAGTCAATATCCCGGGAGGAAGGTACTGCAGCCACCCAGTGAATTGGAGGCGCAGCTTCACATGCCACAAGCTGGTCAGGACACGCCTCAGCGCAGGCGAGCCTACGCTGTCAAGGACAGCTTTCTCATTAGGAGTCAGACGCTGAGGATGGGGGGTGATGTTGCCGGAGCCTGGGATACTGCTGTTCGTCATGACGTCGACCTCGCAAGTTCCTAATGCAATCTTCGACTTGCAATAAGAATAGTCCAGTTTCTATTGCAAGTCAACACTTGCTCATGATATGATCAGCCTAAACTGGAGCTGAAATGCCAAAAGTCATCGACGAATCGAGAATATTCAAGGCAGCGCTTGAAATGCTGGCTTCTCATGGCTATAAGGGCGCAACCACCCAGAAGATCGCCGCACGCGCTGGGGTGAATGAGGTTACCCTGTTCCGTAGGTACGGGAGCAAAGCCGGCTTGTTGGAGAAGGTCATCGATCACCAGCTTTCGGACACGCCGCTGAACAAGCTCGTCTACACTGGCGACCTCGAAGCCGACTTGTTGGCGATCGTGAAGGCCTACATCGACACCAATCAGCGCTACGGGGATATCGTTCCAATCCTCCTTGTTGAACTTTCGCTCAATCCAGATCTGCAGGGATCGTTTAGTACTCCGTGGAAGAACATCCAGGTGATCGTCAAAATCATCCAGGAATACCAGAGACAGGGGCTGCTCAAAGACGAATCCCCGCTTGTGAGCCTCAGCGCTCTGATCGGTCCGATCATGGTCAGCCAGATGTTCCGACGTGCCAACCTCAACCTGCCTGTTCCCGCATTGGATCCGCAAGACCATGTGGGCTGCTTCTTGCGCGGCAGAAAGGCGTAGCCACAAGCGTCTTACAGCATGACCTTCTTCACAAGCACCTATCTGGCTTGATCGCCTTGCTGCTAAGGGGTCAAACATCTCTTCGGGACAGACTCCAGATGTAGAGCGAGCGGGGTAGGTGCGGCGATTCTGGGCTTGTGAAGAGTTTCACAATAGCACTGGTGGGGGAGGCGAACCTAATCTCCCAGTGCGGCCTGTCGGGCACTCTCGACGTACTCGAGGGACTGGTGCCTGAAGTAGGTGTTGTACAGCTCGGCGTAGTGGCCCCCCTGAGCCAGCAGGTCTTCGTGGTCGCCCTCTTCGATGATGTGACCCAGACGGAGCACGATGATTCGGTCGGAGGCCTTGACTGTCGACAAACGATGGGCGATCAAAATCGATGTCGCGTCCGACAGCACCAGTTGCAGCGCTTCCTGGATCTGGGTTTCCGTGAACGGGTCGATGTTGGCCGTGGCCTCATCCAGGATGAAGATCGCCGGCTTCTGGACCAGAACGCGCATAAGCGAGACCAATTGGCGTTGGCCCATGGACAGCCGGCCGCCGCGCTCACCGACTTCCGTTTCCAATCCTTCGGGGAGCGTCTCCACCCAATCGCCGTCGCCGATCTTGGCTGCCAGGTCCTCGATCTCGTCGCGCGTCGTCTCGGCGCGTGCATAGCGGATATTGTCCAACACCGTCCCGGAGAAAAGGAAGGGCACCTGCGAGACAATACCCAGCTGGCGGCGATAGGCGCGTAAATCGAGGCCCCGGATGTCCATTCCATCCACCAGCAGCTGCCCCCCCTGAAACTCGTAGAAGCGGGCGATTAACTTGGCGATGGACGATTTCCCGGCGCCGGTGTGTCCGACAAGTGCCAGGTTCTCTCCCGCTCGAACGTGGAGATTGAAATCATCCAGGACGGGCTCGTCGGGGAGGTAGTTGAAGTCCAGGTGATCGAAGACGATCTCGCCGTGTAGGGTCGGGACGGGGCGGTGGTCGATCTGGACGACCGCCGACTCAGCGTCGATCAAAGCGAAGACGCGCTCGGCGGCTGAAAGACCCTGCTGCACCTGGCTCCAAAAAGCGGACAGACTAAGCATCGGCGACCAGAAGCGGTCCAGGCTGTTGATAAACAGGTACCAGGCGCCGAACGTGATGATCGCCTGGGCGACATTCTGGCCGCCCACGTAGACCAGGATGGCGGTGGCGATGCCCGCCAATGCGTTGAGGGTCGGGAAAACCAGAGACAGCACAAAGCCGCGGCGCACGTTGGTTCGGTAGGACACCCAGTTGACCTTGTCGAACTCACCGTAGATGGTGCCTTCTTGACGGAAATTCTTGGCCACGCCAATCCCGGTCACGGCTTCTTTGATGGCGGCGTTGACATTGGCCATGGCGCGCATGCCCTGGCGGGTGACGATTCGAGCCAGGTGACGAAAGCCGTAGGAGAAGAGGAAGACCAACGGCATGACCGCCAGCAGCCAGGGGATCAGGCGCAGCTCGATGCGCGCCAGCACCACCAGCAGGATGGCCGACTCCACAATCTGGCTCGAAAGATCGGTGACCAGAACCACCACTTGAGAGAAGTCCTGCGTATCGGCGGTGATCCGGCTGACGACGCGCCCAGAAGTGAACTCGTCGTAGAAAGACAGATCGTGCTCGGCAGCTGCGTGGAACGCGTCCTCGCGCAGAGCAAGCATCACATCGTTCACAGTCCGCGTGGTCAGGCGGCGACTGAACCAATTGCCCGCCCATATCAGCACGCCCAGGATCAGGACGATTGTTCCCAGAAGCGTGATGATGGCTGGCGAGCCCCGGCGGGCCATCAAGTCGACGCCGTTGGCCACGACGATCGGTGTGGCCGCCCCCGCCGCTGCGACGAGGAGCAGGCCGGACACGATGCCAGCTATTCGCCGCCCATGGGGACGGAAGTAGGCCGCCATACGCTCAATGAGCTGACGGTCGGAGTAGCTGCGGTCGTAGGCCTCGGCGTCGAGGCCGGAAAAGAAGCCCAAAGCTAGGTGCTCCCATCCCGGGTAAAGATGCGCCGATACGGTTCCGAGCTTTGCATCAACTCGGCGTGGGTGCCGGCTGCGGCGAGCCGGCCCTTTCGCATCACCAGGATCAGGTCCGCCCATCGGATCTGGGACAGACGGTGAGTAATCAGCAGAGTCGTACGGCCCTGGGCGGCGCGGAAGATGGCCCGCTGAATCTCGTCCTCGGTGGCGCTGTCGATTGAGCTGGTGGCGTCGTCCAGGATGAGCACGCGCGGCTCAGTCAGGAAGGCGCGCGCCAGTGCGATGCGCTGGCGCTGGCCACCGGAAAGCGTGACGCCGCGTTCGCCGACTTGGGTCTGATAGCCGTGCTGAAAGCTCCGAATGAAGTCATCGGCCTGGGCGGCATGGGCGGCGGCTTCAACTGCCGCCTGCGATGCGCCGGGTGCGCCGAAGGCGATGTTTCCAGCGATGGTGCGAGTGAACAAGAAGACGTCCTGCTCGATCATCGAGATCCCTTGGCGCAGCGACTCCAGATCCCAATCGCGGACGTCGATCCCGTCGACAAGGACCGCGCCGTCCGTGACGTCGTAGGTCCGGTTGATCAATTTGGCCAGTGTCGTCTTGCCGCTGCCGGTCTGACCGACGATGGCCACCGTCTGTCCCGGATTGACATGGAACGAGACGTCCTTGAGGCTGGGGTCGTCCTCACCATAGGCATAGGTCACGTGCCGGAATTCGATTTCGCCGCGCATCTCGCCTCGGTGGCCGGAGGGATTCCGATCGAGCTCCGTGCGGCGCGTGATCAGGTCCAAGATTCGGCGGGATCCGGCCAGGCCGAGGGAGACTTGAGAGTAGGCACGCAGAGAGACGAAGGTCGGGAAACCGTACAGCTCAATCAGGCCGACGTATGAGATGACCTGCCCGACGTTGATGGCGCCCTGGTTGTATAGGATCAGCGCGTGCAGCAGGGCCCCGCCGGTGGCCAAACCAAGCAAGAGCAGGGGAATGAAGCGGGCTTCCACGTCCCCCTGGCGAACGAAGGCGTCCCGGTAAGCGCGGGCGTTGGCGGAGAAGCGGGCCATCTCTTGGGGCTCTTGGGCGTGCCCCTTGACGATTTCGATCCCGTCAAGCGACTCGGCTAACCGGGCGTTGAGATCTCCGAACGTCTGGCGGACCGAATCCGAGATCGGTGCCAGCTCGTGCAGGTACTGCCAAAGGGCAAGGACGTAAGCGATCATGAACAGGGCCGGAGTGAGCATCAGCGCCGGATGGATGCTGGGCGCCACTAGGATGGGCATGATCAGGAAGTTCCCCGAGCCCACCACCAAGTTGATCCCCGGGCTGAACATCAGGTTGACTTCGCGCACGTCGTTGGTGGCGCGAGCCATCGTGTCGCCGACGGGCAGGAGATTGTGAAAAGTCATGCTCTTGCCGAGCAGGCTGACGTAGAGCTCGTCGCGGATGTCGCGTTCCATGCGCTGGGCGACGACCTCGGCGCTGAAGTTGCGTCCGAGCTGCAGTACGCCGCGGGCAACTTGGGATGCGCCGAGCAGGATGGCCAGGCGCAGCAGTTCCTGGATCTTCGACGCATCGTTGAGGATCAGGTTGAAAGCTTGGCCCACGATGATCGGCACGGCGGCAGCCAAGAGGGCGTTTCCGAACGCGCCCGCGAGCATCACCAGCATGAGCCACCAGTGGAAGCGCAGATGTGAAACAAGCCACCGGGCAGGTGACCGGTGACTGAAGGTTCGTGCGTCGGGGAGAACGAATTCTGCGGAGGCCAGTGCGTTAGATGTCATGGGCTGGGCGCGCCGTGGAGCGACGCTGGAACAGGATACCACAGCGAGGATCAGCAGCTCGAAGCCGGCACTGAACGGCTGGCACTGAGCTAGCAAACAACCTTGGTTGGCGGGCCTGGTTCCCGTGAAATCTTGGGGCGAAGGACCGCCGGCCAGCGCTACCTCACACTGGTTCGAAGTGGGCGGTGAAGTGGCGCATCAGCTTCGGTTGATAGGTGATGCGAAATCCGCGCAGACTGTCGGCATAGCGGGCGATACCCGCAAGCGTGTCTCCAACAAAGTCCAGATGGGCCTGGGTGTAGACCCGCCTGGGTAGGGCCAGCCTAACCAGTTCGAAGGGCGGGTAGATCACTTCCCCGGTGGCCGGATCGGGGTGCGCGAATGCAATGGAACCAAGCTCGCAGGACCGGATACCGCCTTGGACAAAGAGCTCCGCCACGACGCTCAACCCAGGAAACTTATCTCGCGGAATCTGGGGCAGGAACTGTCCGGCATCGAGATAGATGGCGTGGCCGCCCGGAGGTTCAATAATCGGGATGCCCGCCTGCCGAACCAAGTCTGCCAGGTAGGCCACTTGGCCGACGCGGTACTCCTGATAATCCGACTGCAACGCTTCCTGCAGGCCGACGGCCATGGCATCCAGATCCCGCCCGGCAAGGCCACCGTATGTCAAGAAACCCTCGCGCAGGATCAGTTCATTGCCGACGTCCCGAAACAGCTCATCGTCGTTCATCGCAAAAAACCCGCCGATGTTGACCAAGCCGTCCTTCTTGGCGCTCATCGTCGCCCCGTCGGCCAACGCAAACATGGCGCAGGCGATCTCGGGCAGGCTCTTGTCGCCCCAGCCTGCCTCGCGCTGCTGGATGAAGTACGCGTTCTCGGCATAACGGCAAGCGTCGATGAAGAGCGGGATGTGATGCTTGTGAAGAATTTCACTAACCGTCTGTAAGTTGGCCATCGACACGGGCTGTCCACCGCTGGCATTATTGGTGACGGTCATCATCCCGAATGGAATCGCCTCGGCGCCCACTTCGCTGATCAGCGCTTCCAGGGCTTTGGTGTCCATGTTGCCTTTGAACGGGAAATCGGCCGCCGGGTCGGCGGCCTCGGCGGCCGGCAGATCGACCGGACGGCCGCCGCGCGCCAAGATGTTGCCCTGGGTTGTATCGAAATGCGCATTGTTTGGGATGACATGTCCCGGCTGAACGCGAACGGCGCAAAGAATGTTCTCGGCCGCCCGGCCCTGGTGCGTGGGGACGAAGTGGGCGAAGCCGAAGATTTGCTCGATCACCGCCTTCAGGCGCAGGAAAGAACGCGAGCCGGCGTAGGCTTCATCACCAACCATCAACGCCGCCCACTGCCGGTCGCTCATTGCCCCGGTGCCCGAATCGGTCATCAGGTCGATGTAAACGTCATCCGCCGCCAGGTTGAAAACGTTGTAGTGGGCTTGCTTGAGTACCACTTCGCGTTCCGAGCGGCTGATGCGCCGTATCGGCTCGACGGCTTTGATGCGAAACGGCTCGGGGGGGTAGTTTGTCATGGCAGGGCTCCTTGACCCGAGAAGGCACAGTTTAGCACGAGCACCGTGAGCAGGATACCGCCCGCAAAAGACGATAAGATGGGGCCAGACCATGGCAAACCAGGAGGCCGGATTGACTCCCTCACTTGAGATCGTGCGCTTCACTCAGGGTCCCGCGCAGACCAATGCCTATCTGATGGGCGAGGCTGGCGGCACGGCCGTCGTGGTGGACCCGGCCTGGGACGGAGAGCAGATCGTCGAGGCAGCCCAGGACCGCGGTTGGCGGATCACCAACATCTGGCTGACGCACGGCCACTTCGACCACTTCGGGGGTGCAGCCGGGATCGATGCCGCCAATCCCAATCGCGTACCCGTGGGGCTGCATCCCGATGATCAGCCGCTGTGGCGGATAAACGGCGGCGCAGGCTTCTTCGGCGTGACTGAGTTCGATCCCGGACCGGAACCGGAGATTCCCCTGCTTCACGGCATGGTCCTGCATCTCGGCCCGCACACCTTCGAGGTGAGGCATACGCCCGGTCACACGCCCGGACATGTGGTGCTGCTCAACCGCGATCAGGGCTTGATGCTGTGTGGCGATCTCATCTTTCAGGGAAGCGTGGGGCGGTTCGATCTTCCCGGGGGAGATGGCGATGTCCTGCTGCAAAGCATCAAGCGGGAAGTTCTGAGCCTCTCTGATGATGTACGCCTGCTCCCTGGCCACGGACCAGAAACCAGCGTGGGCCGGGAGCGACGGGACAACCCGTTCCTTCAGTCGTCTTGATTAGGGTTGGGCCGTAGGTTCCGGAGCTTGCCGCCAGAGCAAGAAATCGTAGACGGGGCCTGCGGGGACGCCGGCGCCGGTAGCGATCACCGCGAACGTAAGTGGGTAGGACGTAGATTCGAGATGATCGGGGTCGGCGAGCTGCCCGCCGACTCGAGCGAGCTTCACCCCATCGGCCGGCTGACTGAGTGGCGCCAGGCCGATGGCGCCTGGCGTTTGCGCCACCAGGGAAACCATGTCCGCCGGAGTCGGGGCCAGCCGCGCGCCCGATGCAAACTGAGACGTCCCCATGACAGCAGCTTGAAAAGCCAACCTCACGCTGTCCTCCGGGAGCGGAATGACCGGCTGCACGCTCTCCGAGCCCCCTTGGATTGCCCCCCATTCTGCCGTCCGTCCCGAGAAAATGTCGGCCAGTTCGCTGAGCGTGAAATCGCGCTTGGTGACGTCCGGGTGCACGATGACCGCCACAGCCTCGTGTCCCAAGGGCGTGGCGAAGGCAGCGCCTTCGGGTGGGGCGCCCTGGACGCGGGTCTCGCCGGTCCCCAGGTCGGCAGATGGGGCACGGATGTCGAGGTCAAAAGCCAGCGGGCCGGTGGCCGCGGCATAGTCTTTCAGCCAGTTCGTGACCAGCGGTTGCAGCGCCGGGCTGGTGACCAGGATCGCCCGGGGCCCCGGTGTAGGCGTGGCCGTGGCAGGGCCGGAGCAGCCGGTCAGCGCCGCAAGCAGCAAGAGCAGGAGCAGCCGCCGACTAGCCACGCCAGATGCTCAGCGCCAATCCCACCAGCCCCACGAGCGCCGTGTAGACGATGAATACGGTCAGCGGCCGGTGTGAGAGATACCTGAGCAGCCAGCGGATCGCCAGGTAGCCAACCACGGCCGCTGCCAGGAACCCGATGGCGAGATTCCCCAACTGGGCGCCAACATCAGGCAGGCCCATCAGGTCCCGCAAGGCAACCAGCCCGGCGCCGATCATGATGGGAACCGACATGAGGAAGGCGAATCGGGCCGCATCGGGTCGGCGCAGATTGCGGGTCATCCCGCCGGCGATCGTCGAGCCGGAGCGCGAGACACCGGGAAAGAGGGCCAGGACCTGGGCGAAACCGATCCAAAGCGCATCGGTCCAGCGCAGGCTGTCCATCGACCGGCTGCGGTGACCAAGCCACTCGCTGACCGCCAGGACGGCGGAAGTCACCAGCAGAAAGCCGAACACCATGGCTGGCTGCCCGAAGGTGGCTTCGACGATGTCTTTGAACGCCAGGCCAAGCACGGCTGCCGGCAGGCTGGCCAAGACCAGCAGCCAGGCGAGCCAGGCCGAGGGGCTTTCAAAGGGATGGCCGTGAATCAGCCCCAGGACGGCTGCCCGGACCAGGTCGACCAGTTCCCGCCAAAAATAGGCGATCACCGCCAGCAACGTACCCCACTGCACCAGAACGTCGAAGACGAAGGCTGCTTGGGGATCGAGCTGCCAGCCCAGCAGCCAGGGCACCAGCACCAGGTGACCCGACGATGAGACGGGAAGGAACTCGGTGGCTCCTTGAACGATGCCCAGGATCAGGGCCTGAAATACAGTCATGGTTAGCGCGCCTCCGGTCGGTGTTTTTGGTAGCCGGCCTCGAAGTCCTTGACAAAGGCCTCGAGGGTGCCGGCTAGGACAGCCGATCGTAGGTCGGCTGCCAATTCGATCAACATGTGAAGGTTGTGAATGGAAACCAACGTCGATGCCAGCATCTCTCCGGCCACAATCAGGTGGCGGAGATAGCTTCGCGTGAAGGTGAGGCAAGTGTAGCACCCGCAGTCCGGGTCAATCGGGCGCGGGTCCTCGGCGAAGGTTGCGTTGCGCAAGTTGAGGCGCCCGAGCCGTGTCAGGGCGGCGTGGTTGCGGGCCATTCGCGTCGGCAGGACACAGTCAAATAGGTCGACGCCACGCTGCACTCCGGCGACCAGATCCTCTGGCGACCCGACACCCATCAGATAGCGCGGCTTGTCTTCGGGCAACAGACCGCCGAGAAGATCCAGCATCTCGAGCATTTCTGGCTTGGACTCCCCCACCGAGAGCCCACCTATAGCCA